>Ga0335074_10005055_pt1 | contig 18230 bp, 16 predicted proteins | sample Lox_Sample_23_FD_206715 | JGI IMG/M metagenome (GOLD analysis project Ga0335074, IMG submission 206715) | Soil microbial communities from Loxahatchee National Wildlife Refuge, Florida, United States - Lox_Sample_2.3 | ecosystem: Environmental > Terrestrial > Soil > Wetlands | place: USA... | reverse complement strand
CGTGGGTGACGAAAACGATCGTTTTGCCTCGGTCGCGCAGGTCGTTGAACACGTCAAAACACTTCTGCTGAAAGGCGGCGTCGCCGACAGCGAGCACTTCGTCGACCATGAGGATGTCCGCGTCGACCTGGATCGCCACCGAGAACGCCAGGCGCACCTGCATACCCGAGGAGTAATTCTTCAGCTTCAGGTCCTTGAACTCCTGAAGCTCGGCGAACTCGATCACGCTCTCGTAGCGCTTGCGCGCCTCCCGGGGTGAGAGGCCGAGCATGATCCCGTTCATCACCACGTTGTCTCGGGCGGCCATGTCCATGCTGAACCCGACGCCGAGCTCGATTAGGGTCGACAACCGTCCCCGTCGCCAGATCTGCCCGTCCGACCCGTAGATGCCCGCGAGGCACTTGAGCAGCGTGCTCTTCCCGCTCCCATTGCGACCGGCGATCCCGAAGAACTCTCCGCTCTCGACGGCGAACGAGACGTCGTTGAGCGCCTGGAACGTTTGATAGCGGGTGCGGCGCCGCGGGTGAAGAACGCGCTCCTTGAGCGTGTGTCGGCGCTCCTCGGGCACGCGGAACGTCTTGCTCACCTCGCGAGCGACGATGACCGGGGTCGCCTCCCGAGGAGGGGCTGAGGGGATTCCCATGGGCAAGAGGGTACCCGGCGGCCCCCACGGCGGCGACGCCCGCGAGCACGCGGGTGAGCCGCTCGCAGTTAGCCCCCGCGCCCCTCAAGGGACAGCCTCCGGACCACCGGTCCGGGCAGTGAGCCTGCGCTCGCGCCAAGGAGGGCTCCCACCGTTCTGGCGAGGTGATGGGCCAGGGAGCGACTTATGAACGCGGGCGAGGGCCGGCCGCCGTGCGCCCGCACCCATCTCAGATCTGCGCCAACGTTGCCCCAGACGAGAAGCGCGTTGCGCCGCATGTCCGCCGCCTCGACGTCGCCGTATGCCTCCCGCAGAGCCCTCGCCTCATCGAAGCTTCGCCGCAGCCAGCCCAGCAACGAGTAGTCGTGCGAATGGACTACGGGAGCCTGCGGCACGAATACCTTCGCGTAACCCGCTCGGAGCATGTCCATCGCGAGAACTCGGTCCTCGGCGTAGGCAACCTCGCGAAACGGCACGTCCTCCCAGGCCGCCCGCGCCAGGCAGCCGTTCGCGTCGGTGAAGAAGCCCCGGATGCCCTCGAGCTCGCCGGTCGAGATAGTCCGTTCGGAAGGCGTCAGGCGGTCAATGCGCGGCGCACCGTTGGGCGCGAACGATCGAAACCATTCGGTCAGCTCGCGCGTCACCATCGGTGATGCATCGTCCCGGGGCTGGTAGGGCCCGTACACCAGCCCCACGTCGGCGGCGAGCGCGAACCCGCCGAGCAGCCCCGCCAACCACCCCGGATCGGCCGGGATCGCATCCTGGGTGAGGAACGCCACATGCTCGCCGTGGGCCCGCTGCATGAGGAGGTTGCGGGTCCCGCCGTGCGAAAAGCGCTCGATCGGGATCTCGATGACCTCCGCACCATATGCGCGTGCGATGCCGACTGAACGGTCGCGCGAGGCCGAGTCGCACACGAGCAGCTCGATCGACACGGTCGGATCGAGCTGCTGCGCTCGGACGCCGGCGAGCGTCTGCTCGAGCACATCCGCCCCGTTGCGAACCGGGATCGCGACGCTGACGACCTTGGTCATGACTTGTCCTTCACCGCGAGGCCGGGACGCTACCGCGTGCCTTTCCATGATCGCTCCCCGGACCACGCTTTGCGAGGCACTGGCGGAACCGCCCCGACCCAGCTGTATTCCTCGAACCTGGACCCACCGCTTCAGGGGCGCGCCCTAAATGCCTTCGAGAATCCGGTGCAATCCGTCTCGCAGGCCGGTCTCCGCTGCCCAGCTCAGCTCGCGCATCGCACGCGACACGTCGAGGCAGCTGCGCCTGACCTCCCCGGGGCGATCGGGCGCGAAGATCGGCTCGGCAACGCGCCCATATTCACTGACGTCGTTCAAGGCCTCAAGCAGTTCGAGCACCGAGGTCTCCCGCCCGTGTCCGATGTTCATCGGCCCGGTCACCTCGGACTCCGCGGCGATGAGGTTGGCCCGCACCACATCGCTCACATCGACCCAGTCGCGGGTCTGGCGACCGTCGCCGAACACGGTCGGCTGACGCCCCCCAACCAGGCATCCACAGAAGATGGCCACCACCCCGGCCTCGCCGTGCACGTCCTGACGTGGTCCGTAAACGTTTCCATAACGCAGCGTCATCGTGGAGAGACCGTGTAGCCGGGCGTACAGCTCGCAGTACCCCTCGGCCGAGTACTTCGACTGGCCGTACGGCGCCAGGGGCCGGATCGGATGATCCTCTGGGGTCGGGATGACGTCTGCTTCTCCGTACAGGGCACCGCCGGTGGAGCTATTGATGAGCCGGCGCGCTCCGATCGACCGGGCCGCGTCGAGCACCCGAATCGTCCCGATCACGTTGACGTTCGCGTCAAACGCCGGATCGGCCACCGAATGGCGGACGTCGATCTGGGCCGCCAGGTGGAACACGACCTCGGGCCTGGCGGAGCCGAAGATCTCGGCGAGCGCATCGGCATCCGTTATGTCCACCACGCACAGTTCGGCGTCGCCGCTGTCAAGCGCTCGATCGAGATTCGACCGTCTACCGGTTGAAAGGTTGTCGATCACCGTGACGTGTTCGCCACGCGCGACCAGCGCGTCGACCACGTGCGACCCGATGAATCCCGCGCCGCCCGTGACCACGCAGTTCATAGGCACGGCAGGTTGCCATATCGCGACCGCGAGACCCGGAAGGGTGGCGGGCCCGCACCGCGAAGGCGGTGCGGGCCCGACCGAAGGACGACCCTGGTAGGGCTGGGGGCCGTCCGAAGACCCGCGAGAAAGGGGGCGATGCTCGCGGGCCCGTCCGACTTCCGTGTCGCGCTCTAGCATAGCGCTGCCGGATGTCCCACCGTCAAGCAGGTTGGACATAAATGGACGCGTTTTGGCACCCGGTGCACCGTCTGACCGCGTTCTGGTTGAAAATGCAACCGCGCAACCTTCGCCCTCAAACCACGTTTGAGCGGTGGGGGTTGGTGGCCCCGCTCGAGTTTGCCGCCTCTGCTCACCGGCTAGGCAGGTACGCGTGACGCTCTCCAATAGCCCCGTTCAACCCCATCCCGATCCGATCTGGGCGCCGCTCAGGGTCGACGTGGTGGGTGTGCCGCTCGCGGTCATTGACTACGACCGGACGCTCGATTGGATCGAGGCGATGGTGGCCGAGCGCCGGCGCGGCTATGTGTGCGCCTGCAACACCCACACCGTGAGCGCCTCCCACGAGGACCCCGAGCTGCGCGCCGCGCTTCTGTCCTCCTATGCGCTCAACGTGCCCGACGGCATGCCCCTGGTGTGGGCGCTGAACGCGCTCGGCAATTCGCTGCCCGACCGGGTCTATGGCCCCGAGCTGATGGCCCGCGCCTTCGCCCGGGCTCGCTCGAACGGGCACCGTGTCTACCTGTACGGCGGCCGTGACCATGACGCGCTCCTGCAGCTCGGCATCAACCTGCGCACACGTTTCCCGGGGGTCAACGTCGTCGGTGGCTACGCCCCTCCGTTCCGCCCGCTATCCACCGAGGAGCGTTCCGCGATCATCGACGAGATCAACGAGTCCGAGGCTGACGTGGTGTGGGTCGGCATCGGGGTGCCCAAGCAAGAGAAGTGGATGGCAGCCATGCGCCCGCACCTCGAGGCCCCCGTCCTCGTCGGCGTCGGTGCCGCGTTCGACTTCCACGCCGGCCTGGTCCCGCAGGCCCCACCGCTGCTCCAGGGAGCCGGCCTCGAATGGGCCTACCGGCTCGCACACGAGCCGCGCCGGTTGTGGCGGCGTTACCTGCGCTACAACCCCCGGTTCGTGCACGCATTCGCGCGCCAGCTCGCGGCACACCGAGCCGCACGCCGCCGGCCCTGAACCTCTACCAGCGAGCGGACACGCAGAAGCAATCGTCACGCGGCGAACGGCTCCCGCGCCTTAGGCTGCCCGGCCGCGACCTCAAAGAGCTGCTCGGCGACGCCGTGCCGGGCGACCACGCCCACCAGACGCTCGCCGATCGCTACGTCGAGCGTGAGATCGGCCGCCCGCGGCGAGGACCGTGGCGGGTCCTGGACCTCGGTTGTGGCGCGGGCGACTCAGTCGCGCTCTTCAGAGCGCGCGACCCCGAGGTCCAGTGGGTGGGTCTCGACGTTCCCGGCTCTCCAGAAGCACGCGAGCGGACTCGCAGCGATGCACGGTTCGAGACCTTCGACGGCATCTCCGTGCCGTTCGCCGATGGGAGCTTCGAGCTGGTCTACTGCAAGCAGGTGCTCGAGCATGTCCGCCACCCGGAGCCGCTGCTGAGAGAAGTGTTCAGGGTGCTCGTCCCCGGTGGCTGGTTCGCAGGCTCAACCTCCCAACTCGAGCTCTACCACTCGCTGAGCCTTTGGAACTACACCCCCTTCGGATTTGTGGAGCTGCTGAGAGCGGCTGGACTGCGCGCCGTCGAGCTACGACCAGGGATCGACGGCTTGACGATGATGGCCTGGCGCCTGGCCGGAGGTCATCGTTACTTTCACCGATGGTGGGAGCGGGAGTCGCCCCTGAATCGGGCGCTCAACGCCTCTGCTCGGGCAGTGAACGCCGACGTGCGGGGGCTGAACGCCACCAAGCTGCTGTTCTGCGGGCAGTTCGCGTTCCTAGCCCGCCGCGAGGAGAACGTGACATGACCGCCTCAGGCTCGACGCGGGCCGCTCCGTATGACCCCGACAACGTCCTGGACCGCCTCAGCCGGGAGTCGACTCTGGAGCTCCAGTATCGCCACGTCATGCGCCGCGAGCAGGCGCTGCTTGCCGCTCGCTTGTCGATTTCGCGCGGGGACGTCCTGTCCGTGGGTGCCGGGTGGTATCCGGGACGCCACCTGTTCCCGGCGCCGGAATTCCGACTGGTCGCGGTCGACTCCGATCCCGAACGAGTCGCGGGCGTCGAACAAATGGCACGGGCCGACGAGGCGCATCTCGGCCACGCGGGCAACCTGCCGTTCGCCCCGGCGTCGTTCGACGTAGTTCTCTACCGGCTGGTCCTGCACCACGTCGCGTACCAGGGCCCGCTCGCCCCGTGCTTCGACGAGGCGGCCCGGCTTCTGCGCCCAGGCGGGGCGCTGATCGCCCTCGAGCCGGGGCTCTGGCATCCGGTGGGGCTGGGCCTCGCGCTGGCCAACCGCACGGGGATCGCCACCGCGATCCATGGGACCCCGGACGACATCCCGCTCTCGCCCCGGCGGCTGCTCTCAGATGCGCGCGCGACCGGCCTCGCCCCCGAGTTGCACGCGGTCACCTATACCTGGCGACGACTGCCGCCCCGCGTGCAGCGGGTCCTGGCACCGCTGGACGCACTAGGTTCGAGACCGCGGGCTGCGCTCTTCGGCCACACGCTGATGCTGATCGCTCACAAGCCGCGATAGCCGAGAGCCGCCAGCCTCCGCCATACGCGAGCGGCGGAGCGCGACCGGTCCCGCTCGGCAGGCGATTTGCCGGGGACCCGGGCGTCGAGCGCGAACGCAAACGCGGTCAGGGCAGCGAGCGCACGGGCGTGTGCGCGACCGTAGATGAGCCGGCAGGCCGCATCCATCCCCTCGGCGATCCGCTGCTCCACGTCCTGCTCGCCGAAGGTGAGAACGGCACTCGAGCTGGTGTCGTGGACGAAGGTGGTGCTCGAGCACACGCCGACCCGCCAACCCGCGCGTCGCATCCGCCAGCACCATTCCAGGTCCTCGCCGTACATGAAGAGGTCCTCGCGCATGGGACCGACGGCACTGACAGCCGCGGGTCTGACGATCATCGCCGTGCCAGGCACCCAGCCGGCGTCTACCTGATCACCGCTTGTCCAGTAGCCGCCGCGGAAAACGCGACGGCGCACGCTGGCCGGCAGCAGCCGGTGCAGTCGCAAGAGCCTGAGCAGCACGCGACCGATCGACGGCGTCGCTCGACCCGGCTCCTCCCAGCGCCCGTTGACATCGACGAGGTCCGGGCTGGCAATGCCGAGCGCGGGGTGCGCGTCCATCCAAGCGACGAGATGTCGCAACCCGCCCGCGGGCGCGCGCGCATCGGGGTTGAGCAGCAGCCAGTACCGGCCTCGGGCATGAGCAAGAGCCGCGTTGACGCCGGCCGCGAAGCCGCAATTTCGCTTCATCTCCACAACGCGAGCGGCCGGGAACTCGGCACGCAATACGGCCACGCCGTCGTCGGGTGAGGCGTTGTCGACGGCGATCAACTCGGCGAAGCCGCTGTCGAGCTCTCCTCGAATCGACCGCAAGCAGTCTGCGAGGGTGTCGGCCGAGTTGTAGAGCACGATCGCGATCGACAACTTTGGCTCGTCGGAAACGTTCACGGTCGCATTGTCAACGGTGAGCTCACACGCATGTTCCGGGACTAGCGTTGCTACGCTCGCGACGTGTCGTCTATCGCCACGGCGTCTCGGCGTACCGCGTCCGAGCCGGCCGGGGCGACGCCGATGAGTCGCCTCCGTCGGGCGGGCGTAACCACCGACGTGGCAGTCGGGGCACTGCTCGCCGCCGGCTTCGCGCTGGTCGTGTTCGTCGCCACCGGTGGAACCGACCTCGGCCCGAACACGTGGGTGCAGATCGCGCTGCTCGTGGTGGCGGCGGGGTGTGCGGTGGCGCTGCTGCTCGTGAGGCCGCAAGGGCGCATCGAGGGCGCCGCGGCGCTCGGCCTGTTCGCGGCGCTGGCCGCGCTGACCTACCTCTCGATCGCCTGGTCGGTACAACCGGCGACCTCGTGGACCGAGGCCAACCGCACGCTGTCCTACCTGGCGGCGTTCGGCGCCGCGCTGGCGCTGGCGCGACTCGTGCCCGCCCGCTGGCCGGCGCTCACCGGAGCGATCGGCACGGTGGCGGTCGTGGCGTGCGGTTATGCGCTGCTGACCAAGGTGTTCCCCGGCTCGCTCGACGCCGCCGACACCTACGGCCGGCTGCGGGTCCCGTTCGATTACTGGAACGCCACCGGGCTGATGGCGGCGATGGGCTTGCCCGTATGCCTGTGGGCCGGGGCGCGGTCTGGCTCCGGGCGCGTGTTGAGAGCACTGGCCGTCCCGGCCATCACGATCCTCACCACCGCGCTCGTCCTGTCCTACTCGCGAGGCGCGCTGCTCGCCGCGCTCGTCGGCCTGGCGTGCTGGTTCGCACTCGTGCCCCTGCGCCTGCGGGCGACGCTGGTGCTCGTGCTCGGCGGGGCCGGAGGAGCGATCGCGTCCGCTTGGGCGCTCGCCCATCACGCCATCACCCACGACTACCAGGCGCTGAGCGCCCGCACCACAGCCGGACACGACTTCGGACTGGTGCTGCTGATCGTGGTCATTCTGAGCGCGATCGTCGGCTGGGCGATGACGATCGGCATGGACCGGGTCACGCTCAGCGAGCGGCTGCGCCACCGCATCGGCACCGCGCTGATCGTGCTCGTGGCCATGGTCCCGGTCGCCGTGGTAATCGGCGCGGCCGCATCCTCGCGCGGGCTCACCGGCGAGGCCTCGCACGCCTGGCACACGCTCACCAGCAGTTCCTTGAGCTCGCAGCCCGGCAACACCGCCGCGCGACTCGGGTCGCTCGGCAACAGCCGGTCGGTCTACTGGCACGAGGGCCTGCAGGTCGGAGAGCACGCGCCCCTCGCCGGCGTCGGCGCGGGCGGCTTCGACACTGCTCGCACCCGCTACACGACCAACTCGACGGTGTTCGCGCATGCCCACAGCTACCTGATCGAGACGTTCGCCGACCTCGGCTTGATCGGGCTGGCGATCAGCCTTGCGCTGCTGTTCGTGTGGGCCCGCGCTTGCCGGCGCACGCTCGCCGTGCCGCCCGGGGGGGAGCGATCCTCGCCCGAGCGCACCGGGCTGTTCACGCTGCTCTCGGTCGTGGTCATCTTCGGCGTCTCCTCGCTGATCGACTGGACGTGGTTCGTGCCCGGCGTCGCGGTGCCGGCGCTCGCGGCCGCCGGCTGGCTCGCCGGCCGCGGGCCGATCGCCGCCGATCGGGCGCAGACGGCTCCCGAGCGAACCGAGCGAACCACGGCCCCGGCAAGCCGTCTCGCGCTCACACCGGGGCGGCTGGCCGGCGCGACCGGCATCGGCGTCGCCCTCCTGGTCGCGGGCTTCTTCGTCTGGCAGCCGCTCCACTCCGCGGACTTGTTCGGCTCCGCCATCAACGAGATGGGTCGCGGCGACGCTGCGGCGGCGCTCGCAGACGCCCACGGCGCCGCCGACAGCGACCCGGTGTCGATCGATCCGTTGCTGGAGGAATCGGCGATTTACACCGCGATGGGAAACGAGGCGGCCGCCCGCGGCGCGCTCGTCCAGGCCACCTCGCTCCAACCCGAGAACCCGCAACCCTGGGTGCAGCTCGGCCAGTTCGACCTCCAGGCCCACCAGATACAGCTGGCGGTCGGTGAGCTCGAGACTGCCCACCGCCTCGATCTCGCCTCCGGCCCGATCAGCCAGCAGCTCGGCCAGGCCCGGACTGCACTCGTCAGCGCGACGCCCGGGCGAACAGGGTCCGCTTGAGCAGCGGCAGCCCGTCAACGCCCCGCACCTCGATCCCGTCGAAGCCGAAGTCCTCCAGCAGGGAACGCAGCGAGCGCTTTGAATACAGATGCAGGTGATCCCCCAGCGGCTCCGAGTATCGCTCGATGCCGCCAACAGCCAGGAGCAGCCGTCCATGCGAGGGCGTGGTGATCAGCAGGCGACCCCGAGGCGCGAGCACGCGCCGGACCTCGGACAGCCAGCGCGCCGTGTCGGCAACGTGCTCGATCACCTCGCTCGCCCACACCAAATCGAAGGCGTTGTCCGAGAACGGCAGGGGACCGTCGATCGGCACGAGCCGGAAGTCGAGTTCGGGGTGACGGGCCCGCGCTCGCGTGAGCGCGGCCTCGGCCACGTCGGCGCCCACGACCTCCGCGCCTGCCCGAGCCAGCGCAGCGGTGAACTCCCCAGTCCCGCACCCGAGGTCGAGCGCCCGGTCGCCGGGGCGCACCTCGTCCCGCAGAAAGGCCAGCCGGGGTCCGAGCAATGGCGGCTCGAGCTCGCCCGTCAGACCCTCCCACAAATCCTCGTAATAGTCCCTGATCCGCCGACCGTACCGGGCAACGCGATTCCGTCCGGTAATCACGCGACATTTCCGATGGCGCGTTGGTTAGAGTCCGCGCACCGGACTCTCGTTCGTAATCCGGACGCTCCGTGAAAGTCGCATACGACAGCCGCCCCGCGAAGTGCACCCACGGTGTGGGCCGCTACACCCGGTGTCTGCTCGAGGCGCTCCGCGACCTCGAGGAGTGCGACGTCGTGGAGACCCACCAGCCCCGCCGCTGCGACATCTTCCATTCGCCCTGGCTCGACGGCGCCATGCCCCGCTGCCCGGTGCCCATGGTCGTCACGCTGCACGACCTCGCCCCGCTCAAGCACCGAGGCCAGTATCTGCGCTCGATGCTGCGCTTCAAGCTGCGCTACCTGGCCGTCCAGCGCGCGACCCGGGTGATCGTCCCCACCTACGCGGTCGCGGAGCAGGTCGAGACCGTGCTCGACGTCCCGTTCGAGCGGATTGCCGTGATCCCCGAGGCGCCGGCCGCCTCGCTCTACGCGCGCTCCGCCGAGGAGGTCCGCGACGCCCGGGACCGGTTCGCGCTCCCCGAGCGCTATCTGGTCTGGGTGGGCGCGATGCAGACTCCGGAGCCCCGCAAGCGGGTCGCGGCGCTGGCGCGGACGGCGCGCTCGATGCCGCTCGTGCTCGTCGGCCCCGCCGCGCCGTGGGCGCATGAGCTGCCGGACGTCATCCTGACCGGCGCGGTCTCCGACGATGACCTCGCCGCCATCTACACCGGTGCCCACGCGCTCGTGTTCCCCAGCGACGACGAGGGCTTTGGCCTGCCACCGGTGGAGGCGCTCGCGTGCGGTACCCCCGTGGTCGCGTCCGACGTGCCCGCCCTGCGCGAGGTACTCGAAGGTCGGGCCACGCTCGGGGCCGTCGATGACCTCGACGGGCTGATCGCCGCCGCCGAGTCGGCTGAGCGTCCCGCGCCGGCGCCGCCGGCCTGGACGTGGGGCGACGCGGCTCGCGCGACCTCGCTGGTCTACAGCGAGGCGGCCGACGAGACTGGCTTGTGCCAGATCGCGCGGCCGAAACATCGGGCGCCCGCGCTGGTTAAAGACGCTTAGTGACGTCTGTCCACCGTCGCGCGGTGCGTGCTGCGCTCGCGCCGCTTCTGGTCGTGCTCGTGCTCGCCCTCACGAGCGGCGTCGCGCACGCTGCAACCGTCCTGGTGATGGGCCCGGGCGGCCACGTCACCACCCGGCAGGACCCGTTCGTCCCGGCCGCCGCGCCGACCCCGGCGCCGCCCCCGGGCGCGACCCGCGCCACCGCCACAACCGCCACCGCCACAACCGCCGCGGCCGCCAGAGCGCGGCCGGCTAAGTCACGCAAGCCGCCCCAGCAGACCTTCGCGAGCCAGCTCACCCGGCTGCGAAACACCGGCGCGATCACCCCGGCCGCCTACGCCACCTACAACTCGAACTTCAACGCAGCGCTCGCCGCCGAGCGCCGGCTCAGAGGCACGCGGGCCACAGAGCTCGAGGCGGTCATCGAGAACCTCCACGACATCGCGGTGGCCGGCAAGCTCACCTCGGGCCGGCTACCTGTCCTGTTCGAGATCCTCAACGACAACCGCCAGTGGTGGACGTCGGGCCCGATCCCCGCCGGCGGGCAGTACGTCGAGTTCGCCGGCTCGCAGCTGGTGTGGGAGTACTACCCGGGGCAGGGGATCGAGCTCCAGGTGCTGGCCACGTTCGGCAAGGCCGACGGGCTGTACACCGCCGGGGCGGCGGACTACTCGCAGATGGAGCAGGTGCTGGCGCAGATGATCCCGCTCGCGGTCAACCGCGGCGGCGGGCCGACCTGGGAGTACTACTTCCACTTCGACGGCGGGAGCCCGCCGTGGACGAGCGCGATGTCGCAGGGGACCGCGATCGAGGCCCTGACCCGAGCCTACGAGGCCACACACAACGACTCCTACCTGGAGCTGGCCCACCGGGCGCTGGCGCTGTTCACCGTCAGGCCGCCGATCGGGGTGCGCGTGCCGACGGCGCTGGGGGCTCGCTACGTGCAGTACTCGTTCACGCCGGGCACCTCGATCATCAACGCGTTCCTGCAGTCGCTGATCGGTCTTTACGACTACGCCCAGGTCAGCCACGACCCGCTGGCCCAGCAGCTGTTCAACGCCGGCAACGCCGAGGCGCAGGCCGAGGTCCCCCACTTCGACACCGGCGCCTGGTCGCTCTATCAGCCGGGCGTGGAGGACCCGCTCAGCTACCACGAGCTCGTCACCGGCTTCCTGGAGCAGCTGTGCCAGCGCACCCAGGCGCCCGTCTACTGCATCACCGCCCAGCACTTCACGGCCTACCTGACCACGCCGCCGGTGCTGGCGCTGCTGACCCAGCACGTGCGCAAGGGCACGGCGTCGGCGATCTGGTTCCGGCTCTCGAAGATCTCCCGCGTGGGGATCGTGGTGATCGGGCCAGGTGGCAACACGTTGTTCGCGACGAGCGCGACCTTCGGCTACGGGACCCGCTCGTTCTCGATCCCGGCGCTCAAGCACAAGGGGACCTACACGATCCACCTCGCCGCGACCGACCTGGCCGGCAACTTCAGCCGGATCGTGGGGACGATCCAGGTGTCTTGAGCTGTCCCCTTCGATCTGATCTGTCCGACCCCAGTCGAGATGAGGACGAGAACTTCCCGAACGGTGTCTCACGGACTATTGGCCTTCGCCAATAAGGCCCGATAGAGACTCGTCTTCGAGCGCCTGCGCGGCACGCAAGTAGCGGGCGAAGCGGGGGACGGTGAAGTCGATGTAGCCGCGGCGCGGGCTCCACAGGAGCTCCTTGTCAATCAGTCCGTCACGCACGAAGGACGCCCCACCTTGGCTGGGGTAGCCCGCAGCTTTGGCTGCTTCTGCGGTGCGGTACGGGCCATCGCCGAGGTGGGCGATGCCGATCAGATAGCGCTGTTCGGCATCAGTCGCCAGGTCAAACGCGGGCCCGAAGAACGCCCGGTCGAGGCTGTCATCCACTAGCTCTGTCACCGCCTCGACGTCTGACCTCGTAATCGGCGCCGCTTCCACCTCATCCCACAGCACGCGGCCGTACTCCTGCAAGAAGTAGGGGTACCCGCCGGATTGAGCAACAATCGATTCGAGCGCGTCCTCGCGATAGTTGACCCCCTGCAACGCCGCGGGGCCTACGAGCAGCGTTCGGGATGCAGCGTCCGAGAGTCGCCCAAGATCGGAGTACGAGAACAGGCGCGTTGCGTAAGGCTTCGCGCGGCGCAGCATCATGGGAAGCGTCGGCAGCCCAGCGCCGACGAGCGCGACTGGAAGATCCTTCTGGCTCATCCGGTGATAAGCCATGCAGAGCGCGCTCAGCGACGCAGTGTCGAGGTTCTGCATCTCGTCGATCAGGAACAGCGTCCCCGTGCCACCGGCGCGGGCGACCTCGCCGATCTCCACGAAGAGATCAGCGAGGTCCTGCTCGATATCCCCTGTATAAACGTCGAGAATCGCGGACCGTCAGCGAATCGCGGGGCTCTCGATCATCAGCGTCACCGGCCCGTCGTTGACCAGCTCGACGGCCATCATCGCGCCGAACACGCCCCGCTCGGCTCCGACGCGTTCGCAGAAGCGCTCGTACAGCGGCTCGGCGTGCTCGGGCGGCGCGGCGGCGACGTAGCTCGGGCGGTTTCCGCGGCGGGAATCGCCGTACAGCGTGAACTGGCTCACGCACAGCACCTGGCGCTCGCCCAGCGGCTCGTTCATCTTGCCCTCGGCGTCGGGGAAGATCCGCAGCGCGCGGACCTTGTCGGCGAGCCACTCGACCTCGCGGTCACCGTCGTCGTGCGTGATCCCGAGCAGGATGAGCAACCCCGGCCCGATCCCTGCCACCCGCGAGCCGTCCACCGACACCGAGGCGCGGGTGACGCGCTGGACGAGCGCCCGCAAAGCGTCAGCCGCGCAGCTCGGCCGCGACCTGCTCGGGCGAGACGATGTTCAGGTTGACCCCGGCCCCGAGCTCGAGTCCGGCCAGGTGGGTGAGCCGGGGCAGGATGTCGATCCGCCAGCAGAAGTACTCCGAGCCGCGCGGTGCGGTGCGGACCCACAGGTTCAACGGTGGGCTGGCCCCGAGCCGGCGCGCCAGCCGACACAGCGCGTCGTGGAGCATGCGCGCGCCCAGCGGCCCCTCGTCCTCGAAGCGCTGGCGCGGCGTCCGGGGCGCGATCATCAGCTGAAACGGGACGCGGGCGCCGTAGGGCGCCATCAGCACGGTCTCCTCGTCGATGGCCACGATCCGCTCGCGCCGGCGGACCTCCTCCTGCACCAGGTCGGCGAGCAGGTTGCTGCCCATCGTGCGGGTGGCGTAGGCGCCGAACCGCTCGCGCTCGCGCGCGATCGCCGCGGGCACGAAGTCGAGCGCGTACAGCTGGGCGTGGGTGTGGGGCAGCGACGCGCCCGCCTCGCGGCGCTCGTTGACGATCAGGTGGACATAGGCCGCCTCGCGGTGGGTCCGCATCCGCTGGCGCCACACCTCCATGGCCGCTTGCACCTGCTCGGGCTCGAGCTCGGAAAGCGAGATCACCGGATCGGGCGCGTTGACGATCACCTCGTGGGCGCCCTGCGCCGGCCCGGCCCAGAACAGATCGGGGTTGGCCTCGGGCTCGGGGTGCGGCGAGTTTTCGCTGAGCGCCGGATACAGGTTGGGCACGACCCGCACGGTCCAGCCGGGCGTGTTTGCCGCCCCGCCGTTCGGCCGCACCGCGTAGACCTCGGGCGGGGTGCGGTCCTCGTGGCCCTCCGCGAACGGGTCGGTCTCGCGGTCGAGCGGCTCCGCCGGCGGCGCGCTCAGCCCGCCGCCTGGCCGGTTGGCCCGGTCGCCGGCGACGATCGCCCGTAGCCCGGTCAGTGGGTCGATGCGAATCTCAGGCAAAGCGACGGGGCGCGCTCAGTCGAGGAGCTTCTCCATCGCGATGTGCTCGATCCCGGCCTCCCAGAAGACCCGGCCGCGGGGGCGGTAGCCGGCCTGCTCGTACAGCTCGCGCGCGTACGTCTGGGCGTGGAGCACGATCCGGCGCGCCCCGCCCCGGCGCGACTCCTCGTCGGCGAGCGCCAGCAGCGCGGTGGCGATCCCCTGCCGCCGGGCCGACCGCCTGACCGCCAGGCGGCTGAACTGCGCCGTGGACCCGACCAGCACGATCCGGCACGTGGCCAGCAGCTCGCCGTCGCGCACGGCGACCAGGTGGATGCCCTCGTGGTCGCGACCGTCGAGCTCATCGCGCTCGGGCACGCCCTGCTCGACGCAGAAGACGTCGTGGCGGAGGGCGAGCGCGGCGGTCAGCTCCTCCCGGGTGCGCGCCCGACGAATCTCGTACACGGCGGTCCCTGTCATCTGCTTACAGATTAGGGGCTGCGCTGCACGCAGCAGCGCAGCCCCCAAAAGCCCCGGTAACGGGGGCAGAAACCCGGCGTCCTAACACCTGCTTTAATGTGGGTGCCACTCCTCCAGCCGGGTGCGGCGAGGGGGCATCCGCTTTCTGAGGGTTTCCTCCCGCGCACGGTCTCAAGCGAGTACGCCTGAGTCGTCACGTAGTACCTCCGCGGCTCGCTGTTCGAAACGCAACCTTCGTATTTGTATGGGTGACTCCACCCCCTTTCCTGAACCTGCCGCGATCGCGCGGGCGGAGCTGTTCACCCGTGAACAGTTCGTCTACGACGGCGAGACGCTCGAGGACGGCCTCTCGCCCGGCTCGGCGCGCCGGCGGGCGCTCGACGCCGCGCTGACCGAGATCGACGCCGGCGCGACCACGCCCTCGATCGAGTGGCGCCGCCAGTTCTCCCTGCTGCTCGGGCTCGAGCGGCTGCTCTCCGAGGAGGAGCCCCACCTGGCCGACGGGACGGTGCTCTCCGCCCACCAGGTCGACGCGCTGTCGGGCACGCTGACCGCGCTGCTGGCCGAGGCCCAGCGCAATGGGAACGGCAGCAACGGGACCTCGCCCGCGTCGGCTCCACCGGAGCCCGCCCCGCTCGCCTCCGCGGCCATCCCGGACGACGAGGATTCCGAGAACGGCTCCGAGGAGGACCTCGACGACGGCGACGTCGAGGACGAGGAGCCCCAGGACTGGCAGGACGAGGAGGAGCTCGACGAGGACGTCCAGCTCGAGGAGGCACCCGAGGACCCGAACGCCGATCGGCGCTTCTGGTTCGAGCACGCCACCGGCGCCGGCAAGACGGTGGCCGCGCTCGGCTTCGTCGAGGCCTCGCGGACCGGCGGCGTCCTGATCCTCACCCACCGCCGCAACCTGGTCGACCAGTTCAACGGCGAGCTACGCGACCGCGGCTATCGCAACCGGATCAGCGCCCCGCTGCTGGGCGGCAAGGACAACCCGAACGGCCCCGTCACCGTCGAGACCTACCAGTGGTTCGTGCGCAACGCGGGCAAGATCTCGGACGCCTACACGATCGTCATATGCGACGAGGCCCACACCGCGCTGGGCGAGAAGACCTCGGGCGCCATCCGGGCCTGGTCTGGACCCATCTTCATCGGCATGACCGCCACGGGCGCGCTGATCGCCCGCCACGTCACCGACCTGTTCCCGACTCAGACCTCGCGCTTTGACCTGGCCCAGGCCGCCCGCCGGGGGGTGATCGCGCCGCTGCGGTGCATCCGCATCCCGCCCGGGCCCGGGGTGCGCACGATCGCCAAGGTGCCGCTGCGCCGCGGCGAGGTGGACACCGAGTTCGACCAGGAGATGCTGGCCGAGCTGCTGGACCAGACCCCGTTCAACATGGCGATCGCCGACCTGTACAAGACCCGCTTCAACGGCGTGCCCGGGGTCGTGTACGCGGCCGGCGTGCGCCACGCCTACAACGTCGCCAAGGCTTTCCAGGACATGGGCATGAAGGCCAAGGGGGTCTCGGGCGAGACGCCCAAGCGCCAGCTGGCCCGGATCCTGGCCGACTACGAGTCGGGCAAGATCGACGTGCTCGTCAACGCCCAGCTGCTGGCCGAGGGGTGGAACAGCCCACGCGCGACGATCTGCATGCACCTGGCCCCGACCGCGTCGAAGCGGATCTATCAGCAGCGGGTCGGTCGCGTGACCCGCCGCCACCCGGGCAAGGAGGCGGGGATCGTCGTCGACTTCGTCCACCCGGCGACCAAGCACGACGACCCGGTCGTCACGCTGCACTCGCTGCTCGATCGGGATGTCTATCGAGGCGGCGCGATCGTCGTCGGACCCGTGCGGCGGGGCCGGGGACGCCGCGTCCGGGTCGAGCGCCGCGTGCTGCCCGTGACGCCGGATCCCGAGCGGCGGGCACAGGTATTCGAGCGCGAGCTGTGGCGGATCGCGGTCGAGCACCTCGACTACGGCGAGCAGCACGTGTGGGCCGCGCTGGCCGGCGCCCGCGTGGCGCCCAACGGCTGGCGCCGGGCCAAGGCGATGCTCCACTTCGATCGTGGCGGGGAGCTCAAGCGGCGGTTCCTGCTGACCGCGGTGCAGCGAAACCGCAACTCGCAGCTGCGCCTGCGGGCTCTGCAGGAGATCGCCTCGAGTCGCGATGCCGAAGCGTTCGACACCGCGATCGACATCATGGCCGGCTGGCCTCGCGACGAGCGCCGCGAGGGCGTGAAGATCATGCTCCAGGCCCTGGCCGAGCGCCGCATCGGCCGCCGCGACCAGGCCAACGCCTGGATCTGGCGGATGGCCGAGTACACGCGCGAGGTGCACGAGGAGTACGCGGTCCAGCGCTGGCCGGAAACCAAGCGCCTCCTCGGTCTGTTGGTGAACTCAAGCGGGGCCGCGCATGCGCGGAACGCGCGCCGGCTGGTGCACGCCGCGCGTAAGGAGGACAGGCGTTTGTCAGCAGCGTTGCTGGCGGCTGCTTTGGCTCATACGCCCGAGGCGGAAGAGGCTCTGCGCGGCGCGCGCACCCGGATGGCCCGCAAGCCGGCCGCCCTCGCCCGCGAGCTGCTGCGCAACTTCCCCAAGGGCCGGCGCGGCAAGAGCCGGCGCAAGCGCAAGACGGCGACCGCGGGTGCCGGTGCCGGCGCGCCGGGAACGCAGGAGGCCGTGGCGACCAGGGCGGCCGAGACCACCGACGACGAGCAGGTCGAGCGCGAAGAGGATGTCGAGACCCCGGTCGCCGAGGAGGACGAGGAGCTCGACGGCGCCCGAGCGTACGAGGGCACCGATGACGATGACGATGACGACGACGGCCCGGACGACGACTCCGACGATGAGGACGACTCCGACGACGACGACGACGACGACGACGACTCGGACGATGACGATGACGATGACGATGACGATGACGACTCCGGCGACGACGATGACGACTCCGACGACGATTCGGACGACGATGACGATTCCGATGACGACGACTCGGACGACGACGACGAGGGCTTCGACGACCCCGAAGAGCTGAGCCACGACGAGCGTGGCGACGCCGAAGCCGCCGCGTAGAGCGGGTGCATTTCGCGCAGAAGTGGGTCCGCCCGCACCCACCCCCGCGACATAAGCGCCTCCGAGACGCTTATTTCGCGGCAGTAGCTGCGCGGGGTCGGACTTCCGCGCCTTAAGCACCCCCAAGTCATCAGATCAGGCCGGGATCAGGTGCACCTCTCCGGCATCGAGCGCCACCGTGCCGCCGTCGGTCGCCACCAGCAGCCGGCCGCCGGCGTCGATCCCAGCGCCGACACCCCGACCCTCGGCCCAGCGCACCGGACGACCAAGCAGCGCGTCGCGATCCCGCACGGCCTCGACCAGCGACGCGGGGTCGAGCCAGATCCACTCCTCCAGCCGCCTCAAAACCACCTCCAAAACCGGCTCGACGTCCGCCGGCGCGAGGCCAAGCGTGCCCGCCGTCTCCCGCAGCTCAACCGGGAAATCCGAGGCCCGGAGCGCCACGTTGAGCCCGATGCCCACGACCGCCCAGCCCTCCTGGGGACGCCCCTCGACCAGGATGCCCGCCACCTTCCGCCCCTCCAGCAACACGTCGTTCGGCCACTTCAACCGCGCTGGCGGCCCCACCACCTCCGCCACCGCCACGCCGGCGGCCAGCGGGAGGAGCGCCACCGGGTCGCGGATTACCACCGAGCAGAGCAGCGCCCGGCCTGG
>Ga0335074_10005054_pt1 | contig 18231 bp, 15 predicted proteins | sample Lox_Sample_23_FD_206715 | JGI IMG/M metagenome (GOLD analysis project Ga0335074, IMG submission 206715) | Soil microbial communities from Loxahatchee National Wildlife Refuge, Florida, United States - Lox_Sample_2.3 | ecosystem: Environmental > Terrestrial > Soil > Wetlands | place: USA... | reverse complement strand
GTTCGAACCGAGCTTGTTCGGTCTGATCGGCTATCAACACAACCTTCGGTGATGTTCCAGCGTCAAAACCGTGTGAGTGGCGCGAGATGGGCGGGATTGCTCGTCATGCTCGTCGCTGTAACGGGATGCACCGTGTCGAGGCAGTTCGCCACGCCAGGTCCGATCGGCTCGCGTGTGTCTTCGACGGTCGCAGGGACGCACAGCTCGCCAAGCCGAGTGCTCGTCGTTGCGAACTGTCTGCATCCGACGAAGAGTGCGCGCTTCAAGCCCGTCAATATGACAGTGGACTGCGGGGGTGACGCGATCTACGTACTGAAAGGGCTCCACTACCAAGGATGGTCCACCCACACCGCCCGAGCTCACGCCGTCCAGCGATTCAACAGTTGCACCCCCGCCTGCGATGCTGGCAACCTGATCAACCGTCGCGTTACGGTGCGTTTCTATAAGCCCGAAGGGCATCGCGGTCGAACGTACTTCGCCTGCTTGGTGCTGACCGGTGGCACCGGCGAGGCCTCTACCTTGTTAGGTCAGCAGCACGCTGACGCTTGCCGTGCTCGAGGACACATATCTGGATAGAACCGCGGCGACCGGAAGCGGTGTTCTGATGCGGACACACGCACAGTTATGGGTCACAGTCAGGTCGCCACCTCACCGACGAATCAAGCCGGAGGAGCCGACCGACCATAGCCGGCTCTCTGAGTCGATTCGGCAGCACCCGACGGTCAGGGTAGGTACTTGCCGACCAGGTGCACCAGGTGTCGATGGGTGCTTGAGTCAGCGGCCGCTATGAGGCCGCGTCCGGTAATAGGTCGGATCACCCATCAGGTCGCTCACAACACAGCCCGCATCGCGGCACAGTGCAATGCCTGCGGTGAAGTGGACACTCCCGGCCAGGTCACCATCGGTGATGTACGCGGTACGCTGGCCCGCGGCGACCCATGCCAGCGCGAGGGTGGTCGACAGTACGCGGGGTCCGTAGCGGCTTCGCAGTTCGCTGTCGGCAACAAGTTGGGGTCCGATGAAGTCGCCGAGACCATCGCAGTTGACGTCGACCAGACTCGACGATGCCGTCGGCTCGAGTCGCGTATCGAGACCTCCCTGGCGAAGCCATGCAGCCTCACCGTCGGTCCAGAAGTACTCCTCGGCGATCGGGTCTGCCGACACGGCGACTTGGACCCCAGCCGACGTCGCGAGCGCGACGTTGGTCGCCGCGAGGGGAGTGCCTGCTGCATAGTTCAACGTCCCGCAGAGCGGATCGACCAGCCATCGGCGGGCGTCTTCTGCGCCGAGCCTCTCACCGCGTTCCTCACCCACGAACGTGTCGGAAGGTCGCGCGGCGAGGATGACAGCGCGGATCGCCTCCTCGCTCTCGAGGTCGGCTTGCGTCGCGAAGTCGGTCGACGACTTGTCGTAGCGAACCAGGGGTTGATGGAACAGCCGACGCACGACTGCCGCACCAGCTGAGGCGGCCGCGAGTGCCACCTCAGCATCGGAGCCCGACTCGACGTCCGTGCCAGTCACCCCGTCATGTTGTCAGCCAAAGCGCAGCGCCCGTCCACCAAATCTCGGCCGATTCCGAGCCACTAGTTGCGAGGAGGAAACAGCGAGGCTCGGAGTCCACCGGTGACCACGTGCTGAGTGGAACTTCCGCCGGAGGAGTCAGGCGGGCTCGCCGGGATCTGCAGCGTCCCAATCGTCGGCCGCCTTCGCCGTGAACGCCGGGTCCTCCGGTAGTACTCGCAGCGCGTGAGGTGGCAGGTGGACGCTGACCGGCGTGCCCTGCGCGAGGTCGACGGCAGCCTTCTCGCCGGTGAGCTGCGCCTGCAGCGACGGGCCGGCCGCGAGCCGGACGTAGACCTGCGTCGAGGACCCGAGGAACACGCTGCGCTCGATCATCGCCGGCGCGCGGTTGTCGCCAGGAGTTCCGTGCGGCTCGAGGTCGACCTTCTCGGGTCGGATGCAGAGCATCGCCGAACCCCGGCTCGGGGTCGTGCCGTTCGGCTCGACGGACAACACGGACTCGCCGAGCTTCACCATGCACCGCGAGCCGACCTCGACCACCTCGACGTTCATGAGGTTGGAGACCCCGAGGAAGTCTGCGACGTACGTCGATGCAGGCGCCTCGTAGACCTCGCGCGGCGAACCGACCTGGGCCAGCTTGCCGGCCGACATGACCGCGAGCCGGTCGGACATCGTCAGCGCTTCTTCCTGGTCGTGCGTGACATAGAGGAACGTGATGCCGACCCGCTCCTGCAGCGCCTTGAGCTCGACCTTGAGCGCGCGTCGCAGCTTCGCATCGAGCGCGCCGAGCGGCTCGTCGAGGAGCAGGACCGCGGGGTTGAGGACGAGGGCCCGGGCGAGCGCAACCCGCTGCTGCTGACCGCCGGAGATCTCGGCCGGACGCCGCTTGGCGTAGGGCCGCATCTCGACCAGGTCGAGCGCCTCGTTGACCTTTCGGGCCATTTCCTGCTTGCTCACCTTGCGGTAGCGAAGCCCGAAGGCGACGTTGTCGTAGACGCTGAGAAACGGGAACAGCGCGTAGTTCTGGAAAACCGTGTTGACGTTGCGCTTGTCCGGAGGCACGCGGGAGACGTCACTGCCGTCGAGCAGGATCTGGCCGCTGGTGGGCTGTTCGAAGCCGGCGATCATGCGCAGCGTCGTGGTCTTGCCGCAACCGGACGGACCCAACAAGGAGAAGAACTCACCGCTCGCGATCGCGAGGTCGATCTCGTCGACCGCGACTTCGGTGAACCGCTTCGTCAGACCGATCAGGTCGACCTGGCCACCAGCCACCCGCGCTGCCTCCTTGCTCCGCGGTCAGGCGGGTCGAGGAGCACGCGTGCTCTGCCCCACCCGCTCGCGCCGACCACGCGGCTTCGGGGACCAGGCGAAGCCGAGCTGACCGGCCGCGAACTCCATGCTGAGTCGGAACGTCCGTTCGTGGTTGACGACGGGATCACACAGTGCAATCTGGATGGCGAATCCGTCAAGGAGCGCCGACATCACGACCGCGAAGTTGTCCGCGTCGATCGCCGAGAACTCGCCCGACTGCTGGCCTTCGTGGACCAGGTCGACGATCGTCTGCCGCCAGTGCTCGTCGAACTCGCGGCGGACCGCAGCCACCTCGGGGTGCCGCGCGGCCTGCGCCCACAGGTCGAGCCACAGCGTCCACGACACCGGATCGCCCTCTTCTTCGGGCATGCAGGTCATGGCGACCAGCTCTTCGAGCCGACCGGCCGCCGAGGGAATGGTGGCGATCCGCGCGGTGCCCTCGGCGTACCAGCGGTCCTCGGACAGGCGGATCGCCTCGGTCAGCAGCTGGTCGCGGGTCTTGAAGTAATAGATGACGAGCGCCGGGCTCGTGCCGGCCCGCGCGGCGACGTCCGCGATGCGGGTCTCGGGGAAGCCGCGCTCGGCGATCACCGCCAGGGCGGCATCGAGCAGTTGCTCGCGTCGGCCATCCGGCGCACCGCTGCTGCTCGACTCGTTGCTCTCAGGGGCCAACGCGCTCATTGGTGCAACCTTAGAGTGAAAACGCGCGGGCTGATCGACGTCGTCATGCGATCTCCTGCCCGCGAGTTCTTGTCCTGGACCTTATCAGTTCCTAGACTGAACATTCAGTCAAACCCGATTCGGGCGCTCGATGACAGCGGAGACGGACATGGTGAGCAGCAACTACGACGCGATCGTCGTCGGTGGCGGGCACAACGGACTGGTCGCAGCGGCGTACCTCGCCCGAAGCGGTGCGAAGACGGTGGTGCTCGAGTCCCGCCACAAGACCGGCGGCGCGTCGACCACCGAAAGCCCGTGGCCGGACGCGCCGGAGTTCAAGGTCACCCGGCTGTCCTACGTGATGAGCCTGCTGCCGCCGACGATCATGCGCGAGCTCTCGCTCGAGCGGCACGGTTACAAGGTCTACCCGATGGGTCCGTACTACCAGGCCTTCCCGGACGGCGGTTCGATCAAGATCCTCGCCGACGACGCCAAGCGCAACTACGAGGAAATCTCGAAGTGGTCCAAGAAGGACGCCGACGCGATGATCGAGTGGGACGCCTGGATGGGCGGGCTCGCCGACGTCCTCGGCCCGCTGCTGCTCACCGTTCCGCCGAAGCTCGGCTCGAAGAAACCGGCCGACCTCGTCGACACCCTCCGGCTGGCCTGGCGCCACCGCGGTGTCAACGTCCGCACGATCGGTGACATCACCCGGCTGATGTCGATGAGCATCGCGGATCTTCTCGACGACTGGTTCGAGTCGCCGCAGGTCAAGGGTGCGATGGCCGTGAACGGCGTCATCGGCACCTGGGCCGGCCCGTGCGAGCCCGGTACGGCGTACGTCATGGCGCACCACTCGATCGGTGACATCGGCGACGGCCACCTCGGCAACTGGGGCTTCCCCGAAGGCGGCATGGGCGCCGTCGCGGACTCGATCGAGCGGTCGGCGCGCAGCTTCGGCGCCGAGATCAAGCTCAACTCGCCGGTCGCGAGCCTGCTGGTCGAAGGCGGCCGGGTGCAGGGCGCCGTACTCGCCAACGGCGACGAGCTGCGTGCGCCGGTCGTGGTGACCAGCCTCCACCCGCGGACCGCGTTCCTCGACCATGTCGGGCCCGGCAACCTGCCGACCGACTTCGTGCGCGACATCGAGACCTGGAAGACCCGCAGCGGGGTCGTGAAGATCAACCTCGCGCTCGCCGAGCTGCCGGACTTCATCGCGGACCCGGGCACCAACCTGCAGGAGCACCACACCGGCTCGGTCGAGATGGCACCGACGATCGAGTACATGGAAGAGGCCTTCCAGGACGCCCGTAACGGCAAGGCGGCGGTGCGTCCGTTCAGCGACGGCGTCATCCCGTCGACGTTCGACCGCACGCTGTGCCCGGAGGGCACGCACATCATGTCGCTGTTCACCCAGTGGGTGCCGGAGACCTGGAGCGAGGAACCGCACCAGGAAGAGCTCGAGGCGTACGCCGACCGGATGATCGACTGCTACAACGAGCTCGCGCCGAACTTCAAGAGCTCGATCCTGCATCGCGACGTGGTCGGGCCCTATGAGATGGAGCACGAGTACGGCCTGGTGGGCGGCAATATCTTCCACGGCGAGCTCTCGATCGAGCAGCTGTTCCACATGCGGCCTGCACCGGGATACGCCGACTACCGCACTCCGATCAAGGGCCTGTACTACGCCAGCTCGGCGACCCACGCCGGCGGCGGCGTGTGCGGCATCCCGGGTTGGCAGGCGGCGAAGGCGGCGATCAAGGACAGCAAGTCCGCGGCCAACCGGCAGCGGGTCGCCGGCTTGCTGCCGTCCAAGCGGGGATGAGCGCGCGGCCGGGTGACCGGGAGGCGCTGCGCTGCCTGCTGGAGCCGCGCAGCATCGCGGTCGTGGGTGCGAGTCCGCGCCCGGGCAGCTTCGGCGAGCGCATGGTCACCGAGGTCTTGCGCAGTCCGGCGGACATCAGCGTCCACCTGGTCAACCCGCGGTACGCCGAGATCGCCGGGCGCCCGTGCTTCCCGTCGCTGGCGGAGATCGGTGACGCGATCGACCTCGTACTGCTCGGCGTCGGCGACGGCGCGCTCGAGGGTGAGCTGTCGATCGCCGCGAAGCGCGGCGACCGCGCGGCAGTGATCTTCGGCAACGCCTACGAGCCGCCGATCGACGGGCTGCCGTCCCTCCGCACCCGGCTTGCCGCGATTGCCCGCGACGCGTCGATGCAGCTGTGCGGCGGCGGGTGCATGGGCTTCGTGAACGTCACGTCCGGCGTTCGCGCGATGGGCTACCTCGAGCCCGACCCGATCCCGCCCGGACCAGTCGCGATGGTGACCCACTCGGGCTCGGTGTTCTCGGCAGTGCTGCGGGCTCGTCGCGGCCTCGGCTTCACCCTTGCGGTGTCCTCCGGTCAGGAGCTCGTGACGACCACCGCGGCGTACCTGGAGTACATGCTCGCGCTCGAGCGGACCCAGGTCGTCGCGCTGGTGCTCGAGACCATGCGTGAAACCCTCGCGCTGCGGGCGGCGCTCGATCGTGCGGCCGAGCAGGAGGTGCCGGTGGTCGTGTTGCCGGTGGGCACCAGTGAGCGCGGCCGCTCGATGGTTGCGGCGCATTCCGGAGCGGTCGCGGGCGGGACCGCTGCCTGGGAGGCGCTCGCCGATGCCCACGGGCTGCACCTGGTCGCCGACCTCGGCGAGCTGCTGGACACGGTCGAGCTGTTCGCGGCCGGTCGTCGCGCGCGGCCGCGGCGCGGGCCGGCCAGCGGCATCGCCGCGGTGCTCGACTCCGGTGCCGAGCGCGCGCTGATCGTCGATGTCGCTGCGGCGGCGCGGGTGCCGTTTGCGGAGGTGTCGGAGCCGACGCTCGCGCAGGTCGCCGAACGGCTCGACCCTGGGTTGATCGCCACGAACCCGCTCGACGTGTGGGGCAACGGCGCCGACACCGAGGACCTGTTCGGCGACGTGCTGCTCGACCTTGCGGGCGACGACGATGTCCGCGCGGTCGCGCTCGCGGTCGACCTCATCGAGGAGCTCGATGGCGACGAGTCCTACCGCGACGCGGTACGACGGGCCGCCGCGGGCACCGAGCTGCCGGTCGTCGTACTGAGTCACATGCCGTCGGCGCTCGACCTGCGCGCCGCCGCGCAGCTGCGGGCGGCCGGCATCCCCGTGCTCGAGGGGACGCGCAGCGGCCTACGCGCGCTCGGCCACCTGCTCGACCACGGCGATCGGCGATGGTCCGCACCTCCGCCGACGATCGATGAGGCGCGCCGCGCCCGGTGGCGGGAGCGGCTGTCCACCGGACTGCGGTCGACCGCGGAGCGGTTCGCGCTGCTCGCCGACTACGGGATCGACGTTGCGACGACGCACGCGGTCGACCATGAAGGCGCGGTGCTCGCGGCTGGGAGTGCGATCGGGTATCCCGTCGTGCTGAAGACCGACGAGGACATCGCGCACAAGACCGACGTCGGGGGAGTGGTCGTCGGGATCGGGAACGACGACGAGCTGATGGCGGCGTACCGCGACCTGCGCGAGCGGCTCGGTCCGCGCGCCGTCGTGAGCCGTCAGGTCCCACCGGGCGTCGAGATCCTGCTCGGTGCGGTGCGTGACCCGAACCTCGGACCGATCCTGTTGCTCGGTGCGGGTGGGTTGCTCGTCGAGCAGGTTGCCGATCGCGCCGCGACCCTGCCGCCACTGGACGCCGGCCACGCGCGCGAACTGATAGCCCGGACCCTGGTCGAGCGGCTGCTGGTGGCGCCGCGGCACGGGCCGCCGGCGGACGTCGACGCGGTTGCGCGCGCCGCGGCTGCCCTGTCGCAACTCGTCATCGAGCTGGGTGAGGACCTCGACGCGATCGAGGTCAACCCGTTGGTGTGCAGCGATTCGGGCGCCGTCGCAGTTGACGTCCACCTCGAGCTGACAGCGCCCAAGGGCTTGGCGGCAGACCCGCGTTAGAGCGACCGAGAGCCGGAGGGCTGACCCGGGCTGAACCAAGCCTCAGTCGTGGTAACGGGCTTGCAAGATCACGACGTCGTCTCCATCGACAGGCCGTCAGGTGAAGCGGTAGGCGTCGTTCTTGTCGGCCTTGCTGGTGCCGCCCTTCGTGACGACACGTACGTCGACCTGGCCCACCGAATGCGCGGGTGCGGTGACGACGATGGAGCCGGCCGACAGAACCTTCACGTGGCCGACGGCAGCGCCGCCGAACTTCACCTTGGTGGCGCCGGACAGATGGTGGCCGGTGATGGTCACCTTGTTTCCGCCGTGATGGGTGCCTTTCGCCGGGCTGACGTTCGTGACCACCGGCCGGTCGACGTAGGTGTAGTGGTCAGCGGCCGTGACTGAGCTCTTGACCCCACCACCGGTCAGCACGCGCACGTTGACAACGCCGGCGGCGTGAGCGGGCGCCTTGACCGTCAGCTCCGTGGAGCTGACCACGTGGAGCCCGGTGCCGGACTTGTTGCCGAACTTCACCGCGGTGACATGCGCCAGTTGCAGGCCGCTGATTGTGACCTTCGTGCCGCCCGACGGATGACCGTGCGCGGGCGTGATGCGGGTGATGGTGGGCGGCGGCGGGCTCGCCCCGCCGAGCGACTCGATCACGCCGTGTGGATTGCTGTCGTTGAGGTAGCTGCCCACCGCAACGCAGTGCGTCGAGTTGTTGCAGCTCACGCCGTTCAGTAGGGCCTGGTCGTCGGTCGAAGGGTCGTTCGCCGGCTCTGGGGCCCTGACGTCGGTCTCCTTCGTGATGTTGCCGTCGCTGTCGTACTTGCGCGTGTCGATGACACCCGCCTCGTAGCCCTTCGTGTCGAGATAGTGGCCGACGGCGATGCAGACCCCACCGACCGTGCACGACGCAGCGGTCAGCGCTTCGTTGTGCTGCACCGTGTTGGCGTCTCCCGGGCTGCGGGTGTTCGAAGCGACCACCCCGGCGCTCTTGCCGGCAGGTGCGCCGTACGTGTGGCTGACGATGTAGCCGTCCCAGCCGTATCCGTACGTCGGGTCCCCGGGGCTGTCGTAGGCATCTCCCACCGACTCGCACGTCCCGTCGGACGCGCACGACGTCGCGAGCAGCTCCGCCGACGTATCCTCGATCGGTAGGAGCCCGGCGGTGACCTGGGCGTGGTCGACGGCGTCGATCGTCTGGATCATCGGCATCGCGCCGTGGTTCTTCTCGGGGTAGTAGCCGCTGGCCATGCAAATGAACGTGTCGCCGATACACGAGATCGACCGCAGGGCGGCTGAGCCGCCGTCGGTGTCTGCCGGGACGGCCGCCGAACCGTAGAACCAGGCGTAGTTCTTTGCGTCGTCGACCAGTGCGTACTGGTAGTGGTTCGACGAGTCGTCCAGTGCGTAGCCGACGGCGCGGCATTCCCCCGGCTTCGAGCACGAGACGCTCGCGAGCGAGGCGCCCTCGGGCGCGTCCTTGTAGTACTCAGGGGCCTTGCGCGCCGACCAAACGCTCTTCTTGCCGGAGGGGACGAGGTCCGCGATCAACCCGTCGGTGTCCAACAGACCGGTGTGCGGGTTGTTCACGATCGCTTGCCCTACGGCGGCGCACGACCCCGCGGCCGGACACGACACGGACGACAGCGAGCCCTGGTACGACGACAGGAGCGCGCCGTCGCTGCCGGTCGCCAGCGTTCCGCTCCAGGAGCTGCCCTTCTGGGTTTCGATCACGCCTTGGCTGCCCGACGTCCCTACCGCAACGCAGGCTCCTGCGGCCGGACAGGACACCGATACGAGGTCGGTCGAAGATGCCCCGGTGCGGGCGCCGGACGGCACGGCACGCCACTTGCCGTCGGACTCCACGTCGATCGCGCCGATGCCCGAGTCGGTCCCGACTGCCACACAGTTCCCGGGCGAGGAACAAGAGACCGCGTTGAGCTGTAGGCCGCTGCCGGTGCCGTTCAGCGATGGTGCCGTTTTCGGCGTGAACCCGCTACCGGTCGCGACTGCCGCCGGCATCCCGCTCATCAACGCGATGCCCAGCGCAAATACCGTGACTAACCGACCCCGTTTCACTGCCCCGCCCCCCGATCCGATCCAGCCGCATGATGGCACAGCGCTGCGACCCGCCGTTGCCGTTCGCGAACACCGCTGCACCGCAGCGCGCGGCTGCGGCGCGCTGCGCAGGAGCGCTAGAAGATGATCTAGAAGATGACGTAGAGCTTGCGGAGCGTCTCGTGGATCTGCCAGGTGCCCTTCCAGCCGCGCGGGAAGACGACCGCGTCGCCGGCGCCGACGTCGAGTGACTTCTCGCCCTCGCGGGTCACCGTCATCGAGCCGGAGATGATGTAGATCTCCTCGTGGGTCTCGAGCTCCCAGTACGACGGCCCGGGAGTGCACTCCCAGATGCCGACCTCCTGCGTGCCGTCGTTCCAGAGGGTGAGCCCGGACGTGGTCATCGGGGTGTTCTCCGGATCGCTGGCCTCGTCCAGGGGGCCCCATTCCTCGAGCTCGGCGCCGTCGGCGATGGCGTGCAGGTGCGGGGTGCCGGTGTCGGCATGACTCATGTCGAAGCGGTCCTTTCCGGGAACGGCAGGGCGATCGGGTCGGCGGGCAGCTTGCTGCGGCCCTCGGGGTCGAAACGGTCGAGGCCGAGATCGGTGCAGTCGGTGACGGTCGTCGTACCGGATAGAGCGAGGTCCGCTGCGGCACGGGCCACACCGGGTCCCCACATCATGCCGTGCCCGCCCGGCGCCGCGACGGTGACACCGTCGAGCGGGCCGTCGGCGGTGATACCCGGGCCGAGGATCGGCAGATGATCGGGGGTGAAGTCGATGGTCGCGGCCCAGGTACGCCGCAGCCCGAGCTTCTCCGTGACCGGCACGAGCTCGGCCAGCCGACCGCGCATCCGCTCGAGGTAGGGCAGGTCGATCTCGGTCGCCTTGCCCTCGGGTTCGTCCGGGTTGCTCATGCCGAACAGCAGCCCGCGCTCCTCCGGCCGCCAGTAGAGCCCGGCAACCAGGTCGAAGACCATCGGCACGCGGTCGGGCTCGAAGTCCGGGTGCGGCTCGGTCACCGCGACCTGGTGGCGGACGCCTCCGACCGGGATGCGGATGCCGGCCAGCGCGCCGACGGCACGCAGCTTCGGGCCGCCGGTGAGGACGACGCGCTCGGTGGCGATCGGTCCGGCGGTCGTCTCGACGGCGGTGACCCGGCCGGCACACGTCGTCAGCCCGGTGAACGCCGTGTGCTCGCGCACCTCGACGCCGGCGTGGGCGAGAGCGACCGCGTAGGCCAGCACGTTGCGGGGCGGGGTGATGTAGCCGTCGCCGGCGAAGTAGGTGCCGCCCCGTGTCTTGCCCGGTGCCATCGTCGGGTTGATCCGGTCGGCCTCGTCCGGGTCCAGCCACTGCACGTCGAGCCCGGCCTCGCGCTGCATCGCCATGCGTGCCTCGGCCGCCGCGAGGTCGGCGTCGGTGAAGCACGGCAGGAAGTAGCCCTGGCGGGTGAAGCCCGAGTCGACGCCGAGCTGTTCCGCCTGCGACAGGTAGAACTCGCGCGACCACTCCGCGAGATCCACCGCCCAGCGAGTGCCGCCCTGGCTGCGGACGATGCCCGCCGCGCGGCTGCTCGCGCCCTGGCCGAGCTGGTCCTTCTCGACCACGACGACCTTGTCCAACCCGCTACGGCGGAGAAAATAGGCGCACCAGCCGCCGATCGTGCCGCCGCCCACGACCACCGCGTCGGCGGTGGAGAGTGGAGCGTCCGACGCCGTTGGCACGGGCCGAACGCTCGCATAGACTGAACAGTCAGTCAAGACCCGGAAGGGGCGCTGTCGATGTACGCGTTGTCCACCGCAGACCTCGAGCTTCAGGACCGCGCCCGGACCTTCGCCGACGAGCTCATCCCGCACGAAGTCGAAGCGGAGATGAACGACGGCGTGCTCCCCGAGCCGGTCCTCAAGGCCCAGCGCGAGCGGGCGAAAGAGCTCGGCCTGTGTGCCACCAACATCCCGGTCGAGCTCGGCGGTCAGGGCCTGACGAGCATCCAGCAGGTGCTCGTACAGGAGCAGATGGGGCGAGTCACGAACGCCCTCGGCTGGGTCGCGTCGACACCGCCGTCGTGGTTCGTCGACGTCGCTACCGAGCGCCAGCGCGACATCTGGCTACGACCGACGGTGTCCGGCGACCGCGAGGAGTGCTACGCGATCACCGAAGCCGGGGCGGGCTCGGACGTGGACGACATCGTCGCGACCGCGCGCAAGGACGGCGACGACTACGTGCTCGATGGCGAGAAGTGGCACGTGACGTCGTACAACACGGCGGACTACGCGTTCTTCCAGGCCAAGCTGGTGGGCGGCCCCAACGAGGGCGCCCATGCGATGTTCCTCGTCGACCTGCCCTCGGCGGGTGTGACCGTGGTGCGGACGCCGGCCTACTCGCACACCATCAGCCATCACCACCCGATCGTGTGCTTCGAGGGCGTCCGGGTGCCGGCCGCCAACCTGGTCGGCGCCGAGGGCGACGGCATGCGGTTCGCGTACGAGTGGTTCCGCTTCGAGCGCATGATGGTCGCTGCCCGGTGTGTCGGTGCGGCGCAGCGACTGGTCGAGGAGATGACCGAGTTCGCGAAGGAGCGGGTGGTCGGGGGAGTTCCGATCGCGACCTACGGCGCGATCCAGGCGATGCTCGCCGACAGCATCACCGAGCTGTTCGCGGCGCGGATGATCACCTACGAGGCGGCCCGCGGCGCCGACGAAGGCCGTGACCTGAAGGTCCAGCATGCTCAATGCTCGATGGCGAAGCTTTACGCCTCGGAAGCTGCGCATCGGATTGCCGACCGCGCCGTGCAGGTGTACGGCGGCCGCGGGTACATGCGCGAGAACGTCGCGGAGCGCTTCTACCGCGAACTGCGGGTCGAGCGGATCTGGGAAGGCACCAGCGAGATCCAGCGCGCGATCATCGCGGGCCGCATGGTCAAGGGCGGCGTCGCCGGCATCGTCTAGCCCTACCCTCGCCGTCAGCCGACTAGGGTCGCGGCGATGACGGGTGCCGGCGGCGACGAGCGTTGGTCGCGGCTGCCGACGGCCGGTCCGAAGCATCCGGCGGTCGCGCAGTACTTCGCGATCCAGAACAACAGCAAGCCGAACCCGCAACGGCTGATCGTGCTCAGCGGGTTGTGGGAGCTCGAGTCCGGTCTCGACGCGGGCCTCGAGCTGATCGCCCTGCTGGTTTCACCGGAACGCTTTCGCGGGAACCGTGCGATCGACGTGTTCACCCGGGCGGAGCGCACCGGCGCGCCTGCGTACGCCGTCGCCGACCGGCTGGCCACACGGATCAGCGATCGAGACTCATGGGACGGCCTCGCGGCGATCGCGGTGTCCCGGCAATGGCAGCTCACGGACGTCGTACTCGGCGACCCTGCGCTGGTCCTGGTGCTGGACGGGCTGGAGGTGCTCGGCAACGTCGGCACCGCGGTGCGCTCGGCACAGGCGGCGGGAGCGGCGGCGGTGCTGCTCACCAACCGGCGCGTGCGGCTGAGTCACCCGCGCCTGATCCACGCGAGCATGGCCGCGTCACTCACGATGCCGATGCTCGACTGCTCCATCGACGAGGCCGCCGCCTGGCTGCACGAGTACGACGTACAAGTCCTTGGTACGGACACCCGCGCGCAGACGACTTATAAGGCAATGGCCTATCGCTCCCGCGTGGCGTTGGTCCTGGGCAGCGAGCGCTACGGCATCCATCGCGACTGGGCGCCACACGTCGAGGGCTCGGTCTCGATCCCGATGAGCAACGGCGTCGACTCGCTGAATGTCGCGAATGCCGCAACGATCCTGCTTTTCGAGATCGCCAGTCGCCACCGCCCGGCCGAGTTCGGCGGCTGACGCAGCACAGGCGGTTACGCTCCTGCGGAGGGCAAGATCAGGGGTGGGGTAGCCATGCGCGTTCGTCATGCGTTCGGAGCCGTTGCACTGTGCGGGCTGTTCTTCCTGAGCGCGTGCAGCTCATCGAGCAGCCCGAGTGCCGGCGCGCCGCCGTCCACGCCCGCGGCGGCCGCGTCGAGCCCGTCAACCGCTGTGTCGAGTCCGGCCACCGCCGCCAGCTCGCCATCGGTGCCGCCGGTGACGGGCACCGGATCGCTGTGCCACGAAGGCACCGCCTACAAGGCGCAGATCCTCGCCATCGAGCACGAGCTCGCCACCGGAGGCGGGACGTCGTTCGCGACGTACAAGGCCAACCTGGTCCGGGTGTTCACTGCGGTTTCGCACGACATCGGCGTGCTCTCGCCGCAAGTGCCGAGCTCTCTGCAGGGCGACCTGCGGACCGTCCAGGCGGCGTACTCGCGGATGGTTTCGATCATGTCGAAGGCGACCAGCCTGCAGTCGATGGCGAAGTCTCTCCAAGGTCTGGGCACGAACGTCAAGCTGCGCAACGCTGGCGCCGCACTGACTGCTTGGGTCGACATGGAGTGCCCCGGGTCCTGAGTAGTAAGGGCTTCATCGCGACGCGCTCTGCTCAGCCGGCTGAACCGGAAAGTCTGCGGGCGGCGTCCGGACCGGGAGCCGTCGGCAGGCTGGTCGCCAACGTCGACGGGTACGCCGGATCGTGGAACAGCTTGGCAGTGAGCACGTGCCGGTCGCGAAACGCCGCGAACACCGCGACCGCGACCGCGCCGCCGAGCAGCGGTCCGGCGACGTACACCTCGAAGTGCGACCACAGTGGCGCGACGAGCGCGGGACCGAGGCTGCGCGCCGGGTTCAAGCTTGTGCCGGTGTAGGGCGCGCCCTGCCAGACGAGGGTCGCGATCACCAGCCACAGCACGAGCGGTGTCCACCGTGCGGTCCGAGCGCTCGAGGTCATGAACAGAATGGTGATGATGAGGATTGCCGTCATGAGCGCCTCGACGAGCGCTGCTTCGGGATCCGACAGCCCGCGTCCCGGTGTCGTTGCGCCGACATCGAGAACGCTTGCCTTGTGCTGCCACAGCAGTCGCACGATCGCGGCCCCGAGGATGGCTCCCGTGCACTGGGCGATCACGTAGCCGAAGACGTCGTGCGGGTGGACCTTGCGCTGGGTCCAGAAGGCCAGCGTGACGACCGGGTTGATGTGCGCGCCGCTGCGCCGGCCCGGCGGGCTGATCGCGATCAGGCTGCCGGTGCCGGCGAACAGCAAGCCGGTGATCAGCAGCCGGGCGGAATGCGGCACGGCGTGCAACGGCGTTCCCGGGCCGAAGTCGAAACACACGGCCGACAACCCACCGACGAGCAACGCGGCGGTGCCGGCGAACTCGCACGCCCACTCGACCAGATGGACACCGCTTTGCGCCGGCAATGCATCGGTGTGCTCCATCTCGACCTCAACGCTACGAGGGCGCGCGAGCCGCAAGCGGTCATCACGCAGTAGCGGAGAATTCGCGCGATCTTCAGTGTGTCGCTGCCCGGTCGCGCAGAAGATGTTGGGCAGAATGGCGTGAGGCCCCTCCAAGTATGAGTTGGAGGGGCCTCACTCGGCTCCGCTGCACCGGTAAGCCGATTGCTCGGCTACCGTGCGTTGCCTTGCCGGTACCGGTGCCCTGAAGCCCCGCTCGGTGATCCGGTTTCCCGACTCACCGCTCGTGTCAGAGTCTCCCCTGACGTGATCAGAGTTTCCTCTGACCCGGCCTCCGGCTTCCCGGTGACAGGTGAATGTCTAGTGGGTGCGACCCACGGGCACAAGAGGTTTCGCGAACTTTTTTCAAGATCTTTTTGCGTCCACACGATGTCCACAACCGACGCCGTATTTACCCCCAGCAAGATCCACTCATCCACCGGGTCATCCACCGCATCGTCCACAGAAGACGGGTTTTCGCCGTACCGGCCGGCCCTGCTGGTTGCGACACTGTCGCAGTTAGGGCAGGATGGATTAATGCCGCCAGCGAAGCTGGCCCAGATCCGTCAGGGCCTGTCGCGCACCGAGTGGGCGAAGCTCGCCGGCATGGCCTCGGTGATCATTGCGCTGAACGTGATCGGGTGGTTCACCGTCGTCGCCTTGGTTTCGCCGCATCACTACAGCCTCGGCACCAAGACCTTCGGGGTCGGGATCGGCGTCACGGCGTACACCCTGGGCATGCGGCACGCCTTCGACGCCGACCACATCGCCGCGATCGACAACACCACCCGAAAGCTGATGAACGATGGTCAGCGACCGATGTCGGTCGGCTTCTGGTTCTCCCTCGGCCACTCGACGATCGTGTTCGCGCTCGCCTTCCTGTTGTCTCTTGGCGTGCGGGCGTTGGTCGGGCCGGTCAAGAACGACAACTCGGGCCTTCACCACTACACGGGACTCATCGGCACAAGCGTGTCCGGCACGTTCCTGTACATCATTGCCGTGATCAACGTGATCATCCTCGTGGGGATCGTGAAGGTCTTCCGCGATATTCGCCGTGGGGTCTACGACGAAGAGACCCTCGAGCAGCACCTGAACAACCGCGGGCTGATGAACCGAATCCTTCGTCCGATCATGAAGTCGATCACCAAACCCGGGCAGATGTACCCGGTGGGTGTGCTGTTCGGCCTCGGCTTTGACACCGCCACCGAGGTGGCGTTGCTCGTGCTCGCATCCGCCGGCGCCGCCAGCGGCCTGCCGTGGTACGCGATCCTCTGCCTGCCGGTGCTCTTCGCGGCCGGCATGTGCCTATTCGACACCATCGACGGCACGTTCATGAACTTCGCCTACGGCTGGGCCTTCTCCAAGCCGGTCCGCAAGGTCTACTACAACATCACGATCACGACGCTGTCGGTGATCGTCGCGCTGGTCATCGGCACGGTCGAGTTGCTCGGCCTGCTCTCTCAGCAGTTGAACATCAACGGCCGCTTCTGGACCGACATGCAGAATGCGGATATCAACACCCTCGGCTTCATCATTGTCGGTTTGTTCGTCGTGACCTGGGTCCTCGCGCTCGCGATCTGGCGGTTCGGCCGGATCGAGGAGAAGTGGAGCGCAGGGATCCGGGCCAGCTCGCTGGCCGACGTGGCCGACTGAGCGTCCGGTGTCCTGTCGGTGCCGGCCGTTACCGTCGGCTGCGTGAAAGGCGTCGACCTCGAGGACATCCGCGCGATCGCGCTCGCTCTCCCGCGCACCGAAGAGCACCTGATCCGCGACCACGTGAAGTTCCGGATCCGCAGCCTGGTCTATGCCTCCGTGTCACCCGACGAGACGCTGATGGGCTTCGGGTTCCCGAAAGAGGAGCGCGTGGCGCTGGTTGCCGCCGAGCCGGAGAAGTTCCTGATGCCGGTCCGCTCGGACGAGCGCTACAACTGGGTGCGGGTGCGGCTCGCTGAGATCGACGAGGTCGAGCTGCGGGAACTGCTGGTCGAGGCTTGGCGGATGTGCGTGCCGAAGAAGGTCTCTGCGCTGGTTCCGTGAGCCGGCGGCGCGGCCCCGATCGGGCTCAGCCGCCCGGCGCGAGTGCCTCGATCACCGCGGTGAAGTCCGGCCAGTCCGTGCCGGAGTCCACCACGGTCGTGAGCAGCCGGTCGGTCGCCGGCCCGAGCTCGACCGGCACTCCGCCCTCGGTGGCCAACGCGACCGCGAGCCGGACATCCTTGCGGGCGAGGTACGGCGGGAACCACCCGTCGTGGTCCGCGGACAGCAACGACCCGAGTCGTTGCTGGGTGGCCTTGCTCGTGACAGGGGAGCCGCCGAAGACCGACTCGACCAGCTCGTCGGGCAGGCCATGGGCCCGGGCGATCCGGATGCCCTCCGCCATCGCCGTCACCCCGACGACGAGCTGGAGGTTGGACAGGATCTTGACTGTCGCGCCGGTGCCGGGGCCACCACAGTAGGTGTAGCCGGCGGCGAGGTCGTCCCAGAGCGGCGCCAGCCGGTTCACGGTGGTCTCGTCGCCACCGATCAGCAGCCGCGAGCCGCCCTCCGCGACCAGCGAGGGCGATCCCATGACCGGCGCGTCGAGGACACGCCCGTCGGGGCCGTCGGCCGCCAACCGGCGCGCCAGGCCGGGCGACACCGTGCTGTGGTTGGCGAGCACTCCGTCCGGCCCGAGCGCGCTCAGCACTCCGTCCGGCCCGAGGCAGACCGCTTCCACCGCCGCGTCGTCCGCGACCACGACATGCACGACCTCGGCCGCCTTGCAGGCGTCCGCGATGCTGTCCGCCCGGGTCGCGCCGGCTTCGTCGAGATCCGCCCCGACGCCGGCGGTCCGGTTCCAGACCGTGACCTCGTGGCCCTTGTCCAGCGCCCGCCCGGCGAACGCATGCCCGATCTTGCCCAGCCCGATGATCGTCACTCGCATGATCGGACGCTACCCGCGGCAGGGCAGCGCCACCCGTGGGCGACGGTGGTGCATCCGACTAGTACGGCAGCCCACCACGCTGCACGAGCTGGCGGGCGATGACATTGCGCTGGATCTCGTTGGTGCCTTCGCCGACGATCATCAGGGGCGCGTCGCGGAAGTAGCGCTCCACGTCGACGTCGGTCGAGTAGCCGTGCGCGCCGTGAATCCGGATCGCGGTGAGAGCGGCCTCCATGCAGATCTCGGAGGCGAACAGCTTGGCCATCCCGGCCTCGAGATCGCAGCGTTCGCCCGCATCGAGCCGCGCCGCCGCCTCCAGCACGAGCAGGCGGGCGGCGGTGATCCTCGTGGCCATGTCCGCGAGGTAGTTGCCGATCGACTGGTGCTGCCAGATCGGCTTGCCGAAGCTCTCGCGTTGCTGGGCATAGGCGAAGGAGTCGTCGAACGCAGCCTGCGCGACCCCGACCGCTCTGGCACCGACCTGGATCCGGCCGATCTCGAGGC
>Ga0335074_10005053_pt1 | contig 18232 bp, 12 predicted proteins | sample Lox_Sample_23_FD_206715 | JGI IMG/M metagenome (GOLD analysis project Ga0335074, IMG submission 206715) | Soil microbial communities from Loxahatchee National Wildlife Refuge, Florida, United States - Lox_Sample_2.3 | ecosystem: Environmental > Terrestrial > Soil > Wetlands | place: USA... | reverse complement strand
GAGGATGTTGTTCTGCCGGAGATATGGGACGCCAAAGATATAGCGTTATACGCCCGATTGGCTAAATTGTCCGGGCCGGATTTCGAGAGAGCCTACATCAATGCCATGGTCGAGGGCCATACCCAAGCCGTAGCGCTGTTCAGGAGCGAAGCAAGAAGCGCCGCCAGCCCAGCTGTACGGACCTTCGCTTCCGACACTCTGCCGATGTTGGAGGAGCACCTAAAACTGGCGCATCAAGCCTCCGTCGAGATTGGAGCCACATCCCGCCGTTAACGGATCGGGCGGTGTGAGCGCGGCTCACGCTTGACCCGGGCGCGGCCGCTCGTAGAATCAGCGGGCGGGCTTCGCGCTTAAGTTGTGTTCCGCCGTGGCGAGTTCGAGACGGACCATCGCGTCGCCGGGAACAGCCGCAAGCGCCTGTTGAAGATAGGCCCGCGCCTTGGTCCAATCCTGGCGCGCCAGGTAAATCTCACCGAGAGCTTGTGCCGCGGGCGCATACTTGGGATCGGCGGCAAGGGCGCTATTCCACTCGACGATTGCTTTCTCAGGCATTCCGGCCCGTACATAGGCGTCGCCCAGGGTTCCGCGGGCGGGCAGATTGTCGGGATCCAGCATGAGAATCCGGCGCAGCCCGCGAATCGCGGCGTCTAGCCGTTGCGAGTACATGGCATCGAGAGCATGGTCGAACATTTGATATTCGGCCAGGCGATCCTTGGGGTCCGGTGCATCACGAAGCTGCGCGGTACGCGCGCCGCCGGAAAGATATCCGAGGGACTCGAGCGCCGCTCTCGTGCCCGCAGAAGAATCGCGGACTGGCGCCGGAGATTTGCGCGCGTGCCGGTCCATGAGCCTGGTAAGTTCCAAACGCAGAGCCGATGCCTGATCGCGCTTGGAATGCGCCAGGTTGGATTGCTCCCTGGGATCGTTCGCCAAATCAAAAAGTTCGGGGCGCGGCGCGTCGATATATTTCCAGTTTCCGATCCGTACGGCGCGAAGAGCGGCCCAATGAAAGGAATCACGCGCGTAAACGCTTTCGCTATAAATCGGGTGCGCGCTGTTTTGTTTTAGCAAGCTCATTCCGTCGAACGACGGCGGCGCGGGCAGATGCAGCGCGTCGAGGATGGTGGGTGCGACGTCGATGAGTCCGGCCGGCTGGCTCACGCGCTCAGAATGCTTGGGGGCGCCGGCGGGCCAATGCACGATCAGCGGAACATGGAGCGTGCTTTCGTAGATGAAATAGCCGTGGCTCAATTCTCCGTGGTCGCCCAGGCTCTCGCCGTGATCCGCCAGCAGGACGATCAGCGATTTCTGCCACCATCCGCTCGCGAGCAGCGATTCGCGGAAGTGCCCCAAAATTTGGTCGAGGTACTTCAGCTCCGCATCGTAGCCGGCCGTTTCGGGCTCGCCGGTACCTTTGGCGGGCATCAATTTATATGGCGTGTGCAGGTCGAAGAGATGAATGAATACGAACACCGGCTGACCGCGGTGGGCGCCCAGCCATTGATTCGCGGCGCGCAGGACGATGGCGCCATCCCGCCTCACTCGGAATGAATAGGGATTCGCCCGCGCCGCGGGAGCGCCGAACGGGCTGTCGTACTCGTCAAAACCTTTGTCGAGGCCAAACCGGCGATCCAACATGCTGCTTCCGATAAATGCGGCGGTGCGGTAGCCGTGCGACTGCAAAACCGACGCCAGCGTGACCGCATTCGAAGGAACGATATCGGCGTTTTCCTCCACACCATTTTCAAAGGGATATGTGGAGGCGAACAGCGACGTGTGCGACGGAAGAGTCAGCGGGATTTGAGTATTCACATCGGTGAAGAGCGTGCCCTGTTGCGCGAACGAATCGATATTCGGGGTTCGGATCGTGCCATACCCGTAGGCGCTCAGGTGGTCCGCGCGAAGAGTATCAATTGAGATGAGGATAACTGGCGTTTGATTCTGCGCGGCTGCGAGACACGCGCACAAAACGGCGCCGGCAGCGACGCCGGTCAGGCACTTCATTGTTTCCAGCATAGTCCAACGATCAGAGCGGAAACGCTGGAGACCAGGATGAACCAAGCCTCCCAAGGAAGGCTCAAAATGTTCGCCTTCGGATACTCGATCCGGATGGAGCGGATGGCCGGGTCGCGCAGGAAGAAGCTGTGTATTCCGGAGGTAACTACGCGATTGTCGAGGCGGAATCTCAAGTCCCCGTAACTTATCCGCGCCGCCCGCACGCGCCAACTAATCTGGCGATCGTGCCCGTCGCGAACCCCCGGCGTCTCGATCACGATGCCGGGAGGCGCCTCCAACTGAACCGCGGGAATCACGGTGTCTTTCATCTGGATGGTGACGACGGACGGCTCTCCCACCGGCAACGGTGCGCGGCCGTACAGCGCATTCATCGGCCGAAAGATTAGCGCGAACAAAAGCACGAGGATTGCTCCCGGAAGAATCACCAAGCGCAGAAGACGGATGTTTTCGCGCAGCAGATCCCGTTGCGCACCGAACACCAGGGACGGCGAATCGAGAAAAAGTCCCAATTCCATGACGTGCGCCAGCACCAGGTTCACGGAGCGGCGAATCGGCCGGCGCACGCTGAATCTGCGAAATACAGTGACAGCCAAAATTCCGTAAATTGCACTGGCCGGGAGGAGCGTCCACAATGCGTTTGCCCCGAGATCCGAAGCGCTCATTCGATGTAGCCCAATCCCTTGAGCTTTCGAATGACATCTTCTTTGGACTCGCCTTCTTCGTAGTGTGCAAGCTCCTTCTCGATGGCGTGCTCGATAAATTCGTCGCGGGAGCTGTAGCCCGCTTTGGCCGCGGCGAGCTGGGCGCGCTGACAAAGAGATTTTTCGATTTTGACGGCGGTCTTCATACGATCATTTTCATACGGTCAATAGACGGATCGGCCGGTCATTCCGGTTCCAGGCGGGAGGTGAAAAAGCGCGAGCAGTGAAACGGGCAGGTCTTTTAATGCGGGGTCCGGCACATGGATTTTTCGCGTCGTGAACAGCACCCCTGGAACGTCGGCGGCGTTAATACAATGATCGGCGATCCAAGCGTCGTCGTTGTCTTCTAAAACCGTACTGCCCAGCCCGCCGGTCCCGGTCTGCCAGGAAGCGCGATAGCCGCGGCTGTAGCCGACGATCCAATCCGGACCGGATGCGACGCCCGCAGTAACCGTTTCCACTACTGCCGCGCCGTTCGCGGGATCGCGAAGAGCCAGCAGTTGCTCGCGGACCCGCTGCATCAATGCATCGCGTTCCGGGCCAGGCGGCACACTGCCTTGCCGTTCGCGGCCGGCCAGGTTCACATACAGCGCGTTCAGGCCCAGGGCGTAGACTTTGGTGCGCGGCCAATCGATATCGTCCAGCGTTTTCTCCCCCGCGCCGAGCGGAGTCTTCAGCGCCAGAAGGCCTTGTTGGTACAGCCAGGTGTTCAGATTCACCGCGCGGTTGAATGCGGCAAACCCATGGTCGGACATCACCATCAATTCCGCGGTTGGCTTGCGCCGCATCACCTCGCCGATGGAAGCGTCTACGGCGCGGTAGAATTCGAGCAATTCATCATCGTGCCGGCCCCATAAAACATGCGAATTCTGGTCCACCGAGGAGAAATAGAAAAATAAAAAACCTTCCCGGAACCGGTTGAGCGAATCGTTCAAAAGCTTCTGTTCGTCTTGCAAAATGAGACGGCTCTCGGAGAGGAACTCCGGCAGATTGAACACACCCTGGCGCAGCGCGGAGGTGTCCTGGGGAATGCCTAGCGTGGAATAACGGCCCACGCGCAGCGCGATGCCGCGGCTGAAAGAATGCGGCGCCGAGATGGGCAGGTCGGGCGACATTGGATCGATGTTGATGGGCGACACGTACAGCTCGAAGCGCGGGTGAAGCTGGCGGGCGTAGACGCGAAACATTCCGCGTACGGAGGCAACGTACGGAACCAGAGTGAAATCCACCGGCATCCAGGCGGACCATTCGCCCTCGCGCACAATCGCCACGGCATCTCCAGCCGACAACCGGGCGAACGGCTGCTCTGGATCGACATCCACGTTGAGCTGCACCGATGTATAAGCGTGATCGCGGCGCAGCGCATTGGGAGGGCCCGCGATGTTCAGCTCGGCGTGACCATCGTCGACTTCCGCCCGCTTGATGAGACCTCCGGGAACGGGGCCCGGTGCGATGCCCGGATCGTCGGTATAGAAAGCGAACGTGCCTTCGGTGCCGCGCAAATCGGGCGTGCCCATGCCGGCCAGCTCGTCTCCAGCCTCCAGGGGCGGATAATTCGCGGGCATGTGCACGATAGTGACGGGAACGCTGTGCGTTTCGAGCAGTTGCCAGAAGGCCTTTCCTCTGCGCAGCGAGACTACCTGGGAGCGGGTGAGCGGCAGTTCGTAAGGGCCAAGCGGAATCTGGAATCGGGGAGGACGCGTCTCGGCCATCGACAAATACGGCTGCATGGTCGACGGGTCGCGATCGACAAAATCGAAGATGCCGTGGCCGGCCGGATCGAGACCGGTAGTGAACGTGGACCAAGCTACCGGGCTTTGCGGCGGTGTGGTGGTGGCCAATCGCGCAAAGCTGCCGCGATCGCGCAGGCGTTTCAAATTCGGAAGCTCGGCCCAGTGCCGCTCAACGAACCCGGGGTCCATGCCATCCACGCCGATCACGATCACCTGCCGGCCGTTCGCGGGCGAGCGAGCATGGCATCCGGCAGCGGCACCGGCCGCCACCAGCAACAAGAGGGCCGCACAATCACGCAACGTCGAGTACCGGTTTTCCTTCCATCCAAGGCGGGAGATCAATACCGAACAGGCCGAGCGCGGTGGGAGCCAGGTCCTCAATTCCAGGATTTTCGGCGTTGAGCTTCAGATTCGAAAAGAGCACGCCGGGAACGAGCGCCGGATCGACGCAATGGTCGCCACTCCAGGCCTTGGTATTGTCCTCGAAGACGCGCGCGGTCACCTTGCCCACGGCGGCATCCCAGGACGTACGGTAACCGCGGGCATAGCCGGCAATCAAATCCGGCGCGGCATCGAGATAGGGTCCGCGATATATTTCCGACGTGGCGTATACGTTCTGGATCGCCACTTCACCCTTCTCATCATCTTTAAGCCCGGCGAGCTTCCCGATCAGCTCCGCTTTGAGCGCGGGGGCATCCTTCAGATCCACCGTGCCACGCGCTTCGCGGCCGCGCAGATTCAGATAAATTCCGCCGAGGCCGAAGGTATAGGCGCGGGTGCGCGACCAATCGATCCCGTCAAAATATTCTCCGCCATCCAATCTGCCTTCTTCGAGCGCCAGATAGCCGTTGTCGCGCAGCCAGGAGTTGATATTGACGCCTCGGCGGAAGGAACAGAAGCCGTGATCGGAAAGGACGAAAAAAGCGGTTTCCTGGCCGGCCTGGGCGAGCGCCGCGCCAACCAGGCGGTCCATATCACGGTACATGCGCTCGATCGCATCGGCGTGGCGGCCACCGGCGCTTGAAGGATGCAGATAGCGGTAGAACATGTGCTGAACGCGGTCGGACGTATCGAAGACGCACGCCAGGACGCCGCGGCGCAAATGGCCGAGCGCGCTGAAAAACATCGCTTCGCGCTCCTTTTGGATGAATTCCGCCTGTTTCAGGAACCCGTCTTCGTCGATCGCGCCGTCGTTCAAGGCCCAGGTGTCTTCGGCTAATCCGAGAGTTGCAAAGGAACCCAGAAGCTTGGCCAGATAAGCCGCATAATACGCCGGTTGGCTGATGGGCAAGGCGGGATTCTCCGGATCGATCTGCACCGGCGTGGCGTAGAGCGCAAACTCGGCATCGTTGCTGCACAGCAGAAATCGGACAATGCCGGCGACGGAAGACCCGCCGTGCGCGCGAAACTTCAATCTGATCCAGGGCGTGTATTCGCCGGCGGCGAGCGGGTATTTTTGATTCTGAATTTCCAGCACCGGCGCCGCGGCGCCAGCCACGCGGAATGCGATGGGAGCGGCATTTTCCGGACCTTGCAACGCGCCCTCCGCACGAGTGAATAAGGAGAACGTCCCCTGCGAGCCGCGCAGATCCGGAGTCGACATAGCCGAAAGCATACGGCCGTTGAAGTTGTCCGGAGGGAAGGTCACAGGGACGCGAAGAATGGTGCTGCTCACACCGTGGCGGCCCAGAATGTTCCAAAACGGCTCGCTTTTGCGGCGCATTTCGACGGACGGGCGCGCAAGCGGAATTTCAAATTTTCCGATGCGCAAGACGCGCTGCGGGGCGCGAACCCTCGCCGAGGCCAGTTCGGGGGCATAAGACCGCAGGTCGCGATTCAGAAAATCGAAGATATTGTGCTTGGCCGGGTTCACCCCCGTCGCGAAAGTCGACCACGCCACCGGGGAGAGCGCCGGACAGGTGGTCCGAAGCCTGCGGTAGGACCCCTGCTCCTTCAATCGCGCGAGGTTCGGCAATTTGCCCTCGGCCATCCACTTTTCTGTAAGGTCGGGATCGAGACCATCCAAGCCCAGAAAGATCGCCTTCTTCACGCGCGCCGGACGCATGCCGCGCCGCAGCAGAGCCATGCGAAGCATGCGGAAGGGCCACAAGAGCAGCGATCCGATGACCGCGAGCACCGAGAGCGCCAGCGTGGCAAACGACCCCAGGAATGCGAATCCCGCGCCGGGACCGACGTAGGCGAAAACCACCGGCAGCGCCCCGGCCATCAGCGAACCTTACCCTCGAGAAACGGCACTTCCAGGACCTTTTCATGCACGATCGGCCCGTGCCCGAAAAATCCGTCTTCTCCGAACAGCTCGCCGTGATCCGAGGTGATCGTAATGTACGTGTTGCGCGGCACGAGATCGAAAAGCTCTTCGGCCACGGTGTCCAGATAGCGCACGGCAGCGATTTGACGTTGCCGAAGTTCCGCCAGTTTCCGCCGGTTGAACTGCGGGGTCCTTTTGGCGAGCTTCCCGCCGACCACCTGTGCGTCAAGATGCTTGAACACCCCGTGAACTCCGCTGATCTTGGGCCACTCATCCTCGGGCTCGTCCGGCAGCGCGTAGGGATAATGCGTCTCGCCGACATTGAGCAGATGAAACGAGGGACGATCTTCAGAAAACGACATTCCCCGAAGCATCGCGCGCATGTCGTTGTGCCGATCCATTAGCCGGTAGCTGTCGAAGCCGGCGTTCAGTATGGTGGCCGGGTTCAATACGGGTAACGAGACCATGGCGTTGGTGCGATATCCGAGCTTACGCAACAGCACCGGCAGATAGAGGCGCGGAATGAAGGACCGAAACTCGAGCCCTTTCGCTCCGAGACGTTCGTTGAACTTGAGAAAATCGCGCGCATAGGACTCGGACGCGAACGTCTTGCGGGGATTCGTATGCGGCATCAGGCCCATCAGCAAGTTGAAGTGCGAGGGAGCGGTCCAGGAAGCGTAGGACCAGCGGCGTTCCATCCGGCCGAGTTTGCGCATCGCCTTGGGCTGCGCGGCCACGAAGGAATCGTACCGGCAGCTATCAAAGACCACAAGGATATAGTTGTTCGGCGTAATGGCCTTGCCGGGCATACCTTATTGTTGCGCTGTATCGGCTGAATTACCGAATCCGTCCCGCTTCACGCGCTCACCCCCTGTTGCGCGCAATTTTTCCTTGTTAGCATATTTTGGTGTGGTCAGGAGGCCATAACGGCGGCTTCGGCGGTGGTTTCGGAGCCGGCTTCGCAGTGTACCGACATCACAACTTGATGGCACAACGAGAGGAGCCGCCACATGAAATTTCCCCTCTGCGTCCTCGCTATTTTGTCGCCGGTATTGGCTTGGGCCAATCTGGCCGGTGATTGGGCTGGTGTGATTGCCGCGGATTCTCAAGCGCCGCGGCGCATTGTGGTGCACATCACGGGACCGGACAGCGCATTGAGAGGCACTGCCGACAGTCCGGATCAGCGGCGATACGGCGTGCCGGTGGAATCGATCATCTTGGCGGGCGCCACGGTAGAATTCAGCGTGCCCGCAACGGGCGCGCAGTACTCCGGAGTCCTGAAAGGGAGCGCCATTGTTGGAACACTCACGCAAGGTGGCGTTGAGGCGTCTCTGGTACTGGGGCGAATCTCGAAAGACCCCCTTGCGGCTGGGCTGCCCGCGGAATCCCTGTACAGTTTGCAAAATGGCCGCTATCACGACAACCTCAGCGGGGTTGAATTCGATTTGCCCGATGGTTGGTTCGTTACGCGAACCGACCGGGATACCCCCAATCCCGGCGGGGATCGAGTATTTACCGATCCTAGCGGCAAAGCGATGGTCATGACGGCGTTTATGCTCAAAACGGATACGCCCGCCGAGAGCATTTCCAAAGCCTTGGCAGGGGTGATACCGCATCAAATCGCAATGCGCGCGGGCGTTACCGGACAGGGTCCTCTGCATATGCAGCCGAACTACAAAATACGCGACGGAAGTATCGAGCAAACTTACATCGGTGGTCATCCGGCAATACGAGCCATCGGGGAGTACCAACGGGGCGGCAAGAGCTTTGCCGAACTTCTGGCTTGGATTTACACCGAACACACAAGAACGTATTTCATGTTGAGAGCTACGGCGGAAAACCTCCCCGACTTGCAGGCGCCGTTCGATGAGATGCTGCAATCGGCGAAAGTCCCTTAAAGTGTAGGACCAGTTGAACTCGCTTCCGGCCGAGAATCGCGCCGGGAACGCAATTCGAGAAAAAAGTTTGCGGTCGGTCACTAGCTGGACGACATGAAGACTCCAGCTCTCCGGCACGTCACTCTGGCTCTTTTGTGCGGCCCCTTCCTCGCGGCGCTGCCCGCCCGGGCTCAATCCGCCCCAGGTCAATCCAACCCAAGTCAATCGAGCGACGACACGCAACTGAAACAGGTGATTATCTTCGGCCGCCATGGCGTGCGAACTCCCATTTTGCCGGACACTTACCTCGACGGCTTCTCTGCAATGTTGTTCCCTACGTTTACCGACAGCTCGGGCGCACCTCTGGGCGTTGGCGTCCTGACACCCAACGGCGCTACCGATGAGACGATCTTAGGCAGCTACTTCCGCCTCTGGCTCACCCAGGAAGGGCTGCTCACCGGTCACGATCAGGCAGATGCGAATTTCGTCTACTTCCGGGCCAACAACACCCCGCTGATTACCGGGACGGCCACGGCTTTCTGGACCGGCATGCTCCCCACGGCCACGCCTCACATTCAAGTGGTGGCTCAGGGAAGTGACCCATTGTTCGATCCCGTGGACGCGGGCGTCGCTCAGCTCGATTATCCGACTGCGGTCGCTGCGGTGAACGGACGGCTTGGCAGCAATCCGCAGGCATTGGCCACCGCCTACGCCCCCGAACTGGCCCTTACGCGTTCGATTTTGTTCGACTATCCGGTTAGCACGACTCCGGCGCCTCTCACCCCCACAGGCAAGACCGATGTCACCGCGCTTCCCATCACTCTTGGAGCCGGAGACACCTCCTTGCCGGTGACCATCGGTGGACTGACCCAGGTGATCGAAGCCATCGATCCTTTCGTTATGGAATATACGGACGGCCTCCCGGACGCGCAGGTCGGTTGGGGCCAATTGACGACCGGAAGCATCAACCAGACCTTCCGCTTATACGACCTTTTGCTCGATCTGGAATTCCGCACGCCCTATCTGGCGAGCGTGCAGAGTTCGAATCTGGCCTCGCATATCGTGCGCTCGATGATGCAGGCGTCCAGCGGAAGTGGGATATGGGGCGCGCTGGCAAATCCGTCGACTAAAGTGATCGCGTTAATCGCTTCCAACACCAATATCGTCGGACTCGCCGGCCTGTTCCATCTCGACTGGCTTTTGCCCGGCTACGAAGCCGACGTCTCTGCTCCAAGCGGCGCCTTGGTGTTTGAACTGCGCCAGTCGCAAAGCAGCGGGGCGTATATCGTACGGACCGTGTACATTGCGCAGACCATGGACCAGCTTCGCAATCAAACGGCTTTCACACTCGCGGCGCCCCCTCCGAGCGCTCCGGTCTTCATCCCCGGCTGCAGCGTCGACAATGCAACTTTCGATTGCCCTCTCACCACATTCATCGGGATCGCAAACCAGGTGATCGATCCGCATTCAGCGGACTTGGTGCATTAGGTGATCCACCATGAAAATTCAATCTCTCCGCCTCTGCGCTCTGGCGCTCGCCTGCGCCTGCTGGCTGACCGCTCAAGCCGTCGACGATACCCAGCTCAAACAGGTGATCATCTTCGGCCGTCATAATGTGCGAGCTGCCACCGCGCCCAACACCTATCTTGACCAATATTCCGTGCAACAATTCCCGGATTTCGGCGTTTCGGCCGGCATTCTCACCCCCAAAGGTGAGAAGCTCGAGGCCATACTCGGTGGCTACTACCGCCAGTGGCTCACAAAAGAAGGCCTGCTGACCGGCAACGATACCGCCGACGCGAATTTCGTCCTTTTCCATGCCAACGTGATCCAGCGGACCATCGACACTGCACAACATTTGTGGGCGGGCTTACTGCCAGGGGCCCCTGTCAACGTTCAATATCTGACTCCTGCAACGGTCGCCGACCCGCTCTTCGATCCGGTGGGTGCAGGTGTCGCGCAACTCAATTCGCAGGTGGCGATCGATTCCGTTAATGGGCGTCTGGGCGGCAATCCGCAGGCGTTGGCCTCCGCCTACGCCCCGGAGATCGCCCTCGCGCGCTCGGTTCTACTGGGCTATCCCCCGGGCGAGGTGCCGCCGCCCCAGCCGCCGAAAAATGTGATCGACGTCGCCGACTTCACCACCAATCCCATCGTGCTCACGCCCGGAACGGGCGGCGCGCCGGTCAACCTCGGAGGGCTGTCCACCCTTGAAAATGTGGTTGACCCCTTCGTTATGGAGTACGCTGACGGGCTGCCGGTGGGGTGGGGCCAGCTGGACGTGGGAGGGGTCAGCCAGACCGCGCGCATTGTGAACCTGCTCCTTGATCTCGACTTCCGCACTCCCTATCTGGCAACCGTGCAAAGCTCCAACGTGGCTTCGCATATCGTCCGCTCCCTGGTTCAGGCGTCCACCGGAAATCCCGCGTGGGGCGCGCTCGGAAATCCGTCGACCAAATTGATCGTGTTGATCGCTTCCGACGTCAATGTCTGTGGATTGGCCGGCTTATTCCATATCGATTGGCTTCTCCCGGGATACCCGCCGGATTTCTGCGCGCCCGGCGGCGCACTTGTTTTCCAACTGCGCCAGTCCAAGAGCACCGGGCAATACCTGATCCGCGCCTCCTACATCGCGCAGACTTTCGATCAATTACGCAATTTAACGCCGCTGACGCTGGATGCACCACCCGCCATTGCTCCGGTGTTCATCCCGAATTGCAGTGCCGGCAACGCGACCTTCGACTGCCCTCTCACGACATTCGTCGGGATCGCAAACCAATTGATTGACCCGCACTCCGCGGACTTCCTGAATTAGGCCCTCTTCTGTAGTTCGTTGGTCAGGGCGCCGCTCGCGACGACGGCGCAAAAATACGCCTCCCGCGCGCTAGATCGGCGCTCGAAACCATATACCTTCCCGTGAAACAAAGCCAGACCTCCGGGTTGACTCTTCTTGCCCGAACCGCCGACGACCCGCAGCGGGTGATTCCGGCGCTGCTGGGGACGGTGCAGGCCATCGACCGGCATTTGCCCGTCTATTCGGCCCACACTCTCGAAGTGGACGTTCAGGCCGGGATGAGCACCGAACGAATTTTGGGTTATCTCTCGACGCTTTTCGCCGCCCTGGCTACGCTGCTGGCGGGCATCGGATTATACGGGGTGCTCGCATCCTCGGTGCTCAGCCGCAGGCGCGAGATCGGAGTCCGGATCGCGATCGGCGCGCAAAGGAGCGATGTCGCAAGCCTGTTCGCACGGGAAAGCCTGGCACTGGTACTCCTGGGGCTGGCGATTGGCGGGCCCGCGGCGCTCGTCTCCGCACGCGCTTTGCGCAGCCTGCTGTTCGGCGTAACCGCAAACGATCCGCTCACGCTGGCGCTGAGCGTCGGAGTGCTGGCCCTCGCCGCGTTGGCCGCGACCTCGATCCCACTGTTGCGTGCGGTACGTGTTGATCCCATGCTGGCACTGCGCTACGAATAGCGCATCACGCCTAACGGAACCTTCGTCATTTGCCGATCATAGGGGCGTGAGCCAGCCTCGCGTGTCTGCTTCGCAAACGGAACAAAACACGGATCTAGACCCAACGGACTGGGCCGCGTTTCGCGCCCAGGGCCACCGGATGCTTGACGACATTTTGGATTATGTCGAGCACATCCGGGAGCAGCCGGTTTGGCAGCCGATGCCACAGGACGTGCGTGCGCGCTTTCGCGGCGAACTGCCGGACGCGCCTTCGGAATTGAGCGCGGTCTATCGGGAGTTCCTGCGCGATGTCCTGCCGTATTCGAACGGCAACGTGCATCCGGGCTTCCTGGGATGGGTGCATGGCGGCGGAAACCCAGTGGGGATACTGGCGGAAATGTTGGCCGCGGGGCTGAACGCAAATCTGGGCGGACGCGATCATGCGCCCATTGAAGTTGAACGTCAGATCGTGCACTGGATGCGCGAGCTGTTCGGATTTCCAACGACGGCCTCGGGATTGTTCGTGACGGGAACGTCGATGGCCAATCTGATTTCCGTCCTGGTGGCGCGCGATGCGGCTCTTGGATTCGAAACGCGCCGCACGGGCCTGAGCGCGGGTAAAAAGCTGCTCACAGGATATACGTCCGTGGCGGCCCACGGGTCGCTCCGTAAAGCTTTTGACTGTGCCGGGCTCGGCAGCGACGCGTTGCGGTTGGTACAGGTGAACGCGCGGCAGCAGATGAACCTGGCGGCGCTCAAGCGCATGATCGAATCGGACCGGCGCGGCGGCTTCACCCCGTTTTTCGTGGCGGGCACGGCCGGGACGGTCGACGTCGGCGCCATCGACGACCTGGATGGGCTGGCGGCGATCGCACAAGACGAGCGGCTGTGGATGCACGTGGATGGCGCCTGTGGTGCGCTCGGGATTCTGGCGCCGGAAATCGCGCCGCGGCTGGCGGGAATCGAAGCCGCCGATTCGCTGGCTTTCGATTTCCATAAGTGGGGACAAGTGCCGTATGATGCCGGGTTCGTGCTGGTGCGCGATGGCGAATTGCACCGCAAAACCTTCGCGTCGCCGGCGGCCTATCTGGATCGGGAGACGCGCGGATTGGCGGCCGGTTCCTCCTGGCCCTGCGACTTCGGACCCGATCTCTCCCGCGGCTTTCGAGCGCTCAAGACCTGGTTTACGCTGAAGGTTCATGGCCTGCACGCGCTCGGCGAGAGTATCGCCCGCACCTGCGAGCTGGCCCGCTACCTGGAAAAGCGCGTCACGGAATGCGCTGAGCTGGAGCTCCTTGCGCCGGTGCAGCTCAACATTGTTTGCTTCCGCTTCCGTTGCCCAGACGCCGATCGCACCAACGCGCGCATCATAGTCGAATTGCAGGAATCGGGGATCGCCGCACCGTCAACCACGCGAATCAACGGGGAAGTGGCGATCCGGGCAGCCATTACGAACCATCGCACACGCCGGACGGATATCGATGCTTTGCTGGACGCCACGCTCGCGTTGGGCCGCGAGATCGCGCCCGCCGAACAGGAATTGGAGGAGACCGTATTCCATGAGTAGCTGGGCGCCGGCGGAGCAAAGAAAGGATGCGCTACACCAGGTGGAGGCGCGGCTGACTCAGGAACCCGATTCCGTGGATCTGCTATTCCATCGCGCCTGTCTGCTCGCCGAGATGGGCGACAACGAAGCGGCCAAGCAGGCCTATCTGGATGTGCTGGCGCGCTGCCCTTCGCACGTGGGCGCGCTGAACAATCTGGGTACGCTGCTGTACATCACCGGCTACCGGACCGCCGCCCGCAGCGCTTACACCGAAGCCATTGCGCGTCACCCGGATCATCCCATGGCGCATGTGAATCTGGGCAACATCTTCCTGGAGGCGGGCGATTTGGCGCCGGCTCGGGAGCATTACGAAGCCGCGCTCGCGTTAGACGCCGGATTCGCAGAGGCGCATCAGGGTCTGGGCAATCTGCTGGCCGAATTGGGTCACGAAGAAGAAGCGGCGCGTCATCAGCGGCTCGGATTGCGCGATCAGCGCGCTACCGAATTGCCCTATCGCGGCGACTCCTCACCAATCGAGGTTCTGCTCCTGGTCTCCGGGCGCAGGGCCGATGTGCCGATCCGGCATTTGCTCGACGATAAGATTTTCCGCACTTTTGTCGTTATGCCGAATGTGTATGATCCCGGCACGCCGTTGCCTCCACACGATGTGGTATTCAATGCGATCGGCGATGCGGATTCCTGCGCGCTGGCGCTCGATCGCGCGGTAACGCTCATGGAGCGTACCTGGGCGCCCGTGATCAACTCCCCGGCTGCAGTCCTGCTGACAGGACGCGCCTCCAATGCACGCCGGCTGGGCGAGATACCAGGCGTGATTGCTCCAACCGTCGCGAATTTCTCGCGCACCGCGCTCAGCTCCCCCGATGCGGCCGAAGCGCTGGCGCACCGGGGCTTGCGATTCCCTTTGCTATTGCGATCGCCTGGATTTCATAACGGCCGGCATTTTCTATACGTGGAGAAAGCGCAAGACCTGGAGGCGGCGCTCGGCCAGCTCCCCGGCGAAGAGCTGGCCGCAATCCAATATCTGGACGCGCGCGGCGCCGACGGCAAACATAGAAAATATCGCGTGATGATGATCGGCGGCTGGCTCTATCCGCTACACCTCGCGATTTCGAGCCACTGGAAGATTCACTACGTCACCTCCGACATGATCGGCGATGCCGCCTATCGAGCCGAAGAAGAGCGCTTCCTGCGCGACATGCCGGCGGTGCTTGGCCCCTGCGCAATGGCCGCTCTTGCCGATATCCAAGAGACGATGGGCCTGGATTATGCCGGCATCGACTTCGGCCTGAGCCCAAGCGGCGACGTCCTGCTGTTTGAGGCGAATGCCACCATGACGATCGTCCCGCCCGGCAAAGACCGGCGCTGGGATTATCGGCGGGCTGCAGTCGAACGCGTGCAGGATGCCGTCCGCAAAATGATCAGCGGCAAAGCCCGCGATGCGCGCGATCGGTTGGCAAGCACCCAGACAAACCTCCGAGCGATAGACCTCCGGGAGATGTGTCGTGAAGACCCATCTGTCGCGAAGACACTCTGTCGCGAGCCCTCTTGACGCGCTGCCTGGTTTCTTATATACTCCTCACAATTTATCTGTTTAGGTTTTCGGACGACGTTCTCTTCTGCCGATCGCTTGAGCATTTTTCGTACGGGATTTATCTGTAGCTTTTCGTAACGGTTCGTGGCGTTTGAAGATAGAGTTTTTCCGCGTTGGAAAAAAGGGGTGAAGTATGCGCACTCTGTGGATTGCGTTTTGCTCGTCCGTTCTGATTGCTTCGGCCGCGTTTGCTCAGACCAATCTCGGCACCATCACTGGCACCATTAGCGACCCGGCGGGCGCCGTGGTTCCGAATGCACCCATTGAGGCCAAGAACACCGATACCGGCGCTGTGTATCCGGCGGCCGCTTCCGGCACCGGTAACTACACCATCTCCCAATTGCCCCTCGGCACCTACGAATTGTCGGTGACAGTCGCGGGGTTCAAGAAGTATGTACGCACCGGCATCGTCGTCGAGGCGTATGGCATTTACCGCATCAACCCGGTGCTTGAGGTCGGCACCGCCGCAGAGTCCGTTGTCGTCAACGCTGAAGCTTCCATGCTCAAAACCGAAAGTACGGAACAGAGCTATACCACCCCCACGGAAACCTTGGACGAACTACCGATACTCACATTGGGTGGCGCCCCTTCCGGCTTCGGCAACACCAGCGGTCTGGGTAATATAAGGAACCCTCTCGCGTCGCTCGAATTGCTGCCGGGAACGGATTTCGCAACCGATAACACACTGCGCGTAAATGGCATGCCGTCCAGTTCCCAGACCATCAACGTGGAAGGGCAGGATGCCAGTAACGGTTTCTGGAAACAGCTCACTCAAATCAATCAGCAGGGAGCGGATGCTATCCAGGAAGTGACCGTTCAAACGAGCAATTATGCCGCCGAATACGGCCAAGCCGGTGGCGGTTATATCAACTACACCATGAAATCCGGCTCCAACCAGTTGCATGGCAGCGGGTTCGACTACTTTGTGAACACCTTCCTGGATGCGGGCATACCGTTTACGGTGAGTACCACCAACCCGAATTCGGATGTCCACAACCCCATCCATCAGAACGATTTTGGCGGCACGATCGGTGGACCTGTCGACATTCCCAAAGTCTACAACGGCCACGACAAGACCTTCTTCTTCATTAGTTTTGAGCAGTTCCGTCAAACCAACTTCACCACCAATTCCGTTTCCCAAGTCCCCACGGTGGCGGAACGGAGTGGGAATTTCGGTGCGGACGAGGCTGCCTTTTTGGGCTGCAACCAGGACCCGGCCGGTACAACCGCGTGTCCGAATGAGATTTTCGATCCGACCACCCGGCGCGTCGTGAATGGCACTACGACGGCGAGTCCGTTCCCCAACAACACCATTCCGAAGAGCATGATCGATCCCACCGCGCTGCTCATGGAGAACATGTTCCCCATGCCCAATAATCCTTCCCCGGTGCTCAACTACTCCGTGCCAGGATACTCGGATTACCGCCATACGACCATTCCTTCCATTAAAATTGACGAATTGATCAGCACGAAGATGAAGTTGTCCGCATACTATTCGGCTACTAAAACCCTCTCCCCCCAGACCAACGGTTTCTCGCAGCCTTTCACCACGGCGATTCCTCAAAATGCTCTCTCGCAGACCGCGCGTGTCAACCTGGACGACACCATCACGCCCACTTTATTGCTGCATTTCGGCGCCGGCCTTCTGCACACTACCAATCCTTCGGTCAACCCTTCTTACAGCGGCGCCTCCTCGCTGTACCCGAACGGTGTTCCCTTCCCTTCGAACCTCTTTCCCTACCTGTCGGGGCTGGACGATGCCACCTTTCTCTTTCCTGGCTTTAGTGGCGGCGGTCCATTCCCTTTCAACGCCAGTACGTCCTCGTTCTTCGAAGCGCCTTTCGAGGAGGATATCAAACCGACCTTTAACGCGAGCGCGAGTTGGATTCATGGAAACCATTCGTTCAAGCTAGGGGCGACAGCGCTGTTTGAGGGCACTCCAACCGTAACCACCAGCCGTGCGAATGGAGAATTTGAATTCTCCCAGGCCCAGACGGCCGATCCGGGTCAATACGGCACCAGTTGGGCGAATAGCGCCGGCAGCGGACTGGGCTATGCGAGCTTCCTTCTCGGCATGGCGAACGGACTCGATGTCGCTCCGCCGTCAGAAGGAACGCGCTTGGGTATGCACTCTTATGCCCTATATCTCCAGGACAGCTGGAAGGTCACTCATACGTTGACCGTGGAACTCGGCTTGCGCTGGGATTACGCCACCCTTTGGTCGGAAGAACACGGCCGCATGCAGAATGCCGACTTCACGCTGCCCAACCCGACTATCGGCGACCGGCTTGGGGGAGTGGAATACGGAGCAACTTGCAATTGCACTTTCGCCAAGCCCTACCCGTTCTCCATCGGACCCCACCTGGGAGTGGCCTGGCAGATCACGCCCAAAACCGTGTTCCGCGCCGGTGGCGCCATCAACTATGCGGCTGGAGCGGATCAGGCAGGACTAAATACCAGTGTCCCGGACTTCATTGGGCTGAATCCGCCCGGGTACGGATTGCCCGCCGCGATTCTAAAGAACGGAGATCCGTACGCTGCCGGCAATGTTTACGGGAACCCGGTGCTCACGTTCAATACGTTTCGAACTACTCAACTCTACCCTGCGCCAAACAACGGCTCGATCCCGCCCAGTTCGCCGTTCATCTCAATCGCTCCCAATGCCGACCGCCTTCCCCGAGTCTTCCAATGGAGCATCGGCTTCCAGCGCGAAGTTATAAAAGACATGGTAGTGGAAGCCGCTTACGTGGGCAATCGTGGGGCCTGGTGGACCGCGCCCCTGCTCTCTGCGCTGAATTACAACGGCATCACGCCCCAACAACTGGAATCGAGATACGGGCTCAATGTCGCGAACCCGGTCGATGCACAGCTCTTGAACACACCGATTAGCTCTCCCTCGGTGATTGCCCGTTTCCCGAGTCTGGCAAATCCGAACAGCGTCTATCCAGGCTTCCCGTCTGGTGAACCTCTGATCGCTGCGCTGGTGCCTTATCCACAGTGGTATGGTGGCATCCCGCCATTCCTC
>Ga0335074_10005051_pt1 | contig 18235 bp, 17 predicted proteins | sample Lox_Sample_23_FD_206715 | JGI IMG/M metagenome (GOLD analysis project Ga0335074, IMG submission 206715) | Soil microbial communities from Loxahatchee National Wildlife Refuge, Florida, United States - Lox_Sample_2.3 | ecosystem: Environmental > Terrestrial > Soil > Wetlands | place: USA... | reverse complement strand
CGCTGCAGCGCCGCCAGCATGAACAGGATCGCCGCCACCAGCAGCTTGTCGGCGATCGGGTCGAGGAAGCGGCCGAGCTCCGACTGCTGCTCCCAGAGCCGCGCCAGCTTGCCGTCGAGCCAGTCGGTGAAGCCCGCCAGCGCGAAGAGGCAGCAGCCGATCCACGGGCCCCAGGGCGACGGGATGTAAAAGGTGATGATGACCAGCGGGATCGCGGCAATACGCGAGAGCGTCAGCAGGTTGGGGAGCGTCGTCAGCATGGCTCATCCGGTCCCGCAGGGAGGGGCGGGAGGTCTCGGGCCAGTCTAGCGCCTTTACGCCTCGGCATGGAAATGGTCATAGATGCGCTGCGCCACGGCCTTGCTGATGCCCTCGACGCGCTCGAGATCGGCAAGGCCGGCGCGGGCGACACCGCGCGCCGAGCCGAAATGATGCAGCAGCGCCTTCTTGCGCCGCGCGCCGATGCCGGCGATCTCGTCGAGCGGCGAGCTGCCGATCGCCTTGGCGCGCCGCGCGCGATGCGTGCCGATGGCGAAGCGATGCGCCTCGTCGCGCAACCGCTGCAGGAAGTAGAGCACAGGGTCGCGCGGATCGAGGCCGAAGGGCTCGCCGCCGGGACGGAAGAAGCGCTCGCGCCCGGCATTGCGGTCGGGACCCTTGGCGATCGCCACCAGCGGGACATCGTCGATGCCGAGATCCGCCAGCACCTGCTGCGCGGCGGTAAGCTGGCCGGCCCCGCCATCGATCAGCAGCAGATCGGGCCAGGTGCCGCGCTCGCGCGTCGGATCTTCCTTGAGCGCGCGGGCGAAGCGGCGGCTTAGCACCTCGCGCATCATGCCGTAATCATCGCCCGGCGTGAGCGGGCTCGCGGCCGCTTCCGGCGCCGGCTCTGCCGAGGCTTCGATCGCCGCGGCGAGGCCGTTCTCGGCCGGTTGCGCCGCGCCGCCATCACCGCGGATGGTGAATTTGCGATAGGCGTTCTTGATGAAGCCTTCGGGGCCGGCGACGATCATCGCGCCGACCGCGTGGCTGCCCTGGATGTGGCTGTTGTCGTAGACCTCGATGCGATGCGGCGGTGCGTCGAGGCCGAAGGTCTCGGCGACGCCGGCCAGCAGCTTCAGCTGGGTCTCGCTTTCGGCGAGGCGGCGGCCGAGCGCCTCGCGGGCGTTGAGCAGGGCGTGCTCCACCAGCTTGCGCTTGTCGCCCCGCTGCGGCACAGCGAGCTCGACCCGGCCGCCCGCCTGCGCCGTCAACGCCTCCTCGATCAGCGCCGCATCGGCCGGCGCATGGCTCAGCAGCACGAGTTTCGGCGGCAGCTTGTTTTCGTAGAACTGGCCAAGGAACGCCGCGAGCACTTCCTCGATCGGCATCTGCCGGTCATGGCTGGGGAAATAGGCGCGATTGCCCCAGTTCTGCCCGGCGCGGAAGAAAAAGACCTGGATGCAGGTATGGCCGCCCGCCTGGTGGGCGGCGATGACATCGGCGTCCTCGATGCCCTCGAGCGAGATGTCCTGCCGGCCCTGCACCTGGGTCAGGGCGCGGATACGGTCGCGCACGAAGGCGGCGCTCTCGAAATCGAGCCGGTCGGCCAGCTCCTGCATGCGCAGCGCCAGGCGCTCCTGGACCTCCTTGCTGCGGCCGGTCAGGAAGCCGCGCGCCTCCTCGACCAGCCGGTCATATCCCGGCTTGTCGATGCGGCCGACGCAAGGCGCGCTGCAGCGCTTGATCTGATAGAGAAGGCAGGGCCGCGTGCGGGTCGCGAAGATACTGTCGCTGCAGGAGCGCAGGAGGAAGGCGCGCTGTAGCGCAATGATGGTGCGCGCCACCGCGCCGGCGGAGGCGAACGGGCCGAAATAGTCGCCGGGCGTGCTCTTGGCGCCGCGATGCTTGATGATCTGCGGAAAATCGCCCGCGGTGAGATGGATATAAGGGAAGGACTTGTCATCGCGCAGCAGCACGTTGTAGCGCGGCATCAGCCGCTTGATCAGGTTATTCTCAAGCAGCAGCGCCTCGACCTCGGTATGCGTGACCACCACCTCCATCGCGCGGGTTTCCGCCACCATCCGGCGCAGCCGGTTGGAGAGCGCCACTGGATGGGTGTAGTTGGCGACGCGGTTGCGGAGGCTCCGCGCCTTGCCGACATAGAGCGCGTCGCCCTTGCGGTCGAGCATGCGGTAGACGCCGGGGCCGGGCGGCATGGTGCGCAGCGCGGCGCGTATCGCCTCGACGCCCTGGGCAAGGCCGCCGCCTTGCGGCAGGGTCTCCTCCGGCTCGGTCGTATCGTCCTCGAGATCGCTCATCGGCCTTTCACTTGGCGCCGTGCCGCGGCGCCGTCAATCGCCCGACGAGAACAGCCTTCGCCCGGGCTAGGGTCGCCGCGTTCATGAAATGGATATATCCACGAAGCCTGTGGACAAAACTGTCGAAAACCTCGCGCCGTCCCGGAGCGGGAGGCGTCAAACCTGGGGTTTTAGCGCTTTGCCTAGATTTTGGGCACAAGATACTAACGCACGGAAATGATTACATATTTTCCTTGTCAAGTGTAAATCGGCTGTAACACTTTGTAAGTCCGAGGTCACAGAGCCGCACCTGACGGCCGTCGCCGCGGCCTGTGAACAACTCGCCGGCGGCACCTCCCGCAGGCCGTTCCGCGAGCCGGCAAATGCCCGATGGTTAAGGCACTTACGGCAGGCGGTTAATCCGATCTATTTCGATGCCGACACTCGCCACGTCGGGGTAGACGTCGAGCTTCTCGACGCGTACGACGGCATGGCGGATGCGCGCATCGGCGAGGCACATCTCGGCGATGCGCTCGGCCAGCGTCTCGACCAGATTGACATGTCCGGCCTCGGCGAGGCGGCGGATGCCGCTGACGATCTCGTCATAGCAGACGACATTGCGCAGATCGTCGGCGATCGGCACCGCCTCCTCGCGCACGGCAAGGTCGAGATTGATGCGGACGCGTTGACGCGCGCCGCGCTCGTGTCGGAAAACGCCGATTTCGCAGGCGAGCACGAGGTCGCGCACGAGAATGCGGCGCATGCCGCCGCCGGCTTGGCCGGAGAGCGCGCGGGTCGTGGTTTCGGCGTTGCTCATGATCCTCAATGTTCCCTATTCCGTGACTGCCGGCCGGCCGACCGCTTGCGCCCAGCCGAGATGCTGCCCGCCATCGAGCGCGATCATCTGCCCGGTCATCGCCGGCGCCGACAGGATGAAAAGCACCGCGGCGGCGATCTCTTCGGGGGTGGTGCCGCGGTGGAGCGGCATCATCTCCTGCTGCCGGCGGAACTGCGCCTCGCTTTGCCGCGGACTCGGCAGTGTCGGCCCGGGGCCGATACCATTGACGCGGATGCGCGGGGCCAGCGCCAGCGCCATGCTCTGGGTGAGGTTCCAGAGTCCGGCCTTGCTCAGCGTATAGGAGACGAAATAAGGCGTGAGGCTCCAGACGCGCTCGTCGAGGATGTTGACGATGGCGCCCTCGCGGTCTTCCGGCAGCTCGCGTGCAAATTGCTGCATAAGGACGAAAGGTGCGCGCAGGTTGATATCGAGATGCCGATCCCAGCTTTCGCGCGTCGCGCCAAGCGCCGTGTCATTCTCGAACACCGAGGCATTGTTGACGAGCGCGCCCAACGGACCCAGCGCTGCCGCCGCGAGCGATACCAGCGTCTCGACTTCGGCCTCGCGCCCGAGATCGGCGGCAAGCGCCACCGCGCGCCCGCCGGCGGCGGTGATTTCGCTGACAACGGCCTTCGCCTCCGCCTCGGAGTCGTGATAGTGCACCGCCACGGCCCAGCCGCTGCCGCCAAGCGCCAGCGCAATGGTGCGGCCAATGCGCTTGCCGGCGCCGGTCACCAGCGCCGCTTTCGGGCAGCGCGCGGGCGGAAACTCGGTCATTGCGGCGCGCCGGTCAGCGGTGGCCCCGCCGCTGCCGGGCGCGCACCTTGGCTTTGGCGAGCGCCTTGGCCGAGGTGCCGGCGCGCCCTCCCATCGACCTGCCTGCCGGGCGAGCCGATGGCTGGGAGGCGGCGGCTTCGCCGGGGAGCCCGAGATCGAGCTGCTCCAAACGGCGGATCTCATCGCGCAGCCGCGCCGCTTCTTCGAATTCGAGATCGGCCGCGGCGGTACGCATCTGCTTCTCGAGATCGGCGATGACCGCTTTCAGGTTCATGCCCTGATAGTGCGCTTGCGCGCTTTCGCCGAGACCGACGGTGACGTGGTCCTGCTCGTAGACGCTCTCCAGGATGTCGGCGATGCCGCGGCGCACGCTTTCGGGCGTGATGCCGTTGGCGGCGTTGAAGGCCTGCTGCTTCTCGCGCCGGCGGTTGGTCTCGTCGATCGCCGCTTTCATGCTCTGGGTCATGCGATCGGCGTAAAGGATGGCGCGGCCCTCGAGATGGCGCGCGGCGCGGCCGATGGTCTGGATGAGCGCGGTGCGCGAGCGCAGATAGCCCTCCTTGTCGGCATCGAGCACGGCAACGAGCGCGCATTCCGGGATGTCCAGCCCCTCGCGCAGCAGGTTGATGCCGACCAGCACGTCGAAGACGCCGAGGCGCAGATCGCGGATGATCTCGATGCGCTCCAAGGTATCGACGTCGGAGTGCATGTAACGGACGCGGATGCCGTTCTCGTGGAAATACTCGGTGAGCGCCTCGGCCATTTTCTTGGTCAGCGTCGTCACCAGCACGCGCTGCCCCTTCAAGGCGCAGTCGCGGCACTCGGCCATGAGGTCGTCGACCTGGTTCTCCACCGGGCGGATGAGGCAGGGCGGATCGACGAGGCCGGTCGGACGCACGACCTGCTCGACGAAGACGCCGCCGGTGCGCTCCATCTCCCAGGGCCCTGGCGTCGCCGAGACGCAGACGGTCTGGCCGCGCATCTGATCCCATTCCTCGAATTTGAGCGGCCGGTTGTCGACGCAGGCGGGGAGGCGGAAGCCATACTCGGCGAGGATCGATTTGCGCGAATAGTCGCCGCGGAACATGGCGCCGAGCTGCGGGATGGTGACGTGACTTTCGTCGCAGAAGATGAGCGCGTCCTTGGGCAGGTACTCGAAGAGGGTCGGCGGCGGCTCGCCCGGCCGGCGCCCGGTGAGATAGCGCGAATAGTTCTCGATCCCGGCGCAGCTCCCCGTCGCCGCCATCATCTCGATGTCGAACGTGGTGCGCTGCTCCAGCCGCTGCGCTTCGAGCAGCTTGCCCTGGGCGTGGAACTCTTCGAGCCTGAGCCGCAGATCCGCCTTCATCTGCTCGATCGCCTGCAGCAGCGTCGGTTTCGGCGTGACGTAATGGCTGTTGGGATAGACCGTGACCTCGTCGAGCGCGCCGGTCTTCTCGCCGGTGAGGGGGTCGAATTCGTGGATCGCTTCGAGCTCGTCGCCGAACAGCGAGAGCCGCCAGGCGCGGTCCTCGTAATGCGCCGGGAAGAGCTCGATCGTATCGCCGCGCGCGCGGAAGGTGCCGCGGCCGAAATTGGCGTCGTTGCGGCGGTACTGCAAATCCACCAGCCGGGCGAGGAGCTGCGTGCGGTTGACGCGCTCGCCGACCGCCAGGCTGAACGCCATCTCGGAATAGGTCTCGACCGAGCCGATGCCGTAGATGCAGGAGACCGAGGCGACGATCACCGTGTCGCGCCGTTCGAGAATGGCGCGCGTCGCCGAGTGGCGCATGCGGTCGATCTGCTCGTTGATCGAGGATTCCTTCTCGATATAGGTGTCGGTCCGCGGCACATAGGCCTCGGGCTGATAATAGTCGTAATAGGAGACGAAGTATTCGACCGCGTTGTCGGGGAAGAAGCTTTTCATCTCGCCATAGAGCTGCGCCGCCAGCGTCTTGTTCGGCGCCAGGATCAGCCCGGGACGCTGCAGCCGCTCGATGACATGCGCCATGGTGAAGGTCTTGCCCGAGCCGGTGACGCCCAGCAGCACCTGCTCGCGCTCGCCGCGGGCGATGCCCTCGGACAGCTCGGCGATGGCCTGCGGCTGGTCGCCGGTCGGCTTGAACTCGGATTGAATGACGAAGCGCTGGCCGCCTTGGGCCGAGGCGCGCGCGGCGGTGATGAGCGGCATGGGGTTAAGATAAGGCCTGGGCCATAGCGGCGCCAGAGCGGAGGCGGACCCGCGATCCCTTCAGGAGAGCGAGCAAGGAACTGAGCCGGCAGGGCCGTCGGAAGTTCCTTTCTTGCGCGTTCCGGGCGCGTGGCAGCGGCGGCAAAATCCGCGGGCAGGATTGTCCGCTGCGCGGTTGCGCTACGCTGCCGGCGGCACTACGGTACCGCGCTCTCATCCATCGATCCGGTAGCTGCCATGACTTTCCTTGCCGACCGACTCGCGCGCGTGAAACCCTCCGCCACGCTGGCCATGACCAAGCGTTCGATCGAAATGAAGGCAGCCGGGCGCAACGTCGTCGATATGAGCGCCGGCGAGCCCGATTTCGATACGCCGCCCAACATCATCGAGGCGGCGATCGGCGCCATGCGGCGCGGCCAGACACGCTACACCCCGGTGGACGGCACGCTCGAGCTCAAGAAGGCGGTCGCCGCGAAGTTCAAGCGCGAGAACGGCCTCGATTACGCGGCGAACCAGATCATCGTCAGCACCGGCGGCAAGCAGGTGCTCTACAACGCGTTCATGGCGACGCTCAACGCCGGCGACGAGGTGATCATCCCGGCACCTTATTGGGTGTCCTATCCCGAAATGGTGATGCTCGCCGAGGGCACGCCGGTCACGCCGTCTTGCGCCCAGAACAACGGCTTCAAGTTGCGCGCCGAGGAACTCGAGCACGCGATTACGCGCAAGACCAAATGGGTCATCCTCAACTCGCCGTCCAACCCGACGGGAGCCGCCTATACGGAGCGCGAGCTGCGCGCGCTTGCCGACGTTCTGCTGCGGCACCCCGATGTCTGGGTGCTCACCGACGACATGTACGAGCATCTCGTCTATGACGGGTTCAAGTTCACCACGATCGCGCAGATCGAGCCGAAGCTCTATCCGCGTACGCTGACCTTGAACGGCGTCTCCAAGGCCTATTGCATGACCGGCTGGCGTATCGGCTTCGCCGGCGGACCGACCGAGCTGATCAAGGCGATGACGACCATCCAGTCGCAATCGACGTCCAACGCGTGCTCGATCAGCCAGGCCGCGTCGGTCGAGGCGCTCAACGGGCCCAAGGACTTCATTCCAAAGCACAATGCCAGCTTCAAGCAGCGCCGCGACCTGGTGGTCGAGATGCTGAACCGCGCCCCGGGCATCCATTGCCCGCGGCCGGAAGGCGCGTTCTATGTCTATCCCTCCTGCGCCGGCACGCTCGGCAAGCGCACGCCCAAGGGCAAGGTGATCGAGAACGACACCGATTTCGTCGAATACCTGCTCGACGCCGAGGGCGTCGCGGTGGTGCAAGGCGTCGCCTTCGGCCTCTCGCCGCATTTCCGCATCTCCTACGCGACCTCGACCGAGGCGCTGACGGAGGCCTGCACGCGCATCGCCCGCGCCTGCGCCGCGCTGCGTTGAGGTGATCCGGCTCGCGCGCGCCGAGGAGCTCGGCTGGGTCGCCGATACCATCTCGGCGGCATTCGGCCTCTATGTCGCGCGCATGGGCCGCGCCCCGGCGCCGATGAGCGCCGATCATGCCGCCCTCATCGCCGCCGGCGAGGTCCATCTCTTCGAGGTCGAGGGCGAGCGGCTCGGCCTCATCGTCCTGCAGGCAAAGCCCGACCACCTCTTCGTCGATATCGTGGCTGTCGTGCCCGCCGCCCAGCATCGCGGCGTCGGCCGTGCGTTGATGCGCTTTGCCGAATTCGAGGCGCGGCGGCTCGGGCTGCCGGCGGTGCGGCTCTACACCAACGCCAAAATGACCGAGAATCTGCGCTTCTATCCGGCGCTGGGCTACCGCCAGACCGAGGCGCGGCACGAGGCTGGCTACGACCGCGTCTATTTCGAAAAGCGCCTCGCCTGAGCCCCCCGGCCGACGGGGTCAGTGGCTCGGGGAGGGAGCGGTCGGATAGCCCAAGGGCGGCAGCGGCACGACGCATTGGTTGCTGTTGTCGCGCTCGAACGGCGCCGGCGGTGCCGCGCCGGGTGGCGGCTGGACGCGAGGCCGGGACGCGGCGGCCGGGGCGCAGGGCGCATAGCCATAGACAACGGTCGGCGGCGGATTGGCGCAGCCCGAGAGCAGCCCCGCGCCCAGGGCGACCGCCGCGATGCAGCGTAGCATCATGCTTTCCCTCGATCCGGGGGTGAGGGACGGATTATAGGCCGGAAACCGCGTTTTCCCGACCGGCGCACGGAAATTTGTCCCGCCGGCGCCCCCTCGGCCGTGCAGGTTTCTTGCGTATCGCCCTGCGACCGAAATTCCCGTTGCACCCCGATGACAGGCGCGCGACCATCTTCGTCTGAAGAGGCGTCGCCAGCGCGTGGCGGTCTCTCGCACGCCCGGCCCAGGACGCCCGTCTCGAACGGGGAAGGAGGCGTGTATGAACGACAGACCCGCTGGACCGCGCTGCGCCGCCCTGGTCGGGCCCTATCTCTCCGGCAAGACCACCCTGCTCGAGGCGTTGCTCTTCGCCAGCGGCACGACGCATCGCCGCGGCGCGGTCAAGGACGGCAGCACCGTCGGCGACCACAGCGCCGAGGCGCGGGCGCGCCAGATGACCACCGAGCTCAATGTCGCCGCGGCCAGCTTCCTCGGCGATTCCTGGACGATCCTCGACTGCCCGGGATCGGTCGAACTGGCCTGGGAGGCGCAAACCGCGCTCGCGGCCGCCGATGTGGCGGTCGTGGTCTGCGAGCCGGAAACGGAGCGGGCGCTGACTTTGAGCCCGCTCTTCAAGTTTTTGGACGACCATGCGATCCCGCACATGGTCTTCATCAACAAGATGGACAATGCCAGCGCGCGGGTCAGCGAGGTGATGGCGGCGCTGCAATCGGTGTCGCAGCGGCCGCTCGTGCTGCGCCAGGTGCCGATGCCCGATCCCGAAGGCAAGGCCATCGGCTATGTCGATCTCGTCAGCGAGCGCGCCTATCGCTACAAGCCCGGCCAGGCCTCTGATCTGATCAAGCTGCCCGACGACCTGCTCGAGGAGGAGAAGGTTACGCGCGCCGGTCTCGTCGAGAAGCTCGCCGATTTCGATGACAAGCTGCTGGAACAGCTGCTCGAGGATGTGCAGCCCTCGAAAGCGGAGATCTATCGCCATCTGACGCACAATCTGAGCGCCGATCGCATCGTTCCGGTCTTCCTCGGCTCGGCCCTGTTCGATCACGGCGTGCGCCGGCTGTGGAAGGCGCTGCGCCATGAGGCGCCGGCCGTAGCGCAAACCGCGGCGCGCCTCGGGCTCACCGATCCCGGCAAGGAGACGGTGGCGCAGGTGATCAAGACCTATCATGCGCCCCATTCCGGCAAGCTGTCGCTGGTGCGGGTCTGGAACGGCACGATAACCGACGGCATGACGCTGGGCGGCGTGCGCGTCGCCGGCATCCTGCGGCTCACCGGCGCGCATCAGGAGAAGCTTGCCGCGGCGCAAGCAGGCGAGGTCGTGGCGCTGGCGCGGATGGAGGGTGTTGCCACCGGGGCGGTGCTGGCGACCGGCCCGGCGCCGGTGTTGCGCAAGTTGCCGCCGCCGGAGCCAGTCTACGGCCTTACGCTTGCCGCCGAGAAGCGCAGCGACGACGTGAAGCTCACCTCGGCCATCGGCAAGCTGGTCGAGGAGGATCCGACCTTGCAGCTCGAGCAGAATCCCGAGCTGCAGGAAATGATCCTCTGGGGGCAGGGCGACATCCATCTGCAGATCGCGATCGACCGGCTACGCCACAAATACAGCCTGCCGGTGACGGCACGGCGGCCGCAGGTGCCCTACAAGGAAACGATCCGCAAGGGCACGGCGCAACATGCCCGCTTCAAGCGTCAGTCGGGCGGCCATGGCCAGTTTGCCGATATCCAGATCGAGGTGAAGCCGCTGCCGCGCGCGACCGGTCACGTCTTCACCGATGCCGTGGTGGGCGGCGCCATCCCGCGCAACTACATCCCAGCCGTCGAGGAAGGCGTGATGGAGTATCTGCGCCACGGGCCGCTGGGCTTTCCGGTGGTGGATGTATCGGTGACGCTCACCTCCGGCCAGTTTCACAGCGTCGACAGCTCGGACCAGGCGTTCAAGACCTGCGCCCGCATGGCGATGAGCGAGGCCATGCCGAAATGCGAGCCGGTGCTGCTCGAGCCGATTCACCATGTCGAGATTTCGGTGCCGAATGCCTTCACCTCGCGGGTGCAGCGGGTCATTTCCGGCCGGCGCGGGCAGATCCTGGGTTATGACGCCAAGCCCGGCTGGGACGGCTGGGACGTGGTGGCGGCGCAGCTGCCGCAGGCGGAGCTGCACGACCTCATCGTCGAGCTGCGTTCGGTGACCCTCGGCGTCGGCACCTATACCGAGCACTTCGACCACCTCCAGGAGCTCACCGGCAAGCTCGCCGAGCGGGCCATGGCGGGGCGTGGCGAGCAGGCGGCGCAGTAACCTTTTCTTGGGTGCGGGCGAACCTCAAGGCACTCCGGTGCTCGCGCGGGCGTGATTTGCCGCGGGGCGGGGCGGGGACTATCTGGCTTGCCAAGGGGCGCTACGCGACGAGGAGAAGGTTACCATGTTGATCAGGCAGAAGCGCGGTTGGGAGCTCCCGGAGAGCGAAGCGACGCCGGAAGCGGTCTTCCGTGACCGCCGGCGCATCCTTCAAGCGATGGGAATGGGTGCGCTCATGGCTGCCGCGCCCGCCGAGGCAGTGCTCGCGGCGGCGCCGGCCGATCCCTCGGCCGGGCTCTATCCGGCCAAGCGCAACGATCGCTATACGCTCGACCGGCCGATCACCCCGGAGAAGCTCTCCACCACTTACAACAATTTTTACGAATTCGGCTCGCAGAAGACGATCGCCGACGACGCGCAGGAGCTGCCGATTCGCCCGTGGACGGTGACCATCGACGGCATGGTCGAGAAGCCGTTGACCCTCGGCATCGACGATCTCTTGAAACGCGTCACGCTCGAAGAGCGGCTTTATCGCCATCGCTGTGTCGAGGCCTGGTCGATGGCAGTGCCCTGGACCGGCTTTCCGATGAAGGCGCTGGTGGACATGGCACAGCCGCTGTCATCGGCCACTTATGTCCGCATGCAGACCTTCGAAGATCCCAAGGTTGCGCCGGGCCAGAAGCAGTTCTGGTATCCCTGGCCCTACATCGAGGGCGTCACCATGGCGGAAGCGACCAACGAGCTCGCTTTCCTCGTCACCGGCATGTATGGCAAGCCGGTGCCGCGCCAGGACGGCGCGCCGCTGCGGCTGGCGCTGCCGTGGAAGTACGGCTTCAAGTCGATCAAGTCGATTGTCAAATTCAGCTTCACCAACGAGCGGCCCGTCAGCTTCTGGCAGAAGCTGCAGGGCGACGAATACGGCTTCTGGGCGAACGTCAATCCCGACGTGCCGCATCCGCGCTGGAGCCAGGCGACCGAGCGCGAGCTCGGCAGCGACGAGCGCGTGCCGACGCTGATTTACAACGGCTACGGCGAGTACGTCGCGGCGATGTACAAGGACATGAAGGGCGAGGAGCTCTTCCGCTAATCGGCGACAAAGCCGGCTTCTTCCGATCCGATCCGCATCGGCGCTCGGCGCTGCGCGCAACCGCGGCGCAAGGCTGAGTCATCGGCGCGACTCGCGCGCCCAATGCTTTGCCCCGCAGGTGCTCCGGAGTAGAATGCCCGCGGCCTTCACTTTTGGAGACTCAACGATGCGTGCTCGTTTCGGCTTCGGCGTGCTCGCTCTCGGCCTGCTGCTGGCCGCTTGCGGCAGCACCACCGGCGACCGCGCGGTGAGCGGCGCGGGTATCGGCGCCGCCGCCGGCGCCGTCGGCGGCGCCCTGGTCGGCGCGCCGCTGGTCGGCGCTGCCATCGGCGCTGCTGCTGGCGGCGCGGTGGGCGCGGCGACCCAGCCCTCTCAGGTCGATCTCGGCAAGCCGGTCTGGAAGTAACCCTCTCCCGGCATCCTGCCGCGCCGCCCTGAGGCTTCCCGGCGCGGTTGGGCTCTTGCGGACCGGGTCTCCCCCTAACGAGGGGATGCATAGCGCCTCTTCGGGCGTTAGTTTCTATTGGGTTCCGGGGCCGCCGGTCCTTTGCCCGGTGGAGGAGGCGCGCTGTGGCGGTCGAATCGAACGATTTGACGGTGAACGACGGCAATCAACTGCGGCTGCTGTTCGAGGCGATCACCGATTACGCGATTTATAGGCTCGATCGGGACGGCCAAATCGCCAGTTGGAATGCCGGGGCCGAGCGGATCACGGGATATAGCGCGGCCGAGGTACTGGGGCGGCACTACGCCATGTTCTTTACCGCGGAGGATTGCGCGGAGGGCAAGCCGCCGCGCGCCCTGGAGACCGCGCGTCAGGTCGGACGCTTCGAATCGGAGGGCTGGCGCGTGCGCAAGGACGGCACGCGGTTCTGGGCGCTCGCCGTCATCGATGCGATTCGCGGCCCCGACGGCGAGGTCGTCGGCTTTGCCAAGGTCACGCGCGACATGACCGAGCGCATGGAGGCGCGGGCGGCGCTCGAGCGGACACGCGCCGCGCTGGCGCAGTCGCAGAAGATGGAGGCGATCGGTCAGCTCACCGGCGGTATCGCGCATGACTTCAACAACCTGCTCACGGTTGTCGTCAACAATCTGGATCTGATCCTGCAGGATCCCGGCGATGCGCTGCGCACCGAGCGGCTGGTGCAAAGCGCGCAGCGCGCCGCCGAGCGCGGTGCCAAGCTGACCCAGCAGCTGCTCGCCTTCGCACGCCGCCAGCCGCTCCGGCCGGAGCCGCTGGTGCTCAATTCATTGATCGCCGGTTTCCAGGCGGTGCTGCGCCGGGCCTGCGGCACCGCCATCGCGCTCGAGCTCGAGCTCGCGAATGATCTGCGTGCCGTTCGCATCGACGCAACGCAATTCGAGGCGGCGCTGCTCAATCTCGTCATCAACGCTCGTGACGCGATGCCGGAGGGCGGCGCCCTGCGCGTCGGCACGGCCAATCTCGAGGTGAAGCCGGGCGACGCCGCGGCCGCGAGCGGCATCGCGCCGGGCGCCCATGTCGTGGTCAGCGTGCGCGATACCGGCGCCGGCATGACGCCGGAGGTGGTGGCGCATGCCTTCGAGCCCTTCTTCACCACCAAGGATGCCGGTCGCGGCAGCGGGCTCGGCCTCAGCCAGGTCTATGGGTTCGTCAGCCAGTCGGGCGGCCATGTGACAATTGACAGTGCGCCGCGCGAAGGGACGGTGGTTCGGCTCTTCCTGCCGGCCGGGGGCATGGCGGCGCGCGAGCCGCTGCGGCGGCGCGGCGGCACCGTGCTCGTCGTCGAGGACGATCCCGATGTGCTGCAGTCGACGGTCGAGATGGTGCGCGGCCTCGGCTATGAGGTGCTGACCGCCGGCGATGCGATCGACGCGCTTGCCATGTTGCAGCGCGAAGCGTCGATCGACGTGCTGTTTTCCGACATTGTCATGCCCCGCGGCATGAACGGCGTGGAGCTGGCACGCGAGGCGCGCAAGCTGCGACCGGAGCTGCGCGTCCTCCTGTCCTCAGGCTACGCCAATGCGGTGCTCGCCGCCGAGCACGGCCTCACGCCTGATTTTTCCTTTATCGGCAAGCCCTATCGCTGGCCTGATCTCGCCGAAAAGCTGCGCGGCGGCCGCATGCACTGACGCCTATCGACTCAAAGTCTGCAGTCTAGCGGCGGTAGGGATAGCAGCGCGCGCGGTTGAGATCGATCCCGAAGTGATCGGCGAGCGCTCGGATCTGTTCGCCGTAATCGGCAAAGGGATCGCCATTGTCGAAACCGACGATGATGGGGCGGAAACTGCGGTCCTCCTTGCCGCCGGGCGGCAGCATGGCAGTGACGAGCGGCTTTCCCTCGTCGTCCCGCAGCGTCACGAACAACGGCATGACCCGCTGAACATGCGCCTTGAGGCCGATCTCCTGCTCGATGAAGTGGCGCGAGGGCGGGGCGAAACTCTGCTCCGCCTTGGTCTTTTCTTGGCGAAAAAATTTTTCGACCGCATGGTGCATGGTCTGGGACTCATATGCCGCCTCGGCTTCGGTTTCGAGACGGAACCAGGTCATGCTGCCCGGAGCGTCACAAACGTAGCGCATGCTTCCTCCGCCGGTTTTCCCTACAACTGGGCGTTCGGTCCGGCCGCGACAAGCGTCGGGAGGCGACGATGGGAGAATTCGATTTCAGCGGTCGGACGGTGCTCGTCGTCGGCGGCTCCAGCGGCATCGGCAACGGCATTGCTCAGGCGTTTGCCGCCCGCGGCGCCGAAGTCCATGTCTGGGGCACTCGCTCCGGCGCCGGTGATTACGCCGCCGCCGAAGGCTCCGATCTAACCGGACTCCACTACGTCAAGCTCGACGTTGCCGATGCTGCCGCCATCGACCGCTATCGCCCTCCCTTCGCTCGTCTCGACGTGCTCGTGCTGGCGCAAGGTATCGTCATCTACAAGCGCGGCGAATTCAAGGCCGAGGCGTTTCGTCGCGTGGTCGAGGTCAATCTCACCAGCCTGATGAGCTGCGCCGCCAAGTTTCACGATATGCTTGCCGCGACCAAGGGCGCGCTGATCATCATCAGCTCGACCGCGGCCTTTCACGCGACGCGCGGCAATCCTGCTTATAACGCGTCGAAGAGCGGCGCCGTCGGGCTGACGCGCAGCCTCGCTCAGGCCTGGGCGGCCGACGGCATCCGCGTCAACGGCATCGCGCCGGGCTTGGTGGCAACGAAGCTCACCACCGTGACAACCGATGATCCGCAGCGCCTCGCTGCGGCGCTCGAGAGCATCCCGCTCGGCCGGCTCGGCACACCGTCCGATATCGCCGGCGCGGCGCTCTTTCTCGCGTCGCCCCTGGCCGGCTATATCGTGGGACAGACGCTTGTCGTCGATGGCGGGCTCGTTCTCTAATGGGGCGAAGCCGAAGCAGCAGGGGAGGGGCAAGATCATGAGCGACCGGGCGGCATTGAGCGAGACCAGCGGCGAGTTTCTGACGCTGCACGAATTCGTCAAAGCGGCGAAGATCCGGCTGACCCCCAACATCTGGGACTATTTGATCGGCGGCGCGGACAGCGAGACGACCGTGAAGCGCAACCGCCAGGCGCTGGATTCACTGGCGTTCCGCCCGCGGGTGTTGCGCGACGTCTCGACGATCGACTGCACCGGCATGTTGCTGGGCCGCAAGCTGCGCATTCCGGTGCTGCTGGCGCCCGTGGGGTCGCTCGAATCCTTCGATCCCGGCGGCGCGGCGGTCGCGGCCCGGGCCGCGGGCGCCTTCGGCGTGCCGATCATGGTAAGCTCGGTGACGCAGCCGGGCCTCGAAGCGACGGCGCAGGCAACGCCAGGGCCCAAGATCTTCCAGCTCTATGTCCGCGGCGACGACGCATGGACCGACGATTTCGTGCGCCGCGCGCGCGATGCCGGCTATGACGCCTTCTGCTTCACCGTCGACACCGCGGTGTACAGCCGGCGCGAGCGCGACATCGCCAAGCGCTTCATCAAGCCATGGCGGCAACGCGCGACCGGCCACGCCTTCCAGGCCGGGCTCAACTGGGATCACATCAAACGCTTCAAGGACAAGCACGACCTGCCGCTGATCCTCAAAGGCATCGCCACCGCGGAGGATGCCGAACTCGCCGTGAAGCACGGCGCCGCCGCGGTTTATGTCTCGAACCATGGCGGACGCCAGCTCGATCACGGTCGCGGCACGACCGATATTCTGCCCGAGATCGTCGAAGCGGTGCGCGGCCGCGCCGAGATCATCATCGATGGCGGTTTCAGCCGCGGCACCGATGTGCTGAAGGCGCTGGCGCTCGGCGCTCAGGCGGTCTCGCTGGGGCGGCTCTATTGCTATGGTCTTGCCGCCGCGGGCGAAGCGGGTGTGTTCCGCATGCTCGAGCTGCTCGAGACGGAGATCGCCACCAGCCTCGGGCTGCTCGGCGTTCCGCGCGTCGCCGCGCTGGACCGGTCCTGCCTCCATCCCGCGATGCCGGTCACGGCGCCGCATGTGCACAGCGCCTTCCCGCTGCTCAACCTCGCCGATGAGGGCTATGGCGGCCGCTGACAGCGGCGCCGGCCGCGCCTCGTTAACCCTCAACGCGTTCCTTTAATTAACAGGCTCTTTCCGCGTTCGCCGTAGCCTCGGATACATGGAGCGAGGCGTCTGGCTGTTGGCGGCTTGGATGGTTCACCGGCACGGATTCGACGCGCCGTTTGCGGTCGACCGCAAGATTTCGGAGCTGCTGCGGGAACAGGCCAATGATGTGCATATCGGCGTCTGGCGCCAGATCGGCCGAGCGGTGATCGAGATCACAAGGCGTACGCCCGACCTAAGAGAGCGAATGCATTAACTCTACGACATCGCGATCAACGAAGAGGCGACTTGCGGGGCAGCGGGCTTGCCGAGCCATCCCCATCGGCTCATAACCGGGCATGGCCTATATGCCGCCTCGTCATTGCGGCCGCTGCGGCGGCGCTCTGGCGCCCGTCGAGGGCAAGCCGGGCCAGCGCGTTTGCGAGAACGCCGCCTGCGGCGAGATCACCTATCTCTCGCCGATCCCGGTGGTGGCGGCGATTGTCGAGCGTCGCGGCGCCATCATTCTGGTGCGCGGCCATGGCTGGCCCGAAAGCTGGTACGGGCTCGTCACCGGCTTCCTCGAGCCCGAAGAGAGCCCTGAGGCGGCGGCGCGGCGCGAGGTCACGGAAGAGCTTGGGCTGACGGTTAGCGGGAGCCGGCTCATCGGTGCTTATCCTTTCGCTCGCATGAACCAGGTGATCATCGCTTATCACATGCCGGCGGAAGGCGAGATCGTGCTCGATAAGACCGAGCTCGCGGGCTTCAAGGAGGTACCAGTGGATAAGCTCCGTCCCTGGGATTTCGGCACCGGTGCTGCGGTGCGTGATTTCCTGGAGCAGCGGCGGCGGGGTTAGCCACGCGGCACCGGATCGGTCGTCACGGCGCCGGCGGGCAGGGGAACGTAACGCGTTTCCAGCACGTTTCCTGTGTGTTTCGGGGTTGCCAGGCCGAGGGAGGAGGCGGGTATGCGCTGGGTTGTGCTTGCGATTGCGGCAATCTCTCTCGCGGCGTGCTTCAGCTACAGCTCGTCGCCCTCTCCGACCGTCGTGGTGCCGCCGGGCTCGACGGTGGTCTGCCCGAATGGAACACAAGCCGTTTTCTCGAACGGCGCCTACAGATGCTGAGGAGAGCGGCTCGCTCACCGCGGATGCAGTCGCCGGCACTCAGCAGGCGAGCCGTCTGATCCTGATCGTAAGGCATGTCGGCGCCGCGCCGATATGTCAGGACCAGCGATCACGCCGTCTTCTGCGCGGGAACGCATCGCCGCCGCCGGCGGACATCTTTGGTGCTTAGGCATTAGCCGCGGCTCCCTCCGAAGTCCCAACCGCCGGAAGCCTGAAAGAAAAAAGCCAGGAATCCCTCGGGACTCCTGGCAAGATGAACAGGGAGGCTTCACGTCTGGGAGACGTAAGGATCCGAAGACCCTTTTCCCGGGAAATCGCCCCGGAAACCAGTATTGCCGCGACCTCGCGCCGCAGCGAAATCCAATAGTCCAAAAGTGCGCGTCATAAGCCCAAAAGGCCAACGGGAAATTCCGCTGGCTCAGTTGCAAAATCTGCATTCCTTTCCGCGCCACTGGCGCGCGCAACCAAGTCGCGTCTGCGGCGTTATTAGGCTCGTCTCATCAACCCTGGGCTTCGCATGGAACAGCAGGCGTTGAACGCGGCGGACACCGTCGAAAAAGCGGCCAACGATGAACGGCGCGAGCCGGCGCCCCCGGCGCTGATACCGGGCTGGCGCTGCGTGCCTCAGGCCAAGATTCGCGCCGATGGCGAGGAGGGCTTCGTCGATCTGGCGGCGCTCAATCCCACGCGCGGCGTGGCGCTCGTGGCTTTGCTCGAGCCGGACGAGGAGGCGAGCCCGGACGAGGCGCGTGCCGCCTTGCGCCGCATGCTTAAGGAGGAAGGCTTCGAGCAGCGCTTCCCCGGCGAGCTGCCGGTGGTCGCGCTGACGCAACGGCGCGATGCGGCCGATCAGCTCGCGACCGCGGTGGAGACTGCCTTCGATACATTGCCGCGGCCTTGTGTCGCCGAGGACTGGGTCGATTGGCTCGCCGAACGACTGGCACCGAAATCGGCCGCGGCCGAGTCGCCGCGCCCGCAACTGGTGGTGCCGCCGCGCGA
>Ga0335074_10005050_pt1 | contig 18236 bp, 17 predicted proteins | sample Lox_Sample_23_FD_206715 | JGI IMG/M metagenome (GOLD analysis project Ga0335074, IMG submission 206715) | Soil microbial communities from Loxahatchee National Wildlife Refuge, Florida, United States - Lox_Sample_2.3 | ecosystem: Environmental > Terrestrial > Soil > Wetlands | place: USA... | reverse complement strand
GTGCTTCAGTTCGAGACCCTTCACGAACCCGTACACACCAAAAGCGAGAATGCCTGCAACTTCAACCCAGGACGTTGCCATCCCATGCCCGGGTCCGCCGTTCAGAACGGCGGCGAAAAGCATCAGCGCGGCATCGCTACACGGATGGATCGGTAGAGGCGTTTCAACTTTTCTCTTCGGTTCCGATTGGGTTCCAGAGAAACAGTGTCATCCGCGCAGAACCAGCACACAAACGCGATGCAGATGAAGAACGCAACCGCACAGATAAAATGCAGCGAAAGGCCGAAGACCGTGACGCCTTGGTAGGTCCCCGAATTCGGCATGGGTCACGGGGAATCCGACGGTGCCCAGCTCATATGAAAGGGAGCGATCCCGACTCCGAACAAAGCTGCGCCATCGAGGAGGTAGTCTTCGGTGCTACTGAATCCACGATAAAGCCCCTGCGAGATGCTGACCGCAAAAAGGAGACCGACGAACCAGCTACGCATCGACTAACCGTCCATCGACACAGCATAGTAGCAGGCGCTCATAGAGTTTTGCGCACAGATGCCAAGGGCCTTTCCGCCTAGAAGCTTTTCGGAACGACACACGACGATTTTTGCCGTGACGCGTGAAATCGCCGCTCGCGGATAGACCGCACCTCAAGAGCTTAAATCGACACGCTGAATTGCCCCCGGAGCTTTTTGGCTTGAACTTGCGGCGGCAGCCCGTCTGACTCGCCCTCCGCGATGGCCTTGGCAGTCCACCTGCAAACCGGCACCCAGGAAAGTAGCGACCAGGGCCGACAGGAGCGGGCTAAACCCCGGCCCCCGGCCCCAGTCCCTATCCCCGAGCTACGCGCGCGCTTCCTGCCGCAACCACTCCTTGAATGCATCGCGATACAGAATGATGCCCTTGCGCGAGTAACGCAGGTATCCCTGGCGGCGGAACTGATTCATGTAGTGCGTCACGATCTCGCGCGAAGTGCCTACATATTGCGACAGCAACTCGTGCGTGAACGGCGCCAGGCTGACCGATCCGTCGGCTTCGGGACTACCCAGCCGCTCGCTGAACCGGATCAGCGAACGCGCCAGACGGCGGGCGATATTATCCACCGAGAAGCTCTCGATGCGGCGGCCAAACTCCATGGTGCGCTGCGTCAGGATCTGCAACAGCGCCACGGCCAGCCTTGGCCGCTTAGTGACGATGTCTTCGATCTCTGCCGCGGTCCACGACATCAGCCGGGTGTTCTCCATGGCGCAGGCTTGTTCCGAGCGCTGCTGCAGATTCAATAGCGCGGATTCGCCGAAAAACTCGTCGGGCTGATAAATATCCAGAATTACCTGGTGGCCGTCGTCAGACGTACGGGATACCCTCACCTTGCCTTCGATCACCAGATAGAGGCTCGCCGACGGCTGGTCTTGACTATAAATACTTTGGCCCTTCTTGTATTCCAGGATCGTGGAACAAGGAAGATGAGCCAATGGATCTTCTAATGTTCGTTGAGGTGCTACTACTCTTGCGGTACTTGCCATACTCATTCCTCCAAGCGCTTTTTGCTTTGGTGTCATCTATTTTTGCTGCTCCGTCGCCGGAGCACAGGTCGCGGAAACACGTTTTACGCTCTGTACGGTCATGGTGGGAAGTGGCTCCGCCTTAGAGAGGAGGCCTCCTACCGTCACCTTCTGACCCATGTGCTGGGCGAAGTTATCTTCCGCCGATCCCGCTGCGGGTTTGAGCCGGGCGATGGGCTGAAGATCGGTATCGTTGGTCAGCACATATTGACCGTTGCGTTCATCAATGCAGCCGGTAAGCGAAGTCTTGGCGGTACGGTGAAGTTCAGCCGTTTGCGCGGCGGCCGCTGCTGCCGGCGCCGCGAACAACAGGAGTGCAATAAAGTACCGCATCGCTTACTATTTCCGCGATATTGCACTTGACGTGCCAGACCACACAGTCGTTCCCTGGAGCCGAAAAGTACGTATATTTTGCGCTCTTGGTCCAGTTTCGCACGGAACCGGCTAAAAATGTGCGGTGAAAACTTGCATTTCGAGGAAATTTCTGCCCCGCCTATCTCCGCTATATGATGTAAGAAACAACTCATGCGCTGTTTCTTGCTTTGCGCTCCGCTGCTGCTGGCTTTCCCGTGCAGTCCAGCCGAATATGCCGCCCCCGCCGGCATCCGGCCTGCCTTGCGACGGCCCGGAGCAGCCAGTATTCTGCCCGGCGGACGCATCATTTCGCCCCTGGGCCACCAATACGTTACCGGTCCAGGACCGTTCGGTTTGGCGATCAGCCCCAACGGCAAAACGGTGGTTTCGGCCAACAGTGGACCGAACCGTTTCTCCATCACAGTCCTCGAAAAGCAGAAGGACGGCGCCTGGGAGGTGCGCCAGCTCGTGGCGCCGAAGATCGAGAAGCCCAAGAACGGGAAATCCACGGCGAAGAACGACGATCAATGGCACAGCGTCTTCATGGGCCTGGCTTTTGCCGGCGAACACAGCATCTACGCGTCGGAGGGCAACACCGGTTGCGTACGGCTGATCGACCTGGCCACCGGCGGAACCCGCAAAACCTATGATCTGAATCGTGATGGTTTCGCGGATAGCTTCACCGGCGACTTGGCTTACGACGCCGACCGCGGTATCGTTTATGTGCTCGATCAGGCCAACTTCCGGCTGGCCGCCATCGATATCCGCAAGCCGCGCGTCTTATCGTCCGTGCGTCTCGGACGCCTGCCTTTCGCTTTGGCGCTCTCACCCGATGGGAGCAAAGCCTACATCACGAACGTGGGTATGTTCGAATACAAGCCGGTTCCCGGCGTGGACGTTCACGATTTGCGCCAGACGGCCCTCCCGTTTCCGGCGTTCGGATTTCCGTCGCCTGAAGCGCGCGATGGCGTCCGCGCGGAAACCGGCAAAGGGCCTGTGGATGTGCCCGGCTTGGGCGATCCGAACGTGCGCGAATCGAATTCCCTGGCTGTTGTCGACCTGGCCGATCCTGCGGCGATGAAGCTTCAGACGTTCGTCCGTACGGGCTTGCCTTTTGGCGAAGGAATCGATGGCGGCAGCAGCCCCTCGGGGGTGGTGGCCACCGCGGATCGCATCTTCGTCTCCAACGCGCATAACGACTCGATTACGGTGATCGATGCCAAGACCAATTCGATCACCGGCCAGATCAACATCCGGATTCCCGGTCTTGAAAACCTGCGCGGGGTGCTGCCGGTGGGCATGGCCTATCACCCGTCAGATGGCTGGCTGCTGGTGGCCGAAGCAGGCATCAACGCCATCGGCGTGATCGATACGCGCGAAAACAAACTGCTGGGGCATCTGCCGGCGGCCTGGTTTCCGAGTTGCGTCCGGATCGACCGCGATAATGTATACGTCGCCAACGTGAATGGCCAGGGCACCGGACCGAACGTGTGGGAATCGGCCTTCGAAACGGGGCCAGCCAATGGGCCGATCATGGGGACTTTCCGCCGTGGCAGCATCGGATATTTCCCCCTGCCCAGCGCTTCCGAGATCGCCGCCGCAACCGAAACCGTGATGGAAAATAACGGCCTGAAGCCGCGCAACGAATCCGCCGGCGTGCTGCCCGCTGCCATCAAGTACGTGGTGATGATCGTAAAAGAGAATCGCACGTACGACGAAGTTTTCGGCGATATCCAGCGCCTGTCGAATGGCGCCCCGGTTATGGGCGCGCCGGCCATCGCCCGTTTCGGGCACTTGGGGCACGCTTCGGGCAAAGGCCACCGCCTGAGTGTGCAGCGGGTAAACGTCACGCCGAACCATCACGCGCTGGCGCTCGGCTGGACCTTCAGTGATAACTTCTATGCCGATTCGGAAGTCAGCGTAGACGGGCACCACTGGCTGGTGGGCGCATATCCCGATGCCTGGACCGAAACGTCGTTTCGGGCTTCCTATGCGGATGCCCGCGATTTCCGCTTTCCCACTACCGCGCCCGGGCGCTTCAGCATCGCCGAAGGCAATTCCTCCGTGCATCCCGAGGAGCAGCCCGAAGGCGGCACGATCTGGCATCACTTGGTGCGCCACGGCATTCCGTTCCGCAACTATGGCGAGGGCTTCGAACTTGAGGGCGTGGACGAAGGCCAGGGTTACAAGCCCACCGGCGGACGATTCGTGATCAATGTCCCCATGCCGGAGCCGCTGTTCACTAACACGTCGCGCGATTATCCGGTGTTCAACATGAACATCCCGGATCAGTTCCGCGCCACCCAGTTCATCCACGAGATTCAGAAGAAGTACGTGGAGGGCGGGGAAGCCTTTCCGCGCTTCATTTACATTCACCTGCCAAACGATCATATGGCCGATCCGTGCCCGCGGGATGGCTATCCTTATGAAGCTTCGTATGTGGCCGATAACGACTACGCGTTGGGCCGCATCGTGGAGTTTTTATCGCACACGCCCTGGTGGCGGCAGATGGCCATTTTTGTCACCGAAGACGATGCTCAGGGCGGGCGCGATCACATCGACGCGCATCGCACGGTGTTTTTGGGCATTGGACCCTACTTCAAGCGGAACTATGTGTCGCATGTGAATACCAGTTTCCCGGGAATGCTGAAGACCATTTTCCGCTTGCTGGGATTGCCGCCGCTCAACTTGTTCGACGCTGTGGCCAGCGACCTGAGTGACTGCTTCACCAATACGCCGGATTTTGATGGGTATGAAGTCTTGAAGGAAGATCCGCGCATCTTTGATCCCGCCACGGCGCGCGAGCCGCTCGATCCGCGCCCGTCGATCCAGATGGATGATCCGGCGGAGGTGGGACGCTGAGAGAGTGTACTTTGATGCCCCGAGGGAAAAAAGGCGAGCCCGAAGATGATCTTCCGGGCCCGCCCAGGACGGCTGTACTGCACACGGGGTTAGTTTGATTTTGCGGAGGCAGCCACACGGAGACCAAAGGCCGCCGCGAATGAGAGCAATCCCATCAATCCGATCAGCGGCACTGTAGAGGCCGTTTCCGGTAACTCCTGGGAAGTTGGTGACTCCGCGAACGCGGTTTCTACGGGGACTTCCTGTCCCGCAGGCTCTTCCGCCATCAACGGGGCAACTACCAGCGCCGTTACTTCGGGCCCGCGGATATCCGCATCCGCCTTCACGGTGTCCGGTGTCAGCTCGGCAGGCATCGCGGGTACGGCCGTGTTGTTGAGTTCCGCCAACTGCGCGGCTTGCGGCTTGGGATAGACCAGCTCGTGACCATAAGACCGGCCCGGATAGTACCAGGCCTTGATCGCCTGAGGCTCGCCCGCGGGCCGCTCCTGGAATTTGATCAGCGGCTTGTCCGACGGGCGCAGACGATGGTCCGGAATAGCCAGAAACGTTCCGAACACATGATTCTCTTCCTTGTTGAACACTTGCACAATGTGGCGGTTCGCGCTGGAATTCGCCAGTTTGAATACGTAGGTTCCTGCGGGCAATACTTGTCCGGGAACGGCGACCGGTGCGCCGAATGTGAAGACGGTCTTTTGGTCCCACGCATCGGCTCTAATGGAGGGCACGCACGCAATTGCGGCAAGCACTCCGGCAAACATCATTTTCGTTGTTAAGTTAGTCATCGATTCACTCCTTTTGGTTTGTCGGGCGGCTACAATCTTGCGCCGCCTTGCGGTCGTAACCAAGGCAAGCCGCGCGCCAAACTTGCCATGGCCGCGCGCTCCTGTTTCTACAGTCACTTACAAGGGAGTTAGTAAGTAAAGTCAGGCGTGGCGCCATGCGAATTGACATCGTGTGACGAAACTGTGCGACTCGGCCTTGAGTGGCTCCCTGACAAAAAAAGAGCCTCGCAGGCAGTGGCCCGCAAGGCTCCAAGAAATCGTGGGGCAGGCCCATCGGCCTGCGCGGGTCCTGAGCCCGGCATTCCCCGGGGCTCTCGGCCCCGCCCAAGGGCGAGCTACGTTCGCCTAAAGAGCGGCCTACGAGGCCCGCGCAGGCAGAGTGCCTGCCCCACAATTGGCGGTTACATATGTGGAAACGGCCGCCAACTATTTCGGTTGCACGTCCAGCGACCGCACCCGCCCCGAGCGCGAATCTACCGCGCAGGAATACGAGAAGACAGCGCTGCGGGACTTGCGCTGACCGGTGGCGGTCCCGGTGATCCACACGTCGCGCCGCGGATTGTTCTGCGGCGCGACACGGCCAAAGCTAACGGTGGGGTACCCGTATTGATTTAGCCTGTCTCGCACCGCATTCTGGCAGGCTTGGACGCCATTTCCCGGCGGCGGCCCGGGCGGCGGAGGTCCGGCCGGTGGTCCCGGATTCCAGCCCGGCCCATTCGATCCGCGCCAAACCAAAGCGAATGTGTACGTCGCCCGGCCGCCTTTCGGATCGTCAATGCGGACGCGCGCTCTGCCGTAATTGGTGCGCGGCTCGCGCGCCAGGGTGATGCGGCCCCGGCCCTCCATCTTTCTCATCTGGAAATCTGACGTGAACCGAGGCATGGGCGCCGTGCATTCGAAGCGCCGCCAAAAGGCGTCCTGTCCCGCCAGCGTACGCAGCTCGGCCATGTCGCCCCAGACCTCCACCTCAGCCGAGTGATCGACATTTACCTGAACGGTGCACGTCCCGCCTCCGAAACCACCCCTGGTAATCGTGGCGCGGCGGGGGACACCATTCGCATAAAGAGAGTACGCCAGTGTCATCAACGCGGCGCCTCCGAAACATAGATACTTATTCATAGTTACTCCTAAGCGCAAACGGCGCGTTTCCCGCGCCGCTCTGTTTCATCAACGCAATCGCCGCGCCAAGTCAAATCCGCGTCTTTGTAGCTGTTTACGCACACTCTGGCTGCCGCGGCGCAACACTGCGGCGTAAATGTGCGACACTCGGATGGAAGTGGCCGTAGGTTCGCCCAAAATACATTCCGCGGATATCTCCGGAGCCGTGCTCGCTATTGTGTTGGTGACAGCGGCGTACTGTGTCACTGTGCTTTTGAATAATGTGGTCTCCACCGCCGGATTTGTTTTCTTCTACACCGCGGTAGTAGTGAGTACTTGGTACGGTGGCCGCACCGGTGGTGTGCTGTCAGTCGTCCTGGGTTGCTTGACGGTAGAATACTTCTTCATAGAGCCGATTCATTCGTTTCGCGTGAATCCTCAGTTCCTGCCCCTATTCGTCGAATTTGTGGCGTCGGCCGCAATCGTGGGATGGTTCAGCTCCTGGCGTAAGAAAGCCGAAACCGCGCTGCAGCAGGCGCGCGACGAGTTGCAGTTCCGTGTGGAAGAGAGAACCGCCGAGCTGCGAGAGACCAACGCTCAACTTGTGGCGGAAATGGCCGAGCGGGAGCGGGCCGAGGAGGCGTACTACGAAGCGCAGGCCGACCTCGCACGGGTCACCCGCATGAGCGCCATGGGGGCGCTGGCGGCGTCCATTTCACACGAGGTAAATCAGCCGCTGGCGGCGGTGGTCACCAATGCGGATGCCTGTATGATATGGCTTTCGGGCGACCATCCGAATCTGGAAGAAGCGCGCGCGGCGGTGGATTCGATCGCGCGGGAAGGCACCCGCGCGAGCGAAATCGTCCGGCGGATTCGCGCTGTGTTCAGCAAGTCCGCGCCCGAAAGAACACCGCTGGATGTGAATGCCATGCTGCGCGAAGTGATGGCGCTGATGGAGCCGCAGGCCGCGCGCGCCCGAGTGACGGTCGAAATGGAATTGGCCGCGGAACTGCCGCTTGTTCCCGGCGACCGGGTCCAGTTGCAGCAGGTGCTGGTGAATTTGATTACGAACGGCATCGAGGCCATGCGGGATATTTCCGGCCGTCCACGCCGGCTTGTGTTAAGGTCGGAGATGCGGGAGGTTGAGGTCTTGGTCGCGGTCGAGGACCAGGGAGTCGGAATCGATCCGAAGAATCAGCGGCGACTCTTCGACGCCTTCTTCACCACTAAGCCCCAAGGCATGGGTATGGGCCTGAACATCAGCCATTCCATCGTGCAGGCCCATGGTGGGCGCTTGTGGGCTACCGCGAATCCCGGCCACGGCGCTACCTTCCAGTTCACGCTGCCCGCGGCTTCCGATGGCGCACTATGAATTCTCCGCCGCCAATTGTATTTGTTGTAGACGACGATCCGGCCATATGCGAGGCCATCAAGAGACTGATCGTATCGGTCGGTTTGCGCGTGGAGACCTTTGGATCGGCAAGCGAATTCCTGGCGGCCAAACGTCCCGACGCGCCAGGCTGCCTGGTGTTGGATGTGCGCCTTCCGGACGTGAGCGGCCTGGAGTTCCAGCGGCAGTTAGCCGACGCCCAAATACACATTCCGATCATATTCATCACCGGTCACGCGGATATCCCGATGAGCGTAAGCGCCATGAAGGCCGGTGCCGTGGAGTTTATGACCAAGCCTTTCCGCGGCCAGGATCTGCTCGACGCCATCCAGGAAGCCATCGCCAAGGACCGCCAGGCCTGGAGTGAGCGCAAAGATCTGGGCGAACTGGCCGCCCGCTATGCCAGCCTGACCAGCCGGGAGCAGGAAGTGCTGGCGCTGGTTGTCTCCGGAATGCTCAATAAGCAGGTTGCCGGTGAACTGGGCACCAGCGAGCTGACCATCAAGACCCACCGCGGGCGCGTCATGCAGAAAATGGAAGCCGATTCGCTCGCCGACCTGGTCAGAATGTACGAGAAACTGAAAGCCTCCGCCGCTCTTTCGAAAGACGCGCGTGCTACTAAGGTAGGATGATAAACGGACCCGCGCCCGCTTATGATAAGAGCGGGTGAGGTTCGCCGTGGATAGCGCCGCAGGAATTCGTGGGCCGGCCGGAAGTGGCCGCATATCGATCGTCGATGACGACGCGTCGATTCGCGAGGCCTTGCGCAGCCTGATGCGCTCCGTTCAATGGGAGGCCGACACATTCAGCTCGGCCGAGGAGTTTCTAGCCTCCGGGCGCGCGGACGACACCGCTTGTCTGATTCTTGACCTCTACCTGCCGGGAATGAATGGTTTCGATCTGCAAAGGCAGCTTAACCAGGCGGGACGCGGCATCCCCATCATCTTCATCACCGCGCACGCCGATGAGGCCTCCCGCGAGAAGGCGCTCAAAGCCGGCGCCGTCGAACTGCTGGCCAAGCCGGTCCGCCGCGAGCCGCTCTTCCGCGCCATCCAATCCGCTATTGGTAAGTAGGCTGTAACTAGGCTGTAACTTCCCCTACGCTGCCCTCTCACAACATACTTGTGTTCCTATGTCTGCTGCTTAGGACCACCAACCGAGTAGCCATATCCTACTAAGTGAGGATTTCCTGAGAGCCATAGGTTCGCTTAGTATGAGTGAGAGGGATTCTTCAAATGTATTCAGACGGGAGTCACTTTATGACCTTGAAAGCCTTTGACCAAAGCGAAAGACGCGACTATGTAATCACGGCCGCCTCGCCCGAAGAAAATTCTGCACGCGCGAACATCATCGGAGAAAGCCAGGCGCTGAGAGACGTTCTCGAACAGGTGGAACTAGTTGCGCCCACGGATTCCACGGTTCTGATTCAAGGAGAGACGGGGACGGGCAAGGAGTTGATCGCCCGCGCCATACATGATTCAAGCTTGCGCCGCAAAGCGCCCTTCATCACGCTGAACTGCGCGGCTATCCCCGCAACTCTGATCGAAAGCGAACTGTTTGGCTACGAGCGCGGGGCCTTTACCGGCGCCGTGTCGTCGCGCATCGGACGTTTTGAGGCGGCCAACGGCGGCACGCTCTTTCTCGACGAGATAGGCGAAATCCCGCCAGAGCTGCAGGCCAAGTTGTTGCGCGTGCTGCAGGAGCAGGAATTTGAACGGCTGGGCGGCACCCGCACCATCCGTGTGAACGTGCGCGTGGTGGCGGCCACCAATCGCGATCTACCGCGGATGATCGAAGAGAAACAATTCCGCGCGGACTTGTATTATCGCCTCAGTGTCTTCCCGATCGAGCTTCCGCCGTTGCGCGACCGGCGCGCGGATATTCCGCTGCTGGTGCGTTACTTCGTCAACAGATACGCCGAACGCATGAACAAGCTGGTGGACGAAATCCCGGCGGCCACCATGGATGCGATCGTCGCGTACGATTGGCCGGGCAACATCCGCCAGTTGCAAAACTTCGTGGAGCATGGCGTGATCGTTTCCACCGGCTTTAGGTTCGAGCCGGCGCTGGGGCAGTTGGAGAATCGCAAACCAGCCGCCAGTCCACGCAGCCGGCAGACACTCGAAGACGCCATGCGGGACCACATCCTGCAGGCGCTGGAACAGACTAAGTGGGTGGTCGGTGGACGGCATGGCACCGCGGCATATTTGGGAGTCGCGCGGACCACGCTGCTGGCGAAAATGCGCCGCCTGGGCATTGAAACTGCTTCGGACCGATTGGCGCACCGGAGCGCGGCGCCAGAGGCGCGCGCTGCGTACGCTTAGATGGCACGCTGCCGTGGGACAGACGAATCGTTTTGTGTCGTTTGCCGGTCCTTGTGGAACGACAGGCCCACAACGAGGGGCTGTCCACCTAGGTCGGGCAATTGCCAAACGAGTGAGATGAATCCGATGTTTATTCTTCGCGATATTGCCATGGTTCTCGCGGCCGCATTGTTGGCCGGTCTCTTATTCTGGCGTCTGCGTCAGCCGTTGATTCTCGGCTATGTATTTGCCGGGTTGCTGCTCAGCCCGCTGACTCCCGGCCCACGCATCCATGAGGTGCATACCTTCGAAGTGATGGCGGAGGTAGGCGTCATCCTGTTGATGTTCTCCACCGGCATCGAGTTTTCCGTGCCCGAGTTGCTGCGCGTGAAATGGGTCGCGCTGGCGGGCGCGCCGCTGGGGATCTGTCTGTCCATCGGACTGGGCATCGCCGTGGGTACATTATTCGGCTGGCCTCTGCCGCAGAGCGTGGCCATTGGCTGCATCATATCCGTCGCCAGCACGATGGTGCTCATGCGGCTCCTGATGGATCGCGGAGAACTCACGTCGGAAGCTGGACGGGTGATGCTCACACTTACCCTGGTCGAGGATCTCGCGGTGGTGATGCTCACCGTGCTGCTGCCTAACTTCGCATCCGGCGCCACGGCCTATGCCCGGATCTTCTGGATCATGGGGAAAGCGGTTCTGGTCCTGGCGCCGGTGATTTTCGTGGGTTGGAAGATCATGCCGAAGGTGCTCGCGTGGGTCCAGCGAACCTGCAACGATGAGATCGCCATTCTGCTGGCGCTGACCGTCTGTCTGGCGGCCGCGGCGTTTACCGAGATGCTGGGACTTTCCATGGCGCTGGGCGCGTTTGTCGGAGGGATGCTGATCGGCAGCTCGAATTACGCGCACAAGCTGGCGTCCAAGATCGTTCCTATGCGGGACGTCTTCGTGGCCATCTTTTTCGTGACTATCGGCATGCTCATCGATCCGCGCACCATGTTCTCTAGCTGGCGCGTGCTGGCCACCATGCTGGCCTTGATCCTGGGCGGGAAGCTCTTGGTGTGGTTCTCGGTGGTGCGTTTATTCGGCTACCCCGCGCCCACGGCGCTCAGGGTAGGCATCGGGCTCACTCAGATCGGCGAGTTTTCTTTCATTCTGGCGCAGGTTTCGCTGCATGCCCATCTGATCGGGCCTGGCGTCTACAACGCCACGTTGGCGGCCTCGCTGGTGACCATTCTGGTGAATGCCACGCTGTTCAAACTTGTCCGGCCGCTACCGGCCGCCGTCAGCGAAGAAGGGGAGCTTACTGACAGCCGCCGTCTGGCGTGTGTCTAAGCCCGGATTTCAACTTCAAACTTACAAACTAACTAAGGAGCGTAAACATGACTAACTTGACTTCGACGATCCTGTGCGCCGTACTGGCCTCGGCCAGCCTCACGGCGGACACAACCATCAACAACCAGACGGCTTCTCCCGTGAGAATGACCGTCACAGCCAACATCCAAAAGGATAAACGGGCGCCCGAAATTACCAAGGCGGACGTTTCCGTCAACAAAGGCAAGCAGCGGCTGGAGGTGCTCGACTGGACCCCCGCGAAGGGCGATCAAGCCGGCCTCGAGCTGTTCTTCCTGATCGATGATTCGAGCTCCTGGCGCATCGGTGGACAATTGCAAGAGCTGCGTGACTTTATCAACACCCAGGCGCCGGCCACCGCCATCGGCGTCGGGTACGCAAGAAACGGCACCGTGGAGATCGTTCAGAATTTCACCGCCGACCATGAACTGGCGGCTAAGGCGTTGCGCCTGCCGCTGGGTTACGCCGGCGCTTATGGCAGTCCGTATCTGTCCGTCACGGATTTGATCAAGCATTGGCCTGAGACCGCCAACCGGCGCGAGGTGGTTTTAATCAGCGATGGAATCGACCGCGCGCATCGCGGGCGCAACGCGCTGACCAATCCGGATGTGGATACCGCGGCACGCGCGGCGCAGCGCACCGGGAGCACGATCCACACCATTTACTTTCCCGGCGTGGGCCACGCGCGCCATAACTACTTTGTGGCCACCTATGGGCAGAACGGCTTGGCCAAGCTCTCGGACCTCACGGGCGGCGAAACATTCAGCCTCCTCCTGCACACTCCGGTGTCCTTTGCGCCGTATCTCGGCGAACTCGAAAGGGTACTGGATAACCAATATATCCTGACGGTCGCCGCCAGGCCCGGCAGGAAGGCGTCGCTGCAAAACATAACGGTGAAGACGGAGGTGGCGGGCGTGGATTTCTCCACTCCGGACGCCGTCTGGGTGCCGGCAGCGAAGTAACAGTCAAGAGGGCAGGCTCCACGCTGGGCGGCTCAGGGCCTGCCTCACCAAGGTTCAAGAACATGACCAACTATTTGTTTTGGTTCGCCTATCTGGCGACTCTCCCGGGAGTAATAGTTCCTACGCGGAGCGCGCCTGACTTACTCAGTTTCGACGAACTGGTGACCCTTTCGCAGACCGCGCATCCGGCGCCGCCGTTGCAGGCGAAGCTCGATGCGCTGCTGCACACGCCTTTCACCAGTAACGCAGCGGCTCCGGCCGCCATTCCGCCACACCGGCCCGTGGTGAACGGGTTGGGGCCGGTGTTGCGGGTAGCATCCTGGAATATTGAGCGTGGGCTGAATTTCGATCTCATCAAACTGGCGCTTTCCGATCCGGACGGTTTTCTCGAAGCCGCACGGCGAGGCGGCGCGATGCAAGTAAACAGGTCCAGATCGAACAACAGCTTCGCACGTTGCGTGAGGCCGACATCATCGTCCTCAACGAAGTGGACCTGGGAATGAAGCGGACCGGGTATCGCGACGTAGCACGCGATCTGGCGCAGGCCCTGGGGATGAATTATGTGTTCGGCGCGGAATTTGTGGAGGTGGATCGCCTCAGCGATCTAGGCCTCGATGGCGTTGACCTGGAAGACCCGGCGCTGGCGCAAGAAATGCGGCAAGAACTCAAACCCGATCCGGCCCTTTACCGCGGTTTGCATGGGACTGCCATCCTCAGTCGCTATTCACTCCAAAACGCCCGAATTTTTCGGTTGCCGGTCTGCTACGACTGGTTCAACGCTGAGAAAGCCGCCATTTCCCGGCTCGAAAAAGGAAAACGCGCCGCCGCGAATAAGATCTTTCTGGAGCGCATCGAACGCGAAGTGCGTCACGGCGGTCGGATGGCTCTGATCGCGGACGTCGGAATCCCGGATTTGCCGGAGGGGACCGTCACCGTGGTTGGCGCGCACCTGGAGAACAGATGTAAGCCCGCATGCCGCGCAAAGCAAATGGATGCGCTGCTTTCGCGTATCCAGGAAGTCGACAACCCGGTGATTGTGGCGGGCGATTTGAATACCAGCGGAAGCGACGCCGCCCCTACGTCGATCCGCCGCGAGCTAATGAATCGCGTCAAGAATTACGAGTTCTGGGTAACGCAAGCGCTGAAATGGGCGACTCCCGCGGGACTTCCTCTAACTGCGCTGACGCCCGTCAAGTATGTGAAAAACTATCTTGACCCGACATCGGTCCACGTGCCCGTGGTTGCCGCGAATCGGGAGGCGATTCTCTTCCGTCACGTGGAGCGATTTCGTTTCGCGGATGGAATGGCTTTCGACTTTCGCGGCGATATGGAGCACAATCAGCACGACAAGGCCGGCACCTTGGCGAATAGCAATCAGCGGGGTACAAAGGGATTTGTACCCACGTTTTCATTGAAGCGGGATTTCGGCGGACTGCTAGGCCGTTATAAGCTGGACTGGATTCTGGTGAAGCCGTACATATCCGAGCCACGCGGCGCAGGGATGAGTTATGCCTTTGCCCCTCACTTTCCGTTGACCATGCGCGCTCTCAACAACGCTGTGCCCGATGGCGTTTCGGACCATGCTCCGATTACTGCGGATTTGCCTCTGACAACTCCGGCGGGGGGTAGTAAGTAGGTTATGCCGCGGCTTAACCATTCAATTTGGCGGCTCGTGAGCGGCATTCCTTTGGTTACGCTGATCTCCTGCTCGCCCGGGCACGACCCCGCGCCCTATCTGAAATTACCCCAGGTGGAAGCTACTTACGGCCGCCTGATCACCGCGGCAAATCATCCGACCGCCGAACAGAACGGAACAGGTGGGCGGATCGGGCTGTTTCTCGATCACGCCGGCGAGCTATGGGGTCTGCCGCTCGACCTCGAAAGCGACGGTTCGATCCTCGCATGCGCGCCACCCGGCCTGCGCGATGCAAAGGCGACCGATACCTATCCAGCGGGCGCCGCCATCATCGGCGCCACGAATGAACCGACCGGAGATCATGGCGGCACCGGCAGACTGGAACTTCTACTGAGAGATAAAGACGGCGTTGTGAGCCGACGGGCCGTGCGTGGCGCGAAGTTGGAAGGCGGGCATGCCTGCTTAGCTCCGCGTCCTGGGCCTCCCTTGGCGCTTCACTACTACCGCCTTTTGCCCGCCCCGGGTAGTTTCTAGGCTATTGTCCGGAGCTACCAAAGACCGTGCTAGGTTCTACTTCCTGGCCATTCGGCATCACGGCGGTCACATGCGCCCGCTTCATGGCGCTCACGCCTGAGTCGTTGATGTTCGTCGCCGGCTGGTTGGCAACTTCATCGGGCATGGCAGCTACCGGACGATTATTGGCCTTCGCCAACCTTACCGCTTCCGATTTTGGATAGACGAATTCGTGTCCGTAATTGTCGCCCGGGTAGAACCATGCCCACAGTGCATCTGGAGATCCAGCAGGCGTCTCCGCGAATGTAACAATTGTCTTTCCAGACGGGCGCAACCGGTAATCCGGGACTGTAAGAAAAATGCCATAGACATGACTTTCATTCTTGTTGTATACAGCCACAATGTTCCCGGCGGAGTCGGAGGAGTCAATGAGCTTGAATATATATGTTCCCGGCGGCAGGACGCGTCCTGGAAGTTCCACCGGAGCAGCAAATGTCATGGCCGTCTTCTCATTCCAGTCATCAGCCTTAGCTACATAGGCCGCTGAGACGGCAGCCGCCAGCACAACTGAAGGCAAAATCATTGTAAGACGCATTGCGTTTCTCCAATAAGGGGAAGGAGCAACCGCCTTGCCAAAAGGGGCGACACACAGTGAAGCCCTGAGTGATAGCTTCAGCCCTCGCCAGGCGGAACCCCGCCGTCGCCAGCGGGGTTGCATGGAGTCGGGCCGGGATGAATAGAGTCGCGCGGGGCTGAATGTAGTCAGGCTGCCGATCGTTAACGGCGTTCCGGTTCGCGATGTTCAGGCGCGGGTCTGGGAGCCTCCACGCGCGGCGGAGCCGCTCGCCTCGGCGCTTCCATGTGTGAAGGCGCCGAAAAACGCGGCGGTGCTTGCGCATGCGCATGCTGTACCGGCGGCGCAACGTGCCGCGGCGCGGCGTGTGCAGTCTGGTGCGGCGCTGATGGCCGCGCATGCTCCATCGGATGCGAGGCGACGTGCGGCGGCGCGGCGTGTGCGGTCTGATGCCGCGCTGGGGGCTGCGCATGCGCGTGCTCTACTCGCGCGGGCTTCCGATTGGAAGCGTGCTCTACTGGCGCGGGCTTCCGATTGGAAGGCGGTTGCGCGTGTGCGTGCTGCGCCGGCGCCGCAGCGTGGGGCGCAACTGCCGTGTGCGGCGCGGCCGCATGCGGCGCCGCTGTTGCCGGTGGGGCTGACCGCGCCATTTCGTGCATCTGGCCTTCGCTGATCGGGTGCCCCGGATTGCGCGCCAGAGCCGGCTGTACTGCGGCGAAGGATGGCGGCCGTGCCGGCGGTCTTATTTTGCTTACTACGGGCCGATTCATGATGGCGACCGATGGATGCGGCGCGCCCGTCTTACCCCCCACCAGGCTCGCCCGCTCGGGCGCCACACGCGGCGCGGGATCGCCCGTCCGAATACTCGCGGCAGCCTTAGGAGGCACCTTCAAGGCAACTTGCCGCACCTGCCGCGCGCTCGCGAAATCTTTCTGCGGCACGGCCACCACCGCGCCCGGGGCGGTCCGATTCATATAACTGGCCACGGGAATCGTGCGGGTTCGTAGGTAATTGCCATACACTTGGCCCACTACACCAGCATTCACAAAGCGTGAATCGCCCAAGTTCACGCGCGCCACGAACGCGGCGCTGGCGGTGAACGGGGGCACCCACACATCGCGCGGACCGAGCGCGAACCATCCCACCGCCGGTCCGCCGCCGAATCCGATGTTCAAGCCGAATCCCGCGCCGAAGCCAATCCATGCCACCAGCGCGGGCGCGTACACCGGCTCCACGGCTAGGGGACCCGGGCACCAGCCCCAATATCCATCCACGAATGCCCAGCGCCCATAATGGAACGGCGCGAAGCCCCAAGGCTCATCGTCCACCCACGTCCATCCCCACGGATCGACCCACACCCAATAGCCATCCGTATAAGGAGCCCATCCAGCCGCCACGCTGTTTGGCACCCAAATTTCGCCATATTGTGGATTGTCGCGCCAAGTTCCATAAGCGCCCATATCTCCGTATCCGACCACATTGGGCGAGACATAACTCGAATACGCATAGCGGTCCGCGAGTTGATTCCGCGACATGGCCCAACGGTCGAACGAATCGTAACCCGGAACCGGATTGATCTTATATTGCGCGGATTGTCCCGCGCCTTGGACGACTGCCTGTTGTCCCGCATGCAGGGCCACAGACCCACTGCCGGCGAGCATTTGCCCCGCGCCGTCGCGAACCGTCACCAGCGTTTGGCCGCTTTGCGCGTTGGCATCCAGGCGGTATTCTCCAGGGGCGCTTACCGTGAACGCCAGGTTCGGCGTATCGACTTCCAGATTCCCCTGCATCCGGCGCACGCGCACATCCAGCGTTCCCGCGGAGAGTTGCACCTGCGCGGTCTGGTCGTCCAGATTCAGAAACTCGAACGAAGTGGCGCTGCCGAGCAGGAATCGGGTGCCTGGAATTTGCACTTCGGCCCGCCCGCCGCTATTGGTGTATAGTTGGTCGCCCATGGTCAGCGGGCGATTGACTTGAGCGGCGGACCACTCGGAAACTCCCGCTGGTTCGAAGGAAACTGTGCCGTTAACATAACTGATTCGTCCGGCCCGCGAGGGCGGATCCTGCGCCGCCAGCACACCGGAGACAGCTACAGCAATCACAAGCAATCGTCGTATCATATTTACCTGCTTCACCTGCCTTTTTCAGGCAGTGCACGCAACTAGCCGGATGAAGTTTTATAAAGTGCGCGGCCGCACAATCTTGCGCAAAACCGTTGACACCTTTGCGGCCTCAATGCCATACTCTATTCAGAGCACCACCATAGTGTGGTGTAAGGGATGCTACAGTCATGGCAACGCTGATTACGCCCACCGCGGCCGTATCGATTTCGGAGAAGTATCTTACGCTGGATGAAATTATTTCAGTGGCACGGCATGGCCAGCCGGTCGTACTGGATGCCGGGGAGGAATTCAGGCAGCGCATCGCGCGCGGCCGCGAGGCGTTGGAGCGCAGGCTGGACGCCGGCGAAGTAGTTTACGGCGTCAACACCGGTTTCGGCGGCAATGCGCGATTCGTGATCCCTGCCGACGAACTGGCGCATCATCAGCAGAATTTGCTCGAGTTTCTTTCGTGCGGCGTGGGCGAAGCGTTGCCGGACGAAGCCGTGCGGGCCGCCATTCTGCTGCGCGCCAATGCTCTGGCGCGCGGGTTTTCCGCGGTGCGCCCGGTAGTAATCGAAAGGCTGGTGGACCTGTTGAACCATCAGATCACGCCGATTGTGCCGCGTTACGGCTCGGTGGGCGCGAGCGGCGATTTGTGCCCATCGGCTTATATCACGCGGGTAATGTGCGGGCGCGGCGAAGCATCTTATAAAGGCCGGCGCATGCCCGCAGCCGAAATATTACGAAG
>Ga0335074_10005049_pt1 | contig 18239 bp, 18 predicted proteins | sample Lox_Sample_23_FD_206715 | JGI IMG/M metagenome (GOLD analysis project Ga0335074, IMG submission 206715) | Soil microbial communities from Loxahatchee National Wildlife Refuge, Florida, United States - Lox_Sample_2.3 | ecosystem: Environmental > Terrestrial > Soil > Wetlands | place: USA... | reverse complement strand
GCGCTGCTCCGGAGAAATGTAGCTGAACACGTGATTCTGCTGCTGATCGGTTCCTCGCATGTGGCATTGGACGCATCAACCGCCGCTTCGTTGCCAACTTTCCGAGTTTTTCAGCAGCCTGCTAGGGCTGGTGCGGGAAACTCATCGCCCAGCCGGCCAGTGGGCGATCGCGCCTTAAGACGAAGGTGAAACGGAATGCATTGGTGGTCTATGAATTCCTGGGGAGGCTCGGTCGCGGACGCGATCAAGGTCTTCCTGCTCGTCTTCGGCGCGCTCTTCCCGATCGTCGATCCACTCACGGGAAGTCCCATTTTTCTGGCGCTTACCGCCGAAGAGTCGCCGCAAATGCGTCACGCGCTTGCCAAGCGCGTCTCGATCGATAGCTTTATTCTGATGATCGCCTCATACTTTGTCGGCGCGCACGTGCTGAATTTTTTCGGCGTATCCTTGCCGGTGGTGCAAGTAGGCGGCGGACTCGTCGTGATCGCCATGGGCTGGGGCATGTTGATGGCCAAGGAGCAACAGCACGATACCGCGCGCACCAATGTTCCTGCGCAAGACGTCTACGGCCGCGCCTTCTATCCGCTCACATTGCCGCTCACCGTCGGCCCCGGCTCGATTTCCGTGGCCGTTGCCTTGGGAGCAAACTCCACGCACCGCTACGGTTTCCATTTCCCGGTAATCATTGCCGCTCTCCTTTCCATGGGAGTCATCGCCGTCTCCGTTTTTCTTTGTTACGCATTTGCGGACTGGCTCGGGCGTATGCTCGGCAAGGCAGCCATGACAGTCATCGTCCGGCTGTCCTCTTTCCTGCTGGTTTGCATCGGCGTCCAAATCATGTGGAACGGCGTCAGCGCCCTGCTCGCCTCCGTGCCATTCCACGCTAGATAGCTGGCTGGCGATGCTCGGTGCATGCCTCGTGCCGTCGGACTCTCTTCGTCCTGATTTTCCGCATGTTTACGGCGCATCATGTTGCAGAACCCAAAAGCCATGGGTAAAATGCGGATACGGTTGGGAGGTAGTGAAATTGGCATCACGACTGGCTCTGAACCAGTTATTCCAGGTTCAAATCCTGGCCTCCCAGCCATTTAGCCCGCCTTCCGCGATCGGCAGCGAAGTAACGTGGTTGCCAGCTCGTCGCAGTTTCCCCACACATAAGCTACGCAGCGAAGCTTCCACGCCAGGCGATCGCGTGTCTTGACAATAGTCGTTATAACGATTATATTGACCTTGTGAAGACACCCAGCCGTCTGGGTCGCAGCGCCCCGCTCGCCGGCGCCGCCGAAGAGGCAGCCTTCCTCGACCTGCTGCGTACCTGTGACATTCTCTCTCGCCGGCTGGCCGAAGTTCTGAAGCCCGCCGAACTATCCGCGACGCAGTACAACGTGCTGCGCATCCTCCGCGGCGCCAAGCAGGGCCTCGCCTGCGGCGAAATCGCCAGCCGCATGATCACGCACGACCCGGACGTCACCCGCCTGCTCGACCGCATGGAAAAGCGCGGCTTGATCTCGCGCCGCCGCGAGGCTAAGGACCGGCGCATGGTGCTCACTCGCATCACGCCGCAGGGCCTGAAGCTGCTCGCCCAGCTGGATGGCCCCATTCACGGCGCGCATCGCAGCCAGTTGGGACACCTTGGACCGGACCGCCTGCGCATGCTGGCTGCCCTGCTCCGCGCCGCCCGCGGCGAGGGGGACTGATTTTTTCGGCCTAATAGTCGTTGCAACGCATGTCGTGTACACGCATCTAATGGCCAATACGCCAAGCGAAAGGAGCACCACCCATGAGCACAAACACAGCCGTTACGCCGCAAATCAGCACCTGGAATATCGACCCGGTCCATTCCACCGCCGAGTTCAAGGTCAAGCACATGATGATTTCCAACGTGAAAGGGCAATTCAGCGGAATCCAGGGAGCTTTAACGCACGACGAGGCCGATCCGGCCAATTCCCGCGTCGAAGCCTCGATCGACGCTGCATCGATCAACACCCGCGACCCCCAGCGCGACGCGCATCTTAAGAGCGCCGATTTCTTCGACGTCGAAAAGTTCCCGGCGCTGACGTTTAAATCTGCCCGCGTGATTCGCAAGTCCGATGGCGAACTCGAAGTGGCTGGCGACTTGACGATTCACGGCGTCACCCGCAACGTCGTATTCAGCGTCGAAGGACCCTCTGAACCTGCAAAGGATCCTTGGGGCAATACCCGGCTGGGACTGGCCGCCACCACCAAGATCAATCGCAAGGATTTCGGTTTGACCTGGAACGCCGCGCTCGAAACCGGCGGTATCCTGGTCGGTGACGACGTGACCCTCAGCCTCGACGTGCAATTCGTGAAGGCGTGAAGTTCTTTTCAATATTTCGCATCAAATCTGTGCTAGATACTGGCGCAGAAGGAGAAAGCAATGTCACTCCGTCCAGTGAAGGAAATAATTGAACCAAAGCCCACCATCGAAGGCGCGGGAGTAAAACTCCAGCGCGCCTTTGGGTTCGGCCAAACCACGGATTTCGATCCGTTTCTGTTGCTCGACGATTTTCGTAACGATAACCCGTCGGATTATTTGGCTGGGTTTCCGTGGCATCCGCACCGCGGAATCGAGACCATCACTTACGTGCTGGCCGGTTCGGTCGAACACGGCGATAGTCTGGGAAACCAAGGCAAGATGACTGCCGGGGACGTCCAGTGGATGACCGCTGGCAGCGGCATCCTCCATCAGGAAATGCCCAAGGGCGATTCCCAGGGACGCATGCACGGCTTTCAGCTGTGGGCCAACCTCCCGGCATCTCTCAAAATGACCAACCCGCGCTATCAGGATATTCCCTCCAGCGCGATCCCGGAAGTCTCTGACGACGACGGCACCACGGTGCGCGTCATCTGCGGCCAGTTCTGGGGCAAGCGAGGGCCGGTCGAAGGTGTTGCCGCCGATCCGAGCTATCTCGACGTGTTTGTGCCTGCCGGAAAGCGCAAGCAGCTTAAGATCGAGACCACTCGCAACGCCTTTGCTTACGTTTTCGCGGGCTCGGGAAGCTTCCGGGATGCTTCCGATCCTCGCGCCGTGCTCACCGACAAGGTTGTGGATCCAAATGCGCCGCCGGTCTACGACGCCAAGAACCACTCGCTCGTCCTGTTCGATAGCGGAGACGAAATCTCGGTGCAAGCGGGCGATGCCGGCATCCGCTTCCTGTTGGTTTCCGGCAAGCCCATCGAAGAGCCCGTCGCGTGGTACGGGCCAATCGTAATGAACACGCAGGACCAGTTGCGCCAGGCCGTCGCCGAGCTGAAAAGCGGCACGTTTATCAGGAGCCGCTAATTCGTTGGCGCTGATTCCCTGCTTCGTATTGGAGCTGCGCCGCACTCTTCGCATCGTTCCGAGGTCCCCAAAACGCCCCTGCGTTTGGGGGTGGGCGAGAAGGGTGCGGCTTTTCTGTTGGTCGAGAGCGAATTCGCGGTTCGCCGTGCAACCATCGCTCAGACTGGAATCGCCGCGCCGCGAATCAATTTGGCGTCGTCACTGCACAGAAAGAGAATCACGCGAGCAATCTCTTGCGGTTTTGGCCACTTCGAAAAATCGGCCTTGGGCATCTCTTTGCGATTCGCCTCCGTATCGATGATGCTCGGGAGAATCGAGTTCGCCCGGATGTTCGTGTCCTTTAGGTCAGCGGCCAGCGAATCGATCATCGCCACCGCCGCGGATTTCGACGCCGCGTAAGCCGCCGCCGAACCGGCGTGATCGATCGCCGCTCGCGACGCCACATTTACGATTGCCCCGCGATCTCGCGCCAGCATCGCCGGAACCACCGCCCGCAATAGCACGAATCCCGCCTGCAAATTCAGCGCCAGCATCTGCTCCATCACTTCGCGCTTCATATCCCATAACTTCGAACCCGCCGAGTATCCGCCAACGCAGTTGACAGCGGCGTCCAGACCTCCATACTTCGCAACAATTCCCTTCACCATTTGCTGCACCGCGCCGTCATCCATCACGTCGACCGCGCGCCCCTCTAGCCTCGCCGCATTCGCGCCCACCTCAGCACGCAGCGCATCGAGTTCCGCCTCGTTTCGGTACGTCACCACCACCGTCGCACCCTCGGCAAGGAATTCGGAGCTCACGCCGCGCCCAAGCCCGCCCGTTCCTCCAGCCACCAAAGCCACTTGTCCAGCAAACCGTTCGCTCATCTGACCTCTCCAGTCTCATCGAGGCTCGCCAAAATAAGATGCGCGAGAGCACTCGCCGAGGTCAAGTTTCGTGGCCATACCGGCGATCCCCCCGTCGGCGGTTCGCCAATTGAAACCGCTTCCACGCCTCGCCTGTCACGCAATCGAAGCTGGCGCCTTTGATTCTACGGATGGCGCGGCTGCGCGGGCACCAGCCGCTTCTCGCGAACGTAAAATTCCCGGTCGCGCCAGTGAATGCGCTGCGGGAAAAAGCTCGCCACCCACACCACGAATGCGAAAGCGTCTCGCAGCGGGAGCAGCCGCCATCGCTCGCGTACCGTTTCGTCTTGCATGCCCCACGCGCCCGCCACGTAAGCCAGCGCGCAACGCAGCACCAAGTACGCGCCTAGATATCCACCGGCAATCGCTGCTGACGGCGCGATCGCCGCGCCCAATATCGCCCACGGCAGTCCCTGCGAAAAAATCAGCCCGAAATGTCCCCACGGCCGCGAATAGCGAATGCTCAGGTTCCAACGCAGTTGGTGGCGAAACGCTTCGTTCAAACTTTCGCGCGGGTAAACGATGGACACCGGAAACCCGCTCAGCACCACGCGCCGCCCGCTCGCCGCGATACGATTTCCCAACTCGTAGTCGTCGCAAAAATAGTCGGCCAGCGACTCGAACCCGCCGATTTCCGCCAGCTGCGCTTTGGTGGTCACCATCACCGCGCCGAGCATGAAGCTCAGCGGGCCAAACAGGCGCGACACCAGCACTCCGGGAACAAAATCCCCGGTATTTCCGAGCGCTTCCAGAATTGCGGGCACCGATATGCCGGCAAGCCCGCGGTACAAGCACGTGACGCCGCCAACTCCAGAATCGCGAAACGGCGCCGCCATCGCGCGCAAAAATCCCGCCTCCACGCGCACGTCGCTATCGCTCACCAAAATGATTTCGTGCCGCGCCTCGCGCGCCATGCGGCAAAGCTTATTCACTTTGTCGCTCACGCCCAGCGGCTCCGATCCGATCAGCAGCCGGATCGATCGCGACGGAAACTCGCGAATCAGCCGCTCGATTTCGACAATTGCCGGATCGCTTTCGTCCGATACTCCAAAAAGAAGCTCGAACTCCGGATAGTCCTGCTCGCAGAAACTGGCATAGTTTTCAAATGTCTCGCGATCGAGCCCGCGAATCGGTTTCAGGATGCTAATGCCGGGGGTGAACTCCGCGCGCGAGTCCGGCGGACCGTCGGAATCCGTGGGATCCATTGCGGGATTGGCTTTTGCGGTGCGAAAAAATTGCAGGGACGCGAATATCGCCAGCAGGTAGTAAGCGAACGGAGCCAGCGCCAGCGCCAGAAACGCGTAGCGAACCGCCGCCCCGATTGTCACAGCGCTATCCTCTGCCGACGACGACCAGCACCACGCCAAGCGCCACCAGCAGCACTCCAGCCCAGCGCTGTTTCGTCACGTTTTCACCGAGGAAAAACTTACCGCCCAGCGCTCCCACCACGTAGCTCAGCGCCGATGCAGGATACACGAAGCTCACGTTGGCGATCGAAAGCAGCCCCAGCAGCGAAAAGAAACCCAGCGCCATCATCGCTACGCCAATCCACATCCAGGGCACTTTCATGGCGCGAACGAACACCCGAGCGATCGATCGCGGCCGGAAGTCGGTGACCTCGCCAATGCTTTTCATGGCGCGCGAGACGCACATCTCGCCGCCCGTGCCGGAGAGCAGAATGAACAAATAAAAAATTGCGCCGGTGATGATCAAAGTTGCTCCGTCGTCTGCGGATGCGTGCGGCCCACCACGAACACGCCTCCGCATATCAGAAGGATGCCCACCCATCGGATCGGGCTAATGTACTCGTGCAAAATCACATATGCCAGCACCGCTGTCAGCCCGTTCGAAAGCGCCGCGGACGGCTGCACGAACGTATAATCCGCCCACGAAAGTACCAGCAAATAGGAAACAAAGAATCCCAACAAACAGCAGATCGCCAGCCAGATTGCGCCGGTCGAAAAAGCGTGAACGAAAAACGTCGCCACTGTCGATGGCGCCCAGCTGACCATCGGCCCCACCTGGTCCATTCCCTTTTTCAGCAGAATGTTGCTGATCGGATTCAGCAGCACCATCAACATGATCAAAATGTACGTCTTGACGCGCAACTGCACCCTTCTTTTCGGGTGTTCAAACGCGCGGATGGCTTCATCAGACACGATTTCTTCTTGTTCGCAAACCAGGTTTGGCATTATTGCCGCTCGGTGGTACGCGGTGCGGTTTGGCCCACTGCGAAGACGCCGAGGCAGATCAACAAAACCCCGCCCCAGCGCACCAGCGAAATCCTTTCATTCAGTATAGCGAAGGCCAGCACCGCAACCAATCCGTAAGATAAAGCGGAGGCAGGCTGCACGTAGGTATAATCAGCCCAGGACAGCACCAGAAGATACGCCACGAAGAAAAGCGTCAACGATCCGATTCCCAGCCAAATCGTCGGCGTCGTAAATGCGCGTACGAAAAACCGTAGGACGCTCGCCGGCTCCCACCCTTCCAGCGGCGGCACTTTCTTCATGCCCTTGCCGAGCAGCACGTCGCCAACCGGCCCAAAAAAAAGCATCGCGCCGATCAGGACGTACGTCTTGAACCGCAACCCGCCCTGATCGCGGCTCATGCCTCTTGGGATCCACTCACTTCCGTTCGCGCCGGCATCGGCGGCACTGAAACCAGCGCCTTCTTGGCCACTCCGCCGGTCTTCTGCGCCACTTTCTTGCGGTCGGCGCGCAGCTTCAGAAAATCCACGGCCTCGTGGTACAAGCGCTTTCGCTCGTGGCCATCCCAAAGCGCATCGCGCACGATTCGCCACGCCACACGTGGCCGGAAATAGTAGCTGTCGTAGAAACGGTTCACCGCGTCCACCATGTATTCCTTCGAAAGCCCCGGGTATTCCAGGTGCGGCAGCTGGTGCCCGCCTTCGTCGGTGATCGCTTCGCCCGCCAGAAACCCTTCGTTCGTCCCGCGGTCGTAGAGCTCGGTGCCGGGATACGCGTGCGCCAGTGAAACCTGAATCGTCTCGCAATCCAGTTCCTTGGCGAAGTCGATTGTCTTCTCGATGGTCTCTTTCGTCTCGCCAGGCAGCCCGATGATGAAATCGCCGTGAACGTGAATGCCCACTTTCTTGCAATTCTTCACGAACGTGCGGCCCATCTCCAGCGTCTGGCCCTTCTTGATGTTCTTCAGGATCTGCGCGTCGCCCGATTCGAATCCCACGATCAGCAGCCGGCAACCCGCGTTGGCCATCGCCGAAAGCGTCTCGTAATCGCCGTGCACTCTCGACGTGCACGACCACTGAAACCCGACCGGCTCGAATTCCTTGCACAGCGCTTGCACCCGGTCCTTGCGGATATTGAAGGTATCGTCGTCGAAGAAAAATTCCTTCGCCTTCGGGTACATCTTGTGCGCCTGCCGGAATTCCCGCGCCACGTTCTCCACCGATCGAGTGCGCCACGCATGGCCGGAAAGCGTTTGCGGCCACAAGCAGAACGAACATAGCGCCGGACATCCTCGGCTGGTGTAAAACGAAACGTACGGATGCAACAGAAACGGCACGTTGTAATCTTCGATATTCAAATTCTTCTCGTAAACGTCCGTCGCGAACGGCAGTTCATCCAATTCTGCCGTTTGCATCGGCGGGCGCGACGGATTGTGGACCACTTTGCCGTCCTGCACGTAGCTGACGCTTTGGATCTCCGCGAGCGGCATTCCCTTCGCGTACTCCACCACCGCATGATCGAATTCGCCGCGCACCACGAAGTCGATGTCCTGGCTGGCCATCAAGCTTTCTGCTGGCTTGATCTGCACCTGCGGGCCAACGAAGGCGATCTTTATTCCAGGATTGAGCTCCTTAATGGAGCGAATGATGCGCAGGTCGCTATAAAATCCCACCGTCGACGTGAACAGCACCAAAAATTCGTAATCCTTGGCGATCTGAATCACTTCCGACTGGGGCATATGGCGAGGAGGAGCGTCCAGCAGCCGGCTTCCGGGCAGCATCCCGGCCGGATACGATAGCCAGACCGGATACCAATAGGATTCAATCTCGCGCGTTGCGGGCCAGCGGGACCCCGCGCCGCCGTCGAACTTGTCGAAACTCGGCGGGTTCAAAAAGAGCGTCTTCATCACGGACGGCATGTAACCCCCTCAGGTATTGAGCCAACGCTGCTTTTCCAACTCTCATTCTACTTCACTTCCCGGAACTGCCGAGACAGCCTTTTTAGATGCTTCCTATTGAAAAACCTTTGCCAGCTCGCCAGTGGCTTGCAATAGCACCAGTTGCGCGTGCTCGCGGGCAAAGTCAGCGTCCAGAAAGGCCACCCATTTCTCGCTTTCGTCCAGCCTTGCCTGCTCGATCTGTTCCAGCGTGGCGCGCCCGTCGTTAAACCTGTCCTGCTCTATATCTAGATTCTGCTGGGCCAGCTGGAGGCTCAGGCGGGCCACTTCCCGGCCAGCCTCAAGCTCACGCACGTCGTTTATTTCCTTCTGCACGTGCTGGCTCACTTGCTGGCGCCTCTGCCCCAGCGCCGCATCTGCCTCCGTCAAATTGTTCTTCGCCAATGCCACGGTTGCAGATGTCTTCGCCGCGAAAATTGGAATGGTCACCTGGACGCCGACGTTGACATTGTTCCGTTGAAACGCCTTATAGAACTCATTGTAATTGTTGAATTTGCTCAGCACGTCGTACTGGCCCACCAGCGCGATCGTCGGGAAATAGCTCCAGCGCGCTCCATGGAGCTCTTCTTGCCGGGCGTCCACTTCGTTTTGCGCTTCTTTCACCGAGCGGTCGTTCTGTACCGCCCGGTCGATCATTTCGCTTTCCGCCTGACCGCTAACCTGGCCGCTGGGCAGCTCCGGACTGGCTTTCTCTCCCATCTCGCCAGGCGTGCCGTTGCCCGCCGCGAAGGCTGGCTCTTGCGTGCTCGTCTGAATCGGCTGCTCTGCCGGAATCCCGGTCACTTGCCGCAGCCCTTGCTCCAAGGCATATTCCTGGTCTTGCAGTTTGACTGTGCGCTCATTGATCTGCGCCACGGTCAGCTCGGCCTTAGTTACGTCAATTGGCAGCGCCAAATTGGCCTGTTGCCGTTCCCGAGTGATGCCCAGAATCCTCTCCGCGCTCGTTTTCTCCGTCTGCATCAACTCCAGCGAATGCTGCACGTCGGCAAGATTCAGATAATCCGTCGCTGTGCGCACCACGATGTCGTCGTGGACACGGTCCATCTCGATCTTCTGATTCTCCGCGCGATCTTCAGCAGCATGCTGCTGGCCCTTCAGGAGAGGATCGAAAATCGTCTGCTGATAATCCAGTTCGAAGACCGCGGGTGCCTGCCCCCCGGGGAGCGAAGGGAAACCGCTCGTGTATGCCAGTCCTGTTCCGGTGTACAAGTTCGGCAAAAATGACGCACGGTCCAATTTCACCTGGCCCAGCGCCACCGCGTACTGCGCCCGCGCCAGCCTCATGTCAGGGCTGTTCTGTAGCGCCAGCCGAATGGCTTCCTGCATTGTCAGATTGCCGGAGTTCTGCGCGCATGCGGGAACACCCCACAGCAGCGCTGCGACTCCCGCCGCCACAAGCCATCCCCTAAACCGTTTTTCGCGCTGGTCGATTTTACTCATGCCTGAGCGACTCAATGGGCTGCAGTTTGGCCGCTCGGTTTGCTGGCAAATAGCCGAAAACCAAGCCCGTCGCACAGGATACTACGAAGGCCAGTACCACTGATACCCACGATATCGGCAGAGTGATGTTTCCGGCATCCGGAAATACGCCGACAAGGAAATTCACCAATTCCCGTATAGATACCGCGATAGCGATTCCACACAACGCCCCGGCGCCGCTGATCGTGAACGCCTCCAACAGGAATTGGTACAAAATCGCTTCGCGCGTGGCCCCAATCGCTTTCAGAATCCCAATCTCGCGCGTTCGTTCCGTCACCGTCACCAGCATGATGTTCATGATGCCGATCCCGCTGATCGTCAGTGCGATCAGTGCGATCACTACCAGCACCCAGGTCAGCGCTCGCGCAATATCGCGCGCCGTCTCCAAAACCCCCACCAAATTATTCACCGAGTACTGCGCGCCCACGCGGTGGCGCATCTGCAAGATCGATCGAACTTGATCCGTCACTCGCGGGACCGTATCCGTATTGCTGGCTTGTACGTACAGCGTCTCGTAAAAATCCGTCCCCGTGTAGTACTGAAGCAGCGAGAAAGGAACTAACACCGTTTCGGGCATGATTTCCGACGCGCCCAGCGTGGCCGCGCGTTCCTCAAACACACCGATCACGGCCAAATCCATTTCGCCGACGCGCACGGTCTGCCCCACCGGGTTCTGATGGGGAAACAGCCGTTTGGCGAGCGCCTCGGTCAGCAAGCAGATTTTGTTCGTGGACGTGAAATCGTCGTCCACAAAATAACTTCCTCGCAAAATCAGCAGGTGCCGTATGTCGCGAAATCCAGGCGTAACACCCACGAACGCCACCGCTCGCTGCTGCCCGTTCGCGGTGGCCGTCATGGACACGCTGTTGGCGCCGGCCGCATTCACCAAATCGTTCGGAATTCCCTCTTTGATCGCTTGCAGGTCGCCGGGAGTAATCAGGTCACCGCGCGGCAGCGATTCGGGACCGTTCGGCGCCACGGCATACGCGTAGACCAAATTGGCGCCGATGCCTTCAATCTGGTTGAGCACGTATTTCCGGCCGGTCAGCGCCACCGTAACCACCAATACGATGCACGCGCTGCCGATCACAACGCCCAGCATCGCCAGCGCCGCTCGCACTTTGTGGACCCGCAGCGCCTGCCACGTTAGCCCCCAGGTTTCACCCCAGAAAGCCGATGAGCTTTGAACGTTTTTCATGCAAACCACGGGCGCCGGAGGACCCGGCCGCCGCACTCGAATCCACCACCATCCCGCTGTGGAAGGTTACTTCAGTTACTGTACGGCCTTTTCGAGCTGTTGCAGCCGCTGCCGCGCATCCTGGTTCTCCGGATCGAGTTGCAGCGCGGCGCGATACTGCTCCGCTGCCATTACGCCGTTCCCCTTCTCTTCGTAAAGCCGGCCCAACCAGTCGCGCGCCGACGAATGGGACGGCCAATCGCTTCGCTCCGGCGTGCTCGCCAAATACGACTTCACGTCTTCTTCCGCGCCGTCGAGATTGCTGTTAGAAAGCACGCCGTAGATTCCGCGATAGAGGGTCACGCGTGGATCGTTCGGATGCACATGCGCCAAATCGTCGATGGCTGTTTTCATCTGCGGCAGTTCGTTCTGGCGTCCGAAAAATGCGGCTGCCTCCAGGTACGGCTCCACTTCCTGGGGCTCTGCCGCCAAAATTTGTTGATATTCGCTTTCTGCCTTCGGCGGACTTTTCAGCACGAGCATGTCGTATTCCGCGCGCGCCAGATGCCCCTGCACCGGATTAATTGCGGCGATCGCGCTTACCTGTGCCAGAGCCTCATCCTTGTTTCCGCCCACAATCCACGGAGCATTCATGCAGTAGTCCGCCAGATCCCTCCGCGCCGCCACGTTCGATGGGTCGAGCTTCACTGCCGTCTCGAATTGACCCTTGGCGTTGCGCGCCACAAAAAAGCTTTTTTCCTTGTCCGCTTTGCCGCCGAAGGCGCGCCCGAGCCACTGATGGTACTCGGAGCTCTCCCCATCGAGGCTCACGGCCTTCTGGAACTGGGCAATCGCGCCATCGAAATCTCGTATTTCGAAAAACGTCCGCCCCATCCAAAAATAGGTCGCGGCGCTCGCCGGGTTCTGCGATTGCGCGGATTGCAGCGTGGTGATCGCAGCGCTGTACTGTCCCTGATCGAACTGCTGCTGCGCAGTTTGCAACAAGCCGGAGACGTCCGCACCATTGGCGTTTCCGGCCGTTGCCCGCCCGCGCGCCCGCGATGCTGGCGTCATACACAACATCCCCAGCACGCCCGCGGCAAAACTCCATTGCGCGCTTCGGCTCAACTTGCTCTTCACTGCTCCTCCAAAGCCTGAATTTTCATCCCCGTGCGGAGAGTCTGCTCTACCGGCTCGGCCACCATGTCCCCGCTCGATAGTCCTGAAACCACCTGATACATGGAACTACTCGCGATACCCACTGTGATGTTCCGCCGTTCCACTCGGTCGCCCTGAACCACGAACACGTAGTGCTGCGTTCCCTCTTCGTTTACCGCCGCTCGAGGAACCGCCAGCACGTCCCGCTGCTCGCGCACTAATATTCTGACATCCACGTTGGTATTAGGCAGCAAATCCCGTTCGTTGTTCTCGATCGAGCACAGTACGTCTCCCACATTGCGCATCCCTTGCGCCACCACCTCCTTAGGCAGTTGCTCCGTCTTTCCCGTCCATATTTTTCCCGGCTTGCCGTCCCACGTCACTTCCACATCCTGCCCCGTCGCCAAAGAACCCAAATCCGGCTCGTCAACGAAAGCGCGCACCCGCACCTTCCTCAAATCGGCCATTTCCGCCAGCACTTGCCCGGTCTGCACAAAATCTCCCGCTTTCACCGGCAGCGAATACAGCGTGCCGTCCAGCGGCGAAATAACGGTCGCTGAATCCACCTTCGATGCCAGCGACTGCACCAGGTTTTGCGCCTGGCTAACCCGAAATTGTGCGCCCTCGATCGATTGCGCCGCCCGCTCCGCCAAATCCTTCTTCTTCGCTTCCAGCGTCTGCAGCGTGCCTTGCGCTTTGGTCAGGTTCTCTTGGGTCTGAATCAGTTCTTGCTGACTCGCCGCTTGCTTGGCCACTAAGTCCTTCAATTGCTTCACCGAGTTTTCGAGATTCGCTACCTGTATCTGGGCCGATTTCAGATCAGCGCTCAGCTGAGCTACCTGCTCGGGAGCGCCCCCGGCTCTCGCGTTCTGCAAATCCGTCTGCGCCGTCAACAAGTTAGCGCGCGCCTGCGCCAGTTGCGCACGCATATCAGACGATTCCAGCGTCAAAATCAGTTCGCCCTTCTGGACGATCTGCCCTTCTTTCGCGTTCACGGTCTGTACGAACGTCGGAAACCCAGCCCGCGCCGTGAACGGCGTAATCGGCTCCACTTTCCCATTGCTCGTGATGCTCGAACTTAAGTCCTGCCGCGTCACTTTCGCGACTGGCACCTGCGGCCCTCGCCCGCCCAGAATTACTGCCCCAATGATGACCGCGATCAGAACCGCAGCCACCCCCAGCAGTATATTTCTAATGATTTTGCTTTGTTCCATTTATCGGCTGCGCGCCCAACGCAGTCTGCCCCTCGAAAAATAAAGCTGGAAAATTGTAACAGACCGCTTGCGGGCTTTCGCCCTCAATCACCCGATGGTTTCCGTCCCGCGTTCGGCCGCCCAAAGCGCAGGTCGCGTGGATGCTATACTTTTGCCCCGGGATGCCAATCGTATTCGTGATCGCTCGCGATTGGACGCTCCGCACATCCGTCCGCGCGGAGTTGCGCGAAGCCGGTATCGAGGCGCTGGGAATGGAATCAGCCGATGACGCGGGAAAATCGCTGGCCTCCGGCCAGCTGCCGTCGGCCGTGGTGCTTGAGGCCATCGCCGGACTCGCCGACGATCCTCGCATCGCCAGCCTGGTCGCACGGGCTCCCACTATCCTGGTCGCCTCGCGCACCGAACCAGTCGCTCTCCCGCCCGTCGCCGCAGTGCTCTACCGCCCGGTGCGTATCGGCGACGTCGTCGCCAAGGTCAAAGATTTGCTAAGAAAGGGCCACGCCGCCTAGCTGCGGCGCACCCGGCGCAATGAAGATCTATAGCGACTCCGTTCCGCTGCAATCTTCGAAGCAGCGCGAAGCCATCAACATCAATTCCCGCGTCAAAGCAGCCGTCGAGAAAAGCGCTCTCCGCGAAGGCGTCGTCATCGTTTCCTCTCTGCATTCCGATTGCGCCGTCATCCTGCTGCAAGACGATCCCGCCATTCTCGATCTTCTCGACCGTACACTCGACCGCTTGGCGTCCTCAGAAAAATCAGAAGAAGATACCGGCCTGACCGGCTCAATCGGCGAAAATCCCGCTGCGCACGTTCAAGGCGCGCTCCTCGGGCAACGTGTCGTGATCACGTTCTCGGAAGCCCGCCTCGACCTCGGCCCGCGCGAGGCCATCTTCTTCGTCGAACTCGGCGGCATTCGCCCCCGCCGCCTCATCGTCAAAATCCTCGGCGAATAACGTCTGTGTGAAGCCGGAGAAATCTTTGTGGCTCGTGGCTTCGGCCATCACATACACATTGGCGAAAACGCGGCGGCTTGAGCCGCTGAAGCTCCCGTTTTTCGTTATCCCTCGGCGCTTTCCTCGCCCTCTTCGACGCGCTAACATGGATTATGCGCGTCACCGATCTTTGCCCCTCCTGCGGACACAAACTCACCCGAAAAAGCCGGTCAACTTTGTTACTAGCCGGCGTCGTCTTACTAATCCTCGCCGTGCCCCTCATTTTGCGCGCTTACATCTGGCCGCTCGCCATTCTCCTCGCGGCCATCGGACTTTATCTCCTGATGTGGGGCGTGTTCGGCAAAGGCCGCTGGTGCCGGCGCTGCAAAAAATTCCCAGTCTCGAAGAAACTCGCCGGCTAACCCGTGCGCCCGCCACAAGAAAGATTCCCCTCAAGCGTGCATTCCGCGCCAATGCTAAAATCGCGCTCGTGACTCCATGGCTTCTCAGCCGCTGATCCACGTCCGCGACCTCTGCAAACACTTCCGCAGCTTCCGGCGCCGCGAAGGTGTGCTGGGCTCGATCCAAAATCTATTCGTCCGCGAATATAAAACCGTCGCCGCCGTCGATCGCGTCAGCTTTTCCATCGAGCAGGGCGAATCGGTCGGCTACATCGGCCCCAACGGCGCCGGCAAATCCACCACCATCAAAATGCTCACCGGAATTCTGGTTCCCACCAGCGGCGAAATCCGCATCAACGGCTTCGTCCCGCATCGCCAGCGCCGCGACTACGTCAAAACCATCGGCGTCGTCTTCGGCCAGCGCACCCAGCTTTGGTGGGACATCGCCGTGATCGAATCGTTCAAGCTGCTGCGCCGCATCTACGACGTCTCGCAGCGCGATTTCGACCAGCGCATGGAGCGTTTCAACGAAGTTCTCAATATTCGCGACTATCTCTACACGCCCGTCCGCAAACTTTCTCTCGGCGAACGCATGCGCTGCGACCTGGCCGCCGCGCTGCTCCACAATCCGCCGCTTCTATTTCTGGACGAGCCCACCATCGGCCTCGACGTGGTCGCCAAAGACCGCATCCGCCGCTTCCTGCAATCCGTCAATCGCGATTTCCGCACCACCATCCTGCTCACCACCCACGATCTCGACGATATCGAGGAACTCTGCCGTCGCATCATGATCATCGACCACGGCCGCGTTCTCTACGATGGCCAGCTCGATCGCCTCAAGGAACAGTTGCTGCAAATCAAGCAGATCAAATTCGTCCTGAAAGATCTCGCGCAAGCCGCCGATGTCGCCGGCTTCCAGCGCGATGGCCTGGAAGTCGAGCGCGTCGACGACCTGACCTTCCGCATCCGCTTCAATCGGCATCGCGTCGCCACTTCCGACCTCATCCGCCAAATCCTCTCCGCCGTCGATGTCCGCGACCTCCTCATCGAGGACGAGCCCATCGAGGAAATCATCAAGCGCATCTACGCCGGCGAAGCCCACCTCGAACCCGCCGCAAAATAATCCGCGGTAATGAAACCTGCCTCCGCTGTGAAATCCGGATCCGGTGGTATAGCGCTGCTCTTCAGGGCGGCAGGCGAGCGACATGGGGCGCAAGTCTGCGCACGCGCACACGCTCGTCGCTGCGAAACCAGTGACGCCCGGACCCGCTGTTGGCGCTAGGGCGGGGGCAGGTGGCGCGAGCCATCCGGCTCTTCCTGTGGCGCCGGCGGTTCGCCGGCGATCTTTGTGAGTCGCAGCTTTAGCTGCGATATTACGCGGGCAGAACGAAAGCGGCTTTAGCCGCCGAAGGGCACAGCCCTGGCTTGCGGCTGCCACGCCCATAACGCCCCCAGTTCACCTAGATTAATCCTACCCCGTCTCACCAGTTCGGTAAATCGCGGATCTTTCCGGATCGGATCGAAGAAGGGATGCACTTTCACGAACTGCAGCATGTTCGACTGCTCTTGGTAAGCCTTTGCCAGCCAATGGAACGCTTGCTCCGTTTCCCCCATCCCCAGATACGCGTTCACCATAGCACCCGCCGGAACGTAACCTTTTCGGCTGCGGGCTTCCAGCTCAGCTACCAGGCGCAACGCGTCGCCGCGGCGTCCCGAGTGTGCGTACGCCCGTGCGAGTATCGCCAGCGCTGCTGGGCTGCGATGGGAGAGCTCCGCTGCTTTTTCCAGTACCGGCACAGCTTGATCCGCGTGGTCGTCCGCGAGCAGCACGAAGCCAAGATCCATCAGCGTACCGAAATCGTCTGGACGGTCCACCAGCGCCGCTCGCAGCTCGCGCGCGCCTTGCTCGTAATGGCGCGTCTGAAACAAAGTCCATCCGAAATCCTCAAACGATACCGCCAGCGGATCCAGTTCCCGCCCGCGCTCCGCCGACGCCACCGCTTCATCCGACCGTCCTTGGCATGCCAGCCACAGCCCAAGCCCTTCGTACGCCGCTGCGCTGTTTGGATTCAGCTCTAGAGCCCGTTTGTACTCCTCTTCCGCATCCTGCCAGTGCCACTCTTCCCGCAGCACATCCGCGAGCTGCACGTGCGCTTCGGCAAGGTTCGGATCCAGCTGCAGCGCCCTGTGCGCGGCGTTCACCACTTTCGGCCGCGTTTCGTCGGCTACTCCTCCGATAAACACCGTCCCCAGATTGCCGTACGCGTCTCCCAAACCCACATACGCCGGCGCAAATGTCGCGTCCGTATCGATGGCACGCTGAAAGTACCCAATGCTTTTTTCGAGCCCCTCTTTGCTGTGGCTCTGGTTCAGCGCGAATTCGCCCTTGGAGTAGCTCTCGTAAACTTCCGGCGCCACCGCACGCGACGCCGCCAGCCTCTCCCGCTCCGCTCCCGTGACCGTCACTTCTACCTTCGCCGCAATCGTCTGCGCCAGATCGCTCTCCAAGCTGAATACGTCTTTCAATTCGCGATCGTATGTCTCCGACCAGAAATGCTCGTCCGTCGCCGCGCGAATCAGTTGCGCGGTCACGCGAATGCGATTCCCATCCCGCATCACCGATCCTTCCACAATCGCATCCACTCCCAGTATTTGGGCGATCTCCGGCGCGGATATCTGCGGATTCTTGAAGCGCATCACCGATGTCCGCGAAATTACCTTCAAATCGTGTATTCCGGCGAGGCGCCCGATGAGCGCGTCCGTCAAACTGTCGGCAAGGTACTCCTGGCCAGGATCCCCGGTCATATTCTTAAGTGGCAGCACGGCCAATGACCGAATTCTCCCCGTCGTTGCAGGCGCCGCGGCACGGCTGGGAACAGCCGCGTTGCGCGGCCTCTTCAGAATCCCAAATGCAACGGACGCGACTGCCAGAGCCATTACGGTGACGGCGGCGATCCACCGGTACCGTTCCACGCCGGCGCGATGTGGAAAGGGCTCTGCAATGGCGGTCTCCGCCAGCGCCGCCTCGTCCTGTGCGCGTGGCCCGCCATTACCCTCCAGCCGTGGCTTGCGGCTGCCGCGCCATTCATCTAGCTCGGAAGTGAGCGCGTAGACGGAGCCTCGCTTCTCGTGTAGGTGCCGGTGGACGGGCATCCCTTCCCGCTTCTCCCACCGCTGGACAGTCGTCACGTCGCGGCTCAGATAAGCAGCGATTTCCTTCCATGAATCCAGCCGCGAGTCCGGAGCCGTATCGGTGATCTGCGTACCAGGGGTGGGATCGCCCATCGCGTTTCTCCTGAACCCCGCAGAGGTCGGAAAAAAAAGGTGACCCGATTCTAACCCTCCTTCTGGCGAACTGCAAAAGGCTGCATTTGACTGGGTAGTGGCCGGTTTTGAATTTTCTTCCATCATAACGCGGCACTCAACGTGCTACGAATCCACTCCGATACTGTCTTTCCGCTAGCCTTGGCTTTGGCTTCAATTGCCTTCCAATCTCTGTCCCTA
>Ga0335074_10005047_pt1 | contig 18243 bp, 22 predicted proteins | sample Lox_Sample_23_FD_206715 | JGI IMG/M metagenome (GOLD analysis project Ga0335074, IMG submission 206715) | Soil microbial communities from Loxahatchee National Wildlife Refuge, Florida, United States - Lox_Sample_2.3 | ecosystem: Environmental > Terrestrial > Soil > Wetlands | place: USA... | reverse complement strand
GCCAGCCTGGGCATCGGCCGGGGTGACCATCCGCGATGACTGCTTCGAGGGAATGCTCCGGCACGGGCCCCCAAGCCAATATATTGCCTCTGTTGTATACCCTGCAGTGGTATCAAAGATACCCGGCCCGGGTATTCCTGGATACCCGGACCAGGTATTCCAGGATACCTGGGCGGGGTTTAACCACGGAACTGAAATCATTAACTTCGTGACCTGCCAAACACCCCCTCACCTGCGGATATGCTCTCGCCGCTGAATCAGGTATGTGCTTTCCGGCCAGCCCTCTTGCCCGGTACGCAAACTCGCATCTAATGTTCTCACTACAACGTTGAATTGTCGTGGGAAGACCGCCGGGCCCCTTGGGTGCGTTCAGCTATTGGGCGTGCCCGCCGCGCATTTTCAGCCCGGCCAGCGTTGAGGCGCAGAGAACCAGGCACACAGGATCCAGCTACGGCAGCGGTCCTGGGTCACAGAAAGCCGAGGGAACCGGGATGAGTGACATCGCCGTCGCGGGTGGAGAGGCCGCGAGGCGGGACAGCGCAAGCGTCGCGACCATGGATAGCTGGCGGCCGCCCGACGCCAGGCGGGTGCTGCAGCTTTCCCTGGCGGTCATATGGCTGCTCGACGCTGTGCTGCAGTACCAGTCGTTCATGTTCACCAAAGGATTCGGCCAGATGCTGGCCGGGACCGCGTCCGGTAATCCCGGGGTGGTCGCTAGCCCGATCAACTGGGATGCGCGCCTAGTCGAGCAGCACACGGTACTGCTGAATACGATCTTCGCCACGATCCAGCTGCTGCTGGCCGTGGGCATCGCCTGGCGGCCCACGCTCCGGGTCGCGCTGGCGGCCTCAATCGCGTGGGCGCTGGGCGTGTGGTGGTTCGGCGAGGGGCTGGGGGAGGTGCTGAACAGTGGGGCGAGCCCGGTCAACGGGGCCCCTGGAGCAGTGATCATTTACGCGCTGCTCGCCGTGCTGCTGTGGCCCTCCGACCGGCACGCGGCCGCGGCCCCGTTCGCGGCCGCCCGCGCGGTAGGCGCGCAGGTGGCCCGGGCGGTGTGGCTCGTGCTGTGGGGGAGCCTGGCCTACTTCGCCTTGATGCCGGGTAACCGGGCGCCCCAGGCGCTGAACAGCATGATCGCGGGCATGGCCAGCGGCGAGCCCGGCTGGCTGGCCGGTCTGGATAACCACGCCGCGTCGCTTCTGGCACACCAGGGCCTGGCTGCCTCCGTCGTGCTGGCCGTCGCTCTCGCGTTGATCGCCGTCGGCGTTTACCTGCCGCGGCCGGCCGCCCGGGCCACGGTCGTGCTGGCCATCGTGGTGGCCGCGGTCATCTGGGTCTTCGGGGAGGCGTTCGGGACCATCCTGGCCGGGGGAGCGACCGACCCCAACTCCGGCTTGCTGCTGATCTTGCTTGCGGTGACCTACTGGCCGACGCCGACCGCCGCCTCGGCGGCAGCGGCGGCCCAGCGCGCCGGCGCGGAAGAGGCGAGGGCATGATGACACCATCCTGGATCCTGGACATCCTGGCCGCGGTCATGCTGCTGGTCGCGGCGATCAGCGCGGGCCGGCTGGTGGCGGCCCGCCCGCGGGCCGGGTCCACCGGGGACGCGGACATCGACATCGCGCACCTGCTGATGGGCATCGCGATGGCGGGCATGCTGGTCGCGAGTCTGACCACCCTGCCGAGGGGCGTGTGGGATGCGATCTTCGCCGTGATGACGGCGTGGTTCGGCTGGCGGGTCTACCGCGAATCCCGGGGGGAGGGGGCCCGGGTGCTGGCCGACGGCCACCACATGCCGCACCTGGTGCACAGCGCCGCCATGCTGTATATGTTCGTGGCCCTGACCGCGCCCGCCGCGGCGGGCAACGGGGCCGGGATGAGCGGTATGGGCGGCAGTTCGGGCATGGCGATGCCGACGCTCAATGCCCCCGTGGTGGGGTTCGCCTTCATCCTGTGGCTGGCCGCTTACGTCGTCCTGGACCTGGACCGGCTGCCCGGCCCAGGGCACGCGCACGGTAGCTACTTCGCCCGCCCCGCGCTGGCCGGCGCCACGGCCGGGGCGGGATCCGCCAGCCTGGCCGCCTCAGCTGTCGCCGCGGGGACCAACGCCGGTGTAGCCGGCGCCCAGGACCAGGCCGCCGCCGACGGCGGCCATACGGCCGGTGGCGGCGGCCTGCTAGCCACCGCGAGCCGGTCCGGGCTCGCCCGCGCCTTGCTGCTCAGCCCGCGGGCGGCCGCTGGCTGCCGGATCGCGATGGGCGTGACCATGGCCTTCATGCTCGTCATCATGATCTAGCGGCGGATAACGCTTGGCGTACCGAAAAGCACCTTCAGCTAACCGGCGGCTGCCGAGGACGGCGGCAGCCCGTTGGGTCGGCCTGCTGGCAGCGGCCGTGGTCATTAGCGTGATCGCCGCGGCGTGCGGTCACGGCGCCGCGGGCGGGCCGCCGCAGTATGTCGTGCTCGCTCGCAGCATCCCCGGCCTGGGCGAGATCATCACGGATGGCAAGGGTTTCACGCTGTACATGTACGCACCCGATCACCGAGGCCGCTCGCAATGCAGCGGGTTTTGCGCGCAGCAGTGGCCACCGCTGATCCTGCCGCGCGATGTTACCCGCCCCAAGGCGGGTCCTGGGGTGCGGGTATCCATGCTCGGGACGGTGCGCCGCGCCAACGGACGGCTGCAAGTAACCTACGGCGGCTGGCCGCTCTACTTGTGGATCGGTGATGCGAGTCCCGGCCAGGCCACCGGTCAGGCCGACGACATGGGCTTGTGGTACACCCTGTCGGTGACCGGTTCCGTGGACCGGGGCACACCCCGCTGACCACAGATGTGGGTGCCGGGCGGGCTCAGGTTAGTTGTGCTCGGCGAGGATCGCCGGATTGGGACTTCAGTAGGCAGTGCGCGCCTGCCTGCGGGTGCTATCTTTGCAGCACGCAGTGACCACGTTGTGCAGTCAGACGAACACATAACGCTAACAAGCCTTGGTATATCGGAGCGGGTAGACCGACTCCGCAGTCCGCGTGATTGGAGCGCATGGTGCAACGTGAACTGATCGAGAGCCTCGCAGGGCACGCGGCTTTCGATTCTGGAACCCTCGCACATGTCGTGGACGCTCTTTCGGGTTGCGAGGAGGCGGTCATTGCGTGCTCAGCCGGCATGGTGGCCGAACAAGACATCGACCGGATGCGCGCGTCCGTGCTGCGCGACCTGGAGTGCGGCGAAGTTGTCGCGACCACCCGGCGGCTGCTCACCCGGGCGACGGCGGACGACAGCGCGCTGATCACCGCCCAGCTTGAGGCGTGCCTCATCGCGTGCCGGCGCAGTGAACAGCAGTGCAAGCTGACCGCGGCAGAGCACGAGCACTGCCGGCTGTGCACGGCCGCTACGCATCGGGCCGCCGAGGCCTGCCGCCAGGCACTGGAAGTCTTGCGCGGCTGATACGGTCAGGCCGTCTTGTGCTGGCGCGGGTGGCGGACCAGGCCGATGACGTCATCGGGTACGAGCCGGCCGATAGCACCGCTGGAGTAGACGCTGACGACCACTTTGCCGACCGGGTCGAGGACGAACCCGGTGGACTGCAGGAAGACCGGGTTGGGGTTGACGAACGCGCCGGTGACGCCGGCGACGGCCCGGGCGTCGGCACCGTGACCGACGGGAAAGGTCAGGCCGTGCTTGGCGATCAGGGCGGCGGTGGTGGGCTCGTCATCCACGGAAAGCGCGGCGACCCTGACCCCGGTCTCGGCCAGGCTGCTGTGGGCACGCTGAAATGCCCGCAGCTGGGCGTTGCAGTACGGGCACCATGAGCCGCGGAAGAACAGTACGACACTGAAATCACCGGCGAACGCGCCGGGCAGCGTGAGGGCTGTTTCTCCGGGCGGGGTCAGCATGAGCGCAGGGAACTCCGATCCTGGGCTGAGCAGCGGCATGATCGTTCTCCTCAACGGGGGTCTTGTCCGGGTCTGGACAGTCAAGGCCGGGCGTTGCCGGCGGCATCGTCGGTTAGTGCACCGTCGGCTGGCTTTTCTTACCGGTCACAGAGCGCGGGTCCTGAGACGGCTGCCGGGCAGCGCCGCGGCTGGCCAGTCATGGGTGGCCGAGCGCGTGGCGCTGCCCGGTGCTGGGCGGTGTTTGCGGCTAGAGGGCGACGATGCCTTCGCCGCCGGCTGCGCCGGGGACGGTGACCGAGCCGGTCTCGGTCAGGGAGCCGCCGGGGTTGATGCGGTAGGCATCGACGTTGCCGGGCCCGCCGGCTTGCACGTACAGGTACTGGCCGTCGGAGGACGCGACCGCGTCGACGGTGCCGGCATCGGTCGGCGTGGCGCCGAGCAGCGTCACCGCTCCGTCCGGTTGGGTGCTCAGCGTGGACTCGGTGCCGCTGCCGGCGTTGGAGGCATACAGCGTGCCGCCGGGGGCCGCGGTGATCCAGCAGGTCGCGACCTGCCCAGTGGCGGCGCTGCCCAGTTGGGTGAGCGAGCCGTCAGGCGCGATGGCGAAGGCAGCGACGGTATCTGTGCCGGTTTCGGCGAGCGCGAGATGCCCATACTGGTCGAAGGTGAACCCGAACGGCACCTGGCCAGGCAGCGAGGTGATGGCCGGCTGGGCGGACGGGCCGAACGGCCCATCCTGGAAGACCTCAACGCTGTTGGCCGCGCCCTTGGTCGTGACGACCAGGTGCGACCCGTCGGGGGTGAAGCCGATCTGGCCGGGCGTGCCGGTGAACACCGTCGAGGAACTGGTGCCCAGGCCGAGATCGCGCTGCCAGGACGGCTCCGGGATCAGGCGGCCGCCGAACTGGACGAAGCCGGACACCGACGCGCCGCCCAGCGCGTTGAGCACAAACACCTGGTTGCCGTGAACAGCGATGCTGACCGGGAACTGCCCGCCCGAGCTGATCACCTGGCTGCGGAGCAGCGTGTCGCCGCGGACCGCGAACACGGTGATCGTGTTGCTGCCCGCGTTGACCGCGTACAGCAGGCCCGCCTGCCGGTCGTAGGCCAGCGAGCCCTCCGACGACAGGTGGTCGACGACAGAGCCGGTCAGGATTCCTCCGTTCCCCCCGGTCGGGTAGCTGCCGACCTGCTGCAGTCCGCCGGATGCGGTCCGTTGGTAGGCGACGATCGTGTTGCCGGCGGTGTTGTCGGTCTGCACGAACACCGCGTGCGCCGGCCCTGGCCAGTTTTGCGCTGTCGCGGCGCTGGCCGGCAGCACCGAAAGCGCGGCGGCTGCCGCGCCGCCCGCGGTGGCAGCGGCCAGCTTCCAGATGGATTTCATGACTCTCCTTCGCGTCATGGGTGACTGGGGACACCTGATCGCGTCCGCGCGCTCGCCAGTTCTTACCGACTGGCATGCGCGGAACGTCTGCGCTGGCGCGGCCGTAAAGCCTGGGTACGATGACGCTGTGCAGCTTGCCAGGCCAGCGCCGCGTGAACTGGATGCCGAGTCGGCCACCTGGCTGCGCCGGCTAACCAGCGCGGCGCCGGCGGAACAGATGGTGGCCGAGCGGGAACTGCACGACCGGCTGCTGCGGATCGCGCTGGCCGAGGTCCGCAGGCGTTCGGGCCGTACCCCGGTGACCGGGCCGGAACTTGACGACGTTGCCTACCAGGCCGCCGGGGACGCGATGCTGGCGATCCTCGGCAAGCTCGGCGAGTTCCGCGGCGAAAGCCGCTTTACCACCTGGGCTTACAAGTTCGTCATCCTGGAAGTGTCCAGCAAGCTCGGCCGCCATTACTGGCGCAACCCGCCAGTCGCGCTCGACGCCGGCCAGTGGGAGCGCCTGCCGGATCGGCTTGGACTTGACCCGCACCAGCACGCCGAGGCCGCAGGCATCCTCGCCGAGGTGCGGCACGTGATCGAGAGCGAGCTCACCGCCCACCAGCGGCGTATCTTCATCGCCGTCATCGTCGACGGGATACCCCTCGACGCGCTGGCGGACAAGCTGAACTTGCAGCGCAACGCGATCTACAAGGTGATCTTCGACACCCGCCGTAAGATCCGCCGCGCGCTGGTAGCAAAGGGCTATCTGGACGAGGCAGGTGCAGGACGGCGATGAGCGAACAGGACATGCTGCAGCGCTTCCTGCGAACCGATCCGCGCGACGTCGGCTGCGGCGAGGCAACCGCCGTGCTGCACGTCTACGTCGACCTCATCGCAACTGGCCAGGATGCTCCCGGCAAATACCCCGGCGTGGCCGCGCACCTGGCAGCATGCGGACCATGCGGCGACGACTTCGCCGGGCTCCTCGCCGCTGTCACGACCGACGAGCCAGACGCGTAGCACGGCAGGTCGCTGGACGCCAGGTTCATCACGCCTGGCGCCTCGAGCATGGTCATTCGCTCCGGAGGGTTTCGGCGGGCTGGATCCTGCCGATCATCCAGGTCGTTGCCACGCTGGCGAGGACGGAGATAACCACAGCGGCGGCCAGGGCGTCGAGGATCACTACCCAGAAACGGGCTGGACGCGCCGAACGCCCCGCGGGCGCCCGTGTCCGACGACACCCCGCTGTTCGGGACGACTGCCGAGGTGACCGGGCTGGCGGTGATAATGCTGACGACCAAGCCGAGCAGCGAAGGTCACCGCCTCGGTCGTGAACTGAGCCATGATGCGGCGCTGCCACGACCGCATTAGGTAGGTGTGGGTCTACTACCAGGGCTGTGGTGGCTTCGGGTCGCGGTGCAACGAACCGTGAGGGCAGCGGAGGGCCCGGTCGTGGCGCCTACGCTCCGGGCGCGCCGTGCCCGGCCTGCGCCTTGGCCAGCAGCCGCCTTAGCTGCGTCAGTTCCTGTTGTGACAGGGCGAAAATCGAAGCTCGCTCCTGCAGCCTGGTGATGAGCAGCGTCCAGACTTCGAGGCCCTTACCGGTAAGGGCCAGCACGCGCCGGCTCCCGTCGGTGGGATGCGGCTGGCGTTCGACGAGCCCGGCGGCGGCCAGCCGGTCGGTCATCAGGGTGATGTTGGACGGGTCGAAATGGAGTCTGCGGGCCAGCTGCCGCATCGGGACCGGCGGCTTGCCCGGGTCCAGCGCCCACAGAAATCCTCGCCTGCGACTGCGTCAGCTCCAGCTCGGCGAGCACGTCCGACGTTGCGCTCGCCATCGAGTCGGCGGCCTGAAACACGAGCTTGATCAGGGCGACGGCATCGTTGCCGGAAACGGGCGCCGGCATGACCGTGATCTTAACGCCCGCTGCTGATTTCATTGAGTTTCTCATCGTTCGCCGCGTGCGCCCCACCCGCGGTGCCGCCTCACTCCCCCCGCTGCGGCGCGGCGAAGGCGCGGGAAGCGGCGGCCACTAGCTCGGGGGTGACGTCATCGAGGATGCCTGACTGAATCGCGAAGCCCTGCAGAGCCGCCATGATCAGGCGGGCCGCCTCGGGAGGCGTGCCGGCCGGGAGGATCTGGGTCAGCCGGTTAAGTATGTGGTTGATCATGTCCCGGGCCAGGTCGGCCATCTCCCGATCGCGGAACGACTCGGCCCACACCTGCACGGTGACCGGCAGGGTGCGGACCCGCAGGCCGCCGGGTTTGAAGAGCACGGCGATGGACGCCAGTGCGTCGGCGGCATCGAGGCACTGGCCGGAGACGGCATCGATGGACGGCGCCAGCACCTCATTCATCATGTTCTCGGCGATCGCCTTGATCAGCGAGTTCTTGCTGGGGAAATAGCGGTAGACCGCCCCCGCGGACAGACCCGACGCGCGGAAGATGTCCTGCATCGACGTGGCGTGAAAGCCCTGCCTGGCGAAGCAGTCCGTGGCCGCGTCGAGGATCTGCTGGCGACGGCGCTCGAGATGTTCCTGGCTGACCTTTGGCATGTCTCCAGAATATAAAACGGACGTTCGTCTTGACAAGGCCACCGAGGCGGCGGCAGGATGGCGTAAAGAGAACGACCATCCGTTTTGCGTTAGAAGGGGGTTCCCCGAGATGGCTGCCTTGGACGAGACTTTGGTCCACCCCGGCCAGCACGCCGCAACCCGGCCCGGTGCCACCCGGCCCGGCGCCGTCGAGCCGGGCATCACCGAGGCGGGCGCGTACCACCGGCGCCACGCGCCACGCGGCGCGGCGGTGCCGACGTTCATGGCGTTCGCGCTGGCCGTCGGCGTGATCGCGATCCAGTTCATCATGGTCACCACGTACGCGTGGTCGGCCACCAGCACCGCGCCGCGGAATGTCCCGGTCGCGATCGCCGGGCCCTCCCGCGCGGTCGCCCTGGTCACCGGCGAGCTAAACACGGCGAGGCCCGGCGCGTTCCGGCTGCTTCCGGTCAGTACGGCGGCAAAGGCGCGGCAGGACATCACCAGCAGGCAGACGTACGGAGCGATTCTCGTGTCCGGGCCGGGCCGGATCGACGTGCTCGTGGCCTCGGGCGGCAGCCCCGCCGTGGCCAGCGTCCTGACCGCTATGGCGGCCAAGATGGACGGAGTCAGCACCCGGCCGGCCAATGTCACCGACATCGTGCCCACCACCGCGGCCGACCCGACCGGCGCGGCGTTCAGCTTCACGTTGCTGCCGCTCATGCTTAGCAGCCTGATCGCCGGCGTTGTGCTCACCATGCGTGTGCCCGACCCATCACGGCGAGCGGCCGCGCTGGTGGCATTCGGTATCGGCGGCGGTCTCGTGTCGGCCGCCGTGGCTCACACCTGGCTCGGGGTCATCCCGGGACACTTCACCGCCATCGCCTGCGCGATGGGCCTGGCCTCGCTGGCCGCCGCCGCCGGGGTGTCCGGGCTGGCCCACTTCGGCGCTCGTTTCGGCAAGCGGCACGTGGGACTCGGGGTCGGCGGCGCCATCATCATGCTGCTCGGCAACCCGTTCTCGGGCATGGCGAGCGCACCGGAGATGCTGCCCGGCATCTGGGGATTCATCGGCCAGTGCCTGCCGACGGGGGCGGCGGCCACGCTGCTGCGATCGGTCGGCTACTTCGACGGGGCGCGCTCGGGTGGCCCCTGGACGGTGCTTGGGATCTGGGCCGGAGCGGGACTGCTGCTCACCCTGACCGCCCACCGGTCCGCCGGTGGCCGCTCATCCTCGGACCCGTCCTTCTCGGACCCGTCCTTCTCGGCCGCGTAATGCTGCGAGACGGTTCGGTTGGCCGCCTGGCCGCCGTGACCGGCGGCGAGGTTTTCGATGTCGTGCTGCTCATGGGAGTACTGATGTACCTCCCGGCCAGCCCGCCAGTGATGGCCGAGCTGGCGGCTCATGTCGCGCCCGGCGGGTTCATAGCCTTGGCGGTGCGCACCGCGACCTCGGCGCTCTGGCGCCCGGCGGCCCGGCAGGACTGGCAGGCGGCGCTGGCGGCGATCGACGAGTACGACGCCGCCCGGACCGAGGGGCGCGACATGCGCTACATCAACGAGATTGGCACTCCGGCCCGTGCTGATGACCTCGAGACGCTCACCGCCGCCGCGACCGCGCACGGGCTAGAGCTGGAGAACTGGTACGGCGTGCGGATCGCGGTCGATCTGGCGGAACTCGACCCGGCACTGCCTTCGGATCCGAGTGAGCTGGCCGCGCTGCTCGACGTTGAAGAACGCCTTGGCGCCGCCGACCCGTACCGCCAGCTGGGGCAGCTCGCTCACCTGATCCTGCGTCGGCCGCGGTCATAGGAGGAGCTCGGGAGCGCGCGCGCTGACACCGGCGCCCCCGGACTCCTGTCCTGGCCTTACCGTCCGCTCATCTCGCCCGCGAGCATCTCTCGGTTGACGCGCGGCTGGTGATGTCCGGGGGTCACGCTGGTGGTGATCCGCCCGATTCCGCCCCAGAGGTTGGTCAGGGCGAACACATGGCCCCGTCGGGCGGCCACTCTCATATTGGTAAATCGCCCCGGGCTACCGGAAGCGACTATAGCCTCGGCTTCGCATATACCGAGATGGGGGGCTCGAAAACTCCGGGTGCCGCACGGCCGCGGAGATCCTCGTGGTGGCGGCACGAGGTCGTGGTGCTGCGGCGGCAGGTCGCCGAGGCGAGAATGATTGTCATATAGGCAGGCTGCGACGTTGCCTAGGGGTCGGCGATGACAAACGAAGATGGTGCCATCAGCACCGGTGCCCGCCCGGCTGGGCTGCCACCCGGCCCGGTCACGATGGCCGGCGAGCGGGCCGGCTTCAACGCCGTTCTCGCGGCGGCCATAACCCGGCGCGTGGGCTCGATGCCGGCGCTGTACGTGGTGCTGGTCATCGTGGGTGGATGGATGGCGCTGGCGACTTGGGGCCCGTTACACCGGCTCGATCCGTATCCGTTCAAGTTCCTGCTGTTCCTGGACAACGTCGTGCAGCTCCTGCTGTGCTCGGTGATCTTGGTTGGACAGCGAGTGCTGGGCGTGGCCGCCGACCGGCGGGCGGTGCAGACCTACCAGAACGCCGAGGCGATCTTCGAGCAGGTCGCTGATCTCCAGGAACACCTGGACCGGCATGACCGGGCGCTCAGCCGCGGGATCAGCCTGCTCGACTCCAGCCCGCACCCCTGGATTCAGCGGCACCAGGTGGAGCCACCGCCGCAGGCCATCGACCAGGCAGTGAGCGTCAACGACCGGATCGCAGCCTGGCTGACCGAGCGGCTGGGAAGCATGCAGGCCTTCTACGCCTCCGCCTTCATCCAGGTGGCCTGGATCGGCCTGGCGGAGATAGGTGTGCAGCGGTTTGATCCTTACCCGTTCGCGTTCATGACGTTTCTGTCCACCCTCGCCCAGCTCATCTTCATGATGGTGATCATGGTCGGGCAGGACGTCATTGGGCGGGCCGCTGACCGCCGCTCCGAGCAGACATTCCTCGACGCCGGAGCGATCTTGCACGAGTGCCGCCGCATGAAAGCGCGGCTGACAGCGCAGGACCGCGTCATCGACAGCCTCAGCGGCTACACCACCACGCAGGTCACCGAGCAGCTCGCCCGGGCCATCCACAGGACCTACCTGCACGCCGCCGCCGGCCGGGGGGAGGCCCTGAGCAGCAGGCCGTCCCTGCGGGCGTGGGAGGAGCTGCCGGACGAGATGAAGGAGTCCAACCGGGCCCAGGCACGCCAGGTCGGAGAGAAGCTGGCCGCGATCGGCTGCTTCATGGTCCCGGCCTTCGACCACGCGCTGACGTTCGAGTTCGAAGATGAAGAGGTGCAGTTGCTCGCCCAGCTGGAACACGAGCGCTGGATGGGGGAACGGATGGCGTTGGGCTACGCGTCCGGGCCTGCCCGGCAGGAGCGCATGCATCCCGACCTCGTGCTGTGGGAGGAGTTGCCGGACGAGGAGCGGGAGAAGAACGTGGCCACCGTGCAAAGCATCCCGGCCCTGCTGGACAGCGTGGGCTTCCAGGCACTGCGGCGCGGCGTGCAGGACGGCTCAGGCCAGGCGGATTTCACCGCCGCCGAGTGGGCGATCTTGCAGCAGGCGATGATGGCCGCTGGCTTGCTGGTCTCGCTGGCGGAGGACACCGGCGATGCCGACGAAATGTTCGCGCTGATCAAGAAACTCAGAGACAGCAGCATCACGCATCCACGGCGATTCATCCGCGAGCTCGCGGCAGCGTCCACCTTCAGCACCGGATGGCGAGTCGGCACCAGGTACGCCGACTATGAGCCTTCGGCGCTGGCAGCGATCCGTTCGGCCACCGGTATCGTCGGCCAGAAGGCCCCCCCGGAACTGCCCGGCTTCCGCGCGTTCCTGGCCGAGATCGCCGCCGTGGTCGCCGATGCGAACATTGAAGGCGGGTTCTTCAAGGTGGGCGGTCAGCGCCGCACACCCAGCGAAGCCGCCGCCATGGAAGCCGTCAGCAGGGCAGCCGGGCTCGAAATCTAATCAACCGGTCAACGGCTTCTCCATGTAGATACGCCGGTAGCCGTCCTCCGCCCGGCGCTCGATTTCGATGTAGCCGAGCCGTGCATAGATGGCCTGGTTTTCGGTCATGGCCTCGTGGGTGACCAGGGCCATGCGGTTGAGCGAGCGGCGGGCGGCCTCCTGCTCCGCGAATTCCATGAGGGCACGGCCGAGCCCGCGGCCCTGAGCGCAGGGATCTACGGCGACGTTCTCGACGTACAGGAGGTCGTCGCGGGGGTCGAGCGTGAGCACGGCCGTGATCGGAGAGCCTGTGACCCAGGTCGTGCCGGCCTCGACGGATGGCCCGTAGTCGCGGAACATCGGGGCGGGCATTTTGTCCATCCGGGTCCGGTACCTGGCGTACGCGGCGTCGATGACCGCCCTGATCGCGGGCAGATCGTCCGCGGTCGCACGACGGAGTCCGGACGGCCCGGGCGTGCTGTCAGACGGTGTAGTCATAGGTCGGTCCTCAGGGACTTAATGCGTCGTGGTTCGTCTCGGCGGTGCGCTGCCGGGCACCTATCAGATCACAGCCGAACTCAAGCACGTCCGCGCGGGCAGCCTGGGATCGACCCGGCTCGTCTTGAGCAGCCGGTAGCCGAGGCCCAGGTCCTTCGCTGCCCGAGGTACACCAGCGCTCCCCACTCGTAGCCGTGGCTGCAGAGGATGGTGCCGAGGGTGATGAACAACACGATGGCGAGGGCGCGCACAGCGACCCAGGCCTGAGGGTGTCGGAGTTGGAACGGCCACCCGCCGCCTGCGAAGTAGTTCTGGATGACGGATCGTGTCGGAGTGGTGCTGCCCTCGCGAGCGCCCCCGGCATGGCCTCCAGATGAGTTCGCTGCCGGGTCGCGTGTCGCCGTGCTTGATCGCTTTGACCGTGACCGGATGTGCATGTGTACAGGAGTGAAGCGATGGTATCTAATAGTGATAGTTCGTAATATAAACGGCCGACAAAGGAGTAACCGTGTCCCGATTCAAGCTGGCCCTGGCTGCCTCCTTAACCGGCACCGCGACCGCGATCGCGCTGTGCGCCGCCCCAGCCGCCCAGGCGGCCGCGCTGCCCTCAGACTGCTCGTCGTCGCCAGTCGGCTATGCCGGCTTCACGGTGACATGCACGCAGCGCCCGGCCGACCAGATCTGGTGGGCTTACGTCATCTGCCCGTCCTACGTAGGCCGGATAGCGGACGGCAATCACGTGACCGGCGACGGCACGTCCACGGCCATCTGTCCCGTCGGGGCACCGTTTGACGACGAGGCGTTCTTCTTTACCCCGTCCTGACCTCCGGGGATAATGACCAGGCTGTCATCAATTCTTGTTGCTCACGCCTGCCGGTTCGCGGCGCATGCCGATCGCGTCGTCTTACCGTGAGATTGCTCAGATATACGGGTAATCATTGCCGCTTTTCCGTCCCAGATCGCATTCGCCTTTGGTACCTGCGGGGCTGAGAAGGATCTGGGTGCCCGTGGCGGTGAACACGGCGCCGGAAGGCTCCGTGAACGGGCACGGTCGCGGATCAGGAATCAGGCGGAGTCGGCGTGGTGCCCGATGCCGGGCAGGAAGTTCCGGGCGGCCTGGGTGGCCAAGATCCGCCGGTACAGTCCCTGGTGTGACGATTTAGAGGACGGCATCCCGGCTGAGAAGGGGAAGGTCCATGGTGGCAGATTCCGGCGGTGGCGCAGGCCGGCCCGTGTTGTGGAACGGTTTTGCGAACATGGCCAGCCTCCGGCCGGTCACGATCGAGCGCGGCGAGGGAGTGACCGTCTTCGACACGGCGGGCCGTCCGTACCTGGATGGGATCGCCAGCCTCTGGTACGCCAACGTCGGGCACGGGCGGGCGGAACTGGCCGATGCCGCCGGCGCACAGATGCGCTGGCTCGCCGCGTACCAGACGTTCGAGCCGTTCTCCAACCCTCCGGCCGAGGCGCTGGCCCGGCGGGTGGCGGAGATCGCGCCGGTCGCCGGGGCCAAGGTGTTTTTCACGCCGGGCGGGGGTTCCGACGCGGTGGACACCGCGGGGAAGCTCGCCCGGGCGTACTGGCGCGCGGCAGGCCATCCCGGCAAGCAGGTGATCATCTCGCGGTCGCACGCTTACCACGGGATGAACGCCTACGGGACGTCCCTGGGCGGGATTCCCGCCAATACCGAGCCGTTCGGGCCGCTGGTCTCGCTGGTCGAGCACGTGCCGTGGGACGACGCGGCGGCCTTGGAGAAAATCATTGAGCAGGTGGGCGCCGAGCGGATCGCCGCATTCTTCTGTGAGCCGGTTATCGGGGCGGGAGGCGTATACCGCCGCCGGAGGGATACCTGGAACGGGCGCGGGATGTCTGCCGGCGCAGCGACGTGCTGTTCGTGGCCGACGAGGTGATCACCGGCTTCGGCCGGCTCGGTGCATGGTTCGGCAGCGGCCGGTTCGCGCTCGATCCCGACATGATCACCGCGGCCAAGGGGCTGACGTCGGGCTACGCGCCGCTCGGCGCGGTGATCGTGGGCGCGCGGGTGGCGGAGCCGTTCTGGCGCGCGGGATCCGCCGAGGTGTTCCGGCACGGCTATACCTACTCCGCGCACCCCACCGCGTGCGCGGTCGGCCTGGCCAACCTCGACCTCATCGAACGCGAAGGTCTGATCGCCAGGGTCGCCGAGCTCGAGCCGGTCCTGGCGCAAAAGATCAGGCCGCTCGCGGGCCACGATCTTGTCGGTGAGGTGCGCGCTGGCACCGGCCTGCTCGCCGCGGTCGAGATCGCCGAGGATGCTCGCGCCGCCGACCCGGGGATCGGCCCGCGGCTGGTGACCGAGATCCGCGAGCGCGGCGTGATCACCCGCTTGCTGCGGGGCTCGGCGCTGCAGATCTCGCCGCCGTTCACGATCTCGGTGGCGCAGATCGAGCAGATCGCCGAGACATTCGGCGCCGCGTTCGACGCCGTTGCCAGCGGCTGAGGCCCTAAGGCCCGGCGGCGGTGCCGGGTGCCGTCCAGATTCGCCGGGCACCACCGGCCCGGGACGGTTGGGTTACCGGACGGCGGTGCCGATCAGCCCGTTCCTGGTGACGAGGGATGCCAGCTCGTTTTCGCCCATCTCGTCGGCGCCCTCCGCCGGCAGCGGCAGTACCAGGTAGCGGGCCTCGGAATTGGCGTCCCAGACCCGGATCTCGGTGCTATCGGGCAACTCGAGCCCAAACTCGGCCAGTACGGCGCGCGGCTCGCGCACCGCCCGCGACCGGTAGGCGAAGCTCTTATACCAGCTCGGCGACGGCCCGAGCAGCGCCGTCGGGTAGCACGAGCACAGCGTGCATACGATCATGTTGTGCACGGCAGGCGTGTTCTGGACCGCCTTCAGCAGGTACCCCTGGGCCCCGGCGCCGAAGCCGAGTTCGGCGGCCGCCGCGTTGCCGTCGGCCAGCAACCGGTCATGGTAGGCCGGATCCTTCCAGGCACGGGCGACCATCCGGGCGCCGTTGACCGGCGAGGCCGAGGTGAACACCTGCTCGAGGATCTCGTCGAGTTCCGCGTCGGTGGCCAGCCCGGCGGCGATCATGCGCTCTTCGAGCCTGCGGACCCTGGCTGCCACGGGAAGCTCGGGGTGCTTGCCGCTCACGGCGCCTCCTCCAGGTAGGACTCCCACATATCGATGATCACTGAGTGCGACCCGGAACCCCAGAGCCCGGACGCGGGGAAGCGCACAGCGTAGACCGGCTCAGCGCGGCAGACGCCGCGCACCGCCTCGTCCGGCAGCTGCCAGGTCCCCCGGACCTCGAGGACCTCGCCAATGTGGCCGCTGGCGTACCGCGGCAGCCTGGTGTGACCGTCAGGATCTGCCGCGCGGGCACGCACCCGGGCGCCAGCGGCGAACCTAGTCACCGGCCAGCAGTCTCCTTTCGGCGAGCAGCATCTCGGCCGCCCGCAGCCAGCGCTCGTAGTAGGACATGGTCAGGTACTCGGCAGGTGGGATGCGCTCGATAGCGTCGCGGAGATCATCGAATGCAGCGTTGATAACCCCGCGCCGCTGCAGCACCCGGATGATTGCGTACACACGGGCTTCCCAGTCGGCGTGGAAAAACTGCCCGTCATCCTCGGTGGGGACCGGCCCGAACCCGGTCTGCCCGCCCATGTCGTGCACCCTGCTCACCTGGCCTACGTTATCGCGGCGATGGCCTGGCCAGGCTTGCGCAACGAGGGGCCGTAGCCGTTCAAAGTGGTTCAAAGAATTTCGAAGCCCTCCAGCTGTCGCCTTACCTGGCCGCGGCCATGGCGGACACCAGCTCAAAGGCGGCGTGGGCGGCCGCGATGCCCGTGATCTCCGCGTGGTCGTATGCGGGCGCGACCTCGACGATGTCCGCTCCGACCACGGTCACGGTCGACAGCGACCGCAGCACTGCCAGCAGTTCACGGGCGCTCAGCCCGCCCGCCTCGGGCGTGCCGGTGCCGGGAGCGTGCGCCGGGTCGAGCACGTCAATATCGAGCGAGACGTAAACCGGCCTGCCGCCCAGGCGGGCGTGCATACGCTCGATGAGTTCGGCCACCCCTATCGATTCCACCTCGGGGCAGGTGATGATCTGGAAACCGAGCACCGAGTCGTCGGCCAGATCGGACGCTGCATACAGCGGCCCGCGGATGCCAACGTGCACCGAGTGCTGGCGGTCGATCAGCCCCTCGTCCGACGCCCGGCGAAACGGCGTCCCGTGCGTGTACGAGGCGCCGAAGTAGGTGTCCCACGTGTCCAGGTGCGCGTCGAAGTGCAGCACAGCGACCGGCCCGTGCCGGCTGGAGGCGACCCGCAGCAGCGGCAGTGCGATTGTGTGATCTCCGCCGAGTGTGAGCAGGCGCGGGCCGTTCCCGGTGAGAGCCCGGGCGGCGGCCTCTACTTGTCCGATGGCTTCCGCGATGTCGAAGGGGTTCACCGCTATATCCCCGGCATCGGCTACCTGAAGCGCCGCGAACGGCGCGATTGCCGCCGCCGGGTTGTACGGGCGGAGCAACTTCGATGACGCGCGGACATGTGCCGGGCCGAACCGCGCTCCTGGCCGGTAGCTCACCCCCGAGTCGAACGGGACGCCCGCGATGACGATGTCCGCCGACGAGACCTCGTCCAGCCGCGGTAGCCGGGCGAACGTGGTCGGTCCGGCGAACCGCGGCACGAGGGTGGCGTCGACCTGGCCGACGTGGTCGTCGGCGACCACGCGCGGGAGGCCGGCGCCAGGCTGGTCAATCATGGGGGATCCTCCCTGGTCACCCCGCCGTACAGGGACGGGCGCCGGTCAGTGAGCACGTCGTTCCGTGCCGAGATGGACTTGTCTGCAGCCGAGGCCAGGTCACAGTCAGCGGCGATGGTGATCTCGTGATCACCGGGTTGCGGCCCGGCGAGCGGCCAGCCATCCGGGTCGATGACCACCGAGCCGCCGACCCAGTTCACGCCGCGCTCGGCACCGGCCCTGTCGCACACCGCTACGAACATCCGGTTGGTGCCCGCGGCCGCCTGGGCGCGAACCACCTCCATCGGCCGTTCGCCCTCCGGGCGCTGCAGTGCGGGCCAGTTCGCCGGAACGCACAGAAGGCGGGCGCCGGCCAGCGCAGCCAGCCGGACCCACTCGGGGAACTCCAGGTCATAGCAGATCATCACGGCCAGCGATGTGCCAGCCGTCTTGAGGACAGGCGGCGGGGCGTCGCCGGGCGTGAACACCAGCTTCTCCGCGTCCCACAGGTGCGCCTTGCGATAGGCGGCACGCACGCCCCCGGCGTCGACCACCAGCGCGGTGTTGTACAGCAGGCGGTCGGCGCCGAGCTCGCAGATGCCACCAACGATCGTGATGCCGTGCCGCCGGGCCAGACCGGCCCAGCCCGCCGCGGTTGGGCCGTCAGCCGGCTCAGCCAGCGCCCTAGCCTCGGCCATGTCGCGAAACACATAGCCGCTGGCCGACAGTTCGGGCAGGACCACGATCGCCGCGCCACGTTCTGCGGCAGCCTGCGCAGCGGCCAGACCAGCGGCGCGGTTCGCGTCAGGCTCGCCGATCCTCGGGCCGATCTGGCAGCAGGCGACCCTGGTCAGGTCAGCGGCTGCTGTCGGGGGCAAGGATAAGCTCCGGCCCTTCGGTGGCCGCGCGATCGAGCGCTGAGCGCCGCCGGACGTAGACAATGGCGGTGGCGATCACGGCGATCAGCACGATGCCGAGGATCCAGGCCCAGTACACGTTGGCGGGCGGTGGCTGGCTTGGCTGCACGAACTCCCAGACGCCGTACACCAGCACGGCAGTGCCGATAAGCGGGACTACCACGTGCCGGACCGGCCGGAACGCCTGGCGGTTGGCCGCCAGCACATACAGCGGCAGCGCGATATTGGCCAGCAGGTAGACGATCAGGATCGGCACCGTCCCGATGCCAGCCTCGTCGGAGAAGATCGACACGGCGTTGCCGTGCAGCGCGAAGAACGGGATCACCACCAGCAGG
>Ga0335074_10005045_pt1 | contig 18255 bp, 14 predicted proteins | sample Lox_Sample_23_FD_206715 | JGI IMG/M metagenome (GOLD analysis project Ga0335074, IMG submission 206715) | Soil microbial communities from Loxahatchee National Wildlife Refuge, Florida, United States - Lox_Sample_2.3 | ecosystem: Environmental > Terrestrial > Soil > Wetlands | place: USA... | reverse complement strand
CGGACGAGTTCGACTGCTGCATCACCCCCACCGCCATCGCTGTCTCCAGCTCCGTCATCCCCATCTTCGGCTGATGCGCATCCACCGCGGCCCACAACTCCTTCGGCCAGAAGTTGTACATCTGATGGGGATCGTCGTAGTAGAGGACGTTGTCGCAGTACCACGTCGAATCGTTCCCCTGAATTGTGCCGACCGCGGTTGCATATTCCTTCGCATCCCCCGGCATGGTGAACACCGCGAAGGCCTGCGCCGTCCCGCGCGGAACCCGGGTCTCCGCGCTCGCCGGCACTTTCTCCAGCACGATGTCTTTGATGTCCAGCTGCTGCACGCTTGGCAGCACACCCGCCGTCTGGGCGAAGTCCACCCGATGCCCGGCGTATGGATAGTAGTCCATCTCATAGCCCGCCTGTACCCACACCGGCTTCCCGATCAGATCCCTGGCCGATTTCAGATCGTCGATAAACAGCTTGCGTGGCTGCACCATCTGCTCGTCGCTGAGGTGCGTCTCCTGCGGAGGCTGCGCAACCAGCGAAGGCTTGTTGCGTGCGACGCTAATCCGCCAGATACCGATCGCCGCGATCAGGATTGCCGGCGCCACAATCAAAGCAAGCTTTTGCCACGTCTTCATGATTCCGCTTTCATCGTCCTGTCGTCGCGTTTCTCAGCTTATTCAGATGCACGTCCCCCCGCGCAGGCGTGGAAGATTTGCCGCGAACCATTGGGCCAGCTCGCTGGTTCAAACTCGCTCGTTGCAGATTCGCTCCCTGCTCGCAGTCCCGCTTGCCCTTCCATCCGTTCAACAGCTCAGGCCAGCCCTCTGCGCGCCAGGTCCGCCAGCGCCAGCGTCAGGTGTCGCGACTCGTTCAGCGACCGCGGCCGCCGGACCGTGATCCCCAACCTCTGCGCAAAATCCCTAAACCCCACATCGACGTCGTAAAGAATCTCCACGTGATCGCACAGGAACCCAATGGGCTGGATCACCAGGTTCGTCACACCTTTCCCTCGCAGTTCCGCCAGCGTATCCTCCACGGTCGGCCCCAGCCACGGTCCCCCCGACATTCCCTGGCTCTGAAACGCAAACCACCACTCGCCCGGTCCGAGCCCAACGCGCTCCGCCACCAGTGTCGCCGTCAGCCGCGCCTGGTCCGCATAAGGATCGGGTGTGTCCGCCCCAGGATCCACCGCGTTCGCAACCCCGCCGGCAGACTCCTGCGCGGACAAGTCCGCTGCACGCAGGGCCTGCACCGTCCGCACCGGCACGCTGTGCGCCGTGAACAGCACCGGCACAGCTGCGCCCACTTCCTGGCTGAATGCATCGCGCATCGATCGCAGCCGTTCCGCAAACCCCGCGATCAGCTCCGGGTGCTCGGCCCAATGTTCGACGAACCGCAACTCCAGCGCATCGCCCGCAGCATCGAATACCGCCTTCCTGTAAAGCCCCACGCTGGTGCGTGAATTCTGCGGCGCCAGGCAGATCACGACGGCCCGCGTTACGCCGTCGCTGCGCATCTTCGCTACCACGTCCGCGATGTACGGCTTCCAGTTGCGCATGCCTACGTAAACCGGCACCCGCAGTTCCTCGCCCAGCAGCCGTCCTTGTTCCAGCGTGAGCGGGGTCAGGGGGCTGCCGCCGATCGCGGCAAAACGATGCTTCACTTCTTCGACTGCCTCCTGCGGCAGCGGTCGCCCCCGCGTCACGCGCATCAGATACTCCGGGATCTCCTCCACCGCGTCCGGTGTCCCGTGCGCCAGCAGCAATACCGCGTCAGTCACGCTGCACCCCCGGCACAGACTCACGTACGAACTTCACCACTGCCTGCACATTTGCCACCGGCGTTCCCGGCACGATCCCATGTCCGAGATTGAAAATGTGTCCCGGACGTCCGCCCGCCTGGTCGAGGATCTGCAGCACCCGTGTGCGAATCAGCTCCGGCTCCGCGAACAGAGTAATCGGATCCAAATTCCCCTGCAGCGCGCACGCGTAGTCCAGCTCCCGCCACGCCTTGTCCAGCGGCGTGCGCCAGTCCAGACCCAGCACGTCCGCTCCCGTCTCGCGCATCGCGGGCAACAGGCTTGCCGTGTCTACGCCGAAGTAAATCACAGGCACACCCAGCGCCTGGACTTCCCGCACCAGCGTCTTCGCCGCCGGCAGGACAAATTCCCGATAGTCCGGAATCGCCAGCGCGCCTGCCCAGCTGTCGAAGATCTGCATCACATCCGCGCCCGCCGCGACCTGCAGCCTGGCGAATTCCCTGAGCACCGTCACCAGCTTGTCCAGCAGCTTCCGCCACGCGTCCGGCTGCCGGTACATCAGCTTCTTTGTCTCGATGTAGTTGCGCGACCCGCCCCCCTCGATCATGTAGCTCGCCAGCGTGAACGGCGCGCCGCAAAACCCGATCATTCCCAGCCGCCCGTGAAAATGCGCCACCACTTTCTGGATCGCATCGCCCACATACGCCAACTCATCCGCCCGCGTCGTTATCAACGCGTCGATGTCCGCCGCCGTGCGCAGCGGCTTGTGGATCACCGGTCCCTCGCCCGCCTGAAACTCGAAATCCAGCCCCATCGATTCCAGCGGCAGGAGCAGATCGGCGAAGATGATCGCCGCATCCACATCCAGCTTCTCCGCCGCCGTGATGGTCACTTCCGCCGCCAGTTCCGGCCGCTTGCAGATCTCGACCAGCGAATGGTGCCGCCGCACCTCCATGTATTCCTGCATGTACCGCCCCGCTTGGCGCAGAAACCACACCGGAGTGCGGTCCACGGGCTGCCGCAAACACGCACGAACGAATCGGTGAGCGGAGAGATCGGAAGAGTCGTGTGTCATGAGGCGTACGAAATGAAGTTATCAGGAAGGCACGCGATACGAAAACGGCCCGAAATCCAGGTAGAGATTTCGGGTCCTTCCATACCCCGATGCTCAGTTGTGCGCGCCGCTGCGTGTCGCCGCCGGGCGCGGATCACTTCTTCTTCGTCGGCCTTTTGGCGCCGCTCTTCTTCGCTGCCTTATTCTTCGGAACCTTGGCGCCCGCCTTCCGCGCCTCCGACAATCCGATCGCGATCGCCTGCTTGCGACTCGTGACCTTCCTGCCGCTGCGCCCGCTCTTCAGCGTGCCGCTCTTCTTCTCGCGCATCGCGCGCGCCACCTTCTTCGCGGCTCCTGCACCATACTTGCTGGTCGATGGGTTTCTCTTTGTTGGCATTCGACCCTTCTCCCTTCTGCTGTATTGGGAAGCAGCGGGAAAGTTGGAGGTTGCGCGATCAGATTTTCAGGGGAAGCCGATCTGGAAAATGTTGAGCCGCCGGGCCAACGCGCACCGGGATCCTTCCGCAATCTCTGTGCTGAAGGCTTCTTAACCTGCGCCGACGGTCGCCGGCAGAATGTCTTCGACATCCACCCACTGCGTGGGATACTCGCCCGTGTAGCAGGCGACGCAGAACTTGTTCCCCTCGCCTCCATCGCACGCCTGACGCAATCCATCCAGAGACAAATAGGACAGCGAGTCCGCTTCGATGAAGCGCCGGATCTCTTCAATGGTGTTGTTGGCCGCAATCAGCTCCGACTTGCGCGGCGTATCCACCCCGTAGAAGCACGGCGAAATCGTCGGCGGACAGCTGATCCGCAGATGCACTTCGCGCGCCCCTGCCTGCCGCACCATCCGCACGATCTTCCGGCTTGTCGTGCCGCGAATGATCGAATCGTCGATCAGGATGATCCGCCGTCCCTCGAGCAGATTGCGCACCGGATTCAGCTTCAGCTTCACCCCGAAGTCACGCACCCGCTGCTCCGGCTCGATGAACGTACGCCCGACATAATGATTCCGAATGAGCCCGAAACGGAACGGTACGCCACTCTCCGCCGCGTACCCGATGGCCGCCGTCACACCCGAGTCCGGTACCGGCACCACCAGATCCGCCGGCACATGCGACTCGCGCGCCAGCTGCCGCCCCATCTCTTCGCGGCTCTCCTGTACCCACCGCCCGTAGATCATGCTGTCCGGCCGTGCAAAGTACACATGCTCGAAGATGCAGCTCGATTGCTGTGCCGCTGCGTATTGCCGCGATGTGACTCCATCGGCGCTCACCATCACCAGCTCGCCCGGCAGCACATCGCGCTCGAACCGTGCCCGCAGCAGATCGAACGCGCACGTCTCCGACGCAAACACAACCGTGTCCGGCCCGGCGGCGTTCACAATGCGCCCCATGGACAACGGTCTGAACCCATGGGGATCGCGCGCCGCAAACACCCGGTCCCGCGTCATCATCACAATCGAAAACGCGCCCTCCAGCTGCCGCAGGGAGTCCGCAATCGCATCCACCAGCGTGGTCGCCTGCGAATGCGCGATCAGCTGCACGATGATTTCCGAATCCGACGTTGTTTGAAAGAACGCGCCCTTGCGCTCCAGGTGCACACGCAGATTGCCCAGGTTCACCAGGTTTCCATTGTGCGCGATCGCAATCAATCCCTTCGTCGACTCGACCCGGATCGGTTGCGCATTTAGCAGCGCCGAATCGCCCGTCGTCGAGTAGCGCGTGTGCCCGATCGCCATGTCGCCCTTCAGCCGCGCCAGCACCTCGTCGGTGAAGATTTCGCTCACCAGGCCCATGCCCTTGATGTTCGAAAGATGCGTGCCGTCTGCCGTTGCAATCCCCGCCGACTCCTGCCCGCGATGCTGCAGCGCATACAGCGCCAGATAGGCCTGCCGTGAAGCGTCCGGATGCCCATGAATCGCCACGACGCCGCAATGCTCACGCAGCTTGGGGTCCTGTAAATCCTGACTCTCCCTCGCACCTGTCATCGTGAGCGAAGCGAAAGGCCTCGTGTTTCGTTCTGCATCGGGGTACGGCTTCAAACCCAGGTCTGGAATTCCTTCGCAGATCAACCGCCTCACGCGGTCACCTCGGCGGCCAGCAGCGACTCCAGCGCACTCGACCAAATGGGCTTCAGCTCTTCCCCGACCCACGCCGAAACCACCGAAGTTCCGTCGACACTTATCTCCAGCGCCCCGCTACCCACCTCTCCAATCTCCAGGCTGAATAACCCATGACTTTCCGCAATCGCCTTGAGCTCTGCGACCTTCTCTGGCCCGCAACTCACAATCGCCGCGCTGGCCGGTTCCGTGAACAGCATCTCCGACGGCGCCGCCGCAACCCGTGGATTCACCTCGCCAATCCGGATCACCGCTCCCGTCTCGCCCCCGACGCACGCCTGCGCCAGCGACACCGCCACCCCCCCGCCTCCCACATCCCGCGCCGATGCGAGCACACCGCCGGCCGCCAACTCCGCCAGCGCCTTTTGCAGACGCGCCTCGGCCTCCAGACTCAGATGCGGCGGCAAGCCCCACAAACTCCCCAGGCAAGTCTTTGCAAATTCCGAACTGCCCAGGCGCCGCAGATCCTCCGTTCGCGACGCCGCATTCGCTTCGCGGATCTCTCCGCCTCGTCCGGACAAAAAGAAAATCGCATCGCCTTCGCGACGGAAATCCGCCGGCACCGCCTTCGTCACATCCTCCAGCAGCCCAACAATCCCCACCACTGGCGTCGGATAAATCCCCTCGCCCCTCGTCTCGTTGTAGAGCGACACATTCCCGCCCGTAATCGGCGTGCCCAGCGCGGTGCAAGCTTCGGCAATCCCATCGATTGCCGCCGAGAGCTGCGCCATGATCTCCGGCTTCTCCGGATTCCCGAAATTCAGACAGTTCGTCGCCGCCACCGGAGTCGCGCCTGTGCATGCCACCTTGCGCGCCGCCTCCGCCACCGCATGCATCGCCCCGAGCTTTGGATCAAGCCAGCACCAGCGCCCATTGCCCGCCAGCGCCATGGCCAGTCCGCGCTCGTGACGCAACCCCGAACCATCCGGAGCCCCCGTTCCCTTGATCCGCATCACGCCCGCTTCGCCGCCCGGTCCCTGCACTGTGTTCGTCTGCACCATCGAGTCGTACTGCTCAAATACCCATCTCTTCGAGCAGAGATTCGCCGACGCCAGCAGTTTCTTCAGATCCGCGTTGCAGTCCCTCGGCTTCTGCAGTGCCGCCAAAACCCCGGTCGGCGGATCCAGCGGCGCCCCGATCTGCTCCGGCCGCGCCCACGTGCCCACCGGCCGGTTGTACAGCGGACACTCATCCGTCAGCGATCGATTCGGAATGTCTGCCATCAGTTCGCCATGATGGAACACGCGCAACCGGGGCTCGCCGATCACTTCGCCGACAATTACGCCTTCCAGGCCCCACTTCGCGAAGACCCGCAGCACCTCAATCTCGCGGCCCTTCTCCGCCACCAGCAGCATGCGCTCCTGGCTTTCGCTCAACATCATCTCGTAGGCCGTCATGCCGGTCTCGCGCTGCGGCACGTTGTCCAGATCCATCTCGATGCCCACGCCGCCCCGTCCGCCCATCTCGCAACTGGAACTCGTCAGCCCCGCTGCACCCATGTCCTGGATGCCCACCACCGCGCCGGTCTGCATCGCCTCCAGACATGCCTCGAGCAGCAGCTTCTCCATGAACGGATCCCCCACCTGCACGTTGGGCCGTTTCTGCTCCGAGCCTTCCTTGAACTCCTCGCTCGCCATCGTCGCGCCGTGGATTCCATCGCGCCCCGTGCGCGCGCCAACATAAATCACCGGGTTCCCGATCCCCGCGGCCTTCGCGTAGAAAATCTCATCCCGCCGTACCAGCCCCAGCGCAAACGCATTCACCAGCGGGTTTCCTGAGTAGCACGGCTCGAACTTCGTCTCGCCGCCCAGATTCGGCACGCCGAAGCAGTTGCCGTAGCCCGCGATCCCATGCACCACGCCCTCCACCACGGAGTGATTCTTCCGCACCAGCTCTTCGCTGGCACCGGTCTCGGGCTCCAATGGCCCAAACCGCAGCGAATCCATGACCGCCAGCGGCCGCGCTCCCATCGTGAAGATGTCCCGCAGGATTCCGCCCACGCCCGTTGCCGCGCCCTGATACGGCTCGATGTAGGAAGGATGATTGTGGCTCTCGATCTTGAACGCGCACGCCCAGCCGTCACCCACGTCGATGATGCCCGCGTTCTCCCCGGGTCCCTGCACCACCAGCCTGCTGCGCGTCGGCAGCCGCCGCAGATGCACTTTCGATGACTTGTAGGAGCAGTGCTCGCTCCACATCACGCTGTAAATGCCCAGCTCGGTCAGGCTCGGCGTGCGGCCCAGCGCCTCTTCAATGCGACGATATTCATCCGGGGTGATGCCGTGCTGGGTGAGAAGTTCTGGCGTAACGGTCGCCGGCGAGGGCGCCGGGGTCCCCGACTCGCCCGCATTTGGCGTGGTGGGGTGCTGCGCCACTGCGGCTGAAGAATTCATGTCCGGTTGAACCTTATTGTCGCATGCCTGGCAAGGGGCGAATCCGATCCCCGCAGCCGTTTTCCACGCATCCACTCGCCAAACTCCGTACACCTGCCTGCGCGAACAGGAGTACGATGACAGCCAGCATCCTGACGATCACTCTCCGGCGCTGCGCCCAGGATGCAGCCTGAGAGGCGAATCGTATGGCGGAACGGGTTTGCCCCTGGTGGATGGGCCCGCTGCTGCTCAGTCCCCTGCGCCGCTGGACCATCCGGCCTGAGCGTCTTCTGGCTCCTTACGTTCGCGACGGTATGACGGTGCTCGAGCCCGGCCCGGGCATGGGTTTCTTTACGCTTTCTCTCGCGGATCTGGTCGGTCCGCACGGTAAAGTGATTGCTGTTGACGTGCAGCCCAAAATGATCGAAGCGCTGCAACGCCGCATCGAGCGAGCCGGACGCGAAGGCCGCGTCGCAACTCGCATCGCCGGCCGAGACTCCCTGCAGATCGCCGACCTCGCGGGCAGCATCGACTTTGTCCTTGCTTTTGCCGTGGTCCACGAAACGCCATCGCCGGAGCGCTTCTTCCGCGAGATCACTGCCGTCCTCAAACCCGGCGCCACACTGCTGCTCGTCGAGCCTTCCGGCCACGTGCGCAAAGAGAAATTCGCCGCTGAACTGCAGGCAGCACAGGACGCCGGTCTCGCCATCGCGGCCTCGCCCGTCATCCGCCGCAACCACGCCGCCCTGCTGCGCAAGGCATAATCGCTTGCCCTTTCCGCCCTCGCGGGCTATGCATGCACCGGCGCGCGTGCCGCCGCATGAATCCCCAGCAGCGTCTCCAGCAGGGCTTTCAGATTGGTCACATCGAGCGCGTTCGCCCCATCCGACTTCGCCTCGGCCGGGTTGTCGTGCACCTCGAGGAAAATCCCATCCACGCCCGCAGCCACCGCCGCTCGCGCCAGCAGCGGAATAAACTCCGGCTGTCCGCCCGAAACGCCATTCGCGCCCGACGGAATCTGCACCGAGTGCGTCCCGTCAAACACTACCGGCGCAAACCCGCGCATCACCGCAAGCGACCGCATGTCCACCACCAGGTTGTTGTAACCAAAACTCGCGCCCCGTTCTGTCAGGAACACCCGCGTATTTCCCGTGCTGCCCACCTTCTCGACCGCGTGCCGCATATCCCACGGCGCCACAAACTGCCCCTTCTTCACGTTGATCGCGCGTCCCGTCCGCCCCGCCGCTGCCAGCAGATCGGTCTGCCGGCACAAAAACGCCGGAATCTGCAGCACGTCCACGCCCTCGGCCGCGATCTCGCAGTGCGCCGGCTCGTGCACGTCGGTCAGCACCGGCAGCCCCGTCGCTTCGGCCAGGCGCCGTAGAATCGCCGTGCCCTCCACCAGCCCCGGCCCGCGAAAACTCTTCACCGACGTCCGGTTTGCCTTGTCGTACGACGCCTTAAAGATGTACGGAACCCTCAGGTCCGACGTGATCCGCTGGATCGTCTCCGCCATCGTGCGCACGTGTTTCTCGCTCTCGATGACGCACGGCCCTGCAATGAGAAACAGCGGCCCGCCCCCCACCCGTACTGGCCCGATTTCAAATTCCTGGTTCACGAAAACAGGGTACAGGTTTCGGGTCGCAGGTTACAGGCGCTGCCCCGATTCCCCGAGACCGCCCTGTCTCCTGTACGCCGCTTCAGTTGCAATTCGCCTGCTCGAATCCCAGCGCCAGCAGCAGTTTCGTCACCGTGGCGCAGGCATTCTGCTGCGCTTTGCCCAGAATCCCCGCCTCCAGCGCCGACTGCCGCAGATTCTCCACCGCCTGCTGGCGCACTTCGCCCTCCAGGCTCGGATCTACCGGCACCAGAATCCCCGTCTCCCGCGAGTAGACGTGCGTCTTCTTGTCGTCGAGCGCCACCGTGAAGATCTCCGCCGGCGGCAGATGGATGTAGACCGTTTTCCCGCTCAGCCGCACATCGTTCGTGTTCAGTTGTCCCAGGTTGACGCCCGCGATCGCCTCGCCATGCACTTCCAGCAGAATCCTGTCTCCGGTAAGAAACGCCGGCAGGATCCGCCCCTCGCGATCCCCCGAAACCATCTTGTCCATCGTGTACGACACCGACTCCAGCCGTGACAGCCGCCGGACCTGCTCCACCACCGTCGGCTGCGATGTGTCGATGCGCAGCGAACGCCCGCTGACCGCGCTCGCCACCCGATCCCAGATCCCTCGCTTCGCCTCGTGCAGGAACAGCGCGAGGATCGCTCCGCCGACTACCAGGCCGCACAACAGCGCAAGCAGAATCGCCGGCATCAGGCCGGGCCTGCGACGTGCGGGTTCCGAGGAGACCAACGTCATATGGGGATTCGATGATAACGCTGTCTCCGCAGCCGTATCCGCACAACGCTCGCGAACCCAAAAGTAAATCCACGATCCGTGACTGCGATCACAGGAATCCCGGCATGCACCGCCGCACTATAAGGACAGGAGTACACGCTATGGAAGTCACCGTCAGTCATCTCGGCGCGGTACAGTTCGAGATCAAAGCCCGCCGCCACACCGTCGTCTGCGATCAACCGGTCGAAGGTCACGGCTTCGACGAGGGCATGACCCCTCCAGAGCTCTTCCTCGCCTCGCTCGGCGCCTGCGCCGCCTACTACGCCGCGGACTTTCTCCGCCAGAAAAACCTCGCCGCCGAGGGCACACGCGTGAAGGTCGTCGCGGACAAGGTCATGAACCCACCCCGCATCGACAACATCCGCATCGAAGTCGAATTGCCGCTCGCCCTCGATGAGCGCAACCGCGAGGGCGTCGACCGCGCCGTCCATCGCTGCCTCATCCACAACACCCTGATGAATCCGCCGAAGGTGGAAATCGCCGTCCACGCCCCGGCCGCGGTCTGATCGCGGGATCCTTCCCCGCTTTGAATTTGCCTCTGTGTTCTCCGTATTGGACGGCAAACCGCGGACGATCTCGCCCTATCCCCGCCCCACTTCCACCCTGGCCGTCTCCGCCTCGCTCTGCGCGTGCTCGCGCCTTCGCCGGTTCGCGTAGCTCGCCTCAATGAACTTCGCAAACAACGGATGCGGCTCCAGCGGCTTCGACTTGAACTCCGGATGAAACTGACAGCCCAGGAAGAACGGATGTTCCGGGATCTCCACGATTTCTACATAGGTCCCGTCCGGCGTCGTCCCCGTGATATTCAGCCCTGCGCCTGTCAGCAGCGCCTCATATTCCCGATTGAATTCGTAACGGTGCCGGTGACGTTCTGAAATCTCCGTCTTCCCGTAAGCTTTCGCCGCCGCCGATCCCGCCTCCAGCAGGCACGTCCATGCCCCCAGGCGCATCGTCCCGCCCATCTCCTCCACACCTGTCAGCTCGCGCAGCTTGTAGATCACCCGATGCGGCGTCGCCGGATCGAACTCGCTCGAATTCGCCCCCTGCAATCCACACACGTTACGCGCGTATTCGATGCACGCCGTCTGCATTCCCAGGCAAATCCCGAAATACGGCACATGCCGCTCCCGCGCATAGCGGATCGCATTCAGCATCCCCTCGATCCCGCGTTTGCCAAAACCGCCCGGCACCAGGATTCCGTCAAATCCCTGCAGCTGCTCCTCGTAGCCCGGCTCCTCCAGACCTTCCGCCTCGATCCAGGTCACATTCAGCTTCAGGTTATGCTGCAGCGCGCCGTGTACCAGCGCTTCCTTCAGAGATTTGTAACTGTCCTCGTACTCGACATACTTCCCCGCAATCGCGATCGAAACCTCATCCGCCGGGTTGTAGCAGCGCCGCACCAGCTCCGACCACCGGCTCAGATCCGGCTCCGGCGTTGACAGGTGCAGATACTTCAGCGCCAGCCGGTCCACACCCTCCTGCGCAAACGTGAGCGGCACCTCGTAGATCGAATTCACATCCCGCGCTGTAATGACCGCCTGGTCCTCGAGATTGCAGAACAGCGCAATCTTGCTCTTCACCTCGCGCGACAAAAACCGGTCCGTCCGGCACAGCAGAATATCCGGCTGGATCCCGATCGAAAGCAGTTCTTTCACCGAGTGCTGCGTCGGCTTGGTCTTCAGCTCCTGCGCTGCGCCGATCCACGGCACCAGCGTCACGTGCACAAACACCGTGTTCTCGCGACCCAGTTCCTGCCGCACCTGCCGGATCGCCTCCAGGAACGGCAGCGACTCGATGTCGCCCACCGTCCCGCCGATCTCCACAATCGTGACATCGCCCTCCGCCGCCACTTTGCGCATCGCGTTGCGAATTTCGTTTGTCACGTGCGGAATCACCTGGACCGTCTTTCCCAGGTAATCGCCGCGTCGCTCCTTCAGGATGATCTGCTCGTAAATCCTTCCCGTGGTCCAGTTGTTGTCGCGGCTTAGTTTCGCGTGCGTGAAGCGCTCGTAGTGTCCGAGGTCCAGATCCGTCTCCGCGCCGTCGTCGGTGACAAAGACCTCGCCGTGCTGGAAGGGCGACATCGTCCCCGGATCCACGTTCAGGTACGGATCGAACTTCATCAGGTTGACTTTGAGGCCACGGCTTTCGAGAAGACACCCAATCGAGGCGGCGGCAAGTCCCTTGCCGAGGCTGGACACAACTCCGCCGGTCACAAAAATGTACTTCGCAGACATTTTCGCGTCACCTTGTTTGGATTTGTGTGCTGGGCGAACCAGGCGGGCACGATCAAGTATCGCAGGAAGTTTCCCGGAAAGGAAGACCTTTTCTCCTGCGCGGGCCGCTCGCGCGTTCGCCCGACGTGCCCGACTGTGTTCAGTCCCGCGGCATACAATACCGTCACCACCGCCTCAATCCACTTTCACTGGTTTCTCCTCGCCGCCTTCCGGAGGTTGTCGTGAAGAATCGCTGGCCAGCATGGGTTTCCAGCCGCTCCGTCTCGATCGCCCTGAACGTTGCCGTTATCCTCTGCGTCTTCCTCATCGCTCTGCTCGCCATCGACCTGGTTCGCCACTGGACGCTCCAGTCGCCCGCGACCATCGTCTACAGCAACCAGAAAACAGAGCTTACCGACGCCCTCGAAACCTTCAAAGAGCGCTTCGACGACGAAGAGACCCTGCTCGATAAGCTGGCCGCTCTTACCGGCGTTTACACGCTCATCCTGGCCGCAGCCGCCTGGGCCGGTCTCGCCCAGGCCCGCTCCAAAGCGGAAGCCGAGTACGCTGATCTGAGCGCAAAGATCGAACAGGTCCGTGGCGACATTCCCTCTGTCTACGCCCTCAATCGCCGTGTGGACGACGTGCTGCGCATCATCCTCGTCAAGCTGCCGCCGGAGACCAACGTAACTCTTGCGGAAAGCTATAAGGCGCTCAGTCCGCACGATCGCCAGATCGTGCTGGTCAATGAATTGAGCATGGCTGCTCTCGATGTGTTTGAGCTCGCGGCCAATAGCAACACGCGCGTTCGCGCCTCGGTGATCTATAACAGTCTCGCTCGCTTCTATCTCATGCGCTCGCTCTTCGAAGATCGCGAACAGAACCAGGCCAGGATGAAGCTCTATCTCGAAAAGGTTCGCGAGCTGGAGGACAGTTTCCAGACCGCCATCTCCTGGCGGGTGGAAGGCATGATGTCCCTCGTCAACTACCAGGCCGAAGAGGAGCGCCAGGAGAAGGCGGCTGAAAAAGGCCAGAGCCGCAACCCATCCTTATTGCGCGGTCTGCTCGACGACATGAAAGGCTGCTTTAGCGCTGCCACACGCATCGACGAAAATGAGGCCGGTGCCTCGTACAACCTGGCCTATGCGGTGGGTATCTTTGAAAAGAAGCCGCTCGAGGCCGTCAGCCTCCTGCAGAATCTCGTCAACCGGCGCGACCATATCGCGGACTATCAGCGCGTGAAGTTTCTGCCCGATTCCTGCCAGAATATCGCCTGCTTCCACATGCGGTACCTGCTTTCGATCGAGGGTAAGCCCGAGAAGACTCCGGCTCTGTGCCGCAGGCACGAACAGGAAGCCCTTCAGGCCTGTCGGCTCGGCAAACAGATTGCCGTCCGGAACGGCGTACAGGACGACTTCCTCAAGGCCCTCCAGACCGAGTTCAAGCCCGGCGGGGATCTGGTTCTCCTCGAACGCTTCTATCCCATGGAGGTGAAGAAAATCTGCACCCCCGATCAGGACGCGAAGCCCACGACACCGTGATCCTGTTCTTAGGTGGAAACGCGAGAGCGCGCGGCGATGGAAAAACCGCCTGCGCGACGGAACTACGTGTTCTGAGGACGGATACGCATAACTCTAACCTCTTCTGAAGAATACTCCTCCTGACGCGCCGGAAACAAACGAAAAGACCGCCGATCCCCAACTCCTTCTTCCACCTTCACTTCCGCGATCATCGGCACCCTCCCCTACCCCAACTCGCCATGAGGTGTCACGGGTCCCGGCTTCGGTCGCCTTGCTATTGGCTACTCCGCCTTGTAGCTCCCCCCGCCCCACGAATAACTCACGCTCGGTGCGCACCCGGGATCGGGCTGGGCCTCTTCCTTTGATGTATCCAGCATCGGCTGCCGGTTGATGCCGGCAAATTTCACCGTTGTCACGCCCGACGCCGCTCCCTTGCCCCCGGTCAGCAGCGGCACCACAATTCGCCCCTCGGCATTCGCTCGCGGATGCAACTCGCGCACCTGGTCGCCCGTGCTGGCCTCCAGCTTCAGCGCCGCGTTGGCCGGGAACCCCGTGCCGTCGATCAGCACCAGCCCCGCATCCTTCATGCCCAGGATCACCTGCAGCCTGCACCCCTTGTCCTCATTCGCGATCGGGAAGGGAATCGTGCTCGCCGCCACATGCCGCTTTCGATCCTCCGTCACCAGGGCCACGCGCACTGCCTCTCCCGGCGCTGCGGTTGTCACAATCTCCACCGGTTGGTTCGGCTTGATCGTCTCCGCGCACGAGGGCGGCGGTGTGAAGGCCGGCGGCGCATTGCCAACGGCCCCGTTGGGAGCCGGTGCCGCGCTCAGCTTCGATACCGGTGCCTGCGCCTCTGCCGCTTCGGCCGGCGTGCCGCCGCTCGCAGCCGCCGCCCGCCCCTGCTGCGTCGCCAGTGTGTCGCTGCATACCGCAACGCCCTTTGTGTTAAATCCAATGCCCCCCATCAGCGTCTTCGCCTGTTCGTTCAGTGGCCATCGCACCAGCATGACCCGGTCGGCCGGCGTAAAACCGGTTCCCGTGATCCGATACGTGACCTGCGTTCCCTCCGGCGTCTTGATGCGCCCCACTTCGGTCAGCGCCATCGACAGGCCCGCTGTGTCCATCTCCGGACCCCAGTGCGCCTGCAGCGTCGCCAGCCGGATCGCCGCATTCAGCACCTGCTGCTCGCGCTCCTGCTGCAGCTCCGCCGGCGTCAGCGTACGGGGCTCGGGAGGCAGATCCTCCAGCTGCAACTTCGGGGGGGTCGATGGCGTCGGTGCCGGGGCCGATGACGGTTGCGCCGGATTCTGCGGCTGCGATGCGGTCGATTGCCCCAGGGAAGAAGCACCAAATACGGCTGCGAGACTCCACGCAGCCAGAACAGATCGGGAAACCATACCTCTGAGGATAGTCCAAAGCCCGCGTACCGCGCGCCTGCCGCGCGCCCTTAACCTGCCCCGCGGTGCCCTGTGATACCTTGGCATCCATCCGGCGCGCGCCGCGCCCACCAGGATCCGCATGCCCCTTCAGATTGAAGAGCGTTTCTGTGGCAATGTCTTCATCCTCCAGTGCACCGGCCGCATCGTCCAGGGCGAAGAGCTGAAAGCTCTCGAAGCCGTGCTCGACAAGGTTGTGCGCGAATTCCACCGCGTCGTCCTCAGTATCGCCGGCGTCACCCGCGCCGACAGCTCCGGCGTCGGCCTCGTCGTTCGCTACGCCGCGAACCTCCGCAAACGCGGCGGCGACATCCGCCTCGCCACTCCGCCGCCCTTCATTACCGAAATTCTCGAAATCACCCTGCTCAATACCGTCATCGATTCCTACGACGTCGAGCAGGACGCCGTTCTTTCCTTCCTCCGCCAGCCGTGGCCGCCCGGCGCGCACGATCACCCCGGCCACCGCGTCCTGGTCGTCGACCGCTCGCCTGATCTCGGCGCCTTCGTCCGCGTCGTCCTCGCCCGCCACGGCTTCGATGTCCGCTCCGCCAGCCTCGTCAGCGACGCCCGCGTTCTCCTCCTCGTGCATTCTGCCGACTACGTCCTTGTCGGCCCCGGCACGCCGCAGAAGCCCGCCACGGCCATCCTGGCCGCGCTCAAAAACCTCGCCCCCAGGGCCCGCGCCCTCGAGTTGACCCCCGACTTCCGCACCCTTGACGCCCACCAGGCCGCCGAGCTTCTCCTTGAAATGTTCCAGGAAGGCAGCGCCTAGCCGGTGTGCCCCGACCCGCGTACATTCCTCAGCGATGATCCCCGCCCCGCTGCTGCCGCACCCTCTCCAGGTTCTCCTGCACCTCCGGGCTGTGATCGCCCAGCGCGATCGCCCGCTCCAGCTCCAGCTGTGCCCCGGCAAGGTCGTGCATTTGCGCCAGAACAAGCCCCATCAGGCTGTGGCTCAGTGCGTTCTCCGGCTTGAGTGCGATCGACTGTGACAAATAGCTTCGCGCCTGCGCCGCATCTCCGTCCTGTATTGCCACTACTCCGTTCAGATACAGGACCTCCCAGCTCTGCGGAAACGCATGCAGCAAATCCTGTCCCTCCGTCTTCGCCTTCGCCGCGTCGTTCCCGATCAGCACGCGCAGACAATGCAGCGCCGTATCCAAATCTGCCGGATGCCGCGCCCGCGCCAGGCCGAAAACCTCCTCGGCTTCGTTGGTCCGCCCCGCCTGTACCAGCACATCCGCCAGCTCGTTCGCAATCGCCAGCGAATCCGGCGAAGTGTTCAGCCCGTCCTCCAGCGCCGCGATCGCCTGGTCCGCCCCGCCCGTGCCCGCATACGCCAGCCCCAGATTCAAACTCTGCGTCGCATCCCGCTGCCGTGCCGCCCGCGGATTCTCCAGCAACACGATCGCGGGCCTGAACTCCCCGTCCAGCACCAGCTCTTCCGAAAGCCCGTCGAGCGCCTCCTCCGACTCCGGATCGAGCGCCAGCGCCGCCTTCCATTCCGTCTTCGCTTCGTCGAACCGATGCAGCTGATCGAAGACGCCGGCCAGAATCAGATGCGTCTTCAGATTCCAGCTAGCCATCTGCTCTGCCGCCTGCAACGGTGCCACCGCATCCGCCGCATCGCCGGAGAAAAACAGGCTGGTGCCGAACATGAACGCCACGTTGGCCGAATCCGGCTTCATCCGCAGCGATTCCGCAAACGCCCGCGCCGCGCACCCGTATTGTTGATCGTTCGCCAGAGCGATACCCAGGTCCGCAAACGTGTCCGCCGTCGGATGGTCCGCCAGTTGCGCGCGCATCGACGCCGGTGCCTCGCACCTTTGCGCCGCAGCCGAGACCATCGCCATCCCGGCCATCCACAACGCCGCTGCAGCGAAGCCGCGGCCGAGACCCAGGAGCAGGCGTCCCCTCATCGCCCGTTCCCCGATGCTTTTGCCGGCGCATCCACCACATGCACCTGAATCTCGGTGATCGCGTCGCCTGCCATGTTCACAAACTCGGGCAGGTTCACCGCCCGGTTTGCCGCGGTCGCATTGTCGATGATGATCGCCGGACTGTCCTGTCCCTCCGCATCGATGTGCGTCAGATACATCTGCGTATACGCCGACCGCGCCTTCGACGCGAACACCATCCAACGCCCGTTCGGCGAAAAGCTGTGCCACGAATTCATCCGGCTCGTATTGGCCCGCATGCGTCGCGCCTCGCCGCCGCTGAACGGGGCGATATACAGCTGGCTGTCCGGCCGCATCAGTTGCCCGTTGCGGCACTCGACAAAGACGATCCACTTCCCGTCCGGCGAAATCCTGGGAAACGTGTTGCTCATCCCGTTCTGCGAGGCGCCTTCGATCCGCTCCGCCTTTCCGCCCTTTCCCTCGTTGAAGGGAACCCGATACAGGTCGTACTGGATCTGCGTCTCGTTGGCATCGTTGGCGCGGAACGCCGGCCCCTGTCCTGGTTCCCGTGGCGCCCTCGCCGCAGCTCGCGCAAACACGATCCACCTGCCGTCGTGACTCCAAACACCATCCGTTTGCACGAACTGTGGATCGTCCGCTCCCGGCAGCGGCTGGCGCAGCCCCGTCTCCTGGTCGTACCACTCCAGAATCCCGCGCGTCGGATAGAACACCTGCAGAAACCGGTAGTCCATAAAGTTCGTCACGTAGAACGTGTCCAGCAGCCGGAAGGTTGGCCCCGCAAAGGTGCTCAGCACATAACGCCCGTCCGGCGACACGCGCGACATGAACCCTACCCGCGTCTGGCCCACCCGCCCGTCCGTGTTCCAGTGCACCAGATCTTTGCCGGCGATCGTCATCTGCTTCCGCACCGGCGCAATCGCATACAGCCCCTTGTCATTCGCTGGGCCATCGATATCCATCCCCAGCGTCCTGCCGTCCGCCGAGAACGAATGGCAGTTCCCGCACGTCGGCATGTCCTGCAGCACCGTGTGGCTCTCCGCCAGCCGGATATCCCGCACCCGCCAGCGAATCAGGTGCATGTTCACATTCGCCAGCGGCTGCACCACCCCGCTCGTGTTCTCCGTCGGCATCAGCGGCACGTCGCGGTAGAAAATCACCCCGTCCACCGGATCCCGCGACGTCGTAAACGTCACCTGTGCCCGCGAAACCGCAACCCGCGCCCCGCTCCCCCCGTCCTCCCGATATCCCGTGATCGTGATCGTCGCCGGTTGCTGTGCGCTCTCCGCCTGGATCCTCGCCCACGTCTCCCGATCCGGCTTCCACGTCCATGTTGCTGCTTCCGCCGGCGTCAGCTTCGGCAAATCGTCCTTGTTCGCCACGCAGGCCGGATCGATCTCTCCCACCGCGAGCCGCTCGCCCCGCGTGACGGCGTGGATCGGAGCAGCCTTCCCGGCAAACA
>Ga0335074_10005044_pt1 | contig 18256 bp, 21 predicted proteins | sample Lox_Sample_23_FD_206715 | JGI IMG/M metagenome (GOLD analysis project Ga0335074, IMG submission 206715) | Soil microbial communities from Loxahatchee National Wildlife Refuge, Florida, United States - Lox_Sample_2.3 | ecosystem: Environmental > Terrestrial > Soil > Wetlands | place: USA... | reverse complement strand
GTGTTACTCACCCGTTCGCCACTAGGCCTTCTCCGAGTTACCCCGGATGAGCCCCGTTCGACTTGCATGTGTGAAGCACGCCGCCAGCGTTCGTCCTGAGCCAGGATCAAACTCTCCATCGAGATCAAGGGCACGCGCTTTCACGCGAGCCTCGAACTTGAAGAGCGCCAGCCCCTATGAAAGGAGCTGGATGGCACAAGACGGAAGTTGTTGTCCGTCTAATGCTTGACAAGAATGGCGCACCGGCTCAGCCGGCGCACCCGCACTAGCTTTTGGCTTTCTTCTGTTCCGTTTTCAAGGTCCACTGGTCGCGACAGCACTCGTCTGCTTTGGGAGCAGGCGGCGGTGCCAGCCGCTGAGCACCTCAGCCTAAAAGCCCCGAAGGGCCCGTTGTTGAGGCGCCGCTCAGGAGGGGCCGTTGCCCACTGAAGCGGCTTTCAAGCTTAACCCGCCCAGCGAGGCTTGTCAATGACGCCCGGAGCCGCTCCGGGGGTCGTTGGCCAGTCCCGCTGGGGCTCGCCCAGGTGGCGAGCAGAGCCATGATAGCGGACTTCGGGGCCCGCGCGGCAGTCGGCAACGAGCGCGCGAGCCCCCTGCTCCCCGGCGTTACCCGAGGCTCTGAGGGGCCTCGATGGACCGCCTGATGATGAGCGCGAGGGTCTTGGCATTGGCGGCGCTCCACTGTGAAGCGGGCGTGTACACGTAGCGCTCCTCGCCCACGTACGTCTCGGTCGTGGGTGTGAGCATTGAGAGGATCAGCACGGCCCGCAGCTCCTCGCTGCCCAGATAGCCGGTCAGCTCCTCCGCCTTGGACTGCCCGGAAGCTTCTCTCGCCCCGGTCTCCTGGCAGAGCACATCGACCCGGGTGAGGTGGCCCACGACGTTGGTCCCGAGGGTTTGGAACGTCCAAGGCACCCCCAGGGAGTACCGAGTGACCAAGCTGGCGTCCTGCTGGCCGTCGGGCGAATTGACGTCAGCACCAGAATCGCTGGCTGTTATCGTCCACTCGCCGTTGGGCACGAACGCCGTCCACCCGTTCGCCGAAATGGGCACCCACCCCTCCGACTGCTCGTCGGCGCTCGCTACAGAACCACCGACAATCTCGATGACGTCGGCCATGGTGGTGCAGGCCGCGCTGACCTTCGGCGCCGCGGCGGCCGTGGTCGGAGCGCTGGCGAGGCCAACGGCGGCGCCTAAGGCCGTCAGCGCTGCCAGGACTGACCGAACAGTCGCACCAGATGTACCCATTGCGCCCTCCTTGTCCGGCGGTTCGGGAATTTCGCCAACGACGACCTAAGCCCGTTACTTTGCCCCCCGTGCTGCCCCCGAGTGTCGAATAGGAGCTCACGTACACCCTCGGGAGCTTCACTTAGGGTCGCCCCAGGTTTATATGTCCCGGAACTGTAGCCGCCGTTGAGGCCGGCCAAAAGAGGGACTTCGGGAGCCGAAGTCCTCAGCGCTCAGCGTCCGGCCTTGACAGGTGCGGTTAGCTCGACAAACAGCGCCGTACTGGCGGCCCTGAGGGTCGGCGGTGCCGCGACAGGCGGGAACCCGCAGGCAGCGCTCAGGCACGTGAGCGCCGCCCCGGTATAAGGATTGGGCGAACGAGGGACTGACAAGGAGGACCAAAATGACCAAGGAACCTGTGGCAACGCTCACGATGTTCGACGTCGACTGCAGTGACCCTGCGCGGCTCGCGCAGTTTTATTCCGCTGTCCTCGGGTGGGAGGTGACCTACAGCGAGGGCGACTACAGCATGATCGGTAACGGCAGCACCTCGATCGGGTTCGGGAAGGTCGAGGGCTACACGCCTCCGTCGTGGCCGGACGCGGACGGCCTCAAGCGGTACCACCTGGACTTGCAGGTCGACGACATCGCAAAGGCGGCCAACGAATGCGAAGCCCTTGGAGCGCGCACAGCGGGTTTCCAACCGGGCGGGGACCGCTGGCGCGTGATGCTTGACCCAAACGGCCACCCGTTCTGCCTCTGTCGCAAAGCCGCCGGCTAGGTACAGGGCTGGACGAGCCCCCCTCATGCAGCCATTGGGCGTGCGCTTGCGGTGGTGCCGAACTGAGCCGAGGGAAAGGACGGGCTCCAGAGATGCCGCGTTCTTGACGCCGTTAAGTTGCAAAGTAACCAGGTCATCTGGCCCCGTCGTCTGTCGGGCGCCCGGCGTCACGCGGGCCCGTCCCACGATGGGCGCCGAGGCTTAGCCGCAGGCCTTCCTTGTAGCCCGGACAATGGCGTCGCTGCGTTACCCGAAAGCTGTGGGTCGTGGTGGAACATCGGCCACGCGCCCACTTGGTCCACCTCGGCCCCATTCGAACCCTTGAGCTCGTAATGTTCGACCAGCCCTTGGTGGTACCCGTTATAACCAGCCAATGTCACACCTAGAGTGCCATTTGGGTCATCTGTGACGAGCGGCGAACCTTGCAAACCTTCGCCGGGCGCAAGGAACGCCTCGGGCTCGCCGGTACGCCCGTCGAGCACCTCCGCCCCGTCGGTGGTCGCAACGATGACGTCTTGATAGCCAGCGCCCAGGTCCGCCGTGACAACGCTGCCGATTACTTCAGCAGGCATACGCTGGTACCAGAGCACTGCGCCCGTCGGCCCGCTGAGAGCGTAGACGGACCCTCTACCGGGCCCATTGTAAGTGCCCTCGACCACGTCCAAATGTCCGTTGCCCATGAGATCAGCGAGCGCCGGGCTAGGTGTTGTCGCGCCGTCAAGACGCTTGACCCATATGACACGGCAGCGAGCATTGAAGGCGAAGAGCTTGTCCGTAGCTGTCGCATGCGGCCAGAAGGTGCCGGTGCCGACGACAATGCCCTCAGCGCCACGAGCTAGAAAGGGCCCAACCGCTGGCGACGATTGCACCACTTGATCGGTGTTGTACTGGCACTTCAAGCCACCCGAAGGGCTCCGCGTACCCAAATTACCCGTCGGTGCGAGTACCCTCAAGTGGCCACCTCTCGTCTCGGCAACGCCAAAGGAGGCGCCTTGGGTTTGGTCGCTGCCCTCGATTATCTCGATCTTCCCGTTGCCGTAAAGGTCCGCCAGCGCGGGGGTTGAAAAACCACTATCTGATGTGAACCAGGGAAAGCCGCGCAGCACGGCGCCCGTCGAGGCATTAAGCGCGTACTCCTCCTGACCGAGCGAAGGGGCCACTACATCCAAAGACCCCTGGATGTTCCCAACGGTCGTAGACGCCTGTACTGCCTCCGTGCGCCGAGGTCCTCCGTAGAGAGACTCGTACGCCCTCACGAACCAGCGCTCGGACCCATCAGGGTTGAAAGCTTCGTAACCTCCCGAGTGGGGCTTGGCCGCGCTACCGACCCCTACGAAGATCGTGTCGGCTCGAGATCCCGGTGTTAGCGCCGCAACAGATGGTGTCGATTCCACCGGGGCCCCACTGGTGCTGACAGGCCACCCGGGTACGGCCGAACCCTTGGCCAACGACAAGGCATAAACATGGCCGGCTAGGTCACCAACGACGACCGCGGGGCCTCCACCAAGGACCGCCAAGTTGGGCGATGAGAGCGCGACTGGGGCACCCCTGTCCGGAAGAGCGACTGCCCACGTTTCCAGGAACGTCAACCGCCGCGCCTCGACAATCGCGGGCACGGAGCTCGTGCCAACCATGGTGAGCGCGATCATGACCGCTGGTCCGCCAAGCCTCCATCTCATCGAGGAAATGCTGGCAGCATTTCCTGGCACGGTCCAAACGGCGTCCCTCACCTAGGGGTGACAACAACTAAGCAATCGTCTTGGTAGCGAACGGATCCACAGGAAATTTGCGGATAAGATCCTGCCCGTGCGGAGCGCGCCAAGCACGCTTGAACGTAGCCAGTCGCTCGAAATCTCTTTGGAAGCGGTCGGGTCGCCCGTCCCCGGCGCCAGGCCAGTACGCAGGCTGACTGCTGGTGTGGCCGCGGCCGGTGTGTTCGTTGGCCTCGTGGCCCTCCTGTACTACGCATCGACCCGCACCTTGCGAGCCGACTCCGACGCCGCAAGCACCATGCTGCAAGGAATTTCCATGAGCCACGGCAATCTCGGGCTGCAGGGCTGGCGACTATCTCTGGACTCGTTCTGGCTGTCCGACACGGTCGTCTTTGCCCTGCTCGTCACCCTTTTCGGAGTTAAGTACCAGCTCATGTACCTGATGCCGGCCGTCGTCGCGGTTGTCTTGGTCTTCCTCGGAATGTACCTCGCCAGTGCCCACCGACGCCGCGGAGCGGCGCTCGCCGGCGCTCTCACGGTGTTCGCGCTGATTGGCCTGCCCAGCAGTTTCCTGGCCAACAAGCTCCTGCAAAGCCCGGTGCACGTTGTTACGGCTCTGTGGTGCCTGCTTTCCTTTATGTGCCTACGCCGGTTGCGTTTCGACTGGTACTTCGTGGTGGGAGTGATCTTGTTGGCAGCAGCAACGGTGAGCGACCTTATCGGTCTGGCTATCGGCATCCTTCCCGTGTTCCTGGCCGGGTTGGTAGCCGTAGCACGAAGCCGCTCAATTCGCGTCGGCGTTGTCCCCGCAGCAGCGGCGGCGGCCGGAGCACTAACGGCTTTGGCCCTGCGCACTTTGGCGGGCGCGGGCGGCTGGCTGGAGATGACTTCCCGTCAACGTACCGCGACGATGTTGCAGGCTCTCAAGAACGTGCCCCTTGCCTTTCACTACGCCGTCGACATGTTCGGCATGGGCCAGTCGCAGCAGGCACGCGGACATGTACCCGTGCCACTGCAGCTAGCGCACCTCACCGCGGCAACGGTAGGCGTGGCTGTGTTGGTTGGAGTGGGAAGGCTAGCAAGAGGGGTAACCCACGGAGAGCGATTGCCGGCCAGTCGCGCGGGCAGCGGGCTCGCCACAACAGGTGCACCTGGAGCGCAGGATAACTTCCTAGACGACGTCTTACTGCTCGCAACCCTTGGCTCGCTATGCTCCTTTCTCGGCCTGACCGTTCTCAGCGTCCCGCCAGAAGCTCGGTACCTCTTGCCAGCTGCCATCTTCGCTTCCGTGCTCACCGGGAGGTTCGTCGCCAGTCTCGCCGAGCGGGTACGCCCGAGCCTAACGCGTAAGGCCCTGCAGGGCGCGTCGATCGCCACTGTGCTTGCATTCGCTGCCGGAACCGGCTACCAGCTAAGTGGCCGCGTACCGGCCACGCCTTATCCCGCGATCGCGCGTTTCCTGGCCGCCCACCACTTGCAGTCAGGCTTGGCCGATTACTGGACCTCCGCCATCGTGACCATCGACAGCGACGACCGCGTTCTGGTGAGACCCGTTGGTGCCGTCGATGGCAGGATTTACCCCCTTGTCCGGGATAATTCGGATGTCGACTGGTACCGTGGCGTGCCGTTCAGGTACCTCGTCTACGCGCCGGGGGCAATGTTCCGGGGCGTCAACAAGCGCGCCGCCGAACGAACCTGGGGGCATCCAGCAAGCGTCTTTCGGGTTGCGGGTTACCGCATCTTGGTTTGGGCCCGGCCCTTCTATTTCCCAAAGGGCCTTTTCCCCCCAGGTCGAAGCAAGTCCCTACTTTAGAAGACATCTTGGTAACCAGGGCCGAGATCGGCTGTAACGACGCTACCTATCACTTCGGCAAACATCGCCCGGTGCCACAGGACAGCACCGGTTGGGCCACTGAGCGCGTAGACAGACCCATACCTGCCCCATTATTGGTCCCTTCGATCACCTCAAGCTTGCCCGTTCCCCGTCAGGTCGGCGAGCGCAGGGCTCGACGCCGTCACCCCGTCTAGGTGCTTGGCCCAAATCGGGCGGCAGCGAGCGTTGCATGCCACCTCTCCACAACGGTCCTCCCCGGGCCTGTAGCGCCACCGGCTTGGCTGTCGGCTGAGCGGGTCGTAAAAGCCCAGTAATGGCTGACCACGGCCCCCGGCAGGGAAATCGTCACGGTGGCTCGGTAAGTTCCGTGGTCCACAAGCGGCGCGACGGGGATGACGAACCCGCCACCCCCACCCCGACGGGTAACCCACTTCACAGTTACCGCGCCCGTAGGAGCTCGCGCGCCGGCGGTGGCAGCTAACGGCTGAAGGCAAAGGGCCCGGGCACTGGACTGGCCCGCTCGAGCGTTCAGGGGCCAAAGCCTTCGTTGATGATGTTCGTGACGGCCGCCCACCATGCCAACCCCGCCATGAGCAACGCCGCCGGCCCAGAGAGAGAGCCAGACAATGTCCCGAGGAAAGGCGATGGCCCGATCGTCCATGTCACCGCGGAGCGCGCCGTCACTGGGCCTTGGCGCAAGGACACGCTGAACGACCTAGGGACTAGCTCGGCGTAAAACTCGCCGGAAACAGCGAGTTGAGCTTCGCCGAGGGACCCCTCTAGGAATGTCACCTCGTGGCCGTTGATGAGCGTCCGAGGTCCTCCGAAGGTCGCGTCAAAAGCCGAAGGCCCAACGGTCCCCTCCACCGTCCACCCCGACCGAGCTGTGCCGCCTGAGGGGCAGCGCAGCGAGATCGGCGTCGTCCCAAGATGAGCGCTCGCCGTAAAGCTGTCCTCGTTGCCATTGGTGCCGAAGCTGAGACCACCCTCCAAGGGGTCATCTCCGTAATGGCCGGAAAAAGACATACCGCCGTAGGCGTGGGTGAAGATGGACCGCACCATCAGCCCCTCGCCGCCGAGCGACCCGAGGAGGAGCGCCGATAGGGCCCCGCTCGAGCCGTCGAAATTGTCATCCGCTCGGTAAACGCACTGTAAGGGTGCCTGCGCCAGCCACCCAGCGACGTTGGGCCCGGCGCGATCTTCCATCCCAGACTTGGCGGTTGGCGACGGCTTTAGCGTCGACAGGACGAGGTCAGGACGCAGCAACAATGCTCCGGCGGCAGCCATAAACGTGCGCCTTGCGACCTGGCTGCGAGCACCGGCAGCGATTGCGGCAACCGAGCGGTGGCTCACGTCAAGCTCCAAGTTGCCCCATCGGCCGTCGTCAGTACGGCGTCCTCGCCCTCGCCGCTCACCCCGACCGCCATACACGTGGTGGGGCCAGAGCATGACACGGCCTCGAGGTCGCTCACCGAGGCTGGTAGCTGAGCGGGACGCCAAGCCTGGCCCCCGTCGGTCGTGCTGAATATCGCGCCCGAGACCCCGTCGGCCGCTTGCCCCACCGCGTAGCAGTCCGCGGCACTCGGGCAAACGATGGCATTCAGGGCCCCGAGGCCGCTCGGGCCGTCGCCATAGTCCCACCCGACCGTGGCCCATCGAGTTCCCACGCCTACAGCCTTCCAAACTTGGACAGGGTCGGGCTCCTCGGCTTGCCCTACGGCCAAACACGTAGAAGTCCCCCAGGCACAGGCTGTCCCGCTCACGGCACCCAGCGTCTCGTGGGGCGACAACCCGCCTTGCTCCCATGCCACGCCGCCGTCGCGAGTGAGGTCGATAACGAGGTCGTCGCTCGCGTCGCGGAGCGCGCCGCCGACGGCGCAAACCGTACTCGAGGCGCAGGAAACCGAGTAAAGCGAGCCCTGGCGGTCAGCCAAGGGGAGCACCTGAGGGCTCCACGTGGCACCGCCGTTAGTAGATCGGATCACCGACGGTGGGCGCGAGAGGCTATCGGTAACGGCGAAGCACACCGCTGCGGAGGGGCACGAGACGGCGTAAACCATGCCAACTGCCGATGGCAAGCTGGCACTGGACCAGCTCGCTCCGCCGTCGCTGGTCAGCAGTACGGCTCCCTGCATGTTGCCGAGGTCTCCCACAGCCACGCAGTTAGTGGGCGTGGGGCAGGCAATACCTTGCAGCTCGGTAACTTTTGGCGCGACGCTCACTGTCCAGGAACCTCCGTCGTTTGTGGTGCGGGTGATCACAGCAGGCGAAGGACCGAGCTGGCCGACCGCGTAGCACGTGGTGGATGACGGGCAAGACACACCGGAGAGCTCGCCCGTAGCTCCCAACGCGAGGGTGCTCGCATGGGGTGCCAATGTCGCAGGAGAGGCCAATGTCGCAGGAGAAACAGCTAAAAACGCCAGAACTATGGCTGCGATCATCCTCATGAGTGTGCCTCCGCGGCTGGTGAGAGGCTGGTGGGACTTGCGAGCGGTCCCAGTACAGGCAGCGTGCCGCTCGTTGGCGAGCCTTCGCCGAAGACCGCTAACAGGCTGAGAGCCGTCACGAGCGGGGCGTGGGAGCCCGGATGAGACCTACCGCACTCACAGCTATAGCCGTCGAAAACCGTGCTTCGGGCGACGCGGGTCACAGCTCCGCCCGCGTTGCCAAACGCTGCCTGCGGCCCGTGGTCCATCACGCCAGTGCTGGGCACCTTGAATGTCAGTGACCACGCCCCGCTCAGCGGGGTCACGTCAGAGCTCGTAGAGATCTTGGGTCCTGCATAAGCCGTGCCGGCAGGGGGGTTGGTCACGTCGTAGACGGTGAGCTCGACATCGTCACCGGGGTTGATGGTCATGCATGACCAGGTGATGCCACTACGTTTCCGGGCCGTGCGCTTGGGGGGGGCCATGTCTCGATATTTATAGCAAGGCCAGCACGGCCTCAGCCCCACCTGACCCTGGCTTTTGATTGCCAGAGGTCGAATATGTCCCTTTTGCCTTTCACCTTTACGCGAGCGCTCATGTCTGGGAGAGCTACCGAGACCTGGTCAAGACGAGCACGGTTCCACAAGAGCAAATAGAGGTCCGACGCGGGGCCAACGAGCTCGCAGTGCCGCACCTGTACTGAGCCAGGACGTACGGCACCTTCGGGGCCGTACTGGATTACCCAGCTCCGGCGCTCACCGACATCGTCGGCCACCACACCAAGAGACGCAGGCACCTCGGAGCGCGGGCCTCTGCCTGGTCGGGCGAAGAAGCCATTCACCAGTTCGTCGATCCCATCCACTGCAAAGCCAGCGCCAAATGGCATGGGCGCTCGGCCGGCGGCCAATTCGGCGTCAACGGCGTGGATGGATGTCTCGTGTGCTTGACGCCTCGCCCAAAAAGCCAAAGGCGTCGGCGCTGGTAAGAACGTCCAGCAACCCAAGCCGGCGCCCGCCGAGCCGAGGGCAGCGACCAAGCCTTGATAGCCGTCGCGTGACCAGGCCAATAGCTCGCTGTCAGGCGGAGCGGCGAAATAGGCGCGCTCTTCCTCCTCGGTCGCCTCTGCCGGGCGGCCGCATTCTATGTAAGACGTGGCCCAGCGGTGAACTCCTCCCATGTGGGCGAGGAGATCCCGGACGCGCCAACCAGGGCAGCTCGGCACGGCCGTCTCGAGCCCCGCGTCCTCGGCGGCAGCCACGAGCAGCTCGCCTGCTAGGTTGATCGCGCTTATGTGCTCATGAACTTCCAGTCCCACGCTCACCTTTCATAGCCGTGAGGGTTAGCGCCGGCACGATGGTTACGTTTTATGCTTCCCGGTATAGCAAAAGCGGGTACCCCCGGGCCGGCGCACTCCATGTTCAGCCTGACGGCGGCCCCCGCCCTCAGGTTTAGGGAGATCCCTAGTTCCGCGCCGCCCCGAGCCATGCGATCCTTGAGACGTCTCAGGTTCGGTACGGGAGCCCAAACGGGCCCGAGGGGAGCGGTCGTGAGCTGGCTGACAAGCGAGCCATCGGGGATTGGACGAAGGTGCACGAGCGCAGCCGCCGTCCTGAGGGTGAGGGTTGCCGCGCTCGTTGTTGGTGCGATGGTTTTCCTGGAACTGCCCGCCGCCCAAGCGAGCGCCGTTTACCCTCCCTGGACGGGCGACCCTCCGTGGGCAGGGGTAACGTGCCCGTCACTTACCAACCTGCGTTGCCGTGGGTGACGGTGCTACGGTTTCTGCGATCCGGACCGGGAACGGCGGGGCGACCTGGGAGGCTCAGGACGTCCCCGGGGGAGAAGCACTCGCCGCTGTCTCCTGCTCGTCGGCGGCCCGCTGCCAGGCAGTAGGCCAGCGCGGCTTCATCGGTACCACCAACGGAGGCCGGACGTGGCGAGCCGAGAGCTTCAGCGGCCCGGCCGACCTTCAAGCCGTGTCATGCTTTTCGGCCGAGGTCTGCGAGGCGGTCGGTGGCGAGGCGATATTCGGGACCACCGACGGTGGAAAGCTCTGGAACGACCAGGGTTTTTTCGCGGGGTACTCCGACCTCTACGGTATCGACTGCCCTTCGCGCGAGGTGTGCGAAGCCGTCGGTGACAACACCGACCAGGCTGGCGCAGTGCTGCGCACGACCGACGGGGGAGGATCCTGGGCCCTGGCAAGCCAGTTGTCAAACGTGGAGTACCTTTATGGCGTGTCCTGCCCGAGCGTTACGGATTGCGAGACCGTCGGGTCCGCCGTCGGGGCCCCGGTCGCGCTTCACAGCACTAGTGGCGGTCTCACATGGTCGGCACAGACGTTGCCGGCCGAGGTCGGCACCTTGAACGCAGTCGCATGCCGGTCCGGCGCGCATTGTGCAGCGGTCGGCAGTTACGGGGTACAGGCAACCGGCGTTGCCGTGGTCACGTCCAACGGAGGGGCTTCGTGGGATCTCTAGCCCGGGCGGTAATGGCAGTGAGCCTTGCCGCCGCGGCCAGCATAATTGCGCCCCCGATGCGGGCGGGAGCGACCGCCAACTACGGGACGATCTCAATTACCGGGGCAATCCGGGTCTCTTACACCGTTGCCGGGCTCTGCTCCGCCCACGCGCAAGTCCTCACCAGCGTCACGCTCCGAACTCAGGCAGAAAACGCCACCTCTCTCACCATCGCCGGCTCGTCCCTCCCCCCGCCGGGGCCAGTCGACCTGGCGACTACCACCACTTTCAACGTCGAGGTGGAGATCCTCTCGGGGATAGGGGCAGGAGGCAGCTGGTTGGCAGGTTATGCCGGAGGGGAGGACCTTGGTTCGGGCAGCCTGGCCATGTCCCCCAATGCCAGCTTCGGCTCAGTGGAAGCCGTGATGTACCCCTACGGTGGAGGAAGCATAGAAAAGCCGGTCCAGCTCCACGCCTCCTGGGACTGTGCTGGCGAAGCGACTTCGCCCACGACCGTCCCTAGAACGACCACCTCGAAGCCAGCAAGCGGCAACCCCTACACCCGCCTCACATCGCACGTACCCTCGTCGTACTTTGGTTGTACTTCGGACCCGCAGCTGAGCCTGGGTGGGGAAAGCATAGTTTTCAGGTACAAAGCGATCGCCGAGGTCGACTGCGAGGTCGATGGCGTGAGCGGGGTCAGTTTGGCGATCTACATGCTCTATCCCGATGACGCAGCCATGAACGCTGCCTTCACACATGTGTGGGTCGACGAAGTAGCACGTCCCAAGTCCTCGCTCGGGTGCCCGCAAAAGAGCTTCTCCACAGCCGTTTGCTACTACCGGGTAGGCAATTCGAAATCAGCCGCCGGGCTTTTCATGCGCTTTATGTTCTACTACCCGGCCGACCCCAACCCGACGCCGTCGGTCACGTGGACCTCCGACCGCTACGGGATAATCTCCTACCTTGCTGGCGCCAACCCCGACGACACTCAGCAAGTCCTGGACTACTGGGAGTCTGGAGCACCTAACCCGGTGTGAGCGTGTGCGGGTGACACGGCGCCTTAGGATCCATGGGCTGCCTGTGCGACAAACCGGACGCAGCCGGCCCCATGGTTATCGACATGTGGCGTTTGTCAAGCTCGACCAGGACCTTGTCCTCGGTAGCCGCCGACCAGGTCAGCTGCTGCAGATTGTCATAAGGTCGTCCGAGCCAGCCGGTAGGCATCTCAAGGCTGGCCAGCTTTGCCTTCGAGGACCAGCTCGCGATCGCTTCCAAGACGGCTTGGGTCGTCATCACGGGACCAACCAGGCAGGGTTGACGTAGGGAATATAGACCTGGCTCCCTCCACCGAGCAGCGAGCCTCCCCCGGCGAGCCCCTGTGGCGCGGCGTAGCCCGTGAACACCTCAGTACCGGCCGGGACACGGGTCGTTGAGACGTTGGTGGCAGTATTTCCCCGTTCAGGGTATTTTCGTCCACCCCTAGGCGTTGTCACCTAGGGATCGCCCAATTGGCGGCCAAAGCGCGCTACGAGGGCACTACGGGCGCAACCATGCAGTTCCACAGCGCCGAGGAGCTCATCTCGTTCCTTGTCTCCCGCCGCCCAGGCCCCGGCCCCGGGACTGGGACTGGGACTGGCCCACTTGAAAGCCCGGCCGGCCAACCTGTCGGCAGGAGCCGCCTTGGTTGGCCGGGGCAGCCGCGGCCACCAGCCTTCAGGTTGAGCGCAACAGAGGCCACCATCGCCCGTTTAGTGGCAGACGGCCGGGCCAACAAGCAGATAGCAGCGGAGCTCGCGGTCAGCTTGAAAACGGTGGAGTACCACCTGTCCAACATGTACCGCCGCTTGGGCATCACGTCCCGCGTCAAGCTGGCGCAGCTGGCCTACCTGGCAGCGTGAACACTTGCGGCGACGGGCGCTTCAACCTTGGCCTGGCGGCACAGAGCGCGCTGGCCCCGGCCCCGCCCAAGTGTTCCCAGCGAGCACGTAACGGAGTGGCAGTTCTGCGCCCCTGGCTGGAGAAAGGCCGACCCGGGGGGTTACCGTCACCGCCTCGCCCGAGCCTGCCCCGTCATCGGCCAGCCAGAGGGCTCTTGGCGCCCCGCGAGGGGAACTTGACGTCAGGTCGAGGCCATTTGACTCGCCCCGGATCCCAAACGCCTCAGTGAGCCGGCCCGGCCCTCGGCATAGGTCGCGGTCCACGACGGTGCGCTGCCCATGCGAGCGAGCCTCCCTCATCTTCGCGAGGCCGTAGAGAGGCTGTGCGGCTCGCAGCAGCACGGCCGAGGCTTGGCCTTCTGGGCCGCAAACGACATTTGCGCACCAGTGGGCACCGTAAGAGAAGTAGACGTAGAGGATGCCGGCCGGCCCGAACATGACCCTCGTCCGCGGCGTGGGGCCTCGGAACGCGTGGCTGCCGGGGTCTTCCAGCCCGAGGTAGGCCTCCACCTCCACGAACCGTGCTACCCGGCCATCGGAACGCACGAGCAACTTCCCGAGCAGCGAGGGCGCTACATCCCTGGCGTCACCGAGAAAGAACTCCCGGTCGAGCGGATCCCCGAGATCCTCCCCACCGAGATCTTCCCCCGCTGGGGCGCTCAGTGCCACTGCCCCTGAGCCCGGGCGAGGCCCAGCCGCTCGGCGTCCGCTCGTACCACCGAAGCAAAATGCTCCAGCTGCGCCGCCACCGGTTCGGGCCCCGCGCCCCCCGGGGTAGTCCGGCGCGTCACCGCCACGCCCGGCTCGAGAAGCGCTACCGCGTCGGCCCCGAGGGACGGGTGTGCCGCCACCAGTTCGGGCAGCGGGACCCGGCGTTGTACCGAGTCACGCACGAGCGCACCGACCAGCTCGTGCGCGCGGCGGAACGGCATGCCCTTTTGCACCAACCACTCGGCCAGGTCGGTGGCGGCCAACGTAGGCGCATCAGCGGCTCGCGCCATGGCCTGGGTGTCGAAGGTTGCGCTCAGCAAGAGGCCTCCGAGTGCCTCGAGCGTCCGCTCGACCTGGTCAAGGGCGTCGAAAAGAGGCTCTTTGTCTTCCTGGAGGTCCCGGTTGTAGGACAAAGGCAGCCCCTTTAGCGTCGTCAAAAGGCCGGTCAGGTGCCCGATCAGGCGGCCGGTCTTAGCGCGCGCCAGCTCAGCGATGTCGGCGTTCTTCTTTTGCGGGAGCATCGAGCTGCCAGTGGCGTAGGCATCGTCCAGGTGCATGAACCCGAACTCCTCTGTTGACCAGAGCACGACCTCCTCCCCCAGACGGGACAAGTGCGTCCCAAGAAGTGCCAGGTCGAAAAGCGCCTCGGCTACGAAATCCCGGTCCGACACAGCGTCGAGCGAGTTCTCGAAACGGCCCGAGAAACCGAGCTCGCGCGCCACCCACTCGGGGTCCAATGGCAACGAGGAGCCGGCCAGGGCACCGGCGCCGAGCGGAGAGATATCGAGCCGGTGCCGCGTGGCAACCAAGCGGTCAAGGTCGCGCGACAAGGCCCAACCGTGGGCCAGCAGGTGGTGGGCCAGGAGCACCGGCTGAGCCCTCTGCAGGTGGGTGTAGCCGGGTAAATAGGCGTCCCCTGCGTCCCGGGCGAGCGTGAGGAGCACTTCCTGGAAGGCGATCACCCCCTTGCCCACCTCCCCCAGGGAACGCTTGGTGAAAAGGCGGAGGTCCGTGGCTACCTGGTCGTTCCGGCTCCGCCCCGTGTGGAGACGAGCACCGACCTCGCCTGCGATCTCAGTGACCCGGCGCTCGACGGCGGTGTGCACGTCTTCGTCGCCCGGCATGAAGGAGAAAGAGCTCTCCGCTAACTCCTGCTCGACCTGGGCCAAAGCTGCCAAAAGAGCACCTGCCTCATCGTGAGAGACCAAGCCGGACCGCTCGAGGCCGAGCACGTGCGCCCGGCTGCAGGCGATGTCATCGGGTGCCAGGCGGCAGTCAAAAGAAAGGCTCTTCGTGAGGGCGAACAGTGCCTCGGACTGCTTGCTCCCGCCGAAACGACCCTGCCAGAGAGTCATACCGCCGACAGACTATCCCTTTTGCGGCAAAGCGCTGTTTGCATGGCCAACGAAGTCCTCTTCTCGCGGGCTCTCCCGACGCCGCCTCCGCCGTGGGTTCCCTAGCGCGTGTTCGCTGTCTCCGCCCGTCGCAGCACCTCCGATGCCGAGAGCCCGAACCCCTCGAGCATCGCCCTCGCTCTCCCCAGAGCCGCCAGCGCCGAGCCGGACCGGCCCTGCGACGCGAAGAGCGCCGCGAGCGGGTCCCCCTCCGCCCAGTACCAGGACGCCGCCTGCTTCGCCACGCGCGACGTGAGGGCTGACTGACCGGCAAGGTACGCCGCCACCGGCCCGGCCATTTCCCAGTGGCCGGTCGAGGTCCTCCAAACCAGGGCCCCAGCGACCACGACACGCTGGAAGAAATCCCCTGACCCACTCACTGAGGTAGCCAGCTCCGGTGAGAAATAGGGCAAGTGTGCAAGTTGGCACAAGGCATTTCGCTCGCGAGCTCCTAAAGCCTGCGTGGCCGCGCCACATGGTAAGGAGGGAGCTCGAACTGCCCCACCCCGTTCGTGGCCATCGCCACCGAGCATATAAAGCGCTCGGCGCTGTGTTGGCGCGACGCCGCGGCGGCCGGGCTGGCCCGTGCCTTAGCGGCCCAGCTGACCACGCTGGCGGGTGGCCCAGGTCTCCACTCCCAGCCCGAAAATCCGCACAAACCCTTCGGCATCTTGATGACGGAAGCGATCGGCGGAGGTGTACGTCGCAAGGTCGTGGTCGTAGAGGGAGAGCGGGCTCCGCCGACCAACCACCCAGCATGTACCCCTCCCTGCCTCGCCGGCTTCGCAGCCCAGGCGCACCTCGCCGGTCACATGCCGCTGCGTCTCGCTGATGAAAGCGTCCAACGCTGCCTTGAGCGGTGAGTACCACAGGCCGTCATAGACGAGCTCGGCCCAGCGCGGCTCGAGCCGGGCTTTTTCGTGCGCGACATCACGCTCCAGGGTTATCGACTCCAGGTCGGCGTGAGCCATCAGGAGAGCAAGGGCGCCTGGGCACTCGTAGATTTCTCGGCTCTTAATACCGACGCGCCGGTTTTCCACCATGTCGACGCGGCCCCAGCCGAACTGCCCGACGATGTCGTCAAGTGCGGGGACCATCTCCGCGATAGGCATGGTCTTACCATCAAGGGAGATAGGCACGCCAGCCTCAAACCCTACGACGACTTCCAGGGATTTGGTGCTCGCCCTGGGGGCGCTGAGCTCGTAGACGTCCGCTGGTGGCATCACCCACGGGTCCTCCAAGATGCCGCACTCGACGGTCCGTCCCCACAGGTTTTGGTCGACGGAATACGGGCTTGCCTTGGTCGCGCTCACCGGGATCCCAAAGCGGTGCGCGTACTCAATCGAATCTTCTCGCGTGAACCCCCATATACGCACAGGCGCGATGACCTCGAGCTCTGGGGCGAGCGCCCGGCTCGACACTTCGAACCGCACTTGGTCGTTGCCCTTCCCAGTGCAACCATGGGCGATCGCGTCTGCCCCGTACAAACGTGCCGCTGCTACGAGGTGTTTAACAATAAGCGGGCGCGACAGCGAACTTATCAGGGGGTACTTGCCTTCGTACAACGCGTTAGCGCGCACCGCCGGGGTGACAAAATCCCGTGCAAATTCGTCACGGACGTCTGCGACCACGACCTCCATAGCCCCGGCGGCGATGGCTCGCTGGCGGATCGAGTCCCAGTCGCCGCCTTGCCCGAGATCTGCTGCCAGGGCTATCACCTCGACGCCCATTTCCTCGGTCATCCAGCGCACTGCAACTGATGTGTCGAGGCCGCCGCTGTAGGCGAGCACGACCTTCTTAGCCAACCTTGCCTCCTTTTACAGTTTGCTGGCCGGCCATCCCAGCCAGCTTGCGAGCCAAAGCTGCACCCGTGGAGCGCGCCGTGGCAACGACGAGAACTGTGTCGTCCCCGGCGACGGTACCGAGCACCTCCGGCAAACCTGCACGGTCAATGGCCGAGGCAACCACGTGTGCGCACCCGGGCGGTGTGCGCGCCACGACGAGGTTATCAGAGCTCCCAAGGTCAGCGAGCCACTCGCCAAGCACACGCCGCAGGTGGAGTTCCGGTGCGAGGCGGTCTTGTGGTTTGCCAGGGAGCGTGTACATCTGGTTGCCGCCGGGTGCGCGGACCTTTACCGCGCCAATTTCTTCGAGATCTCTGGAAACAGTCACCTGCGTTGCCTCCACACCCTGGTCCGCCAAAAGACGCACGAGCTCAGCTTGGCTTGTTACAACGCCTCTTTCGAGCAACTGGCTGACTCGGTGCTGGCGCTGGGTCTTCGAAAGCCGCATGGTTAAGCGAACATCCACAGGAGCACGGCCCGCATTGCGCGCAGGCGGTTAGCGGCTTGGGCCCAGACAAGGCTTGTGCGAGAGCCGATGACCTCGTCTGTTACTTCTTCGCCTCGCCTGGCAGGGAGGCAGTGAAGGAACACTGCGCCGGGAGCAGCACGGGACATCAACCGCGCGTTCACTTGGTAGGGCAGGAAAGCATGCTGCCTTTGGACAGATTCGGCTTCTTGGCCCATAGAGACCCAAACATCTGTATAGACAGCTTCGGCGCCCTCAACCGCCTCTTCGGGCGAGCGTGCCTGAGTGAGAGCGCCCCCGAACATCTTGGCGGCATCGATGGTCGCACGGTCAAGTTCGTGCCCAGGGGGCGCGGCCAAGCTCAAGTTCACGCCCGCCAGGGCGCAGGCGAGGGTGAGGCTACGGGCGACGTTGTTGCCGTCCCCTACGAATGCAAGACGGTGCCCAGCCAGTTTGCCGTCCCAGTGCGCCCGCAACGTGAGGAGGTCCGCGACCGCCTGGAGGGGGTGCCCCCGGTCGGAGAGCAAATTGATCACCGGGGACGATGAGACGGCAGCCATCCTCTCTAGGATCCTGTGGTCGAGCACCCGCGCCCCGATCGCGGCGTGGTACTGGGCAAGGGTGCGGGCAACATCTTCGGCAGTTTCGCGGCTGTCGATACCGACCTCGTCGCCCCGGATGGACACCGGGTGGCCGCCCAATTGAAAAACAGCCAGCTCCGAAGAACTGCGTGTGCGAGCAGAAGGCTTTTGGAACAGCAGGGCAACACCCCTGCCGGTGAGGACATGAGGAGGGTAGTCGTCCTCTGCCAAGTCCATTATCGACGCAAGGTCGTGGGCATCGAGGTCGTTGATGTCAAGCAAATGACGCGTCATCGGTAGTGAGCCTCCATCACCTCGGCGAGAATATTAACACCTTGGTCTATTTGCGCCTCGCCGATCAGTAAGGGCGGCTCCAACCGCAAAGCGGTCTCGGTCACCGCGTTCAAGACAAGACCGGCCTCCAGGCAACCCTGGGCGACCTGTCTGGCACGTCCGCCGGAAAGCTCGACGCCGAGCATGAGGCCAAGCCCTCTCACGTCGAGGACCGCCGAAAGCTCGGCAAGTCTCTTTGCAAGGTAATCCCCGGAACTTTTCGCGCGACCGGGAGCGTCCAAGGCCTCCATGACGGCCAACGTCGCTTTCGCCGCTGAAGCTGCTAACGGCTGGCCGCCAAATGTAGAGGCGTGGTCCCCGGGGGAAAATGCCTGCGCAACTTGGTCGCGCGCCCAGCAGGCCCCGATGGGCACGCCGTTGCCCAATGCCTTGGCGATCGTCACGACGTCGGGCTGCACGCCGAAGTGCTGGAAACCCCACCACTTGCCGGTCCGCGCAAGCCCGGCCTGCACCTCGTCCACGATAAAAAGCACGCCTCTCTCGTCGCAAAGCCGCCTCACCCCGCGGAAGTACTCCTCCCCTGCCGGCCA
>Ga0335074_10005043_pt1 | contig 18257 bp, 14 predicted proteins | sample Lox_Sample_23_FD_206715 | JGI IMG/M metagenome (GOLD analysis project Ga0335074, IMG submission 206715) | Soil microbial communities from Loxahatchee National Wildlife Refuge, Florida, United States - Lox_Sample_2.3 | ecosystem: Environmental > Terrestrial > Soil > Wetlands | place: USA... | reverse complement strand
CCGCTTCGTCGTTTGAGAACCGCAAGCGGCGCGCAATCTCCTCAGCAATGCGTACTCCCACCTCTACATGACCGTTAAAGCGAATGCGCCCCGGCCCCGGCTGGAACGTCGCCGGCTTGCCGACGTCGTGCAGCAATGCGCCCCATGCCAGCGTCGCAGAAACACCTGCGGGAAGCTGTTCCAGTAGGAGCATCGTGTGGGTCCACACATCGCCTTCCGGATGAAACTCCGGTGGCTGCTTAACTCCGTGCAGCCGATCGATCTCCGGCAGCACCTCCTTCAACAATCCAGTACGATCAAGCAGCTCAAACGCGCGCCGCGCACTGCCCTCCGTCAGCATCCGCGTTAGCTCATCCCGAATGCGCTCTCGGCTCACCTGATGGATCTTCGCCGCCGCCACGCGAATCGCCGCTTTTGTCCCCGGCTCAATCTTAAAATCAAACCGGGCCGCGAACCTTACCGCACGCAACATCCGCAGCTTGTCCTCTTCAAAACGCTGCGTCGGGTCGCCAATGGCCCGGATCAGCTTCGCCGTCAAATCGGCACGGCCGTCAACATAATCCAGCACCGTGTCCGTCTGCGGATCGAGCAGCATCCCATTGATCGTGAAGTCGCGCCTGATGACGTCCTCTTCGGCGCTTTGCGAAAACCGGACTGACTCCGGGCGCCGGCCATCCGTATATGCCTCGTCACTGCGGAAGGTCGCGACCTCGGTCACAATTTCGCAACCGTCAAGTTCATCCGCCACCAGCACCACTCCAAAATGTGCGCCCACCGCAAAGGTGCGCGGGAAAAGCTTGAGGACTGCATCTGGATGCGCATTGGTGGCCACGTCAAAATCGGACGGCTCGTGGCCCAGCAACAGATCGCGCACGCAGCCACCGGCGAAGTACGCCTCATAGCCCTCGGCGCGGAGACGTTGCACAATCTCCTCTGCGGCGATTTGTGCTGGCGACTCTCCCACCTGTCTACTATAGAGAAAGTAATGCATGAGAAGCCCCATACCGATTTGATCCTTGGCATTGAGAGCTCCTGTGACGAAACCGCAGCTGCGGTAGTGAGGCGCGGATCAGAAATTCTCTCCAACATTGTCGCCTCGCAGATTGCTACACACTCACCCTACGGAGGCGTCGTCCCAGAACTCGCCTCGCGCGAACACCTGCGCAATATCGTGCCCGTCGTCCGCGCAGCCTTGTCGAAGGCTGGTATCGGCTTTCACGATCTCGACGCAATCGCTGTCACCGAAGGCCCAGGCCTCGCCGGTGCCCTGCTTGTCGGTATCAGCTACGCCAAATCGCTGGCATTTGCACTCAACAAGCCCTTGATCCCGGTCAACCATCTCGAAGGACACATCCACGCAGTTCTGCTGGAGCAGGCCCAGTTGCGCGCCGCGCAGCGCGAATCGCTTGAGCTGCCAGCCTTGGCCCTGGTCGTCTCCGGCGGACATACTCATCTGTTTCTCGCGCAGCGGCAAGGCGAAAACTGGACCTACCGCAACGTGGGCCGCACTCTCGACGACGCAGCGGGAGAAGCCTTCGACAAAGTCGCCAAGCTGCTTGGCCTCGGCTATCCCGGCGGCCCATGGATCGACACTCTCGCTCTGCACGGCAATCCGAACGCCGTCCACTTCTCCTTCGCGCAGATCAAGCCCAAAGCGCACCGCAAATCCAGCCCAGCGGATCTCGCGGAAACCACCTTCTTTTCGTTCAGTGGCATTAAGACAGCCGTCCTGCGCTATACGCAGCTCCATGATATGAGCAGCGGCATTCGGCAGCGCCACAGAAATCTGTCCGGGCACCCCGGCATTCGTCCACTCGATGCGTTGCCATGGCTCGACCAGAAGACGCTTGACCTCATCGCCTCCTTCCAACGCGCCGTTGTCGATGACCTTCGCCGCAAGACCTTCCGCACTGCCGAGCGATACGACGCCGCAAGCCTTCTCGTCTCCGGCGGAGTTGCTGCCAATCGCGAGCTACGTGTGCGCTTTACGGCGGAAGCTGCCGAGCGCGGACTTCCCATCGGGTTTCCCTCGCTAACACTTTCTACTGACAACGCCGCGATGATCGCCGCGGCCGCCTGGCCAAAGCTCCAGACCCAGGAATTTGCGAACGAAGCCCTTACCGCCGACCCGGCACTTGCACTTGGCCGCTGAACTCTGAACTTCTGATTCGCTATAATCTGCAAGCAGCTATGGACACTCCAAACCCAATCCTTGACGGCAAGCAGGTGCTCGAGATCGGCGACATCATGGCCATCCTGCCACACCGCTTTCCCTTTTTGCTTATTGACCGCCTAATGGAGATCGAGCGCAAGAAACGCATCGTCGCGATCAAAAACGTAACCATCAATGAACCGTTCTTCGCCGGACACTTTCCCAACTTTCCTATCATGCCCGGTGTGCTCATCGTTGAGTCCATCGCCCAGGCCGGCGGCGCGCTGCTGCTCACTGAGATTCCCGACCGCGACAGCATGCTGATGGTCTTTACCGGCATCGACCGCGCCAAGTTCCGCCGTCCTGTCGTCCCCGGCGACCAGCTTCGGATCGAAGTCAACGTCATCAACTGGAGACCGCGCGCCGTCCGCATGGAGGGCCGCGTGACCGTTGAAGGCAAACTCGCCTGCGAAGCCACCGTGATGTGCCAGCTCGTCCCGCGTGCTCGAGAAGACGCCGCCCCTGCTGAACCCGCCGCGGAGCCCGTGAGCGTCGAGTGAGCGTACACCCAACAGCCATCGTCGCTCCGGGCGCTGCAATCCCCGCATCCTGTAAGATCGGGCCGTTCTCGACCATCGGCTCCAATGTTGTGCTCGGAGAAAATTGTGAGTTGGTCTCTCATGTCGTCCTCGATGGTCATCTCACAGTAGGTGCCCGCAATCGATTCTTCTCCTTCGCATGCGTCGGCGTCGCTCCGCAGGATCTGAAGTACAAGGGCGAGCCCACCGGCGCTACCCTCGGCGACGATAATGTGATCCGTGAGTGCGTCACCATCTCGCGCGGAACCTCCGGCGGCGGCGGTACAACGCGCGTCGGCAGCGGATGCCTCATCATGGCCTACTCGCACATCGGTCACGACAGCATCATCGGCGACGGCTGCATCCTCGCTAACAGCGCCACGCTCGCCGGTCACGTGATTGTTGAGGACTATGCAACCGTCGGCGCACTCAATCAGGTCCACCAGTACTGCCGCATCGGCAAATATGCCTACACCGGAGGAGGCACTACCGTCACACAGGACATACTGCCCTATTCGCTTACCTCAGCGAAACGCGAAACCCGCGCATACGGCCTGAATAAGGTCGGTCTCGAACGGCGCGGCTTCGATCGCGAACGCCTGCGCGCCATCCAGCACGCTTACCGGCTACTGCAGGCCTCCAGGCTCAACACAACGCAGGCCATCGCTCGCCTGAAGGAAGAGGGTATCGCCACCGAGGACGTCGCCTATCTCGTCCAGTTCATCGAAAGCTCCGAGCGCGGAGTCCTCAAGTAAAAATTTATGAAGCTCGGACTGATCGCCGGCAACGGAAGCTTCCCTTTCCTTCTGCTCGACGCCGCGCGCGCCCACGGCGCTGAAGTTGTGGTCGCCGCCATCAAGGAAGAAACCGATCCCGAGATGGACGCTCGCGCCGCCGTCGACCCCGGCATTCGCGTCTACTGGCTCTCGCTCGGGGAGCTGTCGCGACTCATCGACACTTTCCACAAGGAGGGCGTCTCGCAGGCTGTTATGGCCGGACAGGTTAAACACAAGCAGATCTTTTCCAGCATTCGGCCAGACTGGCGGCTCGCCAAGCTGCTGCTCTCCCTGCGCACAAAGAATACGGACATGCTGCTCGGCGCCGTTGCCAGGGTTCTTGGCGACGAAGGCATCGAACTCATCCCATCAACCTCTTACTTGGAACCGATGCTGGCACCGCCCGGCGTTCTTACCGCCCGCGCTCCATCCGACGAGGAACAGCTCGATATAGATTATGGACGTGAAGTGGCTCTCGCCATCGCAGCCTTCGATCTCGGCCAGACGGTAGTCATAGCCAGTCAGGCCTGTGTCGCCATCGAGGCCATGGAGGGCACCGACGCCGCCGTCGAACGCGCCGGATTCATTATGAAGACGCTTGAGGACGACCCATCCACGCTCGACCGCGCCCTTACCGTCGTCAAAGTCGCCAAGCCTGGACAGGACATGCGCTTCGACGTCCCGGTCATCGGCGTCGGCACAATTGAGACAATGCAAAAGGCTCATGCAACCTGTCTCGCAATCGAGGCGCGCCGCACCCTCATTTTTGATCGCGACAAAGTCGTCGAACATGCCGACCGTGCCGGAATTGCAATCGTGGCGCTCGAACATCAATAATTGATTCGGTTCAGGATTCAAGCCCCCATTCCATTCAGGAGCGCCGCCTGATGTCGAAAATCATTCTCATTCTTGTCGCCGTCGTTGTGGTCGTACTCGGCGGGCTCGCTCTGATCAGCTTTGCCGACAACAGCAACAGCAAGATGCCTCAGGTCGGCGAAATGGCTCCCAACTTCACGCTTCCTTCTGAAAAGGGCACTGATGTAAGCCTCGACAGCCTGCGCGGAAAGTGGGTTGTACTCTACTTCTATCCGGCGGACATGACCTCCGGCTGCACCATGGAAGCACACAACTTCGAACATGATCTGGCACGCTATAACGCCCTGAACGCCGAGATCGTCGGGGTCAGCGTCCAATCCGTTGCAAGTCACCAAAAATTCTGCGCCAAGGACGGCCTCACCTTCACCCTGCTCAGCGATACCACACACAAAGTCGTCGCCGAATACGGCTCACTTGGCAACTACTTGGGTTACAAAATCGCCAACCGCAATACCTTCCTCATCAATCCTGAAGGCAAAATCGTAAAGGTGTGGACTAAGGTCGACCCGGCCCATCACAGCCAGGAGGTACTGGCTGCCTTGCACGAATTCGAGAAGAGCTAAAGGCATCGCCACCCTAGAATCGTGTCAAGACCATAAAACCATAAGTATTAGACTTTACAGCAACTTACAAATGCATGTGAATTATTGAGAACTCGTATAATAGAACTACAGGGATAAATATATGAAGACACGGCTCAGGCCGTGCCTTTTGTTTAAAGGCCGCTCTCCGGAGCGGTCTTTTTGCTGCCCTAAGCGCTTTTCGAGTCGCTGTATGCCGAAGCCAAAGCTCCAAGGTCAACGCGACCAGGGAGCGATGACCTGGCACGATGCAGAAAAGCCGCATTTACTCGAAAAATGTCATGAAGGAGGTTGAGCTTTGATCCGTTACTTCGCAACTCGCTATAGCGCCTGGACCCACTCCATCCTGGTCGGCTGGAACCTCATCGTCGGGTTCTGGATCGGCAGCCAGGCCTTCCGTGATCAGGTCTCAGGTCTGCAGCATGACCTTCATCTTCCGACCTGGACTCTGGCTCTCTTTACGGGCCTTGTCAACATCACCCTCGCTTACCGCACTTGGGCCAGGCAGCGGTAGGCCGCACAACCACTTGAAAATCTGAAAGGAAACTTGGATGTCCTCTGGTATCAGCACACTTCTCAAGCATGTCGGCAGCTTTTTCAAAACGCTCTTCGTCGACGCCACCAAGGTTGCAAAATCCGCGGAGCCGATCGTAGACCTCGCTTTCCCGAGCATCGCCAACCTCTACAACTTCACCGTCCAGCAGGCCTCGCTGGCTGAGACCGCAGCCGCCGGTGTCTCCGGCGCCGGCGCGCAGAAACTTGCCGCCGTGGTTGCCGCCGTCACTCCCTACGCAGCCTCGGCGCTGCAGGCCGACGGCGTGCCGGCACCCACCTCCACACAGATCACGGCTTATGTAAACGCAGTCGTCGCGTCGCTGAATGCTCTTCCCGCGCCCGTTTCTTCCACCAGCCCACAACCCGCCGTCTAGACCTCAGCGGGTATCATCGATGCTATGGGCCAGCCCGGAGCCTTTCTCAATCCGGGCAATTCCCCAAATCACCGGCGAACCCTCCGCGCAGATGCGCTCCAGCCACCCCTCATGCTACGGTGGACTTTCGCTCTCATGGAGGTCTATGAGTTTCAACACTCCGTTTGATCTTGTTACCGCAGCCCGCATGTCGATGATTGAACATGGCTTTGAGCCGGAGTACCCGCCGCAGGCCAAACAGGAGCTCGCCGCCCTTCAGGCACATCCGCCGCAGCCGCCCGCAAACATCAGCGATCTCCGCCATCTCCTTTGGTCATCGATCGACAATGACACCTCCCGCGACCTCGACCAGATCGAGTACGCCGAGGCGCTGCCGGATGGCACCATGCGTGTGCTGATCGGTATTGCGGACGTCGACGCCTACGTTCCGAAGAACTCAGCCATCGACAAACACGCCGGCATTGAGACCGTGACCGTGTATACCGGGGCGAAAAACTTCTCCATGCTGCCGGATGAGCTCTCCACCGGACTGACTTCTTTGCTTGAAGACCAGGACCGCATGTGTGTCGTGACCGAATTCACGCTCGACAAGGATGTCTGCGAAACCGAGAGCTGTGTCGCCTCCAGCCGCATCTACCCCGCGCTGGTCAACAACAAGGCGCAGCTCGCCTACAGCAGCGTGGGAGCATGGCTCGACGGCCACGCCAATCCTCCGCCCAAGGTCGCCACATCAAAGGAACTGCAGGCACAGTTGCGGTTTCAGAACGACATCGCGCAGCGCCTGCGGCTGGAACGCTTCAAGCACGGCGCGCTGAACATTGAAACAGGAGAAGTGCTCGCCACCATTGAAAACAATGAGATCAGCCTGAACGGCGAGCACAAAAACTCTGCCACAGAACTCATCGAGGACTTCATGATCGCGGCCAATGGGGTTGTGGCGCGCACGCTGCAGGACCACCGCATATCCTCCCTTCGCCGCGTGGTGCGCACTCCGGAACGTTGGAACAGGATCGTCGCTGTCGCCGGTGAGCTTGGATACAAGTTGCCGGCCACAGCCGACTCCAGAGCGCTGAATGACTTCCTTTTGCAGCGCAACAAGGAAGATCCGGACCATTTCCCCGACCTCTCGCTCGCCATCGTCAAGCTGCTTGGTCCCGGCGAGTATGTGCTCGAGCGCGCAGGCGATCCGCCCCAGGGCCACTTCGGCCTGGCTGTCGAAGACTACACGCACTCCACCGCGCCCAACCGGCGCTTTGCTGACCTCGTTACCCAGCGGCTGCTCAAAGCCATGATCGCAGGCAAACCCTCGCCTTACTCCGACGACGAATTAGCCGCAATCGCGCTCAAATGCACAACCAGGGCTGCGGCAGAACGCAAGGTCGAACGCGAAATGCAGAAACGCATCGCCGCCGTCGCTATGCGTCACCGCATCGGCGAGCATTTCCAAGCCATCGTCACCGGAGTCACGTCCTCCGGAACCTTCGTGCGCACCATTGCTCCGCGCGTCGACGGCATGCTCGTTCGCGGACAACATGGCGTGGATGTCGGCGACCGCCTGCACGTGCAGCTTGTGCGTACCGATCCACAGCGCGGATATATCGACTTCGAACGCATCTGATATTTCAGGAGGCAGTACATTCATGCGCCCGCACTTGGCAACGCTGGTCGATGATTTCCGTAAACACGGAAATGACATCGCCATCGTCAGTCATCGCGGCAACCGCCGGCTCGCCTCGACCTACGCCGATCTCGCCGCACTTACTGACCGATTTGCCGCGATGGTCATGCAGCGCAACATTCTCGCCGGTGAACGCATCGTGTTGTGGGGCCAGAACGGAGTCGAATGGGTCGCGGCCTTTTTCGGCTGCGTTGTGCGCGGCGTCATATGCGTTCCCCTCGATGCGGCAGGCAGCCCCGACTTCGCACATCGAGTAATCGCGGAGACCACCCCCCGGCTCATTGTCGGCGACTCGGCCCTGCTCGATCAGCTCAACAAAGAGCCTACGAACCTCCCATTCGAAGAATTTGCATCGGCTCTTCCGCCTCTCATCGCGCCCGCACCCGTTGAACCCTCGCTCTCGCTCGACAGCTCGCTGCAAATCCTATTTACCTCCGGCACCACGGCCGAGCCAAAGGGCGTCGTGCACACCCATCGAAATATCCTCGCCAGCGTCGCTCCCATCGAAAACGAAATCCCGAAGTATCTGAAGTACGAGCGCTGGGTGCATCCCGTGCGCTTCCTGCACACTCTTCCGCTGAGCCACGTCTTCGGCCAGTTTATGGGTCTTTGGATTCCTCCGCTGCTCGGTGCCGAAGTCCACTTCGAATCACGCCTCCAGCCCCAGCGGCTGATCGAGATGTCGAAGCGCGAGCGCATCTCGGTACTCGCGTCCGTTCCTCGCGTGCTTGCCCTCCTGCGCGACCAGCTCATTGCCGACCATCGCGATCTGCCCGCGGAGATAAAGACGGAGCAGGGTCAAAGCGCATGGAAACGCTGGTGGCATTTCCGCGCGATTCATCGCAGGTTCGGTTACAAATTCTGGGCCTTCGTTTGCGGAGGAGCCAGCCTGCCCGAAGAACTGGAATCCTTCTGGAACACCCTCGGCTTCGTGCTTGTCCAAGGGTACGGCATGACAGAAACCGCGGCCCTGATCACACTCAACCATCCTTTTAAGACGAGCCGCGGAACCATAGGCAAGGTACTTCCCGGCCGCAATGTTGAGATTCGCCCCGATGGTGAAATCGTCGTGCGAGGCGAGATGGTCTCAACCAAAACTTGGCGGGGCGGCGCCATTCAACAATCGGAATCACCCTGGCTCGCAACCGGTGACCTCGCCAGCAAGGATGCAGAGGGCCGCCTACGTTTCCTCGGCCGTAAAAGTCAGGTCATCGTTACCTCCTCCGGCCTCAACGTGCATCCGGAAGATGTGGAAGCTGCACTCAACGCGCAGGCAGGCGTTCAAGCCTCTGCCGTCGTGCCTTTGCTCACAATCTCCGGAACCGAACCGGTTGCAGTGCTGCTTTTTCGCGGCTCTCGCGATGAGGCAGAAGAGGCCGTCATTGCAGCCAATGCTCACCTCGCGGATTTTCAACGCATCCGTCAATGGCGCACCTGGCCGGAACTCGATTTCCCTCGCACTTCAACAGGAAAGATCCAGCGGCATAGAGTTACCGAATGGCTGAACACACAGCATCCGCGTGCCCACGGCGGCGGCGCTGGCTCCGATGCTTTGCTTGCTCTCGTCCTTTCCATCACTCATGCCCAGCCAGAGAAGACAGGTGACAACGCCCGCCTGCAGGAAGACCTGCAACTTGACAGCTTGGGCCGCGTCCAGTTGCAGGCCGAGCTCGAGCAGAAACTCGGCCTCGCCCTCGGCGACGAAGCGTTGGAGCAGGTCGCGACCCTCGGCGAACTGCGCCATACGCTCGGGCTCGACGTCGCCCACGCCGCCTCGTCGCAAAATCCCCATGTCCCGGCAGGAGCGCGCCACGACATCTATCCCTATTGGCCTTGGGCCTGGCCCATCCGGGCGCTCCGCGTCCTATTTATGGAGTGCATCCACCAGCCGCTCGTACGTCTCCTCACCGCTCCATCCGTCCGCCGCGAAACCGCACTCCACCCGCAAAAGCCGCTGCTCATCATCGGTAATCACATCACCACCTATGACGTCCCGCTGCTCCTCTATGCGCTCCCCGGACACATGCGCCGCCATGTAGCCCCTGCCATGGCCGCTGACATTCTCGATGACTGGCTTAAGCGCCGCAATCAGGGCTCGTGGCTTCTGAATACGCTTGGTCCACTCGAATGGCTTCTGGTAACCGCTCTTTTCAACGTCTTCCCGCTCCCGCGCAGCGCCGGATTCCGCCGCAGCTTCCAGCACGCCGGCGAAGCACTCGACCACGGCTACAACGTGATCGTCTTTCCCGAAGGCCGCCAGTCCGTCGACGGCACACTCCAGCCCTTCCGTTCCGGCATCGGCATCCTCGTCAACGAATCGCACGTCCCAGTCCTCCCCGTGGCGCTCAAGGGTCTGGGAGAATTGGCGACTTGCCGCGGGCGCTGGTTCCGCTCCGGCAAATTGCAAGTCATCGTCGGCACTCCCATTTCGTTCCCACCCAATACCGGCCCCGAAGTCATCACCGCGCGCCTGCACGCTGAACTCGCCCGCATGCTCAACGAGAAGTAACTTTGGTGCCCTAGCCAGTCCAATCCACAAGCCCCACAATCACCTTACGTGTCCCGCCTCGAACAATTACGCCTCCGCTGCCTTGAGCACTTCCTCGACCGTCTCGACCATGCCGCCCAGCGCCGCAGTTCTTCCGGGCCCGCGCATCTCGCCACGGGCCGCCGCGGCGAACGTGCTGCTTACTTCTACCTTCGCCGACGGGGATTCATCGTCACCGCCCGGGGCTGGCGCACCTCACGTGCACGCGGAGACCTTGATCTCGTGGCATGGGAGAGCGACACCCTCTGCTTCATCGAGGTCAAAACCCGCACCAGCCGTGCCATCGCTCCAGCCGAGGCCGCCGTGGACGACGACAAAAGACGCATGCTCCGCAAGATGGCCCACTACTACCTCCGCCAGTTACCCACACGGGACATCCCCATCCGCTTCGACATACTTTCCATCTACTTTGGGGCCGGCAAATCCGCAGACTTCGAGCTATTCCGCAGCGCCTTCGGCTGGGAATAAGCCCATACTTACGCCTTCGCAAGGTCGGCCGGAGTTAGCTACAAGCAACTTATCTAGCGGCTTTAAGAAAAATGTATGCCGCGGACGGCGCTCAGTAACATAGAATGCTCTGAAAGTCCCGAGGCGCCGTTCACAACATGCTCGTCATCATTTTCATGGCCTCAGTGTTTTTAAGCGCCTCCCTGCTTTTTCTCGTAGAACCCATGATCGCCAAGATGATGCTGCCAATGCTCGGCGGCACACCAGCAGTCTGGAATACCTGCCTCGTATTCTTTGAGGTGCTGCTGTTGGCGGGCTACCTCTATGCGCATGCCACTATCAAGTGGCTCAGTCGAAGAGCTCAGATCACAGTGCACATGGGCATGATTCTTTTGCCCTTGCTGATCGTGGGCCTTCTCCCTTTGCATCTGCGCCCTGGCTGGCAGCCTCCGGCTCAAAGCAACCCCGTCCCCTGGATCATGGCCTTGCTGTTTGTCTCCGTAGGCCTGCCGTTCTTCGTACTCTCGTCAAACGCCCCGATTGCGCAGCGCTGGTTTGCCGACTCAGGCCACAAGCATGCGGACGACCCATATTTCCTTTACGCCGCGAGTAACACCGGTAGTCTGCTCGGATTGCTGTCATATCCCCTGCTCATGGAACCCCTCCTGCGCTTGAGCCAGCAGAGCCATCTATGGAGCTACGTTTATATGCTGTTTGTTGCTGTAACGGCGGCAAGCGCGCTCTTGGTCTGGCGAAATCAAACGGTAAAGGCTGACCACAGCCCAGTCCTGAACTCGGAAATCCCAGCGGCCAAAAGTTGGCGAGACTCCCTGCGCTGGATTGCGCTCGCCTTTGTTCCTTCGAGCCTTACCCTCGGCGTAACGACAGCGCTCACAACAGACGTACCGGCAATACCACTTTTCTGGGTATTGCCATTGGCCGTCTATCTCGTCAGTTTTGTGCTGGTCTTTGCCAGGCGTCCGCTCATCTCCCACGAGTGGATGGCGCGGCGTCTCCCCCTCATTATTCTCTTCGGACTTTATCCCACAGTCTCGCGGCTGAAGTTCCCTTTCACCGCACTGCTGGTCCTTTACCTTGGACTCCTGTTCGTTGTCTCCATGGTCTGTCACGGAGAGCTGGCAAGGAGTAGGCCGCAGGTCAGTCGGCTTACCGAGTTCTATCTATGGATCTCCGTCGGCGGCGTGCTCGGCGGCATCTTCAACGCGCTCATCGCCCCGATCATATTCCACTCAGTCTTGGAGTTTCCGATTGTGCTGATCCTGGCGGCGCTGCTTCGTCCTCAGATCGAAGGGCCGCCGCCCACCGGGTCATCCACCGTCTGGGCAAATCTCAAAGACTGGTTGTTGCCACTGGCGCTCGGCCTCACGATGGCTTCAGTGATTCTTGGTCTTGAGCATAAGGGAATAACGATAGGCCACTCGCTCACGATCCTCATCTTTGGCTACTCGATGATATGGTGTCTCAGCTTCAGCAAACGACGCTTGCGGTTTGCTGCGGGTCTGGGTGCTCTCATCCTGGCCAGCTCTCTCTATACTGGTCCGCTCGGCCGCATCCTGGACACAGAACGGAGCTTCTTCGGCGTCTATCGCGTCACGGATGACCCGTCCGGGAAATTTCGCTATCTCATAAGCGGAGGCACTCTCCATGGTATGCAGAGCCTCGATCCAGCGCGCAGCCGCGAGCCGCTCGCCTACTACACCAGGCAAGGTCCGGCCGGGCAGATTGTTCAAGCCGTTGAAGCCGGGCTGCCTCGCAGCAACTGGGCGATCGTGGGTCTCGGAGCAGGAACAATGGCATGCCTGGCGCCGCCAGGACAAAAGCTTACGTACTATGAAATCGACCCTCTCGTAGCTCGCATCGCTCTAAATCCGCGGTACTTCACTCTTCTTGAAAGCTGTGCGCCACAAGCCAGAATCATACTTGGCGACGCACGGCTCAAGCTCAAGGACGCACCCGATTCGCAATACGGGCTTATCGCTCTCGATGCCTTCAGCGGAGATTCCATACCTATTCACCTGATGACAAAAGAGGCCCTCGCGCTTTACATGCGCAAGCTCACGCCCCATGGCATCCTCGCCTTTCACATCTCCAATCTATATCTACAGCTCGAACCAATCCTGGGCGATCTGGCGCAGGACTCGCATCTCGTCTGCATGATTGAGAGTGATGGGCCTCTGACCCAATCGCAGCTCGATCAGGGACGCCTTCCTTCAACGTGGGTTGTCATGGCACGCAGCCAGACCGACCTAAGCAAGCTCATCGGAATTGACACCACCTCAGACCGATGGCTGCCCGTTCATGGTCGCCGAAATCCGGTAGTTTGGACTGACGATTACTCCGACCTGCTGCGCATTATCAAATGGGATGGTTTTATAAAATTTTCGACGTCCAACGGATCGTAGTCGCTCAAAAAGAGACGGTGCGACATGCGCGATCAATATTTACGGGCCTTCCAATTGTCCAGGCAGGGTTGCTCGAATGGTCGGGGCGGAGGGATTCGAACCCCCGACCCTCTGCTCCCAAAGCAGGTAAAGCATTGTATTTAAGGATGTTGAAGATTGTTGCTTCTATCTCGTTTGGATAGAATGTTCCGGTGCATGATCTCCAGAGCTTGTTGAGCCGAGCGGATCTTGGAGGCTCTGACCGCTACAAAATCGACGACATCAAGATAGCAGGCTACAGAATTCCGGGCGCCCTCATCAACCGAGATTCTCCAGTTATGAACTGGATGAGAATTCGGGGGCACGTCAGGTCGCCCAAATAATCACGACCCACGGGATCGCATGGGTCATCGGAATACCATGGTCAACATCGCGATGATGACCGCGCAGAGCACCCCGCCGTGAAACGCAATCATAGTTTTCGAAAATACGGCACTCACCAGCGATTTCTCTGACTTCGACGGCTCCATTGAATAGTCTATGGAGTTCGGGTCGAGGAGTCGAACTTCATTGTAGAGCTCCCGAAACTGTCGCTCCTGCGAGAGAAAATAGCCGTCAAGAACCCAAAATCTCAAACAAGGGAAATACGCAATGTAAACGAACGTCGGGCTTGTATCTTTGGCTGCCAGCGAAAACAGTCCAGCCACCAAAGTGACAGACCATCCCTTGAGCAGGAATGAGTTGCCGGCAAGACGATTGACGACACCTTGAATCATCTGTAGATGTATCTGTTTTGACTCTTCGCTCACGCCTGGCAATCCCCTTTGCAGGGACGAGCATTTCGGAATGCTCACCGATTCGGAGGTTCACCTTGCCCAACTCCAGCACTCTGTTCTGGGATCTGGGCCGCGACATGCGGCCAACTGTTCTCGAGTTCCTGACGAGTGTCAGAAATAGGAGCGTAGGAGCTACTGAACTCCCGCCAAATCCCGATCTTTGGAAAGGATGCATAAACCAATGCCCTCAATTGGTTCTCGGCTGCGGATATTACATCGGCTTCTTCGCTTCTCCGATTTGCGATGGCCTCTTCCTTCTGGGCCGCCTGATCTATCGTTTGTTTAAACCCCGTGCATCCTTGCGAGAGAAATGCAAGTGCCATATCGTCCGACCTCAAATGCTCAAACTGAGCTTGTTGCGCCGTCGACAGCCTCCGATAACAGGAGTATTCGGCATCTTCGACATCTTCCTTAAGCTGGGCGCTTTGTTTATTCAACAGTGTTAACTCGTTGCTTGCGGCGGTCACTAGCCTCGTCACGTTTTCCAGAGTCGAATCAAATCGGTTTAAACCTGATGGGTCGCTCACTTCAATCAGCTTTCGGGAGAGAGCCTCGTCGTCGAGGGCGGAACGCAGCTCTGCGTCGAACACTTTGGACCGGCTCTCAATAATGCTTTCCTGAGTCTGAATTGACCCCTGCAGGTCATGATATTCACCGGCCATTGCAGCCGAGGAATAATCGTTGACCAGATGTTGCGTCAATCTAGTAAGAACACCATCGGCGCTATCGTTGGCGTCATTCTCGTCCTCCGCCTGGGCAATCTTCGAGAGTAGAATTCGCCCGGCTTGAGTCTGACGGGCGGCGGCCCTCGCCAGGCTCTCGATGTATTCGCTCCTATCGAGTAAAGATCGCACTTGATGGCCGGCGGCAGCGGCCGGTTCCAGCGTGAGTGCTGCATTTCTCCAAATCGATTGCTCGTGGACTAAAATTTGTGCGGCCGGTGCCGGAAAGGTGTCGGTGATCACTGAGAGGCACTGATCAGCATTGGCGCGATCCAACGCCCGTATCTTATCAGGCGGCATGTCCTTTGCGGGCCGGATTGAATGTTCGTCGATGACCAGAGCCTCCGGAGTCGGAAATTCTATGGGAGCTGGGATTGATCCCACAAAAGTAGCCCCAGATACTTTTGCCCAACGGAATAAGGCCAACACGGGAGCGAAGCCATTGACCCGACTGAATTCGTGGGAGCCCCGCACGATCTCCGGAAATAACACGCGAAAGCCAGCGGAAAAAAGGCTTTCTTTGGGGTTAGGGTTCAGCTCCGCCATGATGGGATTTTCATCGAACGCGCGAACGCCGATGAACCGATTTGCATCGCCTGGAGAGTCCGTTTGATCTTCTGGTAGTACAGTGATGCGCTCACCAACGCTTCCTACGATCATCGGCCTGTCGACGAATTTCCATGTTCCGGGCGTGGTTGCCAGCCATGCATCAACGACGTCGGACAAGTCGGAGCCACCATTGCCGATAATCATTGGCGCAAATGTTTGTGGCACGATCGGCAAGCTGTCGACCATAACGGCCGAGTTTCCAAGATCGGAGTTAAGGAGCGCGGGGTTTAGGAGCGTGCGCCAATATACCGTGTGGTTTGAAGGGCGGTTAGCGTCACAGTCGATGTAGTCCTCGCGATCATACAGACTCATGATGCCGATTCCTTGCCCTCTGGACCATTCAGGGAGTCCTTCGTGCGAATAGATGATGCGGTAGGCCGCAGAGGCATCCTCCAGGAGGACGGGACCATAAAACCTATGGACCATTCTGGAAGTCCCTTGAGAAGTCCGGAGTAGGTTGAAGACGAGTCGTCCTGTTTGCTGTTTATCTTTATTTGAAGAAGGTATCCACGACACAGAGACCAGTTTTCCGAGGCCCTGGCTCTCAACCACCGTGTTGCCAAAGACAATTCCGCCGAATCCGCCGGCGCCCTCCACAACAGCATCAAAAACACCTTGGACAACCCCTTCGCCTGTCTGCTGCAGGGTCTCTGATGCGAATCCCGACGAGCTTCCGGTATAACGGTCATCTACGAATTGGCGATAGTTTTCCTCGCCCTGGGCCTCATTGGCCTTGGGGAGCGTTGGTCCGAGATTACCGCCGTCGCCGCCACTGTTGTTCGGCGACGGTGGATTGTATGGGTTTAGGGGGTCATTGGGAGACCACGGTGGCGGCCCAGGCGGATGCGGACCAGGATTTGTGATGGCAGTCGGTATCTTGTCGTGTTTCCCTGGTGCTATGGCTCGATATTCATCTAAGCTCACTTCCTTCATGGCTGCGCCGTCATATGCCCGATCAATCTCGGCAACCAGGTCAGCCAGCTTTCTGTGCCGTTCCGACTCAGGAACCCAGTTGAGTCCTTGCGCAATTGCGGCAGCGGTCGAGTCACTGGTTCTCAGGATTTCGTAGACGCGATTGGGTGATAGCCCAAAGTAGTCGCGGAGAACGCCTTGGGGCCCTCCAAGCGCATTGCCATCGGAATAGTCCGCGAGGGTTGTGATAGCGCTCCTGACTTCTGGGCCAGGCATAGGATTTGAGGGCGGAGTGGCGAAATGTAGCCGGCTCGGATCTGCGGAGAGAACGGCATATTGCTTGAGGGTTGGATCTTCTCGGGCAGACTCATAATTTTCGCAGACTTGCTTCGACAGGAGAGCAAGTACCAACTCGCCTGTCCCCTTTTCTCCCTCTTCTGCGGCAAAATATGCCGACTCGATTTTCCGAACCGCAGGAAAGGCCTTGAAACCAGGAACGCTCGGGCGAAAGCCGATGTTGTTGAGCATCTGCCCCACGTTGTCAGGTCCTGATGACGCATAGGCTGCCAGCCTCTCTATTGCGGCACTCTGGACGGGAGGGTGAGGCCGTTGCGTCCGTTGTGCAGTGCCGGTAAGTGCCGCCCACGCAAGAGCGAAGGCAGTAGCCTGCTTCAGGACGCGTAAGTGAAAATTGCCATGGGCAGAGATTCGCGCTTCCATCGTAATCCCCTTATTGATTTCATTTCCATGCAGCAAGCGTCTGCAAAAGCCTCTGACGTTCCTGCTTTACGGCCTCAGGGAACAGGGAATCGTCGAGTGCCAGAAGGAGGGCTGCCACCATCCTCGGACCGTGCAGGCAGGCCTCAGCAAAAGCATCGTTCCAATATGTGTACGAAGGAACATCATGCGGATCCGGTAAATGGTATGGGAGGATATAAGTTGCCTGGGGATTGGCGGAAATCTGCAAGAATGCAGCCTCATTAACGATGCCAGCCGCCGCGTCCCCTTTCGTAGCGCTCGCGTACTCTCTCACAATGCTGGGACGTATTCGAAACATTTCAAAGCGTGGACCGATCGGCAGGCGGGAGATCAGGGCGACCTTAGGATCGTCTTGTGTTTGCTCCCGAAGCTCGTGCGGCCCGTTGTGGACTCCGTTCGAGGCGAGCAACATCTGTCGCAAACTCAGACTGATTGCTCCCCAACTGAGTTCTTTTCGTAAGTCCAATGATTGAAGGAGTTGGAAACCGTATGGGGCCTCATATGCACTCGGCAACCCATTCAGGTAGATAGGTACTACGATGTGGACGCCACATGTTGCCCGTGACAGAGCAATTGCAGCAGCAGCTTCAGCGCGGGTGTAAAAAGCTGTCAGATACGATTCATCAACGATTACCGCAGTCATGCGAGACGAACGTTGCGCCTCAGGAATGGCGAGATCGAACGGTGTTCCAGGCTGCAGAGACCTCTTATCGAGGAATACGGAAACGTGAGGGTGTAGTGCCTCAAAGAGCTCATTGGCCTCTTTCCAGTGGCCACTGGGATACGCAATGAAAACATCCCACGATGGCACCGCGTTGGTCGGCTCTTCTGCCATGCGCCACCTCACAGAATCCAGAGGGGACAGCCAAACACAGCCAGAGGGAGGGGGAAAGAAACTGCTCCGCCGCATGCGAAGGGGCCGCGGTTATGAGCAATAGAGCGAGAGCGATTATGTCGCTAAACAGCAGAAGATGTCAAGAACAAAAAGGGGGCGGTTCCCTCCTAAAAGCAACAAAGGTATCTCGTGGTCAGGGTTAGGTTGCGGGACAGATAACCCTACCTTTCAACAGGGTTCAACAAAGATCAACACCGCTGCTCCCAAAACAGGTCAGGCACTCTATAGAATTCCGTTGAGATTATGCGTAAATAAGTGATTTTTATTGAATGGCTTACAGAGTCACTTCCAACCGCTATTGAATCTTGCAGCTCTCGGATGCTTTGACAGCTACAATTTCGACTACAGTTGGCGATTTCAATCCGCATCCCCAGCTAGTCGTTCAGGTAAAAGTGCAGCTTCTACGTATCGTAGGTTGCCATCAGCGTCCCATTGGCGTACACATGGGTATGCACCAACACCGGACTCACATTGCTTAGCGTGAACTCGCTCAGCTGGTTCCCCGACTGATCGCGCACGTAGTCATACTGCGCGCTGAACCCGTTCACCAACAGGTC
>Ga0335074_10005042_pt1 | contig 18257 bp, 22 predicted proteins | sample Lox_Sample_23_FD_206715 | JGI IMG/M metagenome (GOLD analysis project Ga0335074, IMG submission 206715) | Soil microbial communities from Loxahatchee National Wildlife Refuge, Florida, United States - Lox_Sample_2.3 | ecosystem: Environmental > Terrestrial > Soil > Wetlands | place: USA... | reverse complement strand
GACGAAAGCGGCGTATTCCGGCGCGCGCAGGAAGAAGGACGCAGGACTGCTCCGCCACTCGTCGAACTTGGGCATCTGCTCAGTGCGTCGCGCGCAGTCGAGGTGAACAAAGAGACGGCAGCGGATCTTGCGTATTTGCGCGGGCGTGGCACGTCGCTTGGCGGCATGCGCCCCAAATGCACGGTCATCGACGAAGACGGAGCGCTCAGCATCGGCAAGTTCCCCAGCATCGCGGACGAGCGCGCCGTCACCAAGGGAGAAGTGCTGGCTCTCACGCTCGCCAAAAACGCCAGGATCAATGCAGCCGCGGCGCGTGTCGTCGAGAGCCAGGGATTGCCCGTTGCGCTGATCCGCCGCTTCGACCGGCGAGAAGACGGACAACGCCTGATGTACGTCTCCGCCGCCACGATGCTGGGCGTCGAGCCGACGGAACCCGAGGAACATTCCTACACCGAGATTGTGGACGCAATCCGCGTGCACGGGGCCGTCGCACAAGCCGACATCGAAGAATTGTGGCGCCGTATTGCTTTCTCGATTCTGATTACGAATGTTGACGACCACCTGCGCAACCACGGCTTCTTGCATGAAGATCGGGAATTCTGGCGGTTGTCGCCCGCCTTCGATATCAACCCCTCACCCGAGCGCGTGCGCGAATTAAAGACCTGGATATCCGAGGACGCAGGCCCCGTCATGACCATCGACGCCCTTATGTCCGTGATTGCTTATTTCCGCATCACGAGCGCGCGCGCCAAGGAGATATTGAGTGAAGTTGTGCACGCCGTGGACAACTGGCGCATGACCGGACACAGTATCGGCATGAGTGACGATGAGCTTGAGCCCTTCGTGGACGCCTTTGAGCACGGTGAGCGTGACGCCGCGAAGAAGCTTTTCTGACCTGCACAGAGGTTTAATTGAGCATTGCGACTAAGGTCGCAAACAGGGCAAAAAACGAAAAATTACACACTGGCTTACACAGCTTCACAGGTATGATTTGGAAGTCATTAATTCTCAGCAAGATAGAATGTTGCGAATGGGGCTTAAAATTCGCAGACCTTTACCGGTCGTGGGGGTTCGAGTCCCCCTCCGGGCACCATAAAATCAATAATTTATAAAGTAATTTTATGGCCTAAATTCCTCGGAATTTTGACTGATGCAAGGGAGCAGGTTACTGTCGCTCCGGCCAGCCCTGACTCGTCGGAACCATTGCAGAATGAGCCGCCGCGAATGACATTGCTCTCTGATCCGCGGTATCCGGTTTGATCGCTGTGCAGTAGCCCCGCAATTCCCGCAATTGCTGTTATTGCGGTTCATCACCGGTTGAGAATCGTCAGATCCGGCGCACGCTTTATTACGCGGATAAAATAGATGCAGCACCGCACTTCTAGCGGCCTCCCCAGGCATCGCGGCTAGCGAAACTGAAGTTGGGGCAATTCGGACATGAATAGACCGAATCCCAAGCGTCTTGCCACGCAACTTACCAATGGCGACAACCGCCCTCCGGGGCGAAGCACACGCCATGTTCTCATCGTCGCTGTGCCGCCCGTGAGGACGCTCGATGTGTTCGGTCCGCTGGAGGTGTTTGGCGATGCCAACCGCTTACGGAGCGACGAACCAACATACGAAATCAGTGTGGTCGCGGCGGGAACAGATCGCGATGTCTTAAGCCATCTCGGTCTTCCAGTCCGCACGAAGCAAACATACGGCGAGTATAGCGGTCCGATCGACACGATTCTTGTCGCCGGGTACGACGGCATTTCGAAAGTCCGATACGAACGGAACTTTCTGAACTGGCTCAAGGAGAGCTGTGCGAGCAGCCGGCGCTTTGGCTCGGTCTGCACTGGCGCGCTGGTCCTGGCTGAGGCTGGTCTTCTCGATGGGCGTCGCGCGACGACTCACTGGAACTGGTGCGAAGAGCTTGCACGCGACTACCCGCGCGTGACTGTGGACCCCAGCCCCATCTACGTCCGAGACGGAAACTGCTACACCTCAGCAGGTGTAACTGCCGGAATCGATCTTGCGCTCGCATTTGTTGAAGAGGATCTGGGCAGGCCTGCCGCTCTCAAGGTTGCTCAAATGATGGTGGTGTTTCTGCACCGGCCGGGCGGTCAATCGCAGTTCAGCGCCACCCTCATGGCACAGACTTCTGAGAGACGGCCCCTCGGTGATGTGCTCGCCTGGCTTCCTGACAACATCCAGCGCCACCTCTCGATCGAAAGTCTTGCCCGGCGCGCAGCCATGAGTCCGCGAAACTTCGCTCGCATGTTTCACGAGGAAGTGGGTAAAACCCCCGCGAGATACATCGAGGATCTTCGCCTCGAGGCGGCGCGGCGCCAGATCGAATCGACAGCGATGACTCTTAAAGAGATTGCGCTTTCCTGCGGCTTTACCTCTGCAGAGATTCTTCGTCGTGCATTCGTGTACCGCCTCGGCGTTACACCCCACCAATACAGAGCCTCTTTTGGGCACACTCGCGTGCGGTAATCGTCTCGCCTGCCGACTGGCAGGAATGGTGGTTTTTTTGTCCTTTATTGCTTGCTCTGATCACATTGATGCCTGCATCCAAAGCTGGTACTCGTGGCTATGCTGACATGGCCGCCAGGAACATCTCTTCAGGAGAATCATGATGAATAACCTCGACCTCATGTTGAAACGCAACAAAGAGTCCGCTGCCCCTATGCCATCGCTTCCACAATCCCTGCAAACTCTGAAGGCAGTGATCATCGGTTGTGCCGATATGCGCGTAGATCCCGCTCATGTCCTTGGAATCAGAACCGGTGAGGCCGTCGTCCTGAGAAATATCGGCGGCCGGGTCACGCCGGCACTCATGGAGGAGTTCGCTCTGCTCGGACGAATCGGGGAAATCGCCAAAACGATTCCCGGAGGCGGCGGAGAGTTTCACCTGATCGTGCTCCACCATACCGACTGCGGCAGTACGCGTCTCCTGGGAGACCCGGCCATGCTGGCCCACTATTTTCAGATACCGGAAAGGGAAGTTGAAACCAAGTCAGTCCCGGATCCACGCAAGTCGGTGGCTGTTGATGTCGCTGCACTGAGGGCGATTCCGGCATTGCCAGGAGAGTGGCTCATCTCCGGGCTTGTTTATGACGTCGCGACCGGACTTGTCGACGTGGTCGTACCTGCTGCGCCCATTCGTACCGCCCAGGCAGCCTGATAATCGAGCTCACGTAAGCGCGCCGGCGTTCCGGCGTGGGAACTACACGTGGGAATGCATGTTTGCGACGGGATGTTGGGGAGAGATCAGCATCATGAGTGTTCCTTTGATTGTCAGTGAGAGATCCAGGCCGGAGCTGTCGGCAAGACCACTTTCCGTGGGCTGCCTCATTTTTGAGCGGATGGATCAGATCGACTTCACGGGACCCTTTGAAGTTCTTTCACGCATGCCTGATACAACCATCCAGGTCATCGCGAAAAAAGTTGCGCCCGTTCGCGATGTGAAGGGACTTCGGCTCTCCCCGGATGGCTGCATTGCGGACGCAGGACTATTCGATGTTCTGCTCGTGCCCGGTGGTCACGGGCAGCAGTCGCTCATGCACGATGAGGCGGTGCTTGATTTGATCCGCAGGCATGTACAGAACGAAAGACTCGTATTTTCGGTCTGCACCGGAGCCCTGCTCTGTGGTGCGGCGGGCGTGCTTATGGGAAGACAGGTAACCACTCATTGGAGTGCCCGGCATCTGATGCGGCACTACGGAGCGGTTCCTGTGGACGCAAGGGTCGTGGTCGATGGCAACCTCATCAGCGCTGCTGGCGTGACCGCGGGCTTGGATGCGGCCCTGGTGCTGGTCTCTCTCCTGCGTGGAGACGCGGCGGCTCAGGAGATCCAGCTTGCCATTGAATATGCACCGAACCCAATCTTTCACAGCGGAACTCCCGAGAGCGCGCCGGCTGATGTGCTCGAGAGCTTTCAGAAGAAGTACGAGGCGATCGGAACTGCAAGGGAGAAAGAGGCGGTTCGCTACGCGGCGACCTACCATGCAGACCGGTGAAAGCAGCCGGAGCGGCCACGACAAGCCTCAGTAACCCAGGTGCCGAAGGGCCATCTTCGCGATCCGCCTGAGTTCCGCCTTCGTTGAACCATTCGCCGCCTGAATGGAAAGACCGGCAATGATGGATGAGAGGTACCGGGCGTAGTCGTCCACATTGATCCTCTTCGGCAACTCTCCGCTTTGGCGCGCTTTGAGAAGCCGCTTCCGAATGGCGACTTGATTCTGTTTCCGTATCGCCGTCATGAGATCTCTTGCCGGTGTAGCGTCCAGGCTGCAGCCCACCGCCCCCGCCAGCGTCATACAGATCGGCGGATGGCCAGGCGTAGTGAGGAAGGCAACGGTGTTGTCGAAGAGCGCACGAATGACCCTTCTGAGGGTCGGCTCCTCCAGCGCTTTCGTCGCGTATTGCGCCCGGATTTTCATATAACGCTTTGCCGAGGCTGAGAACAAGGCGTGCTTGTCACCGAAGGCCGCATAGATGCTTGAGGGGTTGAGACCCATCGCCTGAGTAAGATCGGCCATGGAAGTCCCTTCGTACCCGCGTTGCCAAAAGAGCAGCATTGCAGCCTCGAGCGCCGCGTCTCGATCAAAGCCGATCGGTCGTCCCGTCTTTCCGTTCCCAGTTTTCATAATCTTTCTCGCCACTCTTGATATTAGAGTGCAAGATCGTGAATCCGATGCGCTCTCCTGACATCTGTAGTGAGTGTTCCGGATTATTCCGGACGATGGCTGATCAATCGATGGAGCGGACAATGGGTGCACTTGAAAGCAAGGTAGCTGTAATCACTGGATGGAATAGCGGCATCGGGCTCGCTACAGCCAGACGGTTTGTGAAGGAAGGTGCCTACGTTTTTATTACCGGACCAGATCAGGGCGCCAAAACAGTATCTTCGCTCCCAACCCAGTGGCTTGCGGAACTTGCTCGTTTGACGTCTGTCCTGGCGCTCAGATGAGAGTTTCGAGATGAATCGGGAGTGAGCCCCATGCTCGTCAGCGGTTTCGATGAGAAGTTAACGTTTCTCGTTATCGAACTTTCTTGCGCCTCTCAGGGTGTCCATGGTCAGAGGGGTGATTTCGACCAGGTCGACGAGTACGCACAGACAATCTGACGGAGACGTAATGAAAATGATGTTTATAATTTCGCGCTATCTGCTGGGACTGATGTTCACGGTCTTCGGCCTGAACGGTTTCCTCAACTTCCTCCACCAACCACCACCCGCGAATCGGCTGGCGCTCGAGTTCCTTGTCGCCGTCACTTCGTCGCATTTTGCGGCCTTCTTCTTCGCTGTTCGGCTGATCGCCGGTCTGTTGTTGCTTTCGGGTTGCTTTGTGCCCCTCGCGTTGACGTACCTGGCGGCAGAACTCTACAACATCCTGGCTTCCCATCTGACGTTCGCGCCGGCGAGCGTTGCTCCGGCACTGGTGGCATGTGTGCTATGGATATTGATCTACCTGGGGTTCCGCAAAAGCTTCCAGGGCATCTTCAGCGCGAAGCCAGCGACGCGGGCATAAGGCGGTGCCTGACTGCATCAGCCACTGGAAGAACGGGCGATTTTCGAGCGCAGGCTGATCGGAAACCCAGCCGCGAAAGCAGAACAGGCCGCCCCGAAGGGCGCACTCATAGGGGAAATCTGATGCCTACATCTCTTGAAGACCAGCGCTTCGCGCAGCAAAGTGCAACCGTGTTCCATCCCATCAGCGCGGGCGACAAGACCGCAATGGCTGACTTGCGTGCCGTCGTCGAACCCAACAAAGGAAGCTTGCGGGGAACTGCGGCGCGCGCCCCTTTCGATGCCATCATGGAGCACGTCGCTGTTCCTCAGGGCGTGATTTTTGAAGCCGGCGTCGTGGGTGGTGTTCCGGGGTGGTGGGCGAAGCCAAAGGGCACTCAGCCCGACGGAGTGATCCTCCACCTTCATGGCGGGTGGTTCAACTGGGGCTCGGCGAAGGCATATCGCAACCTGGTCGGGCACCTCGCGATTCATGCTGGCGTCTTTGCATTTACACCGGATTATCGGCTCACCCCGGAACATCCCTTTCCGGCAGCTCCTGAGGACGTTCGCGCCTGCTATGCCGGCCTTATCGAGCTCGGCTACAGGAAGATCGCCGTTACCGGCGACTCTGCAGGCGGGACTCTGGCCCTTGGACTGCTTCTCTCGCTGAAGACGTCTCAGTTAGGCAAGCAGGTGCTTCCCATTGCCGGGATTGCACTGTCCCCCGTGACGGACCTTTCGCTCTCCGGAGCAAGTTGGACGACGCGCGCGGCAGCGGATCCTTATTTTACCCAATCCCAGGTGGCCGAGCTGGTGCGGTCCTGGCTGAATGGAGCCGATCCCGGCGATCCCGCTGCCTCGCCGCTCCGCGCAGACTTGATCGGCCTTCCGCCGATTCGCGTCCACGTCGGAGACGACGAGGTGCTGCTCGATGACTCCGTCCGTTTTGTCGACCGGGCCCTGACGGCCGGAGTGGATGCGCAGCTGGATGTCTGGGAAGGCATGGTGCACGGCTTCCCGGGATCTGTGGGCCAACTGAGCGCCTCGACTCAGGCGCTGCAACAGATCGGCTCGTTCCTCTCTGAACGCTTCACCAAAGGCACAGCCGATTTGCAAACCGTACGGCAGAGCTAACCAGGAGAAGGGATGAAGATCGGAATCATAGGAGCGGGCAATATCGGATCGGCGCTTGCATTACACTTTCGCAAACTCCGACATACGGTATTGATTGCGAACTCGCGCAGCCCGGAGACGCTGTCTCAGCTTGCCTAAAAGACAGGTGTTATTCCTGTCGATATTTCAGAGACAGCAAGAGGAATGGATCTGCTTGTCATCGCGATCCCGATGAAGGGCGTGCCATCGCTTCCAGAGGATCTGCTTGTAGATTTTCCCTCGTCATCGCCGGTCATCGATACGGGAAATTACTATCCGCTTCGCGACGGCGTGATTTCTGAGATTCAAAACGGAATGATCGAGAGTGAGTGGACCTCCCGCGTGCTCGGCCGTCCCGTCATTAAAGCGTTCAACAACATCGTTGCGGACAGCCTCGTCCGAAAAGGTCGTCCAAAAGGCTCGCAGGGTCGCATCGCACTCCCGGTATCCGGGGACGATGACAGATCGAAGCAGATCGTGATGGCACTGCTGGACGAGATCGGGTTCGACGCTGTCGATGCCGGCCCACTCTCCAAATCCTGGCGCTACCAGCCTGGAACGCCGGCCTGTTGCCCCGATCCAACGATCCAACAGCTTCCGACACTGTTGCAACGAGCCAGGCGAAACAAGGCGCCGGGCAATCGCGACCGGGCTGCGAAAATCATGGCGAGACTGCGACCCGATTTCCCACCGCAGGAGTTGGTACGAGTCGCGCGTCTCTCCGCCGGTCTGGATACATTGAGCCCGAGAAGCTGGGCGGCGCTGTTGCATTTGGGCCTGGCGGCACTTTGCACGACGTAACTTTCCACCGATTGTTTGGGCAGGTTAACCGAAAGGCGGTTTATTGGGTCACCCGCGAACCAGCGATGAGTATGTCAACAAGTCTCCTGGCGCTTTGCTGCCAGTCACCGCCGGAACCCACATAGGAGACCCCGATCACCGCCCGAAGCAGATCGGAGGCGTCGACGTCTCTTCGCACATCGCCGCTCTTTTTCGCGCGCTTCACCAACTCATCGATTGCTCCCTGGACCAGGCTGCGAGAACCCTCATAGAGCCTGGAGGGGCCTCCGGCAACGCTGTTCAGCGCGGGGGCGATGATGTGCTTTGCCGCAACGTAATCGACAAACAACAGCAACCAGGCGCGCAGGGCCTCAACCGGGGACATCGAGGCGGCGAACCCGTGCGCTGCCGCGGCCAGTTTTTCCACCTCGCTCCGGTAGACCGCTTCGATCAGCGCATCCCGTGCAGGGAAATGGCGGTACAAAGTACCGGCTCCGACGTTCGCCTGCTTCGCAATGTCGTCCAGACTCGCATCCGCGCCGTGGCGCGTAAAAGCTCCCTTCGCCACTTCGAGAATCCGCTCGCGGTTACGCAGAGCATCCGTTCGCGGCTTTCGCGTGGCCAGTTGGGAACGTTTCTTTTTCATATCCCAAATTTCCTGCAACCGGAGACTATCTCCGATTATCTATTCACTCGGAGACTGTCTCCGTTTTAATCGATGCCGGGGGGACCGTCAATGGCGCTTTCGGCCTTCAGGCCAGCCATCGGCATCGAGGAGGAAGGGAATGCCCCAGGAAACCAGTCAGGCCGGCAGCTTTACCCTGCCCGGCGCCTCACACACCGTCAACCGCATGGGCTACGGCGCCATGCAGCTTGCCGGCCGAGACGGCGACAAGCTGGTATGGGGCCTTCCGCGCGACGTGGATGGCGCAATCGCCGTTTTGCGCGGAGCCGTGGCCAGTGGCGTCAACCATATTGACACGGCAGATTTCTATGGCCCGCATGTCACCAACCACCTCATCCGGAAAGCGCTCTTTCCCTACCCCGACGATCTGGTGATCGCGACCAAAGTTGGTCCGAGGCGAGGGGTAAATGGATCGTGGCTCCCGGCGCTTTCGCGAGACGAACTGACGGCTGCAGTTCACGATAATCTCCGCAATCTGGAGCTGGACGTGCTCGATGTGGTGAACCTGCGCGCCATGTTCAGGCGGGATGGGCCGGCAGAAGGTTCGATTGAAGCGCCCCTGACGGTTCTGGCCGAGCTGCGGCAAAAGGGGCTGATCCGCCATATTGGCGTGAGCAACGTGACGCCCGCGCAGATCGCCGAGGCGCGGCGCATCCTGCCGATCGTCTGTGTTAAGAACCAATACAACCTGGCACATCGCGAGGACGAGAGGCTGGTCGCAGACCTGACTCGCGATGGGATCGCCTACGTTCCGTATTTTCCACTGGGCGGATTCGCTTCGCTGCAGTCCGGGGTTTTGTCGGAGGCCGCGTCGCGGCTCGACGCCACGCCGATGCAGGTGGCGCTTGCATGGCTTCTGCACCGCTCACCCAACATCCTCGTGATTCCCGGAACCTCTTCTCTCGAGCATCTTCGCGAAAATCTTAAGGCGGCGAGCCTGGAGATTCCTTCTGAGGTGCTGGCTGAGCTGAATGCCGCGGCGGGACAGTCAGCCGAGACCTCGATTACTCGGCATTAACCAACCCTGCCACGGTTAGGATTCGAATTTCAGGAAAAGGAGTTTTCCGATGCTCGTTTTTGTAACAGGGGCGACAGGATTCATCGGTTCAAGGATTGTCCCGGAACTCATCGGCGCGGGCCACCAGGTGCTTGGGCTGGCGCGCAACGATGAGGGAGCCAAAGCCCTCACCGCCGCTGGCGCCCAGGTGCAGCGAGGGGATCTGGAAGACCTGGAAAGCCTGCGCAGCGGAGCTTCCGCTTCCGATGCCGTCGTGCACGTCGCTTTCAGGCATTTCCAGCATTTCCAACACGACTGGACGAGATTCGCGGAAAACTGCGAAGTGGACAAGCGTGCCATCGAAGCCATCGGTGCCGTGCTCGAGGGCTCCAGCCGCCCATTGATCGTCACTTCCGGAGTCGGAGTGACACAGGGCCGCGCCGCCACCGAGGATGATCCACCGATTCCGCCTTCGGCCACGTATCCCCGTGCATCGGAGGCGACGGCCGTTGCGCTCATGGAGCGCGGAGTGCATGCCTCGGTGATGCGCCTCCCACAGGTCCACGACACGGTGAAACAGGGACTCGTCACCCCGCTGATCGCGATAGCGCGTGCTAAGGGTGTCTCAGCATACGTCGGCGATGGACTCAATCGCTGGCCCGCCGTGCATGTGGTCGACGCTGCCCGTCTCTACAGATTTGCTCTCGAAAAAGGCACAGCGGGAGCCCGATACCACGCAGTCGCCGAAGAGGGTGTGCCGTTGAAGGATATTGCCACCGTCATCGGCCGCGGCCTGAACGTGCCGGTCATTTCTGTCTCACCGGAACAGGCCCAGGAGCATTTCGGCTTCCTCGGGTTCTTCGCGGGATGGGACGCTCAAACGTCCGGCGCGCGGACTCGGCGCGAGCTGGGCTGGAACCCCAGCGGCCCTGACCTCCTCACCGATCTTGGGAATGTGCGTTATGCGCAGGACTGAATCAAGGCAGAACATCGCTGCGTACGAGCCAAACCGAACTCAACCAATTTGAGAAGGATCCATATGAAAAAGACATGGTTCATCACAGGCGCCTCTCGCGGTTTTGGCCGCATCTGGGCCGAAGCCGCGCTCGAGCGCGGAGATGAGGTCACGGCCACGGCGCGAAAGTTGGAAAACGTCGCGAACCTCAAAGAGCGTTTCGGAGACGCGGTTCTGCCAATGGCTCTTGACGTGACGAATTCGGAGCAGGTTCGCCAGGCCGTTCAGCAGGCTTACAAGCATTTCGGCAGGCTGGATGTTCTTGTGAACAATGCCGGCACGAGCCTTTTCGCGGCCACTGAGGAGGCAACCGACGAGCAAATCCGCGACCTGTTCGACGCGAACTACCTCGGGATGGTTCGGGTGTTGCGAGCGGCCCTGCCACTGCTGCGGAAGCAAGGAAACGGACACATCCTCGGGGTTTCGAGCGGTCTTGGGATTACGGCACTGCCGCTCATCGGCTTCTACTGTGCCACGAAATGGGCGGTGGAAGCTTTGCACGAATCGCTCGCGCAGGAAGTGAGACCCTTCGGCATCAGGGTGACGCTGGTTGAGCCTGGAGCTTACGCAACCGAATTCGGCAAATCCGCAGAGATCGCAGATGCTCTGGAACCGTACGCGGAGTTCCGGAAGCAGTTTCTGACGCGCCTTGCCAACCTGGAACGGGGCGACCCGGAGGCGACTGCAGAAGCCGTCCTGAAGATGGTGGATGCGGACGATCCACCGCTGCGACTCGGACTGGGCACCTCGATTTTGCCGAGAGCACGCGCCGCGTATCGAGAGCGACTGGCCGAATGGGAAGCGTGGGAGGAAGTGTCAAATGCAGCGATGGGCGAACCAAAGAAAACGATGGCGGGGTGGATCGAGCAGCTAATTCACGGGACTCCAAACCAGGCATGATGCTGCGGATGGGTCTTTTCTTGCAGCAGGCGGGACGAAATGATCAGAGCTCGTCAGCGATGATCCGAAGCGACGCGCTAACAGACCAGTGGCTCATCGCCGGGCCGGGCACCAGGCACAATACCAGGGAACAGATAATTCTCCAGAAAACCTGAAGACTTTCACATTCTCTTACGCAGTCCTCCCACCGATGCAAATATATTGGGGCGGACGTCAGAGCGATTGAGCCTGGATATAAAGCGTGCCGGAATAGGAGCCGGCGGGGAGCTGGGGCTGGTTGGTCAGATTGATTTCGAGTTGGAGCGCGTCAGTGCGCGAGCTGTTGCCGGAGAGGAGGAAGAAGCCCTGAGAGAGCAGTTCCAGACTGGCACCCGCGCCGCCGAGGGGGTTGGACTGCGTAAAGGCCGTGTAAGTGGTGGGGATGCCGGTCGTGACCTGGCCGAGGACTGCGGAGGAGGGGATATCGACGATGGGCGAGCCGCCGGAGAGGGCGGCGCCGGCGCTCGTGAAGTAGCCGTAGACATTGATGGTGCAGGTGAGCAGGCAGAGACTGCCGCCCCACGAGGTGGTGATCTCGACAGGAACAGATCCGGTGGCGACGCCATTGGAGACGAGCTGGAAGCTGACGTTCGAGGGGGTGACGGATATGGAAAGCGAACTGACCGAGGTAGCCGGCGTGGGCCGCGCCGCGCCGACCCGCACCGCCTGAGCGGCAGCGTTCACGGCAGGAAGCGCGAAGCTGCCTGCCAGAACGACTATGCCGATTATCCCCTTCCCCATAATGACCCTGACTTGTGCCTCTTCTTCGGCTAACTCAATAACATGCTTGAATAACATCGGCGACGAACGGCTCTAAGTCCCGCCCTGCACGGTGCGCTCCACAACAATCGTAGTTTCGGGAGCGCCAGTGTCGGCGCTGCTGCGAATCTCGGTGGGCGCGGAGACGACGTGCCAGGAGGATCCGTCGAGGAATTGGGCGGGCAGCACTTTCAGCACATGCGTGCGCGGCTTGCGTTCCCTCACGAAGAATACCCCATCGTCATTCGTGTAAACCAAAAGCTTATCGATCATGATGGCGGCGCCGGCAATGGGATGGTCTCCGGCGTCGACGACCGTCCCGCGGAGGAGGCTGGAGCCGATGGCACCCTGGGCGAGCGTGGGCTCGCCACTGGGCGCGCCCCATGAGCCCTGGCGCGCGACGACGGTTTGCTCGTCCGCGGTATATCGCAGGCTGCCGTCGGGGGCAACGAAGGTTGCACCATGGAGGGTGACACCGTGGATGAGGTGAAGCTGGACGTCCATGATGAGCGCCTGTTCAAAGGGCGCGTTGTTCCGCTCGGGGATGTAGTAGGTCTGGTACTCCGCGCTGACACTGGCGATGTTGGAAAGGAAGCCGCCGCCAAAGGAAACGGAGGTCTGACCCTCAGAGCGGGTGACGAGCTCGGTGACGTCGAACCGCGGGCTGAGCGTCTCGGTGATGTTGGTGAGAAAGGCGCGTGATTTCGGCGCGTCGTTCGGGCGGCTCTCAAGATAGCTTGACGTGGTCTGGACGCGGGAGAAGAAGCTGCGTCCGGCGGTGTAGGCGGTCGCGTTGTTCCAGTTGCCGAGATAACTGGAGTGGTAGAACGAGGCAGAGACGCTGGCGCCTTCGATGAACGTGCTGCCGGTCAGCGAATTGACGGTGGAACGCACAGTCTCGGTCGAGTTAACCACGGGCGAGAGGAAGTTCTGGCGGCCGGCACTGACTGTGAAGTATTTCATGGGGTGCACGCTGACAACAGCGTTCTCGCGATCGGGTTCGCTGAACAGCGGCGCGGCGACGGCGACGCGGCGGAACTGGCTGCCCGCATCGATGTAGGCGGCCTTGATCTCGATCCAGGGACGAAGGAAATCAAAGCTCGCAGCGGCGTAGGGCTGATTGGCGCCGACGCCAGCGGAGACAGCGAGATGGGTCTTCTCCGCGGGCTGCCACTGCAGGCTCTGGATGGCCGTGACCTGGCCGGAGAAAATCATGTTCGATGAAAGTTGCAGATTCGAAATTCGGCGCTTGAGAAAAAGGATGCCGGAGGGGTTTTCGGCGCGGACGCCGTCGACGAAGGGGCTGTCAAAGTCGGACGAAGTGGCGCCTCCGAAGACGAAGATATCGGTATTGGCGAACTTTGTGGTGACGCCGGCGCCGAGGGCAACCAGATAGGCACTCGAGTCGAAGATATCCGTCGGCAGGCTGAAGTGGATGTAGTCACTCCCGGCGACATAGGTGGAACTGCCGACTTTTTGGGTGAGGTTGGCTCCGCCCACGAATTTGCCGTCGACAATCCCGGCGCCGAGAGAGGCGTCGAAGCTGGGCCCGCGGGCGGTGATGGTGGCGCCCTGCGCGTCATACAGGCTGGACGAGCCGCCGTTCACCTCGAAGACCTGCGCGCGCAGGTGAGGGATGGCTAAAGAGATAAAAAGGGCCAGGGCGGAGATCCGGAACGTGCGGCCTTTCCCTGTGCGCTTCATTCTGCCCCTCGCCTTACTTTCCGCCGGAGCTGACCGCCTGTTGCAGCGTGGAGTGCTCGAGTTGGAACCGGATGGTCTGCGGCGGCTCCTTCTCGCTCCAGCTCAGCTCAAGATGGCGTTTGCCGCCGGGGAGGAGGGGGAAACCGGGGGCAGTTTCAGACTGGGCGCCGCCCTCGATGCGCACCTGCTGCACACGCTCGAGGTCGGGGCCGTGATTTTCGATATCGCAGATGAGCTTGCTGCTCGCCGCGTTCCAGACCGCCTGATCGACTGCAATTTCGTCCTTGCCAGATTGCTTCTTCGGATAGAGATAAACGGTGTGGGGGAGAAGGATACGGACATCGAGTCCGCTGGTGTGATGCAGCGACGAAAAGATCGAATAAATGGTGAACCAGGCGGGTAACTTATCCGCTGTGGCCGAATAGAAGACGTAATACGTCTGGCCGGGATCGATGCGGAAGCTCATGGAGGAGAGCTTGAGATGGATGTCCGGATCAAGGGGCCGGTACACGCCGTTGCCATCGGGGTTAATGCTGAAGCTTTTCGGCTCCACCACTACGGCCATGGGCAGCAGCGTGTTGTTGGTGAGAGCGATGCGTCCGGATGCCTTGACTTTGTACTCCACGATGACGGGCGATACCGTCTGCGCGCCTGCACAGCATCCGCAGAACAGAAGCGCGAGGCCCAGGAATTTTCGCAGCACGACCAATGCCTCCGGAAAAAAACACGAGCAGCGCCTTCCGCGCGGGAAGGCGCTGCGTGTGGGATTAGAGAGCCTGCGCCTGTATGTTCAGCGTGCCCGTGTAGGTGTCGGCGGGCAGCTGCGGCTGGCTGGTCAGGTTGATTTCAAGGCCGAGGGTATCGGTGCGGCTGGCAGCGCGGTTGGTGCTGCTGAGGGGCTGCGTGAACAGGACCAGGCTGCCTCCCGCGGTGCCAAGCGCCGTGCCCGTGGGCGACTGCGTGAAGGCAGTATAGGAAGTCGGGGCACCGGTCGTGACCTGACCGAGGACTTCCGAGCTGGGAATGGTCGCCGGCGAGGTGCCTGTGCCGGTGAGGGCCGCGGTGGGCGTGGCGAAATAGCCGGTGAGGGTTACGTTTGCGCGGCTGCTCTTCATGACCCAGCTGGTGGTCATCGTCACCGCGCTGTTGACCGAGGCGGTGCTGCCGGAAACCAGCGTGAAGTTGACGGCGGAACCGGAGGTCGGGGCCGCAACCACGGTGAGCGACTCACCGAGCGTCGCCGAGAGGGTCACGGTGGCAGAGTTGGAGTTCAGCTGGCCGTACGCCGCAGGGGCCGACAGCAGAAAAGAGCCCAGGCCCAGGGTCAGCCCGGCAGAGATAAGTTTCGAAAGACGCGACATCCTAAGGGTCTCCTCAAAAGAATTTCTGGCATGAAACAGAAACCGGGAGTAACTGTCCCAAATAGCTTCAGTGTGTATGCCAGGCTGTGGACAACCCTACATGAACCAACAGAGTGATTCGCTGCAACAAAAATGGTACATAGGTAACAAATCGGTGTAAGAGGCTGAAAGGATAGGAGTTATACAACTAACGTAACGTTACTGAAGTTATGTTTAACGATTTAGCAATAGCATTGTGACCGCCGAAGGCGGCAAGAGCAGGAAAACAGAGAGCTTGTGGGCGGGGGATGGGGCTGCAGGCTGGATGGCGCGGGTCTCCGGCGTATCGAGGGTGATCCGCGTCAGAGCGCCTGCGCGAGGATATAGACCGGAGAAGGCGTCATAGAGGAAGATGACTTTTCGCTTCGCTCAATATAAAACTCGACATTATCGGTGCGGCTTCCGGGATGACTCGTAGCGCCGACGGGCTGGGCAACGCCGGGCCAGCCTGTGTCATTTGCCGACACAGCGGAACTTGCGTGCAGAGAAAGGCGGCCCGTTTGGTTCGGAACGGAGACGGACAGAGGATCGCGTTCAAAGGCGGAAAACGCGCCGGAGTAACCGGAGAGGCGCAAAATGGTGCGGTTGGAGCGAATGGTCCACGCCGTGGTGACGGTGAGGGCGGGAGCAACGCCGGGACGGGACGCGGAGAGCGCCAGAGGAGCAGGCATGGCGCTGACCGAGAGCGATTCGAGAGTCGCCACCAGTGGAACGGCGGCTGGCCCGGAAGTCAGTGCGGCAAGACGGCCAAGAGGGCTCGCCTGCCACTGACCCCATGTCGGCAGAGGCAGAACAAGGACGATCGCTATCAGGATGGGGCATCGCTGCCGGAGCTCGTTCCTGCGAGCGCACATGGGAGTTCTCCAGTCGAGATTGCATCTCGCCCCAGATATCGGCTGAACTGAGAAAAAATCCAGTGCTCGGCGCAACGATCATCAGGTCAAATAAGAGGCCGCCTTCCCCGCTCTCTTGCCCTGTCACGTTCCCTCGGATACAGTCGATGCCCGCGCTGGGTCGGCGCGGGACGCAATCTACAACTTTGATGCTAGCTCGGATGGGGTACGTTCATAGGTCACTCTGGTAACCATCGATTACCATTGTTTGCTATTAATATTACTACATTAACCAAGTAAATAATGAACAGGAACCCCGCCTCTTATCGAGGAGTTTGCAGAATCGGTGGAGCAGAGGTAGCGGGTGTCGATGCCTTCAGCGCGATAGTCCTGGCGGGCCATTTCGCCAAGCGAGTCGCGACCCCGCTTGCTGATGAAGCTCACGCGGGCTCCGGCGCGGGCGGCGGCCACGGCCTGGTTCGACCCTTTGCCGCCGGGCCCCAGCGAGAACGCGCTGCCCATATAGGTCTCGCCCCAGGCGGGCAACTTCGCGGTGCGAAACGCGAGATCGGTAACGCAGCTGCCCATCACCACAATGGTTCGATCGCTCATGCCAGTGCGCAGATCCCCCGAAGCAGAGTACCTGAGCGACGGCGCACCGGTCAGTGAGCCGGAGTGAAAAGCGCGAAGACGGCGCCCTGCGGGTCAGCGAGGACAGAGAAGCGCAACTGGTTCTCGACCGTCATGGGTGGAACCAGCGCACGCGCGCCAAGTCCCTGGGCGCGGGCGGTCTGCGCGTCGCAATCGGGTGAGAGAATGTACGCGAGCCAGTGCGGTGGAACGCCGGGCGGCATGGTGCGCGGCTCGGGGATGCCGCCGATGTACTGCTCGCCATTTTTGATGTGGAGATAGCCGCCGGGCTCCTTGTTCTTGCCCGGATCGAACTCCCAGCCGAAGAGGCCAGAGTAGAACGCGATGGCGCGGTCGCGATCACGGGTTTGCAGATCGGCCCAGCACAGCGCGCCATTCTCGCCCCACACCCCCATGCCCCTGTGATCGCGAGCTTGCCACACGGAGAAATACGCGCCGGTTGGATCCTGAAAGACCGCCATGCGGCCGAAGGTCATCACATCGAACGCGGCATGGACGACTCTTGCGCCGAGTTCGGCAGCGCGGGCCGTGGCGGCGTCGGCATCATCGACGGCAATGTAGAGCTGCCAGTGTGGAGGGATGCCGGTCCCGCGTTCCGCGGCGCTCATGGTCAGGGCCGCCCCAGTCTGGTGTCCGTTGAGCGAAAACATGGTGTAAAAAGCTTCCGGACCGATAGGAAATTCCTGCGCCGTCCATCCAAACAAGGTCGAGTAGAAATGTTTGGCAGCGGGCTGGTCTGTCGTAGCCAGCTCCATCCACGCGAAGTTGCCGGCCGGATGCTTGTCGATGATAGGCATGACCAGCATTTTAGGCTCGTGAAGCCAGACCGGAGGTCAATTTTCGGCGAGGAGATCGGCTCCGGCCTCGTGCGTAGCGCGCTTGCGCAGCATCACGCGGCAATGCTCGCGCCAGCGTTCGTCGACGGCGATGAGCCGCCAGGGAACGGACGGCGACAGTTGGCTCAGTACCGATTCGTTCGCCGGGTGGATGTGCAAAGCAGGGGCAACCAGGACGAGTAGAGGATCGTCGGCGGCCAGCTCGATGGCTGGAAAGTAACCCTGGCGCTGGAGCATCCCGTCGCGATGGAGAGCGCGGACGCGCACCCAGTAGTCGAGCGCCTGCAGGGGCAGGTGAAGGTCGTCATCGGCCTTGAGTTCCAGCACGACCAGACGGCCCTGGCGGTTGACGGTGAGCAGGTCGAGCAGGGTGCGGCTTGCGGATGCGAAGGCCGGAAGCTGCGAATAGACCGGACCGCAGCCGAGGAGCGGGTCGAGCACCGACAGGTCGCGGCGAAGAGCCGATTCCAGCCAGCGCTCCGGTTGCAAACGATAGAGCGCATTGCGTGCCGGAGTTGCGGGACGGCGGCTCGCATACAACCGGTCCAGCAGGTCGCGAAACAGATCCTCGGTCACGTCGTCGAGCAGCGTTTCGCCGGGGCCGGCGCCGAAGAGAATCTCATTTTTCGGCGTGAACGTGCCGGGCGCAACCGTGTGGCGAACGCGCGCGTATTCAAGGCCGTGCAGGGAGAAGGCGATCTCCGTTGCTGTGCGGGGTCGTATCTCCGTCTGCTCCAGCAGATCCGGCGGCAACAATGAGCGGAGGTGGCTGACGCCAATACCGCAGCGCTCCAGCGCGGTCTGCGGGTCGAACGCGTGCGGCAGCGAGAGGGCGAGGTTGCCCTGGTCGTGGATGTCGCACGGTGTCAGCTCGCCGCCCGATGGGTTGAGTTCGTTAAGCTCCCACTGCGCGAGGCGCGGATCGAGCCATGCCATGCGGGCCTGCGTGACAGCCGAGCATCCGCGCGGAACGACCATGCGCAGTCCCTGCACCACGCGGCGCCCC
>Ga0335074_10005041_pt1 | contig 18259 bp, 16 predicted proteins | sample Lox_Sample_23_FD_206715 | JGI IMG/M metagenome (GOLD analysis project Ga0335074, IMG submission 206715) | Soil microbial communities from Loxahatchee National Wildlife Refuge, Florida, United States - Lox_Sample_2.3 | ecosystem: Environmental > Terrestrial > Soil > Wetlands | place: USA... | reverse complement strand
TCGACTGGATCTGCAGCGAGTCGACAGTCAGGCCGATCTTGGCCATCTCCGCTTTCGAGCCGTCGAGTACCTCAGTGGCCAGCTTCTGCCGCTCGGTCACGATCTCCTCGACTGTCATCGAGCCGATGATCGAGCGCAGGTGACCAGCGAAGATCCGGCCGGTCAGGGTTGACATCTGGTCCTGGTCAGACAGGAACCGCTGACCGGCGTTGACGATGCTCTCAGTGTCGTTGCCGACCTTGAATGCGATGACAGCGCGGACATTGAGGGTGATGCCCTGCCTGGTCACGCACTGCTCAGCTACCTCGGCCTCGCACATGGCGAGGGTCAGGTACCTGGTCTTGCGGAAGAACGGCAGCACGAACGCGCCATGGCCGGTGACCACTTTGAACGGCGCGCCCTTCTGCCCGTAGCGGCCGCCTGAAATGAGCATCGCCTGGTCTGGCGCAGGCACCCGGTAACCGAACATCTTCTCTCATCTCCTGAGCTCAACCCCCGTCCGGCGAACATGCCGGCTTATCCCAGTATGTTCCTGAACACGAGCTAGTAGCGGTTTCCTTCATCGAATTCGCCGAACGACTCGTGCCAGGGCTGGACATCGACCGCCCGGTGACCGCGAGAGTCGATCACCAGCACTGTCGAGCCCGCCGGCAGAGGCTCGTCTGACCAGGCAATAAAGGCCTCAGATCCGCCGCGGACGCGGACCATCACCTCACCCGCACCGGCCGCTCCCCTGGTGGCCACGATGAGCTTCCCGATGCAGCCGATGATCGCCTCATCTCGCGCCATATCCGTAGTGTCTCCCTGGACCCGCCGCTGCCAAGCGAGGGAATGTCGCCGGGGCGGGAATGCCTCGGTCCCGCGCTTCGTTCTACCGGGTGCCGATGCGTTGTGTCCCCCGGGCCGCAACTATCGCCGCCGCGGAATACCGTCCGGCTGGAGCCGCGGTGAGCCACTCGCCGAGAGGCGACCACGCATCGGTCCGGCACGCCCTCGTGAGCAGCTGCTCTCGGGGGCGTCGTCATGTCCGGCCGCGGTGGTCGCGGTGGTTAGCCCCTTTCGACCAGCGGCCAGTCACCGGACTCTGGCCGCCGCGAGCTGGCGGCGCAGCAGCGCGGGCGCCTCGGTCAGTGACGGGCCGTACCAGGTCAGGTGCCGCCCGCTGACCAGGGCGGTCGCTCTGCCGGGGAACGCCTCCGGGCCGTCCGAGGCGGTGAACCGGTATGGCTCATCAGGCAGCACGATCAGGTCCGCGCCGGACTCGCGCAGCTCACCGAGATCGACGCGCGGGTACCGGTCAGCGTGGCCGGCATAGACGTTAGTCACGCCCAGGCGGGCCAGCAGGTCACCCGCAAACGTGTCACGGCCGAGCACCATCCACGGCCGACGCCAGATTGGCACCACCGCGGCCCGGCACGCCGCGCCGCCGAGCGGCGGAGGCTGCCGCCAGGCGGCCGTAGCGGCGGCGAGCCAGGCGGGCTCAGCCTGGCGGCAGGCCAGCGTGATCATGCGCTGCAGCGAGGTCAGCGCCTCCGGCAGGTCGCGCACCCTGGTCACCCAGACCGCGAGGCCAGCCGACCGGAGTGCGTCGAGGTCGGACTGCCTGTTTTCCTCTTCGTTGGCGAGGACGACGTCGGGCTCCAGCGCAATGATCTTGCCGGCATCAGGGTTCTTCGTACCGCCGATGCGCTCGACCGCGAGGTCGCCCGGATGCGTGCACCAGTTGGTCGCGCCCACGAGCAGGCCAGGCGCACAGGCGGCGACCGTTTCCGTGAGCGACGGAACCAGCGACACGACACGGCTCACCACAGCGGGAACGAGGACCGAGTGGCCAATGTCGTCCGTCACGCGCGGCGGGATATCCGCCCTGACCTCGCCCACTGCTCCCCCAGTCACGGTGATCTCCGTTGATCGCCGTCAATCCGCCCTCATTCTGGCTGCATTCGCGCGCCGGCACCAGCCTCAATGTCGCGGAGGCGCTCGCATACGCTGGGAGGCCGGCAGCTGGTGATCTTCCCAGTCGCCGAGGAAGGCGTTATCTGATGACTGATGCGGTGCCGCAGACTGTGGTGGCCAGCCTGGACGACCCGTTCGCTCAGCTCACCGGTCCGCTCGCGGAGACGAGGAAGCTGCACTTCGAGGTGGCGGCCACCAGCCAGCTGTCACCGCACCTGCAGCGCATCGAACTCACCGCAGCCGAGCTCGACGGATTCAGCTACTTCCCCGGCCAGGACGTCATGCTCCTGGTCGCGGCAGAAGGCCGCCGGCCAGTCCGCCGCCGGTACACGATCAGGCAGCTTGACTACGAGCGGCGCCGCCTCATGATCGACGTTGTCCTGCATGGCGACGGGCCCGGCGAGCGGTGGGTGCGATCGGCCCGGCCGGGCGACCGGATCGAGGGGATCGGCCCGCGCGGCAAGGTCTTTCCGTCGCCGGAGGCCGACTGGCACCTGTTCATGGGTGACGAGGCGGCGATGCCGGCCATTCTCGTCATGACGGAGTCACTGCCGTCAGACACTGAGGCGACCCTGGTGATCGAAGTGCCCGAGGCCGCCGACGAGCAGGAATTCACCGCAGCCGCGCGCACCAGGGTGAGCTGGCTCCACCGGCTCGGCCGCCCGGCCGGCGATCGCGCCGCGTCCCCGCTCGTCGCCGAGGCCGCTGAGGTCGAACTGCCACCCGGTCGGGGCCACGCGTATCTGCTCGGCGAGGCGACCGTTGTGCTGGCACTGCGCGAGCGCCTGGCCGCCCGCGGGGTGCCGCCAGACCAGATGTCACCGAAGGCCTACTGGGGTCGTGGGCGTGCCAATGCCGGCCACGGGGAGCCGGCCCGCGACGGCTGAATTAACCGCAGCCGGCGCATTCGCGCGTCGGCTGCATGGTCTTTGCCTGGCTGGCCAATCAGGCGTTCTTTCTCAATGGGCATGTTGCTGCTTCATAATGAGGGAATCCCCCCGTCCGTCCCTCTGCCGGAAGGAGCGCCTCGGTGGCATCCGCAGTGGCGGCAGAGGTCTCCGCGGTCTTGTCCAGCACATCGACCCGCACGCTCCTGCTTGGCATCGACAAGACCGGCCGCATCCGCCAGCATGACCGCGCCGCCGGTGACGTGCTGTCCGGCGAGCCGGGCGCGCTCATCGGCACAGAGCTCGCCAGCCTGCTCGCGTCGACCGACGGGCCCGCCGCCGCGCATCTGCAGTCGCTGATCGACGGTGCATGCTCCAACCGCGAGGGGACGTCGGTGCTTGCCTTCCGCACCGCGAACGACTCCAGGGCCGAGGCCGTGATCACCGTCCAGCCGATCAGGTCGCTGGACCCGGAGCTGGCCGCGCAGGTCATCATGCGGATCGCCCCGCCGGTGCAGGAGCGGTTCCTCGACCCGGCGGTCATGCGTCACACCATGGTGGACGGCGCGGTCCGCCGGATCGGCAGTGCGCTGGACATCGACCAGATGGCACCCGAGCTGATCAACATCATCGTGCCGCACTTCTGCAACGCGGCCGGCCTGGTCGTGCTGGAAAGCCTGGTCGGCGAGGACGAGTTCCCGTCCGAGTCACTGGACGGGACGGAGCTGGTGCGCCGCCTCGCGGTTGCCCACGACGACGGCGATTCCGGCTGGGACGCGGCGTTCCCCACCGGCGAGATCCTGCGCTACCAGCCGGGCACCCCCTACACCCGGTGCATGGAGTCCAAGCTGCCGGTGAGCGAGACCATCACCAGGGACCGCGCGGACGCGATGGCGGCCGACTGGATCCGGCGGCCGGTCGCCGACCTGCTCGCCGGCGTCTCCATGCTGGTCCTGCCGCTGATCGCCCGCGGCGTGATGCTGGGCTTCTTCGTCTGCGTCCGCAAGGTCGGCTTCCGCCGCTTCGACGCCTACGACACCGAGATCGGGATGGAGTTCGCGTCCAGGGCCGCGATCTTCATGGACAACGCGCAGCGGTACAGCCGGGAACGAGCCACGGCACTGACCCTCCAGCGCAGCATGCTGCCGACCGGCCTGTCCGCACCGTCCTCCGTCGAGGTCAGGCACCGGTACCTGCCCGGCAGCAAGCTGATCGAGGTCGGCGGCGACTGGTACGAGTCCATCGCGCTGCCAGGCGGCCGAGTCGCTCTGGTCGTCGGGGACGTGGCCGGGCACGGAGTGCGCGCCGCCGTCACCATGGGCCGCCTGCGCACCGCCATCCACACGCTGGCCATGCTGGAACTGCCGCCTGCGGAGACGCTGCAGCAGCTCAACGAGCTGATGAACGAACTCGGTGTGCGCGAGCCGCACTTCGCGACCTGCGTGTACGCGGTCTTCGACGCGGTGGCCGGGACCTGTGAGGTGGCCTCCGCCGGTCACCTGCCACCGCTGCTGGTCCGCCCCGACGGCACTAATGAGCTCCTCGACGTGCAGCCCGCGCCGCCGCTCGGAGTCGGCACCGGCCTGATCGAGACCCGCGTGCTGGACGTGGCAGACGGCAGTCTGCTGGTGCTGTACACCGACGGGCTGGTCGAGAAACGGTCCAGGGACATCGACGAGGGGCTCAGCCGGCTGCGGGAGATTTTCGGCCCTGGTTCGGCGGAGCAGCCGCTAGAGGACCTGTGCCGGGCCACGCTGGCCGGCGTGTACGCGGATGAGCACCGCGACGACATCGCCCTGCTCGTGGCCAGGCTCCGCCGCATCCCGGCCGATCACATCGTCAGCTGGACGCTTCCCGCCGAGCTGACCTCGGCAAAGAAGGCACGCTCGCTGATTCGCCGGCCGCTGAAGCGCTGGGAGCTGACCGAGCTGGTGCCGGTCGCCGAGCTGCTGGTCTCCGAGCTGGTGACGAACGCGGTCAGGTACGCGCAGGGGAAGATCGGGCTGCGGCTGGTGCTGGAGGGCGGGCTCGTCATCGAGGTGCTCGACGATTCCGCTGCGCTGCCGAGGCTTCGCCACCCGGACGACTCCGACGAGCGCGGCCGCGGCCTGCAGGTCGTCAGCCAGCTCGCGCAGCGCTGGGGCGCCAGGCGTGCCGTCTCCGGCAAGGTGGTCTGGTGCGAGCTGCCGCTCCCGTATACGTAGCCGTTCCCGCCCAGACAGCAAGCCGGCCCGCGACCAGAGGTCTGGCCGCGGGCACGACCTGCCTGCCGGACTCCGGCTCGCCCCGCCCCTCAGGCAGTGGGGGCTGGCTGGACGCCGGCGCCAGTGGCGCCGCCCCCTGCAGGAACACCGCGCTGGCGGGTGTCCTGCCGGATGGATAGCTTGCCGTTCCGCATGATGCCGAGCCGCTCCGCCCGCCGCGCCACGGTGCTGTCGTGCGTGACAAGCACCATGGTGAGCTGCTGGTCGCGCCACAGCTTCTCCAGCAGGCCGATGATCTCGTCCCTGGTGCCCTCGTCGAGGTTGCCGGTTGGCTCGTCGGCGAGCAGCACCTTGGGCTGCTTGACCAGGGCCCGTGCGATGGCGACGCGCTGCTGCTGCCCGCCGGACAGCTCCGAAGGCAGGTGCTTGGCCCGGTCGGCCAGCCCGACATCGGCCAGCGCAGCCTCCGCCCGCTGCCGCCGTTCCGCTGCGTGGATATGCAGCGGAACCAGCGCGGTCTCGACGTTCTCCTGGGCGTTCAGCGTCTGAACCAGGTTGAACGTCTGGAAGATAAAGCCGATGGACTCGGCCCGCACCTTCGTCACCTGGCTCTCCCGAAGCTCCGCCAGGTCCTCGTTGTGGTCGCCGAACAGAACGTGACCAGACGTCGGCCGGTCCAGCCCGCCCAGCATCTGCAGCAGCGTCGACTTGCCATGCCCGGTCGGGCCCTGGATAGCCATCCACTCGCCGTCGTCGATCGTGACGTCCACGCCCTGCAGGGCGTGGACCACGCCCCGGCCCTTCGGGTAGTCCTTCGTAACGCCGGTCAGCTTGTACATGTCGCCTCTCCCTGAATCCTGCCCGCCGCAGATTTCGCGTTCGTCAGCTTGCCTCGTGCCGGGGTCGCGGTCACTCGACCCTCGCCAGGGCTGCTGCCGGGCGCAGCCGGGCAGCGCGCCAGCCGCCGAAGCCGCCCGCGATCAGGCCGCCGGCGATCGCCAGGATGACCGCCGCCGCGATCGCGCTGCCGGTGACCTGAGCACTCAGGTGCACGGTGACCGGGTGGCTAGCCGCCGCACTGGCGTTACGGATCCCAGCGAAGCCGCCGCCGCCGGGGATACCGCCGCCGCCGCTGCCGGGGAAGCCACCGCCGGTGAAGGTGCGCGCGCCGCCTGGCGTCGCGCTGCCGGTCGTCGGTCCGGCCAGGGACGCCGTGAGATTCCCCGAGAAGTCACTGACCAGCGCCGAGCCGAGGAAGCCAAGGCCGACGCCGACCAGGCCGCCGATGATGCCGATCGCGATAGCCTCGCCGACCACCTGACCGACAACGCGGCGGCTGGTCCAGCCGAGCGCCTTGAGGGTGCCGAACTCGCGGACCCGGCGGGCCACGGCCGAGCTGGTCAGCAGCACGGCCAGCAGGAACGCGGCGGCCAGCACGGCGATCGCCAGCCACTTGCCCAGGTTGTTCGCCAGGCTGGAGGCGCTCGAGATCGACCCGGTCAGCTCCTTGGCCAGATCATTCTGGTTGGTCACCGTCGAGCCTGGCACCGCGGTCGAGATGTCCTTAGAGACCGTGGTGATGTTCTGCGCACTGGTCGAGGCCACGTAGATGGTGTTGACCTCACCCTTCAGGCTCTTGCCCTGGGCGGTGCCGAGCGCCTGCGCACGCTCCAGCGGGATGAACACGTCGGGCGGGCTGCTCGCAGCCGACTGGCTGACGATGCCGACGATCGTGAACTTGGTCTTAGCCAGCGTGACCGTGGAGCCGACCTTGAGCTTGTTGCTCTTGGCGTAGTTGGAGTCCACCAGCGCCACGTCGGCGTTAGCGTCCGACGCCCTGAACGTCCGGCCAGAGGACAGCTTCGCCGAGCTCAGCGGGCCAAGCGCGACGCCGTTGCCGGCCACCTGCGTGCCGTCGACCGAGATGCTCGGCGGCAGCTTGAAACGGCCGAAGGAACCGCTGCCCCCGCCTCCGCCCCCGCCAAAGCCGCCAAACCCACCGCTCGAGTTCTCGCTCGGGATCTTGAACGTGGTCTTCGTGTCGGTCAGCGTCAGGCCGCCAGCCGCCGCGGCTACGTTCTTAAGACCGGCGACCTTGCTCACGTCAGCATTGCTCAGCGTGCCGAGCGCCGTGCTGGTCAGGCTGTCGACGTTGATCGTCGTGCCCGCCTTCGGCCGGCTGCCGCTTCCCGACGTCCCGCCGAAGCGGAACCGCTGGAAGCCAGAGCCCGCACTGCTGAACTTGGGCGTCTTCGTGACAGTGATATCGGTGTCCTGGCCGTAGAGCGAGTGCAGAACCTCGCCCTGTGCGTTCTTCACGCCACTGGATAGGGCCGTCACGGTGATGACGAGCCCGATACCCAGTGCCAGACCGAGGGCGATGATGCTGGCTTGCCGGGCTCGCCGGCGTAGCTCGCGCCCCAGGTAGGTAAGGAACATCCGCACTCCTAGCTAACGGTGATTGGTCCTGGACCACGCCGAGCCAGGTCGCTGGCCTGGGCGCTCAGTCCGGCCGCGCCAGGCAACGCTGATCAGCGGCGATACTGATGGTGGGCCAGCTTCCTGAGCAGCGCCTGAACGTGCCCTGCGAGGTAGCAGTGCGCAGCCGGGCGGCTACCTCGCGCCCGGGAAGTCAGGAGCCGAGCCCGCCCTGGCCAGCGCCGCCGGGGACCTGGCCGCGGTTCGGCGAAGCGCGCTGTCCAGTACGACCGCGGGAGCTGCCGGCCTGGACGACCGGCCGGTCCTCAGCTCCTCCGCCACCTTCAGCGCAGCTCGGTGCCCGCTCCGGACTGCGCCCTCCATCGTGTCCGGCCAGCCGGTGTCCGTCCAGGCGCCCGCCACGGCCAGACCCGCCAGCGAGTCGGGCTGACTGGCGCGAAGCCGCTGCGAGCCTGGCGTCTGTCGGATGACAGCGCGCCGTTCCCTGGTGACGAAGAAGTCCTCCACATCGGCATCGGCCGCGGCCGGAAACAGCCGCTCAAGTTCAGGCAGCAACTCGGCGCCCAGCCGCGCGGCAGGCCAGTCCAGGTATCTGTCCGCGCTCGGAACGGAGGCGGCGAGGTACTGCCCGGTGCGCAGGCCGGAGGAACCGGTCTTGTCGATGACCCAGCGCAGCGGAGAGCCGACGACGGCAGCGAACGGCAGTTCGGCCACCCTGCTGCCGTAAATGACGTGCAGGCTGAGGACTGGCGACGGCTCAAGCCGTTGCCAGCGGCGCGCGTCGGCCGCCAGTTCGGCCGGCGCGACCGAGACCGCTGCCCACGCCGGCACGGCCAGCACGACGCCGGCTGCGTGGATGATCTCCGCTCCGCCGTTCAGCGCTGCGCGCGTGTCGAGCGCCGCAGCGTGCGACTCTCCGTCGCTAGCGGACCCCGCGTCGCCGGCGGACCCTGCGCCGCCGGCGAACCCTGCGACGCGAGCGAGCTCGGTGCGCCCAGCGCCGGCCGTCCGCGCGTACCGGTCGAGCCGGATGTCGTAGCCGCCGCGAGCCGCCACCCGCACTCCCGCCGCCTTCGTCCCGAGTCGCAGCTGCACGCCGAGTTCGTGCAGCAGCGCCGCCGCCGGCCCGGCGTGCACTGCGCTGAGCGGAGCCCCCGGCACGCCGATGTCTGCGCCCGCACGGCCGGCCGCGACCGCAGTCCGCAGGGCGGTGGCAAACTGCGTCAGGTCTGCCTGCTCGTTCGTCAGCCCGAGCGCGACCGCAGACAGCAAGTCCCAGAAGAGTGCTCGCGTGGTGTCGTCCTGTCCATGGCTGGCGAGCCAGTCTCCGAGGCTGCCGTCGCCGGCGCGGCTGGTCCGGCCGTGCAGTGGCAGCGCTGCGACAGCGACCGCGGCTTTCGCGCGCTGCACGGGCGACAGCAGCCGGTAGCGCGCGAGCGCGCCGGCCAGGTGCAGCGGCGCCGGCAGCGCCGACCGGCGCACGATCAGTTGCTCGCGCGGGCCGAGCACAGCGAGCTCGAGCCTGTCCTGGATGACGCAAAGGTCAAGGCTGCCGAGCCTGATCAGCAGGTCCTGGTAGGCGCTGCTGCAGCGCAGGAATGCGTGCTGGCCATTGTCGATCGTCAGGCCGCGCCGCGCGAACGAACACGTCGCGCCGCCGAGCCACGGGCGCGCTTCCAGCAGCGTTACCATCAGCCCGGCCTCGGCCAGATCGATTGCGGCGCTAATCCCCGCTAATCCCCCGCCAATGACGACAACGTCAGACCGGTTTTCTGAATGCGTCATCTCAGATCCCCCGAGATACCCGATGCCCCCATCGGTTGACCCTGCATGTCAGTGCAGGCACGCGGATTCTAGCGAACCTCAGCGGCTGCGGCTTGTGGTCTAAGAACACCCGGCCCTGCTGGCCGCGCTTGCGCGGCCGGCAGATTGGCCCGTGCGGGTCTAAGAACACCCGGCCCTGCTGGCCGCGCTTGCGCGGCCGGCAGATTATGCCGTGCGCGCTGCGACAGTACTGCGAAGATTGGCCGCCGATGAGTAATGTGATCAGGCGGAGAAATCGGACTGCTCATCCGGTTTCAACTCGGCGCTGAGCATTTGGATGTTACGCTCCAATTCGCCTGTCAGCGTCCTCGCCGCGGCCGGCAGGCTGGCAGACATTCTCAGACTGGGGCCTCAGCCATGGGATTGCGTCACCGCTCCATCCGACTACGGGTGGGCATCCTTATCGCCGTGCCCGTCCTGTGTTTGCTGACGCTGTACGGCTTCGTCGCCGCCTTCACGCTCGGCAGCACACTCACACAGTTGCACGCGAAGACCGTCAAGGACGAGCTTGGTGTCCCGGTCTCGAACTTCCAGAAGCAACTGGGCACGGAGCGCATGCTCGCGCTGCTCAGCCTGGCGAACCCGACGAGCACCACCGACGCGGGCGCGTTTGAAAAGCAGGAAGTGAATACCGACAACTCGTTCGGCGCGCTGGTGCGCGCCGTGCGCGAGCCCTCGGTGACCAGCTATGCCTCGCCGGCCGACGAGGCTGCTATCCACACACTGCTCAAGCAGTTCAAGAGCCAGAACTTCGCCGACCTGCGTGGTGACGTCGTCGCAGACGCCATCAGCCTCGGCACCGCCCTGGCCGGCTATGACTCGGTCATCAACACCGGGTTCACTGTCATCAACCAGGCGATCTACCAGCAGACCAACGTCGGGCTGGTGACGCAGGCGCTCAACGTGATCGACCTCGACCGGGCCTCACAGGCTGGCCAGGAAGAACTTGACCTCCTGGTCGCCGATATGTCGCGGGGTTCGTTCCCGGAGTCGGACCGGCTCATCTTCGCCGGGCTGTCAGCGAATCGACAGCAGCTGATCAGCGCGAGCGTGCCGCAGCTCACCGCGCCTTACCACGGCTACCTGGCAACCTACGTCATGACGCCGATGGCGAACGCGATGAACAGGGCGGAGAGTGCCGTCGCCAGCACACCATGGCGGCATGGCGTACCTCCGGCGCCTGTGCTCGCCGCTCGCGGCACGATCATCGGCTACAGCACCGCGCTCGGCAAGGCACTCACGCTCGCCGCTGACAGGCTCGAGCAGCAGGCGAACACCAACGCCAACAAGGCGCTGCTCGAGCTCATCCTTGCGGCAGGGCTCGGGCTGCTCGGCGCGATCGTGTCCATCGCGCTCTCCTTGCTGATCGGCCGCAGCCTTATCCGCCAGCTGCGCGGCCTGCGCGGATCGGCGATCAGTCTGGCGGAGGAGAAGCTGCCCGCCATCATGACCAGGCTGCGAGCCGGAGAGCCCGTCGACGTCAGGGAGTACACGGCGAAGCCGGTCAGCACGAGCGACGAGATCGAGCTCGTCCAGCAGGCGTTCAGCGTCGTCCAGGAGGCGGCTGTTCAGTCGGCAGTCGACGAAGCGCGGCTGCGCCGCGGCATCAGCGACGTCTTCCGGAATCTCGCGGGCCGCAGCCAGTCGCTGCTGCACCGCCAGCTGACGCTCCTCGACGGGATGGAACGCCGCGCGACCGAGCCCGACGAACTCGAAGACCTGTTCCGGCTCGACCACCTCACTACCCGCATGCGCCGCCACGCGGAAGGCCTCATCATCCTCTCCGGCGAGACGCCCTCGCGCGGCTGGCGGCAGCCAGTGCCACTGGTCGACGTGCTCCGGGCCGCGGTCGCGGAGGTCGAGGACTACACCAGGATCCGGGTCCTGTCGCGCACCAATGCAGCGGTTGCCGGGCATGCTGTCGCGGACGTGATCCACCTGGTCGCGGAACTGGCCGAGAACGCCACCGTGTTCTCTCCGCCGAACACGCCGGTACGGATCCAGGGCGATGTCGTCGGCCGCGGTTTCGCGATCGAGATCGAGGACCGCGGCCTTGGTATCTCAGCGACGCGCCTGGATGAGATCAACGAGAATCTCGCCAACCCACCGCAGTTCGACCTGTCCGGCAGCGACCGGCTCGGCTTGTTCATCGCCGGCCAGCTCGCACAGCGGCACAACATCAAGGTAAGCCTCCGCCCCTCGGTTTACGGCGGAACGACTGCGGTGGTACTGCTGCCCACCAGCCTCGTCGTTGACGCGGACACCTTCGAGCGTGATCCTGCGCTCACCGCAGGCGCGGACAACGGGACGCGTGCGGAAGTGGTAGCCGGCAGCTTCACATTCACATCCGCCGCCCGACAGTCAGCCCTCACGCAGCAGGCCCTCACGCAGCAAGCCCTCACGCAGCAAGCCCTGTCACAGCAAGCCCTGTCACAGCAAGCCCTGTCACAGCAAGCACTGTCGCAACCGGCGCTCACGCAGTCGGCGCTCACGCAGTCCTCGCCGACCCGTCCGGCCGCGCGGAGCAACGGCCTTGCGCTGCCCGGCGGTGATCCGCAGCCGCCGCGTCCAAGGCGCGGTTTCACGCTGACCGGCCGGACGGTGCCACGGGAGACAGCGGTGCCCCCGGCGACAGAGTCGCCGACCGGGGCGGATGCCCGGTCCGCCAGCCCGGATCCGTTCTCCGCCGGTCCAGCGGCGCGGCCTGCCGGCTCTGGTCCCGTCGTTGCCGGCTCACCGCCGTGGCCTCCCAGCCCGCCGCCACGCCACGCTGAGCCGGAGCCGGTCGCGAACAGTTCGTCCGCTGGCGCCGGCACCGACTCCGAGGTCCGCACGCCGACCGGCGGCGTGACCGAGACGGGCCTGCCGGTGCGGATCAGGCAGGCCAGCCTCGCTCCGCAGCTGCGCAACTCCCCACCGCCCGGCCCGGTCGCTGCCGATCCGCCCGCCTGGTCGGCGTCCGGCGGTGCTGGCTGGAGCGGACTGGGCACCGGCGGGTCAGGCGCAGCCGGGTCAGGCGCAGCCGGGTCAGGCGCAGCCGGGTCAGGCGCAGCCGGGTCAGGCGCAGGAAGGCCGGGGGTAAGCAGGCCGGGCGCCGGAGACTACGGCACTGGCGGCGTGAGCTATCCCAGCGCGCCGGACTGGCCGAGCCCGGCGGGCTCCGGTCCTGAGCCGGCCGGCGACGCACCCGCCACTCAGACTCCGAGTACTACCGACCCGGCCTCTGCCGGCGGACCCGTTCCGGCGAGCCCGGAGGCCGCCCGCAACACGATGAGCGCCCTTCAGCGCGGCTGGCAGCTCGGCCGCTCGGAGGCGTCAGATCCGTCCGAATCTGTCTTCACGCCACGGCGGCCGGCCTCGCCACTGCCAAAGCGCATCAAAGACTCACCTGCGCCGCCGCCCGACACTGAGTCGGCACCGGACGCAGAACCCGGCCACGAATAAGCACGACGAGCACGGCGATGGGGAGGCCGATATGAGTCGCACCGGCGGACTGGACTGGCTGCTCGATGACCTCGTTACCAGGGTCGCCCAGATCGAGAAGGCGGTCATCCTGTCTCGGGACGGGCTGGCCATCGGAGCATCGGCCGGGCTCAGCCGTGAGGACGCCGAGCACCTGTCCGCGGTGGCGTCCGGTTTCCAGAGTCTTGCCAGAGGTGTCGGCCAGCACTTCGGCTGCGGGCAGCCACGGCAGACGATCGTGGAGATGGAGTCGGCGTTCCTGTTCGTCACGGCGGCTGGCGAGGGTAGCTGCCTCGCGGTGCTGGCGGCTGCCGACGCAGACGCAGCCGGGCAGATCGCCTATGAGATGGCCGTCCTCGTCCGCCGCGTGGGTGAGCACATGGGTGTCGGTGCCCGGCCGCCATCAAACACTGTCGAGGCTGTGTGACCTGTGGCGCGTGAGGAACAACGGATTGACCGAGACGCGGGTCCGGTCGTCCGACCGTACGCGCTGACCGGAGGCCGCACGCGGCCAACTGGCGAGACCATCGACTTGCTCGCGCTCGTCGCATCGAGCGAGGCCGACACCGTCGGCAGCATGTTCCTGGAGCCCGAGTATCTAGAAGTCATGCGCCAGTGCCGGCAGCCAAAGTCAGTGGCCGACCTGGCATCCGATCTCGATCTCCCACTCGGGGTTATTCGCATCCTGCTCTCCGACATGCGCGAGCAGGGACTGATTGCTATTCGCCAACCAGCGCGGACTCGGCTGACCGACCCGCGGATTCTCAAGGATGTCGCTGATGCCCTCCGCCGGCTTTGACACCGACCTGGACCCGGCAGGCCCGGTCTCCATCAAGATCCTGGTTGCAGGCGGCTTCGGCGCCGGGAAAACCACGCTGGTCAGCGCGGTCAGCGAGATAAAACCGCTGCGGACGGAGGAAGCCCTCAGCGAGGCCAGCATGATGGTGGACACGCTGGATGGCGTCGAGCAGAAAACCACCACGACGGTCGCGATGGACTTCGGCCGGATCACCGTGCGCGATGACCTGGTGCTGTACCTGTTCGGGACGCCTGGCCAGCACCGGTTCTGGTTCATGTGGGACGAGCTCGCGCTAGGAGCGCTCGGCGCGGTCGTCATGGCCGACACGCGCCGGCTGGCAGACAGTTTCCCGTCGGTCGACTACTTCGAGCGCCGCGGGCTGCCGTTCGTGGTGGCCGTCAACTGCTTCGACGGCGCCCGGAGGTTTGACCCGGAGGACGTGCGCACCGCGCTCGACCTGGACTCCGGCGTCCCCATCGTGCTGTGCGACGCCCGGCATCGCTCGTCGAGCCGGGACGTCCTCGTCACGCTAGTCGAGCATGCGATCCAGCTGATCGGCGACCACGAGGTCATGAGCCCAAGCTAGGAGCGCCAGACCAGCGCCAGCGCGCAGTCGTCCGAAGCAGGGCCGCCTCGCTGCATGGTCCGTACCAGCCTGTCGGCCCCTTCCGCGAACCCGCTCGTCACCAGCCGGTCCGCCTCGCCCAGCAAGCGGTCGATGCCAGCGTCGATGTCCCGGCCCGGTACCTCGACGAGCCCGTCGGTGTACAGCATCAGCGCGTCGCCCGGCCGCAGGATGCCGCTTTCCGGCCTGCTCCGCAGATCCGAAGTCACGCCGAGCACGATTCCGCGGGCAGTCGTCAGCCGCCACCGTCCGCTGCCCGCCTCGAAGTGCGCGGCCGGCGGATGACCCGCTGACGAGATCAGGTAGTCGCCGGTCGCCACGTCGAGAGTCAGGTACACGGCCGTGACGAACCCTTCAGGAGGACCGCCGCGCTGAAGGTAAGCATTGCAGGCCGCCAGATACTCCGCGTGCGGCACCGAGCCGAGCAAGCCGCCGAAGGCGCCGGACAGCAGCAACGCCCGTGTCCCCGCGTCGACACCCTTGCCCGCCACATCAACGAGTGCCAGTTCGAGCACCTTGCCGTCACACGCCGACACCAGGAAGTCACCGCCGAACGACGAGCCGCCGCCAGGCCGGAGCACCGAGATCGCATCCCAGCCGTCGGGCAGATCCGGCATCCGGCTCTGCGCCCGCAGTCGGTCCCGCAGCTCAATCAGCATCTGATCGCCGCGCAGGCCCTGCATGCCGAGCTTGGCCCTGGTGCGTGCCAGCACATCCGCGAACAGCGCGGTCAGGACGATCGTCGCTGCGATCCCGAGGCTGCCTTTCCTGCCGTTCAGCCAGTCGTAGCCCAGCATCACCGCGATGACGCCGAACAGGATGCGCAGCGCCCGCGGCCACAACAGAAGACCGCCGGCCAGGATCGGCAGGATCATGACGCCCGGCGATATCCATGTCTCGGACGTCTTGACGGCCCCAATACCGATGCCGATGACGAGCAGCGCCAGGCCGAACGCCATCCGCCGGTTCCGGGTGATGAGCTGCCGGCTGATCCTCGCGCGCTGCCGCGCCGCGGCCGACGTGACCGCGGACCACACGTGGCGACGAACCCTGGCTAGCATCTCCCGGCACCCTATCGGTCAGCGCCCAGGGCAGGAAACGCGCAAGCCTCCCAACGCGGCCACTAGCGTCACTCGGGCCCGGCACGCACACTGGACCTACTCACGCGGTGGCAATGGGCGAGCGACGAGGAGGCCAAGACCACTGATGGCTGGCATGAAGATCACCCTGGACGCGGCTATGCGGACCCGCGACATCTCCCAGCCAACTCCAGCCGAGGAGGCCGCAGCCGAGCGCGCCGAAGCGGCCCTCCCCGGCACCCCCCACGCGGCCGCCCGTCCCCTGCCCAAACCCCCACCGCCGAGCGCACCCCCGCCGACACCGGCCGCGCCGATACCGAAACCCCCTCCAGCGGCGCCGGCACCCGCTCCGGCGGCCCGAGCCGCCGCAGCCATCAGCCCCGGCGACGCCGGCCCGACACCCGCTCCGGCGGCCCGAGCCAACGAAGCCATCGGCCCAGGCGACGCCAGCCCGAATACCCCCCAGCCGAGTCGGCGCCGGGAGCCACAGCGCGCCGCCCGACGCCGGCTGCGCCACCGCCCTCGCGAGGCTGGTGGCGGGCGCTAGACCAGCACCGACGACGGACTCTGGCCGCTGCAGGGCGCACCGCGAGCACGCACGCCTGGCGCCGGCGGGTGCGGGATGCGGAGCGGGGCGTAAGCGTGGCCAGGGCAAGCGTCACCCCACGCGCCTCGGGCCAACGCACCTTAAGGTTCTGCGAGGACTGCCAAGCCCGCGGAGCATTCCGCGCCCGCTGGCGCCCTGAGCGACCCGGGACGGCGCCGCACCGACCGGAGGCGACCGCGATTAACGGACTAGGGCTCGGCCGGAAGCTGACCCGTCTGCTCGTACTCGTCGATCATGTCCAGTCGCCGAATGTGCCGCGGCTCCTCCGAGAACGGCGTCTCCACGAAAACCTTGGCGAACCCGATCGCCGCCTCGGCCGAGTACTCACGAGCGCCGAGGCTGAGCACGTTGGCGTTGTTGTGCAGCCGCGCTAGCCGCGCCGTCTCGTCGCTGAAGGCGAGCGCCGCCCGGACGCCGCGGACCTTGTTCGAGGCGATCTGCTCGCCGTTGCCAGAGCCGCCGATCACGATTCCCAGGCTGCCTGGATCGGCGACGGCGGAGCTGGCCGCCCGCATGACGTAGACCGGATAGTCGTCGTCCGGCACGTACCTCGACGGCCCGCAGTCCACCGGCTCGTGGCCCGCATCGGTAAGCCATTTCACCAGGCTGGCCTTCAGCTCGAACCCGGCGTGGTCAGATCCCAGGTATACGCGCACAGCGCAAGTCTGGCACGATCAGTGCCCGCCTGGCCGCGCAGGGCGAGATGCCTGCCCGCGCTGCGCTCCCGACGCCGATGACGTTGTGCTGAGGTGACGGAGCGGCTGACAAAGCTTAGGAAGTAGTAAACAGAGGGAAGTCATCACTCCGTTTCGTGATACAACGGTTTCTGACAGTCACGAGGCAGTTGGATCACCTCGCCCTAGGCAGACGAGCAAGCGAGGCCGAGACTGATGACGTATCACGATCCAGACGCGTGGCCGCCGCCGCGCATGCCACGCCATGCCAGGCCGCATCGCCGTCGGCGTCGGCGCCCTAGGCGGCCGGCAACTCCGGGATTGCGCGGCACTATCCCGTGGGCAATCGGCTTATGCACCGTCGTCGCGGCGGTCATGGTGGTCGCCGAAGTCTCGCCGCCAGCCCGCCCGGGGCACGACGGCGACACGACTGCGGAACAGTCGGCCACCCAGAAGCTGGTCAATCAGGGCGGCGCGGCTGAGCCGACGAAGTTACCGGCCAGCGCCGGCTCGCGTGCACAGGGCGGCGGGCGGCCTCTCAAGCTCCAGCGCGGCGGCGACACCGCGCAGTCCGCCGGGTGGCACTGGCAGGTCATGGCAGACTTCACCGGCACCGGTAACCTCACCACGACGACCTTCCGCGTCCATCCGCAGCTGAAGCTGCGCCTCCGCTGGACCTTCCGCTGCGCTGCTGGGACCCGGGAGGGGACCTTCGGATTTCAGGACCTGGCCGCGATCACCAGGAGCGCCGGCAGCCTCGAGGAGACCGGAACCTCTGGCCGCGGAACCAGCGTGGTCTATCCCGGCGGAGCTGACAGCTTCCTCGTGGTGACGTCCAGCTGCTCGTGGGCCGTCAAAGCGATCCAGCGCAGCTAGGCCCCTCGCCTAGTCGAAGATCGGTTCCCTGGTGCGGGTGCGCTTCAGCTCGAAGAAGCCATCCGTTCCGGCGACTAGCAGCACGCCGTCCCACAGCCGTCCGGCCGCCTCGCCACGCGGGATCGGGGTGACGACCGGCCCGAAGAAGGAGATCCCGCTGACGGAGATGACGGGCGTCCCCACCTCGTAGCCGACGCGGTCCATGCCGTTGTGGTGCGACACACGGAGCGCTTCATCATACTCGGTCGAGTCAGCGGCGTCGGCCAGGTCAGCTGGCAGTCCCGCCTCGGCCAGCGCCGCCTCGATCGTGGCCCGGTCTGGCTTGGCCTTCTGCATGTGGATCCTGGTGCCGAGCGCGGTGTAGAGCGGCAGCAGCACTTCCGGCCCGAACTTCTGCTCCGCGGCGATGCAAACTCGGACCGGCCCCCAGGCCTGGTTCATCAGCTCCCTGAACCGCTCCGGGATGTCCTTGCCCTCGTTCAGCACCGCGAGGCTCATCACGTGCCAGCATGGCTGGACGGAGCGGACCTTGGTCACCTCCAGCATCCACCGGCTGGCAATCCAGGCCCACGGACATACCGGGTCGAACCAGAAATCAAGCTGGGCAGCTTCCTGCTCAGGCACAGTTTCTCCTTGCGGCAAGTCTGGTTTCCTGCGCCAACCCGCTATTCGCGTTGCGCATTCCGGCCGCGGGCATAAGGATTTGCGTCGACTCGGAAGGGATACCGTGGCTAACAATCTGACGCGCGACGAAGCGCGGGATCGGGCGCAATTGCTGACGGTCGACTCGTATCAGATCGAGCTTGACCTCACCGGCAGCGACGAAA
>Ga0335074_10005040_pt1 | contig 18259 bp, 17 predicted proteins | sample Lox_Sample_23_FD_206715 | JGI IMG/M metagenome (GOLD analysis project Ga0335074, IMG submission 206715) | Soil microbial communities from Loxahatchee National Wildlife Refuge, Florida, United States - Lox_Sample_2.3 | ecosystem: Environmental > Terrestrial > Soil > Wetlands | place: USA... | reverse complement strand
CCCAAAACTGCGCGCTGAAATGATGCTGGTACTGAATGTGGGTGATCGCATCGCCGTCAACGGGAATGCCGCTGATCAGGCACGGAAGGGCCAAGACTAGTGCACTGAGGACGATTGCCGCCGCGAGCAGATACCCCCCCGGACGAGATCGAGTCCATAGATCACTCGCATTCACGAACCTGTGTACGGATGCCATACAGTCGAGGAGCAGTTACTCTGATGATGTGGGTTTGCGAGCGACAACAACGAAATATTGCCCTAGCCCGGCACGCTCTTTCAGTTGCCGGAGGGCGTTGGCCCCGCGAGGAGTCAGTACGCGGTCCAGGCGGCCCGAATTGATCAGGCGCAAAATGCCCGCATTGCCTCTCGGCATGATCGTATAAAGTCGTTCGATAACGAAACCCGCGGACTGAATCAACTGCCGGAGTTTGGAGCGGTGCAGCCAATGACATACGGGGCCGGACGCCAGGGGCTGGGTGTTCGTTCTTTTGATGCGATGATAGACAAATGCGTTAATCGTGGTAAGCACGAGTGAGCCTCCGGGACGCAGGCTTCGGACCATTTTTTTCATGGCTATTTCCTGGTCACGGATGCTGGATATGGCATCCACGCAAACAACAACATCGAAGGCCTCCGGCCGCGACGGCCATTGGTGAAAATCAGCGGCCTCGTAGGTTGGTGGAACTACCCCCGGTCGGACTGGCATTGATGCGGCTTTCCGGCGTGCGATCTCTACCGCCGCGGGTGAGATATCCAAACCGTGGTAGTTCGAGTAGCGGATCAGGCGCGAGAGGCATCCGGAGCCGCAGGCGACTTCCAGGACCCGACTTCCTTGGTATCCGGTGATCCGGTTCACTTCCGCCGCGGCTCGCGACATGAGTTCGTCAGCAACGGGATCCAAGTCTTCCGCCGCTCGATACGATGTATTCCAGAGGTCCCACCACCCCTTCTCGTCCATCTGTCTAGATGGGTCGTTTACTTCTGTTGTCGATCGCATCGTCATTCTTTCAGTGACCACCTGAGACCTCGAAAATCCGGTAGTCATGGCCTTCGTGGATCATTTGGAAGCCCGACTGGAACGCCTGTACCAGAGATTGAAAACACAACTCTTCCGACGGCTGCCAGTAAGTGTCGCGGTGATGCGCCACCACGACAACTGCGACGCCCAGTCGGCGAATGCCATCCATGAGCACATGGGGATCCGAAAGAGGCGGAAGCCAAACCACACGGCGGCCCGTATAGTGGAACAACAGGTCCTGGTCCCTTGCCATGATCACACGGTCTGCGGGCTCATGTGTTCGGATCCACTGAGCGGCGGCGATTTCGGGGTACGTCTCCTGACGGGTCACGTCGATACGTAGGTTCTTCTGGCCCCAGGCGACTTGCTGCACCATACCCGTCGCAACCAGAAAGACCAGCAGAAGAGTCCCACAGACGCGCAGAGCGGCTGGACCGTAGACGTTCAGAGAAGACGGATAAACCTCGGTACCGCGGCGTTTGCTGATAGAATCGAACTGGAACAGCAGCAATCCGATGATCGCCGCGGCCGCCCATAATGCCCCCGCCGCGACCGGTTGCAAGCGGTCACTTCTGGCATGTTGTGTATCAACATTGAGCGGCAGAATATGCAAAGCAAAGCCTATAGAGCAAATACTGAGGGCGATGCCTACGATCAACAGAAATGCACCGGCAACCTTCGGCTGACGAATGCACCAAGTGCGGAGAAGCAGGGCCCCGCGCCACAAGTAGAGGACGGCCAGAGGCACGACCGGGAACAGAAACCTTGGTTTCGAGTCCCACGGCCACAGCCAGAAGATGGCCTCGTAACACAAAAAGTACCAATCGAATGCGTCGCCGCCGCCCCTGAGGGAATGCAGGAGGCCGGCGGCGCCAAGCGTCAATACGCCAATTACAAGAGGGGATGACCAGAATATACTGACGTGTCTTCCCGTCAGCAACTCCGACAGAAGGGCCGCCCTCGCCACAATATTACGTTCAACGCGGACTGGAATATCTGAGAGTTGCGCCAAACCCAACTCTGGATGCTGGCCATCCTTCACCTTTAGCTGGGTCACGTACGACTCGGGATAGCCAGGGAGATTCCATTCCAAGACCTGATGCCGGCCAGCCCAGGCGCTCCAACCGACTTGTACAACTACGCCGAATAACAACGGGAATAGGAATCGACGCAGACGTTGACGGCCCGCCTCGGGGGCAATCATAAGCGATGCGACAACCCAAATGCCCACCCCCGCCAGCAAGGCTACCCCGACTGAGCGTATCAAAATCGCCGCTGCGATCAGAATTCCAAGCAAACCGATCCACGCGATCAGGCGAGGGCCAGGAACAGCCCGATCGATTGTGAGCATCAAGATCAGTGCGAGCATGCTCACAAGAAAGTAAGCCATTTCCGGAAAAATAACAGACGTATTAAAGCTAAACAGGGACGGCGCGGCACCTAACAGGAGGCACCCGACGGCCGCGACGCCACGCCCCTGAACACGGCGTAACAAGAAGTAAGCGGCAAGCAGGCCGAGTGTGGTGGACACCGCGATAACGCCGAACTGTACGGCCGGACTGAGACCGAAGAACCGGCCGATCAGCGCCAGAATCAACGGAAAACCAGGTGGCAGGGTCGTTTCCGGAAGGTAGTCAAACTGGTAAGAACCATGATGGAGGATCGACTGCGCCAAATCCGGGTAGCCAGGATCGTTCAAGAAGTCGGAGGCGTGCGGATAGTAGCTGAACTGAATTGCGCCAAGTAGGAGAATGGTTGCAAGAACCAGTCCGTCCGAGCCCCAGGCCCCAACGCGGACTGAATTTCCAGCCTTAGCCGTGCCAGAGACCTCAATAAGCTGCACACATGCTCCGAACAGCTCCCATCAATTGTATTTGCGGTTGACGGGAGCTACGGGACGGCCTTCCAGGTACTTACCGATCCCCTCTTCCAACGCCCGCCGGTAAATGACATGGGCCTCGAAGACGGCCTCCGCGGTCCTCTCGATGTCTGCATTACTATGCGAAAAACTGATTACGAAGGACGGGGCGAGTATCCCGCGCCGAATCAATTCCTGCATGAACAGCGTACGGAAAAGTTGCGAGCGCTGCTGCACGGAATCGCGGGTTTCAAAGATGAGGTTGCACGGGCGGCCCAGGATGGAGAAGAAACTTTCCAGGCGGTTCTCTGCAATGGACTGCTGTACTAGACCGCGCAGTTTCTCTCCCTGGCTCCAGAGGTATCGGACCACATTCCGCTCGCGGTATATACCGATGATTTCAAGTGAAGCAGCAAGAGCATGGGTCTCCGCCCCATGAGTGGTGGAGAGCAGAAACACGCGCGGCTGGTCGTGGTCCAGCCCGCCAAGCCGCATGATCTCCCGTTTTCCAGCCAGCGCAGCGATTGCAAACCCGTTGCCCAGCGCCTTGCCGAATGTGGACAGATCCGGAATGACGCCGTGATACTTCTGGGCACCCCCAATGTCCCAACGGAAACCCGTGATCATCTCATCGAAAATCAGCAATGCGCCGCGATCCGCACAAAGTTTCTTTACGTTTCGGAGATAGTTTTCCGATGGTGGAACGGAGGCTTCCGCCTCCATGACGACGCAGGCAATCTGATTCGGGTACTCCTCGAAGAGAAGACGCAGACTATCGACGTCGTTGTAATTGAATTTGAGAGTGAAACTCGATATCGCGTCCGGGATGCCCGCGTTGGTTTGGGTGGTTCCAATAAACCAATCGTCCGTGGAGAAAAACGGCTGGTCACCGCAAATCGCAATTAAATCACGCCCTGTATAGGCCCTGGCTAGTTTGACGGCCGCAGTTGTTACGTCGGAGCCGTTCTTGGCAAACTTGACCATATCGGCGCCGTCAATTACGTCCAAAAAGGCCTCCGCAAGATCGACCTCAATCTTAGCCGGCCGCGTGAAGTTCGCGCCGCGTTCCATCTGCCTACATGCCGCCGCGACCACCGGTTCAAACGCATGGCCCAAAGTAACCGCACGCAGGCCCATCCCGTATTCGATAAACTCATTCCCGTCGACATCCCAGACATGGCAGCCTTTTCCCCGTTCGACAAATATGGGCGTTTGCTCAGGGTACTGATCGTCACCTTTGGCATAGGTGTGCGCGCCACCAGGTATCAACCGATGGGCTTTGGGCTGCAGCGTACGGGACCGAGAGCAGTCTATAGCAGCCGCGGCGTCAAGCATTCGACCCCCAGTATTTCCAGACATCTCAGAGATCGCGAGTCGGAGGGAAAGGGACGACAAGTTTCCGGGCGTGAAAGGCTTCCGCATAACCACTCGGGGCGTTTGATTCCATCCCCCGCAGCCGCATCAGTCCGAGAAAGGTCTCGCGATCAAACCAATGCTTGGACCGCTGCGACGCGAAGGCGTCACGCAGGAATTCGACCTTGCGCGCACATATCGCTTCTTCCAGTGGAACGAAGAAGTTCGGGCGGCCCGTGTCGCCGTCGTACTTCGGAATCTCATATTCCAGTATCAGGTGGTTGCGGAAGGTATTCCAGGTGAGTTCCGATATCAGCCGATGGTCCTGGTGTGCATCACCTCGCCAGTGGGTGAAGATCATATCAGGCGCTACCTGTGTCTTCATCTCTTCGAAAAACTCCTTGACTTCGCCTCCGGTATATGGCAAAAACCCATCCCGGAATTCCTTGATAACGATCGTCCTGTCGCAGCCCGCCGTGTAAAGATCCGCGGCCTTCTCGGCTTCGCCACGGCGGCAACCGGTTGCGCTGAACACCACCCAATAAAACCGGACGATTGCGAACGCCTGAATGAGTGACAATACGGTGCCGCCACACCCGATTTCAATATCGTCGGCGTGTGCACCCAAGCAGAGGACGCTCGGCGTTGCCGAGTTCTGAAAATCAAGACCCAAACCGGTCATTTACTTTCAGACACGGCCGGCATCAACTGCGACGGAGACGCGGTGAAGTTCGCCTCCGAGCCATCAAAATAAATAGACACGACCTCCTCCGGAATTCGGGTGAAGTCGGACGCCCTCAAATAATCCCGCAAGGTAGTGCCGGTACACGCCGAATCGATATTCCTTGCCCCGCGGCGGTTGCAAAGGTCGTCGACATCCACGACACGAAAATCAATGCTGTAGCGGATCACCCCGCAACTGTTGGGTACAGTCGAATGGAGTTGTGCAGCAGAAAAGAGGATGGCACCTCCGGGGTTGACCACCAGCCGAAGTTGCGGATCCGGCTCTAAGGGCGTCTGCGGGCGGGGCTGGACGCGTGTGTCAGCTTTGACATGGGTGGCGGCGCTGAGGCGGCTCATTCGATTCCACTCATAATAATTATAGGTCTCAGAGTTGTTTGGTACGATGTTCTCCCAATACTGTGGGTGGAATGCCATACCATTATCGGGGGAAAATTCGTAAACCGGAAGCCACCAATTGATTTGCGCGAAAGGAGCTGAATACCAAGTGTCGCGGTGCGGATGAAACGCGTAAGCGATGCCAGCTGAAAGGTATTCAGGGGGAAAAGCCGTGCGCAGACGCGGCACATCGAAATAGGTCCTGTCTAAATCGCAGCCTCGCTCCGCCAGCATCCCTTGGATATATGTTTTCGACAACGGATCATGGATAAACGCCGGTTTGAGTTTGGCCAGGATTTCGACACAACGCTCAACTGGCAACTCCTGGTAAACGGTCAGGGGATCGTATGGTCGGAAGGCGGCCTCGATCAGTTCCCGGGCGAGATCGCACAGTTTGAGCGCACTGGGAGATGGACTGTAGGCAAAAACAGAGCCTTGATATAAGGCCGTCCTTCTCTCCGAATCAAGGCGGTTGGAGTCGAAAAAGACGTTCATATAGTCCTATCGAAACGCCGAGTCAGGCGACCACGCGGGCCGCAACAGCGTTCTTTTTCCACACGTACCAAGGAGCTTGGCCGGAGGCCTCCAGCTCATCGAGTATTTGCTTGTCTTTAAACGTATCCATGCATTGCCAGAAGCCTTCGTATCGGGGAGACCAGACCCTGGACTCGGCGATCATCCGCTTAAACGGCTCATAAACCAGCTCTTCTCCTGGCTTGATGTATCGAAAAACATCTCTCCGCAGCAGAAAGTACCCGCCATTTACCCAGATATTAGATTCCTTCATGGTTCGAATCGCGCAAACTGTGCCGCCGTCGGTCAAATGGACAAGATCTAGGCTGCTCGAGCGCGGCTGAACCGAAATAAATGAAGCATAGCTGTCGCGGCGGGAAAAGTCTTCAATCATCTGCGGGAGGTAATAATCCGTCAGGCCATCGCTGTAGTTAGCGAGGAAAACCTGCTCGTCGTCCAGGTACGGTTCGATGATGCGCAAACGATCCGCGATCGTGGAACGTAGGCCGGTATCGACGAAAGTGACCGTCCAGTCGTCGATATCCCGTTGCATGAAGTCCAGTTTCCTGCCACCGTGGGACAAGGTGAAGTCGTTCGAGACGGACTCCTTATACTCCAGGAAGTAGTTCTTGATCACATTGGCTTTGTACCCGAGGCAGAGGATGAAGTCTTTGTGGCCGAAGTGGGCATAGTACTTCATGACGTGCCACAAGACGGGTCGTGCGCCGATGGTCACCATGGGCTTAGGAACATCCTCCGAGTATCCCCTCAGCCTCATTCCTTCACCGCCGCAAAACAGCACTACCTTCATTCCGCACTCCCCCTTAATAGACCGTAACCATTGGAACCGGCACCACGAATTGCCCCCCCCAACAGCGAATAAACTGCAACTGTTCCATAATCTCTTCTTTCAGGTTCCAGGGCAGGATCACCACGTAATCCGGCTGCGTATCCCGGATCCGGTCCGGGTGGCAAATCGGGATGTGGGTACCGGGCAAATGTCGCCCTTGTTTGTGCGGGTTGCGGTCTACCGTGTACTCGATGAGGTCTTTGCCGATGCCGCAATAATGCAGCAGGGTAGCGCTCTTGCCGGGCGCCCCATAGCCAGCAACCGACTTATGCTGCCTGGCGGCTGTAATCAGGAATTCCAACAACCCGAGCTTTGTTTCCCTGACCTTCTTCGCGAAGCTTCGATAGCCGTCGAGGGACGCTAGTCCCGCCTGCTTCTCCTCCGCGAGCACCTTGGCCAGATTCGCTGTTATCTCGTGGCGCCGGTCCTCTGCGCGGCATGCATAAAGCCGAAGTGATCCCCCGTGGGTAAGCAATTCTTCGACATCGAAGAGCTTGAGTCCGTGGGCTTCCAGGATAATCCTAGCGGTCAGCAAAGAGAAGTAGGAGAAGTGTTCATGGTAGATGGTGTCGAACTGATTCGATTCGATCAATCGTAAAAGATGGGGGAACTCGAGTGTCAGTACACCATCGGGTTTAAGCAGAATCCTTAGGCCCTCAACAAAGTCATTCAGGTCTGGGACCTGTGCCAAGACATTATTCCCCAGCACGAGATCGGCGCAACGGCCTTCGGCGGCCAGTTGGCGCGCTAACTGAGATCCGAAGAACCGTACGAGCGTCGGCACGCCCTTTTCCAAGGCACCTCGGGCCACATTGGCGGCAGGCTCAATTCCTAGGACCGGAACTCGCTGTTGCACGAAATACTGTAGAAGGTATCCATCGTTGCTGGCGACCTCGACTACAAGGCTTTGCTGATTCAGTCCAAGGAGAGCGGCCATCTTCCCGCAGTACCGCTCGGCGTGTTGAAGCCAGGAGACAGAATAGGACGAAAAATAGGGATAGTCCGAGAAGATCTTCTCGACGCTTTCAAATTCCTCGAGTTGCACCAGGAAACATTTCGGACAGACGTAAACGTGAAGCGGATAGTAGGTCTCGCCGTGGTTGAGATCGGTGGTAGACGGGTAAGTCTCGCACAAAGGCGACATGCCCAAGTCGACAAAAGTCTGCTCCAACTGAGCCTTGCAAAACCGGCAGGGCCGGTCAACCCTGCTTCCCTCTCTCGGGTCAAACCTCTCCATGTCCTTTGTAAGAGTGGTAATCATAAGCGCCTGCAGGAAATAGTACTGCGACTCACACAACAACGGCGGCGGCACGGTGGCTCCAGCGCAATGTCTCGTCTACCTGCCTGGTTTCAATGAGCTTTCGCAGTTGCTTGAGGCGAGTAAAGCGGCCGCTCTCAATTTGCGAGGCGTTTAGAGGTACTGCTCTGTAGCTGTCGTAAAGTTCCTGCGCGCCTTTACGCGCGTCCCATTGTGGAACGAAATCGGGCAAGGTGCGCCGGATCTTGTCACAGTTGATGCGGTAGCAGCGCTTGTCCGGTCCACCGCCAGGGGCGTACTCGATCCGGCAGCCCGGAACTGTCTCGGCCACGATCGCCGCCAAATCACCGATCTGGTAATTCTCGTTGGTGCTGCCCACGTTAAATGTTTGGTTGTGGACCAAATCTTCCGGCGCGGCGAGGACGGCGATGATCGCCCCGATGATATCCCGGATGTGGACGACTGGCCTCCAGGGAGTACCGTCACTCTTGATGTAAACCTCGCCTCGGGTGTAAGCCGATGCCACCAGATCGTTGAGGACCACATCCAGTCGAAGGCGTGGAGAGACACCATAAGCTGTGGCATTCCTCAAGGAGGTAGGGCTGAAATTGTCGTCCGCGAGCCGTGCGAGATCTTGCTCCAGCAGGACCTTCGATACGGCGTACGGCGTTACCGGATTCAGAAGAGAGGTCTCATCGTGGAAAACATCGCCGGCGGCACCATAGGTACTGCAGGACGACGAGAACACAAACCGTCTCACTCCAGCTTTCTTCGCCAATTCGGCCAGCCGGGTGGAGGCGGAGTGGTTGATCTCGTAGGTGATCGCCGGGTCGAGGTCACCCAGGGGATCATTGGAGAGTGCGGCAAGGTGGACAACCGCGTCGAAGCCTTCTAGGTCTCTTAACTCTAAATCCCGGAGGTCCTTTCGAATCTCGCCGATTTCGAGTGGCGGCTCTCCAAAATCACATCCTTCAAACAGATCCGTATCGAGGCCGACGGGTTCATGACCCGCCTCACTCAACATCGGGCCGGCGACGGCTCCAATATAACCTTTGTGGCCGGTCAGTAATATTCTCATTGGTTATTCTCTCAGGCTTGATCTTTAGCGCCGGCGGGAATGGCACATATAAGGTCGGTTTGGGAGAGACAATCCGCAGCTGCCCTAACCCTTTCGAAACGAAGACCAGAACGTTCCGCAATATCTAACAGAGAGTGCTGGCCATCCGACAGGTTCAACACCCAAAGGCGTGCCTCAATCTCTTCCGGCATAGCATCCCCGCCGAGAGACCCATAAAGATTCCGCCTTCCCAGTTGCGGCTCACAGTAGGGGTTCTGGTTGCAATACCGCCGATTATTTTCGAGCACGTCCACGATACCTGCACACAGCCGCAGCGATCCGCTAAGTGAGCTTGGCCGGATGAACTCGAGGTTGTCTGCCGAAGTATGATACTCGGGGAAAGTACCCCAGACACCACGCATTAAGCAGCCCACGGGAAGGTTGAACCCAGGAGAGCAATATTGACGCTCATCGTAGCCACTTGGAGTGAATTCCAGGATTTGGTATGGCTCACCATGATCGCGGAGAGCTTGCGCCACTGCCCGATCAATTTCAGCAGTTCCTCGGCGGCTCTTCTTGTAATGAAATCCGCCTGCGTCCCCGAGGCACGTCAGTACCAGTCCGTGGCGGATGCGGTCCACGGTCGCACGGTTTCGCGCTAGCCACGTAATAGCGCCAATGGTTCCGGGGATAAACAAAAACCGATAGGAGTACTGATGATCTCGTCCGGCCACCAACTGGGCCAGCAACGTGGCGACCACCATGCCAGAGAGGTTGTCATTCGCCAGGGAAGGATGGCAGGCGTGGCATGAGATGAGGACCTCATCCTCCGACTGGCCCCGCAAATAGCATTCTCCGTATGTCAAATGGCCGTCTTCGAGAGTGGAATCAATATAGACTTCGTATTCTGTGTCCGGCAAGGCCAAAACTTGGTTGTGTGAGAGGCAGAATCCCCAGTTCTCCTGATAGTACGATGTCCGATACGGTATCCAGTCCGGTTTGTCCGGCAAACTGAACAGGTGCGGCCTGAGTTCGCTTAAATGCATCGTGGAGTCGATGGGGCGGCTGTAGTTGAGGACGTGCAGATTGCAAGTATTGAAATCAACCACTCGGTGCCCTTCGCGATTTTTGATGTAGGCGTCCCGGATGTTCCACTCTTTCGGCACGGTCCAGTCAAAGACAGGCGTGCCTGTGGCGACTTCGCTCGTCTCAAACGGAATGCGCTCTCCAATTGTGGATAGGGTCTTCCGCATTCCAGCCCCGGTGATGCTGCGGCAGATCGGATAAAGCTCTGTCGCAAGGGCGTACAATTCGCTGCCAACTTCCGCGGGATCGCGTCTCTCGAGTTCCGTCAGCAGGCCCATTTTGCCGTTCAGAAGTTCGGGTAGGTCCGGTCTCGTTCAGATATCACCTGCACGGCGCCAGGCCATTCAATTTGAAATGCAGGATCGTCCCAACGGACGCCCCGAGCCAAATCCGGGTGATAGAACTCCGACATCTGGTACAGAACCTCGGTTTCATCTTCCAGGGTCAAAAATCCATGTCCGCAACCCTCCGGTACGTAGACCATGCGCCGGTTGGCGCTCGTCAAAACCGCCGCGATCCACTCGTGAAACGTCGGGGAATTGCGCCGAAGATCGACGACGACGTCGTAGATCGCTCCTTGAGTACAACGCACCACCTTGGTTTCGGGATACGGCTGCATCTGGTAGTGGATTCCACGAAGTGTCCCTTTTTGAGTGTTATATGAAAGGCTGCACTGCACGAGTCTGGGATTCAGTCCGTTGTCCGCGAATTCCTTTTGGCACCAGCACCGCGCAAAGAAACCACGCGTATCAGCCTTCGGTTCAATGTCGATTTCAAAGACGCCCGGAATTCTAGTTTGGCAGAACGTCATTCCGGCAAGAGGCCTCAGGAGGCGGGGAAGGCATGCGGTCGTTCTTGCTTCAAGGCCCAAGTTGGACAAGCTACCGCCCCTTGGGCCCCACTTCACTTGTCGTCATATCCCTGCCCGCCGGAAAATGCAGGTCTATGGCCATCGGTGCGTAAGGGGGTAAGTTGCTTTATTTCCCTGAGCTTACATATCGTATGGGAATGGGGGGCTTGGGGTGGATGCCGTACAGTTGAGGACAATTGGGATTTGGTCCCGATTCGTCAGCTTCGAAGCAGAAGCCGGCGGGGCGCAGACTGAATCCGTACTGTACCTAAATCGATTCACCAATTTCCGTAAGTTGATGATTTTACGGGAGATCTTAGCGTTGAGCGCGCCTGTTAATTCCCATGATGGCCTTCCCCTGGAGCGCCTTGAGGGGGACTAAATCAGCCAATCAACCTGAGTAGGCTCGCGAACCGACACGGCCAGTCGCGACGCGCGGCCAATTCCCGGAAAGGGCCGAATCCAATTCCTCTAGCGTGACTGTCGCAGTCCCCGCTTTGCCGACAACGATCCCTGCGGCCACATTGGCCACGTGAGCCGCATCGGCAATATTGCATCCGGCGGCCATCGCCAAGGAGAGCGTGGCTACAACTGTATCCCCTGCACCGGTGACATCATAGACTTCCTTCGATTGGGTCGGCATGTGAACCAACCATCCGCCTTCAGAAAACAGGCTCATGCCCTGTTCACCGCGGGTGATCAATATATTACGCGCCCCGGTCTGTTCCAGCAGCCGGCGGCCCGCCGCTTCGGCGCCCCGGTCGTTGTCGACGCGGTAACCAGAGAACTTCTCAGCTTCTTTTTCGTTTGGCGTGATGACCGTGACCGGCCCGATCCCTGAAAGATCAAAGGCCTTCGGGTCCAAAATGACCGGGATGTTGGCATCCTCACACGCGGTTAGCAGCTCCTTGAATACGGCACGATTGACAACACCTTTGTCGTAATCGGAGACGACTAGTGCGCCGATCCCCGGCAATTCCCACCGCACGGATGCGATCATCTTCGCGCTCAACTCTTGCGCCACGGGCGCTTTCGACTCCGAATCAAGCCGCAGCAGTTGCTGGTGTTGCGCAACGATTCGCGTCTTAACGGTCGTGGGGCGACTAGGATCGACAAAGATGTACTGCGCAGAAAGCTGAGCTTCGTCTTCAAGCTTGCCCTTAATGGTCCCGCCTACCATGTCGTTCCCCACGACGCCGAACGGAAGCGGAACTCCCCCAAGGGACTTGATATTCATCACTACGTTGCCTGCCCCTCCTAATGTCGAGAATCGATTCCGATACTCCACGACGGGCACGGGCGATTCCGGCGAGATGCGCGTGACGCTACCGAGAACGTACTCATCGAGCATGTAATCGCCGAATACCCCCACTGAGCCGGTGAAGCCACCGGCGATCTGTCTCAACGATAGACTTCCCCTATTAATGGGCTGCATCGATTTCCATTCCCCCGTTCGCACACGCGAGACCAAGCGGTTGCCCAACCAGCGAGTGGAACCCATCCAGGACATCGGCAGTCGAAATAGCATCCCCTGGTTCTGGCGAGTAGGCACGCCGGTAAAAGTATTGTTCGAGCAGCGGGCTTACCACTTTCGCCAACCTGCCGTAGCCATAGATTTCATGGGGGCTGGTGCAGGTAAACAGAGCCACCACCCGCTTTTGCAGCGCAAGGGCAATGTGCATTGCGAGCGTATCTCCGCAAATCACAAACTCGCACTCGTGAATGTCATCGGCATACTCGATGACGGAGTCGCGCTGTTTGAAAACCCGCGTTTGATACCCGAGGTCCCGCAGTCTTGCTGCAAGCTCGCCATAGCGATTCCAGCGCTTAGTTGGCCATACGCCGCCCGCCCGCTCCTCGATCCCTATCAGGCCCGATATTGGCGTCGTTCGCAACGGCAAACTCAATACGGGGTCTTCCCCTTCAAAGCTCATTCCGAGGCCCGAAAAGATCATCTCCTGATATGTCTTCCGGTTCCCTAGCTTTAGGAGGTCGGCTTTGATACGGCCATATCTGGAACTCAAGCTCATGTCGAACCATTCACCGCCCCGGGCGTCATAGGTAACGCCGTCGCCATTGAGGTATGGACCGACGATCGCCCCGGTGGCTGCAGTGGACGCCAGTTCAGCCGATGATTTATCGTCTTCCAGATTGACCACCAGGTCATACGTCCGTTGCAGGTGGAAACCCGGGACGTCTGCGGGGAGTAGACTAGTAATAAGTGGATTCCCACGCAGCAGCGGTAGCGCCACCATGGAAGTGACCCATGTGACCTCTCCGTCGAGTATTCGAAGCAGTGGCGTAGTTCTAATGACATCGCCAAGCGCTCCGAGCTTAATGATAAGAATCTGTCTCTTCATAAGTTGGACAGCGGATCTCGAGGGCCTACATTTTCGGCAGCCGGCGGGAACATCGCGCAAAGGAGTTCAGGAGGCTATTTTAAGAAACCGCAGCTCATTCGCCAGATCTCTGAATGATAAGGCCTCCTGCCGCACCTTAGGTATCAAGGCGGAGAGGAGATACGCCGCCGCGAATCCCAACGCCGCCACCAAGAGTTGCGAGGTGGGCCGCTGCGGAGCGATTAGGTACAGAGCAATCTCGGCGGAGAGCACGCCCGCAACGCAAAGCGTAATTGGCCATACGATGGCTCTTCCTAAGCGCTTGAGAGTCAAGTCGGTGCCTCGGAACGTAAACTTAAGAATCCAAGGGAACATGGCCACCAGAACCAAGGATCCCGACAGCGCCACTCCCTTGATGCCGAAAGGCAGCCCGATGGCAAAGCTGGTGATCATGATCGGCGAAATGACGCTCAGGAGTTTAAGAAGGCGGCTCGATTGCCCACGGCCCACGAATGACCACACCGTCAGATCGAGCAGGAGTTGTGCGAGCGCCGAGATGGCCAGAATCTGAAAAACCGGCGCTGCGGCTCTCCACCGACTGCCGAGCACTACGGTAATCACTGGTTCCGCGGCAACGAATAGGAAGCCAAATACCGGTGCACTGATCCAAGTGCTTATATTAACGGCGCGCAAATAGTACCGTGCAAACCTCGCCGGATCGCTTTGCACCCTGCTGAAAGCCGGCACAAGAACGTTGCCGATTGGACCGCCGAGTTGCCGCAGGGGTAGCATCAAAAGATTATAGGCTTTCGAATACAACCCTAGAGGGCCGGCTCCCCAATGCCAGCCAATCAGGATTCCGTCGGCGCTGCGATTGATATTGTAGATAATATAGGACGTAGCTGTGTTACCGCCAAAGGCCACGAGGGAGCCGACTTTCGCGTCGCGCCGTGGCAAGCCGGGTATCCACCTGACCCCCAACCATGAGAGCGCCATTCGGGTCACGTTCATCGTGAGCGGTAGGGCCACTATAGCCCAGTACCCTGCTCCGCGCCATGCAAGTATAATCGCGACGGGGACCCCCAGAGCCGAAGATAAGACGTCTCGGATTGCCAGGGACAAGAATCGCATTTGGCGCTTGAGCAGGGCGTCGTGCTGTACACGAAGGCCGCCAATGAGAAATGTCAGAGACAAGACTAACGTGACGGCCTTGAGCCGCGGTTCTCGATAAAACCAAGCCAGCACGGGGGCAAGACCCGCCGTGATCAGCATCAGGACAAGCCCGATCGCTACATTGATCCAAAAAAGGGTACTGACCTCGTTATGGCTGATGTTCTCGCGTTGGATCGTGGCCTCAGAGAGGCCGAGATCTGCGAAGGCTTGGCCCAATCCAGTAATCGCCGTCACCATTGCGACCAACCCGAAGTCCGTGGGCGTCAGCAGTCGCGCCAGCACTACGGTCGCGACGGATTGCAGAAGGAATTGCGTACCCTGTGATGTGACGGTTAGGAGACCGCCGCGGACGGACCTGCCTTTCAAGTCCACGCGAAGGTGCTCAGTACTAAAGGTTTCTGCTAACTGCGGTTGGGATGACAAGGTGTTTCCTGGATGTCTGAACCGTTGGAAACCGAGAGTTCTGGCATTTGACTTTCTGAATATCGCCAGCACTCGGTGTCCACTATCCTCATTTCGGCGCCTTCAATGAGGGATCATACCCCCGAGGTTTCATTATTAGCCGGCATCTCGGGCGACCGTAGCAAGTCGGCGTATACTCTCATAGTCGATTGAGCGACGACGTCCCACGAGTTCCTTGCCACCACGAACTCCCGAATCTCCCGTCGCCGGCGGCCAAGTTCAGCGAATAAAGGGCTGGCAAAGTATCGATGGATGACATTCGCAAGATCAACCGAATCTTCAGGCCTGAACAGAAATCCCGTTTGGCCCTCCACGATATCGTCCTTCAAGGAACCGACGTCGGCGGCAACCACCGGCAGGCCGAAACTGTATCCCAGGAAGAGTACGCCGCTCTGATAAATATGCCTGTAAGGCAGAACAAATAAATCTGCCGCTTTGAAGTAAATTTCCGTTTCCTCATCTGGAATGAAATCGGCTCTGAGCAGAGCGCGCCCGGTGTCCACGTCCTTCCGGAGTGCGTCCCGGAGGGGCGCCCAGTATTTTTCGCAGTTTTTCGGTCTGCCGGCGATGATGAGCCGGTAGTCCTCGCACCCGGCAAGAAGCTGGCGAAACGCGGACACCAGGTACTCCAGGCCCTTGTAAGGTGCGATATTGCCGAAAAATAGCAGCGCTTTATCCTGTCGGTCGATTCCGAGGCGCTTCCTTGCCTCGGCCGGCGTCAAACTCGTATTCGGAACCGCGTTGTTGATCCCAAACGGGATGACGCTAACCCCGCGCCCTTTGGGAGCAATCTCAGCCACGAGTTCGCTCTTCATCTTTTCGGTGTGAACGAAGATATGGTCGGCAAGCCGGTACTGGACGCCGAGCGTCAAACGGTTGAGTAGGCTATCGTTACAATCGCGCTTGCCAGCATTTACATTATGCACTGTAAGTACGATTCGCTTGCCCAACGATCTGTAATAGAGCATCAGTATCGTTCGATCAAAAGATTCGAACTTATTGTTCCATAGAATGTGAAATATGACGGGCTTTGCTTTGGCAGCATACCGAAGGAGCCGCGTGTAGTATAGCACCACCCTGAAAACCTTCCTCACAAAGCTTGCGTTCGGTCTCTGATCACCGCGTAGATTCAAGAAGGTGGTTCCGGGCTTTCCATGAAACGCTGGGCGATCCAGCTCATCATTGCCGATCAGGTCCAACGCAGCGCCGTTCGCGATGAGCGCGGTGGCCAAACCGAAGGCGTAGGGCTGATCGGCTCCGCCGGTCAGCAGAGACACCGCGACTTTCTGGGATCTCCCGTAAGGAGTGGAGGCTCTTGATGTTCCTGTCACGACACCAACTCTTACCCTTCCCGATGGCTCGGCAGCCTTATCCCTGTTGCTGAGGGCCTCGCCCAGCCAGAGCCTCCAGCCAATAGATTGCCTTGTCGCACTGCCTGATGCATGAAGACTTGAGCATCGGAAGCGCGCTCTGAGCCGATTGTGCAGCTTTCCGCCCAAATATCGATTTCATCCAGGCATACTTCCATCGCAAGCGTGGCGCCTCCAGGCGCCCCTGAAGTTCTGCGGCAAGCACCTGTAACTCGCCGGAAAGATCCGGCCGTCCCGGATAGAAAATGGCGTACCAGTTCTGCATATACGTCAGGCAGGCCTTGCGGACACGTTCGCTGTCTTCCAACGAGCGGAGGTACTGAATGTGTAGTTTCATCGAACGGAGCAGCGATTCCTTCTTTTTGTCTGAGCTGCCAATGTAGCTCACGCGCTTCGATGTGGTGGTTCTGTAGAAAATTCCGGTTCCCGGTACGAACCGGGTGCCTTCGGACGCCAAGAGCACTCGGGTAAAATATTCGCCGTCTTGGTCATAATGAAGAGTTTGATCCCAGGGCCCTGCTGCCTCAGTCACCTCCCGGCTCACTAGCCAGGTCGCGTTTTGCATATGGAGGTTTTCGCCCATCTTCCTCAGAAGCCATTCAACCGGAGAAAGGTCTTGGCACAACGAATTATGAACGAAGCGGGCGGGCCGTGTCCGATAGTAGAAGGACGCCCACGGCGAAGAAAGAAGGATTCGCTTGCTATCACCTTCTCGCAACGCCGCAAGCTGCCGCTCGATCTTGTCCGGCGCGAGAAGATCATCCGCGTCCAGCCACTGGATGTAGTCGCCGTGGCTGCGCTGGAACCCAACGTTTTGGGCGGCACACATGCCCCTGTTCTCCGTAGACACCACGTCGACCCCCTTCGAGGCAAACCGACTTAGCACTTCGGCGGTCCGATCCGTGGATCCATCGTTTACGACGATGATTTCCTTGCGTGGCCACGTCTGGGCAATTGCGGATCGCAACGCGTGGGCGATCCACTCTTCGGCGTTGTACGCGGGAATGAGTATTGAGACCAGTGGTTTCATAGCAAGAATGATCTGGTTGACGTGCTCGTAGCCATCGTCCAAAACGACTTTAGTACGGGATCAGACTCGGCCAGATGCCTATAGATTCCGAGCGAAACACCCTCAGACACATACACTGCCTGGAGTCATTAACTAATTGATTTTGTTGATGTTACTATCGAACCACAGCGCAACAGCGCTCCGTGCCAAAGGCCGGCCGTGGATAGTGCGATTTTCTCGATTTGCAGTCGGTGAGGTCTTCCGAGTTCAGTCGATAGTAATAAACTTTGACCTAACTTTAGACAGGGCGTACAACAACCACTTTCAGCAGTCTGTCGTGCATTTCGGGGAATGTGCTAAATTGATTCTTCGAGAAGGGAAAAACGAAATGGCGAGAGTTGCAAAATCCATTCTGTTTGGATTTCTATTGAAAGCTCTTTCTTGTTCAACGATGCAGGCCGCCACTTGGACGGCGGCCTCTTGCAATACCACCGATGTCCAAACAGCCATCAACACCGCAGCTGAGGGCGACACAGTGCTTATTCCAGCAGGGACGTGTGCTTGGACCTCCGGCGTGACCATCTCGGGTAAGGGGATCACGGTGCAAGGTGCGGGTTCTGGCCGAATCATTGCCTACGATAACGGCACCGAAACACCCTCGATCGGCACCGGTACCCAAACATTTACAATTGCCGGGTACTCGCCTGGGTTTTCGGCAGCATCGATCGCGACTGGTGAGACTTTGCGGGTATTTGAAAACAACGCGCGGACGAACTATATGCAGGGCGCGGTAACGAGCCTGAGCGGTAACGCATTAACCATGAATATCACCAGTACAGGCGGGGGAGGAAGCACGCATCGATGGCTCGTGGCTACAATCCCTTCCACTGTACTCGTCAACAATTCGAGCAGCACTATGTTTTCTGTTACCGAGGACTCCACGA
>Ga0335074_10005039_pt1 | contig 18262 bp, 23 predicted proteins | sample Lox_Sample_23_FD_206715 | JGI IMG/M metagenome (GOLD analysis project Ga0335074, IMG submission 206715) | Soil microbial communities from Loxahatchee National Wildlife Refuge, Florida, United States - Lox_Sample_2.3 | ecosystem: Environmental > Terrestrial > Soil > Wetlands | place: USA... | reverse complement strand
AAGACGGATTGGATTAAAGAGCGCCGCGATATCTTCCTGACCACTTACGCGGCTCTCAACGACGCCAAGAACGTCTTCGACGAAGCCAAGAAGATCCTCGCGGACGATCCCAATAATTTTACGGCGCATTACTACGAGATGCTGTTCACGCAGCCGTACTACACGCAGAACCAATCGAAGGACATTCTCGACGAAGGCGAAAAGGCGGCTAAGGCAATTCTGGCCGGTATCGAGAACCCGCCGCCCAATGTGAAGGCGGACCAATGGGCGCAACTACGGCCGCAAGTGGAGGTTCTGGCGTACAAGAATCTCGGATTTATCGACATGCAGCGCATGGACTGGACCGATGCCGAAGCCAATTTCCAGAAGGTCCTGATGCTGACCCCCGACGACGCCGCGGTGGACTTCCAGATGGGCACCGCGATCGCCTCGGAGAAAAAGGTGGATCGAATCCCGGCCGCGTTGTTCTATTTTGCGCGCGCGGCAACAATCAGCGGCAAAAATGGGCTGCCCGACGCGGGCAAGCAGCAAGCGATGACCTACGTCCAGAAGCAGTACAAGAACTTCCACGGCAGCGACGACGGGTTCAACGATCTGCTGACGGCGGTAAAGACCAATGCGACGCCGCCGGCGGGATTCGCGATTAAGAACGCCAACGAGATTGCACAAGCGCAGGCTCAAAGCGAAGAGGACTGGGAAAAGGCCCATCCCGAGGAAGCCCTGTGGAAGAAGACCAAGGAAGCTCTCATGGCTCCCAGCGGTCCCATGTATTTCGACATGGGCATGAAGGGTGCGATGCTTCCGACACTGAAAGCGAAAGTCGTAAAACTGGAGCCGGCGACGCATCCGAAAACCCTGCTGGTGGCGATCGAAGACGGCAAAGTGGATGGCACCATGGCCGATGCTACTTTGAAATTCGAAACACCCCTGCCCGGTAAAGTGGACGAAGGTACGGAGATCAGCTTCGAGGGCGTGGCGGACAGCTACACCCAAGACCCGTTCATGGTGACCATGACGGTGGACAAGGATCACTTGCACGGCTGGACCGGCAAGAACGAGGCCGCGCCGGTGCATCACCACCACGCGGCGAGCCACTAATCGCGACTGAAGTTAGCGCCTCAGGCGGGCGCGCACGATGCGATATGTCTTTCGATTGGGCGCGCTGGCGGCGCTAGTCATAGCGCCATGGTCAGTTGCGCGAGCGCAACGCGCAGGCGATCCCGGGCTGGGGTTGTGGAAGGGGCTCAAGGCCGCGCTTCTGGCGCCGGACGGCCAGAGCTATTTCGACATGGCCATGAAAGGCGCGCAGTTGCCGACCTTAAAGGGAAAAGTGGTCCGGCTTGAACCGAATACAAATCCGACAACGATCCTGCTGGCCGTTGAAGACGGTGTAACTGCGGACGCGACCCTGAGGTTTCACCGGCCGCTCGAAGGCACGGTCGACGTGGGGAAGCAGCTATCGTTTGAAGGCGTAGCGGAGAGCTTTACAAGGACCCCTTTCATGATCGTCTTCGATGTGGAGGACGATCACCTGCACGGATGGCCGCGCTCGCATTGATTAAACCGAGGTGACTTAGTTCAAAGCGGCGGCCAGATCCGTAGCGAAACTGCGGATCTTGGTCACCTGCTCGCCGGAAGCTGGCTGCTCGAAACCTTTCGCGACAAAGAAGGCTTGGTCCCCGCGCCAGATGAGCGCCGCAAAACCGCGCTCGGTCATCAGGCCCGGCGCGCCGATATTGCCGAAAGGATTTTCCTCGGGCTCAGCGCGGCGCTCCACAAACGCGACAAACCCGTCGCGCTCAAAGATGAAATGGGAAGTGACATCCGCGGGGATCAGCTGGATGCCCGCCGCGGCCAGTTTCTCGAGAACCGCCGTCACGATGTTTCAGTTCACGGCGCTTCAGTTTACATCTTGTAGCGGCCGAGATCTTCGTCGTCCAGGCTTTCAAGCCAGCGCCGCTGTTCTTCTTCGCTGACCTTGTCGGCCGCGGCATTGGACCGCTTGGAACTTTTCAGCACGGACTCGTCGACGTAGATGGGGCAATCCAGGCGCAACGCCAGCGCCAGTGCGTCGCTCGGACGCGAATCCACGCTGATCAGCTCGCCGTCCCGGTCCAGCCAGATCACCGCATAGAACGTATCATCCTTCAGTTCGCTCACCACCACTTTGCGAATGCCGGTTCCCAAGCCGAGCAGCAGCGTCTTGATGAGATCGTGCGTCATGGGCCGCGGCGTCGAAACTTTTTCGATCTCGAGGGCGATGGCATTGGCCTCGTAGATTCCCACCCAGATTGGCAAAATGGTATTCCCATTCATATCCTTGAGCACCACGATCGGCATGTTGGTGACCGGATCCATCATCAATCCGCGGATTTTCATTTCGACTTCCATGCGGTCCCCTTTCTTGGCTAGACTACCACCTCGCCCGCTAACGAATTCGGGCCGGCGCGAGTGACGCGAACATTCCACGACGTGCCGGCGAGACTCGCTCCCTCGCGCGGCGCCGGAAAGTGGGGATGAACGAAGTTGAGCGTGCGGTTTTGTGTGGTGCGTCCAATCCACTGGCCCGTGGCATGATTATACCCTTCCACGAAGGCTTCTTCGAGCTTGCCGATCAGATCTGAATTGCGGCGGACCTGGATGGCGCGCTGCTTTTCCTGCAGGATGGCCAAACGGCGGCTCTTTTCCTGCTCGCCGATCTGATCTTCTAAATCCAGCGCGGCGGTATTGGGGCGGCGCGAATACTTGAAGCTGAACAGCGAATCGTACTCCACTTGGTCCAGCAACTCGAGCGTCTGCTCGAAATCGGTTTCGGTCTCGCCGGGAAAACCGACGATGATATCGGTGGTGATGGAAATATCGCGGCGCGCGTTCTTCATCCACTCGATGCGCCGCATGTATTCATCGCGGGTGTACAAACGCTGCATGCGCGCCAGCACGTTCGACGATCCGGACTGTACCGGAAGATGAACGTGATTGCAGAGCGCCGGATTCTCATCGATGGCGTCGATGATGTCTTTGACGAAATCGCGCGGATGCGAAGTGGTGAAGCGCACACGCTGAATGCCGTCCACCTGGCCCACCGCGCGCAGCAGGCGCGCAAAATCGAGAGCCGCGGGGGAGGGATCGCGGTAGCTGTTGACGTTCTGTCCCAGCAACTGAATTTCGATGTAGCCCATGCGCGCCAATTCGCGCGCTTCGTTGAGGACACTGGCGCTGGTGCGGCTGCGCTCCGGCCCGCGCGTGAACGGCACCACGCAATAGGCGCAGGATTTGTCGCAGCCTTCGATGATAGTGATGTAGGCGCGATGCGGATTGTCGCGCTTGGTGAAAGGCGTGTCGAAAGCCTGATCGTTATGCAGGCTCAGCCCGGTGACGCGGCGGTTCCCGGATTCGAGCTGCACCAGCATTTCCGGGAGCCGGGCGTAGCTGGCCGAGCCGGCCACCAGACTCACGTGCGGCGCGCGCTCGAAAATACGTTCGCCTTCCTGCTGAGCGACGCAGCCCAATACGCCGAATACTTTTCCTTGGCCCGAGCGCTTGAACTCGTCCAAACGATGAAAGACCTTCTGCTCGGCCTTATCGCGGATGCTGCAGGTGTTGTAGAGCACCAGGTCGGCCTGATCCGGCTTGGCCACTTGTGTGTAGCCTTGCGACAACAACGTGCCGATCACCTTTTCGGAATCGTGCGCGTTCATCTGGCACCCGAAGGTCTCGATGTAGAAAGTCTGCATGCCCCGCTTTCGATTCCATTGTAACGGTTGAAGGCGCGCACCGGGGCTTGGATTACACAGCGATTACAGCCCGTAATCCGTCGCTAAGATCCAGAAACCTGACGTGTGGGATCGTGCCGCGATTATGCGCCGTGCCTATGTTCACCCGATCGGTGAAAAGACTGCGTGGTGCACGCTCTTCGCGTGCCGTGTTCGCTCTCCAGCGAACACTAGGGAGCTGGGGGTGCGAGCAACGCACCAAGACCCTGCGTCGCCAAGAGTGGTGACGCGGCACGCAAGAGTGCGTGCGCCACACTATGCGTGAGCTTACGGACCGATTACGGACAGCCCGTCGAGAGTGGGCGGGCGGCCACGCCGCCACATCGTGTAAACTGGTTGGTTTAGGGGGGTGCGTCTTCAGCAGTAGTTGGCTCCCACGCAGTGCTTCGAGTGAGCTAGCGCCCCTCCGTGTTCGAACGATCCCCGCTGTCCTACTGTCCCTTTTCTTTCCCGACCATTGCCGGATTTGCGAGCAGCCGCTCCAGGAGTTTTCGCGAGTGCCGGTGTGCCGCGGGTGTCTCGGCAAAGCGGAACCGCTGGCGGCCGAGTACTTTTGCGTCCAGTGCCGCACGCCGTTCCTGAGCCGTTTTCCGTTGGACCAGGAAGGCCGCTGCGCGTTGTGCCGGCGCGGGGTGCGCGGCTTCGACGCGGCGTATTCCTTTGGATTTTACGAGAGCGAGTTGCGAGCGCTGATTCACCTGTTCAAGTACGGCCGCGTCCAAACATTATCGGCGCCGCTTGGGCGCCTGCTGATGCGTGCGTTGCCGCGCGAGCAGAGTTTCGATGTGATCGTTCCCATGCCCTTGCACTGGCGCAAACGCTGGCAGCGCGGGTTCAACCAGTCGGCATTGCTGGCGCGCGAGATCGGCCGGCGAACGCATATTCCCGTGTGTAGCGCTCTGCGCCGCGTTCGCTATACCGCGTCGCAGGCCGGGTTGACCAGCGCCAAGCGGCGGGCCAATGTCTCCGGTGCGTTTCGGGGACGCGGGAAGCTGGAAGGCCAGCGCGTGCTGTTGATCGATGATGTGATGACCACCGGCGCCACCGCGGCATCCTGCGCGCGCGCTTTGAAGCGAGCCGGCGCGCGGCACGTGACGCTCTTGACTTTGGCGCGGGCCGACCGGCGGTTGGCTATAGATCCCGCGCTTATTCACGCAAATTTTTCCGGGAGATCCCAAGATGCCCAGTCTTGATCGATTGCATAGACCCGTGTTGGTGCTCAACGCCAGCTACGAGCCCATCAATATCTGCGCGGCGCGCCGCGCCTTGGTGCTGGTGCTCAAGGGAGTGGCCTCGGCCGAAGAGGAGTCCCAGGCCCACATTCATTCGCCGCGCCATTCCATTCGCGTCCCGTCTGTGATCCGGCTGCTCGAATACCGGCGCATCCCGCACCAGACGCGAGCGCTCTCGCGCAAGAACATTTTGATGCGGGACCGTTACACCTGCCAGTATTGCCATCGCACCATGCCGTCGGGCGAGCTGACGCTGGATCACGTGGTGCCGCGCTCGCGGGCCGGCGAGACTACCTGGGAAAACCTGGTGGCCTGCTGCCATCCTTGCAACAATCGCAAGGGCAGCCGCACTCCCGAAGAGGCTGGAATGAAGCTGGCGCGCGCGCCGCGTCCGTTCAGTTTGCACACCAGCCGCCATCTGATGCGCCTGCTCGCCAAGAGCGACGATCAGTGGCGGAAATACCTTTTCTATTGACCATTCTGGATTCTGGATTCCGCCTTCTGAATTCTGGCTTCTGAGGCCGGGAATTCAGAATAAAGAATTCAGAATAAAGAATTCAGAATTACTGCACGGGGGGAGCCGGAGGCGGTGATCCTCCGCCAGTCTTGGGCTTTTCCTTGGCCGGCGGGGCGGCAACCTTTACCGGGCTGATGATGACGTGCGCGTTACGGCCTTCCAGCCGCGGCTGACCCTCGATCTGACCATACGTGGCAAGGTCGTGAGCGAATCGCAGCAGCAGTTTCTTGCCCAGGTCGACGTGGGCGATCTCGCGTCCGCGGAATTGGACCACGGCCTTGACGCGGTTGCCTTCGCCCAGGAACCGGATGGCATGATTCTTCTTGAATTCGTAATCGTGATCGTCGGTGTTGGGACGAAACTTCAGTTCCTTCACCTGGATCACGTGTTGTTTCTTCTTGGCCTCGTGCTGCTTCTTTTTGTTTTCGTACTGCCATTGGCCATAGTCCATGGCTTTGGCGACGGGAGGCTCGGCGGTGGGCGCGATCAGGATCAGGTCGAGCCCCAGTTCCTGCGCTTTGCGCACGGCGGCCAAAGTAGGCATGATCTCGACAGATCCGTCCGGAAATACGGCGCGCACTTCACGCACGCGAATGGCTTCATTTACATTTTCCCGGACCCTGGGACGTCGGGGCGGGTAGTTTCTGGATGGAATCATTGACAAGCGGGGATGGCGGGCGCGGAAGAAATTCGTCTCATGGTACTGATCGTAGCAGAATTTGAGGAAAGCGGCCGGGGGGGGTGGTGTCTGAAATGTGCGTTGAACGAAAAACAGCTAGCGATTGCTTTCCGATCCGATGGGCCGCACCATTGTAGTATGGCATCCGACCGCGCTTCGCTTGTGGCCCTTCGTGAACTGATCGCCGATACTGATCTCACACTCGAAACGATTCCCGATCTTCCACAGAACCGGACGGCGCATTGCCGGGAGAACCTTCGGGCGGCGCTCGCCCTAGCCGATGATCTCCTAAAGCAACGGGGGAAGACGGCGGCGGCGATCCTCGGGCACAAAGGCGGCAGCACGACAGCCAAGAAACTCGGATCAGAGCACTACCGCCAGATGGCGGCTGCACGGAAAACGCGCAGCGGCGGCAGGCCGCGCAAGCAATCCAATTAACCTCTCCAGTAGAATAGTCCCTTACAAAATGAAAAGCCCCGGCGCGAACCGGGGGCTTCTCGATACGGACGTTAGACACCCCTATCGTAGAGCCTCTTCGCGTGTCGGCGCAAGAGGACCATGAATCCCTGGCGCGAATTGCTTAAGCGCTTTCTGGATCTAAGAGATGAAGAGGAGCAGATTATTCAACAGAATGCTCCCAGATTTTTCATCCGCGCTGTCGGCGATCCCGCACCAACTGAGTATGGAACTTGGAGAATCTTCCACCAAGTAGGACACAGCTTTCAAGTCCGCGTGGAGCTGGCGTGCGCTGATGCGGCCCGGCTGCTTGGTGGTTGCCCATCTGAAGTTCACCCAGTTGATTATTGGATTTACCGCGTGTTCGTTTTCTACCAAGGTCTGTTGAGTAACAGGGTTAAGGTGTTGGAGAACGGCCAGCGAGTATTAGAAAACATCTGCGACTGCTCTGCCGGTTATTGTGGTCGAGTTGAACTCGAAAAGATGTACAAGGTTTTTAGCCCACAAGCGCAGGGGCTGGAGGCTTCATTGTCTCAGCGGACTATCGGGGAACAGATTCGTGATCTTCGCACCGAGTCTCGCTGGACCGCTGAAGAGTTAGCGGAGGCCACAGGCATCGATGAGCGCACCGTTAGGCGACACGAAAATGGTGATACTGAGCCATACGCGCGGACACTCCTAAAGTACGAGCACGCATTTTCTAAACGATTAAAAAGACAAGTAGTTATAAGCAAGACGCCCTGAAGATGCCCGGAACTTGCCCGGTTGCCGACATGGAGATGCCGCCTACTTCGATTACATACTGCAAGCATGTTGTAAATAAGAGGACCACCATGGCAAGCAAGGCGAGGGGAGCGGCGGTTTCACTCCCCTTTTCCGTGCTTGCGGGCGTGGTGAAAAGCAAACACAGCGGTCTTTAAAACCGCCGCGCTGTCGTGGCGCTTACGGGTGCAAGACCCGTCGCCCGCACCATGATAATAGTCCTGTAAAACATTCAAAGTAAAGAGAAAAAAACGGCAATAATTAACTTGACACACCCGCAAAGTGCTTGATACCGTGAGAAATGCAGACGACCGTAACGTCTTCAAGGCCTCAAAAGCCCAGCTTGGCCGACGCTTATCTCAAAGCTGGTCGGGCGTACAAACATCTTCAAGCGTTGAAGTCCGAGGTCAATGATTTTATCTTTGGTCAGGGGAAGCCGTACTCCTTCCGTGGTGAAGAGGATCTTGAAAATGCCTTGTATCGAATCAGGTTTGAGCTGAGAGATCCGCCAGACTCTATTCCGCTCACGCTCGGTGATTTTCTGTACTGTCTCCGTTCGTCCCTTGATCAGTTGACGTGGTCTCTGGCCAAGTTGAGCCTCCCCTACCCCGAGGGCACCCAGTTCCCCATTTTCAATTTCCCGCTGAGCACAGATCTCAGGAGAAGATTCGACAGGTATGTTAACGGAGTACCCGCAGACGCAGTTCGCATTATGGAATCGCTTCAGCCTCACTGTGGAGGGGATACCGCGTGCCTCAGAAGCCATCTCCTGTGGAGGCTTAATCTGCTGTGCAATATCGACAAACATCGCAGAATTCCTGTCTACGGAATTGGATTCGAGGTCCCCGATATCATGATGTTGACTGCGGAAGAAGTCGCCAGCATGCAAATGCTCTATCATGACGACGGCGTGACTATTCCGCTCTCCTACAAAAGTAAGGTGAATCTCAATCCAAACATTTCCTTGAAGGTAGTCTTTGGCGATTCCAAAGAGGGAATCGAATGTGACATCGCGGGAGCCGAACACATATACGAATTCGTTGCTAACAGTGTACTCCCACGATTCGCGCGATTCTTTTAAAAGGTAATAGGGTGGTTGGTATGGCCGTAGTTCTGGCTGCATTTGCACCTTTCCGCCGCATCCGCTAGGATTGTGGCTAGGTGCAGGTGTAGATGTCGCGTGAGATGAAATCAGAACCCGCCAGTCGCCAAACGTCGGAGTTCGAGCGTTTCACCGGTGCTCTACGTAAGATCCTGTCGGTCAAGAAATCGGACCTGGATCTGCACAAACCAATTCGCCCGCGCGCCAGCTCGAAGCGAAAGAAAACTACGAGCTAGGACGGCGGCGTTTACCGCGCCGCTTGTTCGGTCCTAGCCCGAAAGACTGTCCAGTTCTTTCGTTATCAACTCAGCGAACGTCAAGCGTCGGCCAGCGACTTGAGACAGCACTCCAATGAACCGCTCCACGTCGGTAAACTCGCGATTATTGAACCGGTAGGCTTGCTCATCCACGTACGCTTGCAAGTGGACCGGATCAACGCTAACGTAGGTTCCCTTCAGCGTCCGCTTCAGTAAGGACCAAAAGTTCTCAAGTCCATTGGTGTGGACGTGGCCCTGGACATAAGATTCCAAGTGATTCACGAATTCACGCGTGATGCCTTCGGGAAGATTCTCATAGGACATGAACTCGTCCGTGTACAACTTTGATCCCGGTTCAACGTTGTCCGTGATGTGTGAATGAACCTGATGACGATGGCGGCTCGGCGCGACGGCGGCGCGAACTTGGCCATCTCGTTCAAGCAATCCCAGAACTACGGTTTTTCCGCCAGTGTTGCGACCGTGTTGCTGAGCACGAATTCTGCGAGCCTTATGCATGTTGCGGACCTTCCCGCCGACGAACGTCTCGTCCGCTTCGATCTCGCCCGAAAGCTTTTCAAGTGTTCCGCTCCGCATAGCCAAGCGCACGCGATGAAGGATGAACCAAGCGGTCTTTTGGGACACTCCCAAGTCGCGCGCTATCTCGTATGAACTGATTCCGTTTTTGCATCCGCAAATCATCCAGATTGCAGGCAGCCACTTGTCGAGCCCGATAGGAGAATCTTCCATGATAGTTCCAGACTTCGCAGAGAACTGACGCTTGCAGTCTTTGCACTTCCAGATCCGGCGCGTGCTGATATAGGAATGCTCCTGCGATCCGCACTTCGGACAAGTCGGCTTGCCGTCAGGCCAGCGAAATTTCGTGAGAAATTCGAGAGCCCGGTCCTGATCCGAGAAGTACATAACGGCCATCTGTAAAGTTTCGGGGAGTCCCTTGAAGCCTTCCATGCTTTAAGTGTACAAGGACTTTGTAGGTGTGTCAAGTTAATTATTGCCAAAAAAACTGCCAAGCGAACGCTGATTTGCGTTGACAAACAACTAGCGATAGCTGTATTATTGAATCATGAAGAGCGAAGCAAAAGACGTTATGACAAGGACTTGCGAGAAATGCAAGGCCGCCTGTCAACGCTTCGGCAAGCACCGGAATGGCCTTCGCAGATTTCGCTGCCCGCTATGCAAAAAGACCTACACAGAAGCCCACAAACCCGCCCTGGCCGGAAGCTACATTCCCCAAGACCGGATCGTCCTAGCGCTTCGCCTGCTCATCGAAGGCAATTCCATTCGCTCTACCGAACGCATCGCGAATCTAGACCGCAACACGATCATGAAGCTCCTGGTGGCTGCTGGTGAGAAGTGCGAGAAGTTGATGGGCCGATTGATCGTCAACATTCCTGTTCGTGACGTACAGGCAGATGAAATTTGGAGCTTCATCGGTAAGAAGGAAAAAATGCGCACGTCCGACGATGATCCGAACTTGGGCGACGCCTACTGCTTCGTGGCTATCGAGCGCGACACGAAGCTCGTTCTTAACTTTGCTCTTGGCAAACGCGATCAAGCGACGACGGACATTTTCATCGAAGGCTTGCGCCATGCAACATCGCGCCAGAATTTTCAAATCACCACTGACGGCTTCGCGCCCTACATCAGCGCGATCAGCAACACGCTTTCTGATCGCGTGGACTTCGCGCGGCTCATCAAAGTGTACCGGGCAACCCCCGAAGGCGAGCGCCGGTATTCTCCCGCTGAAGTGGTGAGCACGGAGGTAGTCCCAGTTATCGGCCAGCCTGATCCTGCAAGAATCTGTACGTCCCATATCGAGCGCCAGAACCTGACTATGAGGATGTCCATCCGCCGATTCACGCGTCTCACCAATGGCTTCAGCAAGAAGTGGGAGAATCACTGGGCCGCACTCGCGCTCTACTTCGCGTTCTACAATTTCTGCCGGATTCATAGCTCAATTCGCGTGACTCCAGCAATGCAAGCGGGAATCACGGATTACGTTTGGGAAATTTCCGACCTACTGTCGTAGAATAGAGCGGAAGCGATTTCTAACTTCAATCGATCTGCCAGCGGACCAGAGTGTTACCAGCGCTCCAGTTTGCCGTTAAACGCAGCCTGATCGGAGTGTATCATGGATCGCGTCAATGCGAAGGTAACTCTATCGACGCTGTCGCTGAAATGGGGTGACGTTCTTTCTGGGTTTCTCCCTGGAGCAGTTGCTCTGTTTGCTCTAATGCCTTACTTTTCCCTACTCAGTGACTGGATGCAAAAACTTGACAAGATCGGACCGGGGTTGGCGCTTGTGATCGTCGCAGTGCTCTCTGGTGGTGTGCTTGAGGCGATAACTAGAATCGCTTGGGAGAAATTCCTGGTCTGGCGCTGCAAACCCCCAGACTCCCTCAGCAACCTCAATCAGGAAAACATTGATCTTTACGAGCGTGGCGTTCAAGGCTCATACAAGTACGTGACATTTTACGCTAATTTTGCGTGGGCGATTGCCTTGGTGCTCCTTAGTCGAGTTCAGCAGCGACCTGCCGCCGCGCTGTCGATCAGCAATGCTATTCTCGCGCTTACGATCCCGATCCTCTTGCGCGCCTCTTACGTGCAGTGGACATACTACGTGAACTACCAGAAAAAACTGTTTGAAAGGAGCAAGCTATGCTGAATGATGATCCGCCCCCTGGGACGAAGGTAAAGTTCGTTAGAGATGTTGGTCTGGCAAAATCACAATCCATCGCTACATTGGTGCGGGCTTTGGGCACCTACCGCGTAGAGCACCCCGAGGACGAATTTGAAGTCGAATATCGAGGGCAATACATTAGAGTGCAACGTCAGGATATAGAATGAGACCGGCCGCCGTTCTCTTCCGTATCGCCGCTACCATTACGCTTGGCATTGTGCCGTCTGGCTGTGCCAAATCACAGACTACGCCAAGCACGTCCAAATCCGCCCAAGCTCCCATTCCCACTGTGCCTGCGACAAAAATGGAGGCATTCAAACCAGCAGCCGGTTCCGTTCTGACAACTCGGTTATGATGACCTTGGCGCAATCCAAGGTGTATCTGTGGATGTTCGCGAAATGCGCGATGCTAAGGGCGCGAAAGTTCGCGGTCTGCTGGTCGAGGTCACCGAGAGCGAGTACCGTAGAGATCGATCATTTGTTGACGAGGATGAGATTCCAGAATTGCTGAAGGGATTTGATGCACTGTTGGATGTGAAGGCAAATCCGACGCAGTTCAAGAACTTTGAGGTCCACTACACCACGCGCGGAGAACTAGAGTTGATCGCCTTCAACACTCGCGAGAACACTATTCTATATTCCGTTAAAGCAGGTCGTGGCGTGGCGGCTCAGGCGGTAGGGCTCAGTGCAGAGCAAATGCAAAGTCTTCGTGGTCTGTTCCAAGCGGCGTTAGACAAACTCAACGGTCTATCGCGCCCAAAATAGATCAGTTGTTGCCTATAAACGCCACAACGCTCGCTAAGCTGTCCAGTTGTGCTCACTATTGCACATAGGATAGAGAAGGAGGTCCTAGTAGCATGCAAAAGAGTGCGAAGGGTAAGACCGTCACTTTTCCAATTGACGTTTGGTACGACGAACACTCGAAAAGAATCCATGTCGCCACTAACGATGCCGCACCAGAAGCCGATGACTACATCATTGCGGTCAGCAATGATCCCGAGAAAGCAAACGGGCACCCTACGCTATTTAGGCGACTCAAGAAGATTCTTCAAGCGCAAGGAGCGCCAGCACCTCCCGACGAACCTAAACCCGAAAAGTGAAACCCTAGCCAATCAACGCACATTTCAGACACCACCTGGCCGACGCAAAGAAGCACGCCAAGGCGGCGCGTCTTGAGGATTCATCGCTGGTATTGATCGCGATTGAACATGACGGCTCCGGTCCGGCACTCGCGAAGCAAGCGAAAAGGTAGCCGAAACGAGCGCGTCAGGAGCTAGTTAGCTGCCCGCGTGCGGCGGCCTGCGCCAGCTCATCGCAGCGATTGTTGTCGGCATGCGAGGCGTGGCCCTTGGTCCAGGACCAGATAGTTTTGTGACGCGCGTTCTGCTCGTCCAGCTCATGCCACAAATCTTGATTCGCAACCGCCTTCTTATCGCCCGTGCGCCAGCCGTTCATCTTCCACTTGTGAATCCAGCTGGTAATGCCGTTTTTCAGATAATTCGAATCGGTGACGATCTCCACTTCGCAGGCTTCCTTCAAGGCGCGCAATCCCTCCACGGCGGCTTTCAGCTCCATGCGATTGTTCGTGGTCCGCGGCTCCGATCCGTACATCTCGCGTTTGTGATCGCCATAGCGCATAATGCAGGCCCAGCCGCCCGGGCCGGGGTTGCCGATGCAGGCCCCATCTGTGATCAATTGGACTTTTTTCAGGCGGTCGTCCTTCAGGCCGTCGCTCCCGCCAGTTCGCGTTCGAAGAACGCATCCACTTGATCCAGGATTTGCGCGGCGTCCGTCATTTTGTAGATCTCGACCCGCAGCTTCGATCCGTTGCGGACGCCATGCGTGAAGTAAGTGGCGAACTGCTTCATCTTGCCCACCGCATCGGGCGCGTTGCGCTCGCACAGCATGCCGTAGTAAGTGCGCATGAGTTCGTAGCGCTGCCGCTCGGCCGGTTGATCGTAACTCCCGGTGGCTAAATACTGCTGAATCTGGCGAAAAATCCAGGGATTCGAGGACGCCGTGCGGCCGATCATTACCGCGTCGCAGCCCGTCTCGCGCACCATCCGAACTGCGTCCTCCGGCGTCACGATGTCCCCGTTGCCGATCACCGGAATGTGCCCGACCGCCGCCTTCACCTCCGCAATGCGTGACCAATCCGCCTTTCCGCTATAGCCCTGCTCGCGCGTGCGCGGATGCAGCGCCACGGCTTGCAAACCACAATCCTCGGCCAACCGCGCCATTCGGACGGCCACCAGCTCGCGATCATTCCAGCCGGCGCGAAACTTCATGGTGAATGGAATGGAGATAGCCGCACGCACCTTCTGGAGAATCTGCTCCACCAGTGGCAGATCGCGGAGCAATCCCGAGCCGCCATTGCATTTGACCACCTTATTCACCGGGCAGCCGAAGTTAATATCCACAATATCGAAGCCGAAGTCTTGGCACGCTTTGGCCGCGTCGGCCATCACCTCGGGGTCGGAGCCGAACAGTTGCGCCGAAATGGGGTGCTCTTCCGGCTCGAAGAACAGATACCGAAAAGTGCGGCTGGATTTCCGGCGCGTGACCATGTCGGCCTTGAGCGAAGCCACCACGCCGTGCGAGCTGGTGAACTCCGTCATGATCAGGCCGCATCCGCCCTGATTGCGGATCAGGCGGCGGAAAACGGTGTCGGTAACGCCGGCCATCGGCGCGAGCACAGTGGCTGGGGCGATCCGCGTCGCGCCGATCGAAAATTCGCTGGGAAAATCAGACATCCTAAGTTATTTTAACGGTCCGGCGCCGGAAACGTAAATCTCGGCTTTCGCGTTTAACGTAGTAGCGCGGAGATCCGGACGTGTATATCAAGTGGCAACGGGTGTCGGCTTTTGCGGCGGGGGCCGTGCTGGCGTCCGGGATCGTCTATTTTTCGGTGAGGCCGACCGACACTGTACCGGACCTTGTGAAAACACCAGCGCCGAAGGCCGAGGCGCGCAAACCCCAGGTTGTCCCTAAAGCGCCCGTGGCCGTGGCTAAGACTGAGATCCCCTCGGCTCCCCCTTCCGTTGCCGCACCCAAGCCGGTCCACGTTCAGGTTCGAGAGAAGCCGTCGCCGATGCCCCCTCCCGTGCGGCACGATAAGCCGGCGATTGCCCGTTATGAGCCGCCGGTAATGCCGGGAACGTCCGAGGCGAAGCCATCTTCAGCGCCGGTTGAGCCAGAGCCAAAACCAGTGGAAAATGTCCCGGCCAAGAACGTCTTGCTGCCTGCTCCTGTTACCCAAACTCGCGTTGCGCCCAGCGTCACCCTGAGAGCCGGTGAAGTGCTTGCGGTTCGCATCGGACAGCCGCTCTCGTCCGCGCTCAATCAGCCGGGAGACAGCTTCGTCGCGACCCTGACCGAGCCTTTGATCGTCGACGGCTGGGTGATCGCCGAGCGCGGCGCGCGCGCGGAGGGCCGGATCGTGGACGCCGAGCCGGCGGGCCGAGTCAAAGGTGTCGCGCACCTGGAGATCTCCATTGTTCGCGTGGCGTTGTCGGACGGCCAGAGCATTCGCATTCGAACTGAGCCCTATGTGAGGGATGGCTCGGCCGGCCTGATCGGAATTTTCGCCCGTAAGGCAGCCGAAATCCCGGTGGACAGCCGCCTGGGGTTCAGGCTTCTGGATTCGATTGCGATCACCGAGCGGGTCAACTGATTACATATGCCCTCATCGAAACCCGATGTCGTCCTTCACCAGTTCTATCCAGTTGTAGACGATGGGGCAGTATCCGGCGCGATCGAGAAACCGTCTCATGCGGCTCGATATCGATCCTGAGCCGCGCACCACGTGCGGGAAATTGGCGCAAATGTGCGGGCGCGCTTCATAGACACTGCACAGATTGCCTTCAAGGAACACGCAGCCATCTGCATTGCGCTTCAGGATCATTGCGCCCGAAGCGTCAAGCGCGGTGAATTGCTCGACGAATTCGCGCTCGCCGGCCCCCACAAACTTCGCCAGTTTCTCCACGTCCTTCGCCGTCAGCGCGACCTCGCCCACGCGGCAGCAATTGGCGCACGCGGTGCAATCGATCGCAGCCTCGATCTGCTCGCCGAAGTGGCGCAGACGGCGGTCGGAATGTCGGTGCTGTTTGAAATAAGAGCTGAAGCGTAAATTTTCCCCTCTTTGCTGCTGTTCCAGGCGGCGGATCTGGACGAGATCGGTAATCATTTCCTAGAATCAATTATGGCTTCAAGCAACGTCGCTTCGGGCGAAGAGTTTTATCGCATCCAGAAACTGCCGCCTTACGTATTTGCCGTCATCAACGAAATGAAGGCAAAAGCGCGCGCGGCGCAACTGGACGTGGTGGACCTCGGCATGGGTAACCCGGACGGCGCCACGCCTGAACCGGTGGTCAAGAAGCTGATCGATGCGGTGCGCAACCCACGCAATCATCGCTATTCGATGTCACGCGGCATTCCGCGGCTGCGGGCGGAAATTGCCAAGCGCTACGGCTCGAAATACGGAGTGTCCATCGATCCGGAAACGGAAGCCATCGTCACCATTGGCGCCAAAGACGCGCTGGCGCATCTGCTTTTTGCGGTGATCGGGCCGGGCGATGCCGTGGTTTCTCCGAACCCCGCGTATCCGATTCATCAATACGGCGTCATCATGGCGGAAGGGCACGCCTGCATGCTTCCCATGCCCACGCCCGCCGAATTTCTCAATCGCCTGGAGCATTTGTACAACACCTCCGCGCGCAAGCCGCGGATGATCCTGATTTCATTCCCGCACAATCCCACCACGTTATGTGTCGATCTGCCGTTTTTCCGCGATATTGTGGCGCTGGCGGCGCGCCACGGCACCATGATCGTGCACGATTTCGCTTACGCCGATTTGGGCTTCGATGGTTATGAGCCGCCCAGCATTTTACAGGTGGAGGGCGCCAAGGAAATCGCGGTCGAGATTTATTCCATGTCGAAGAGTTTCAACATGGCGGGCTGGCGCGTGGGGTTCTGCCTCGGTAATAAGAAGATGATCGCGGCGCTCGGGCGCATCAAGAGCTATCTGGATTACGGCGTGTTCCAGCCCATCCAGATCGCCTCCATCATTGCGCTGCGCGAGTGCGCCAAGGATACCGAAAAGATCCGCGGCGTTTACCAGAAACGGCGCGATGTGCTGATCGCCGGCCTGGATCGCGCGGGCTGGCCCGTTGCTCCGCCGCAAGGAACAATGTTCGTCTGGGCGCCGATTCCGGAAAAGTATCGCGCCAAAGGGTCGCTCGAATTTTCGAAATTGCTCATGGAAAAGGCGCTGGTCGCCGTATCGCCGGGCGTTGGATTCGGGCCGCTGGGCGAAGGGCACGTTCGTTTCGCTTTAATCGAAAACCAGCACCGCACGCGCCAGGCTACGAAGGCGATCCAGCAGTTTTTGAAGAAATAGATTCGGCAGCCAGGCGCCGGCCGGTGCGAAGCACAGTTTCGACCAACGCTTCCACATCCCGCACATTGGTGCCATAGTGCAGCACGCAGGCGCGCAAAGCGAACTTTCCATGAAGAACAGTTCCGCTTAGAAACGCTTCGCCTTCGGATTGGACCGTCTCCATAATGCGCTTGTTCAACGCGTTGAGTTCTTCAGCGGCCCAATGTCCGCCGTCCGGCACATAACGAAAACACACGATCGACAGTTCCACTGGCGCTAGCCGTTCCAGTTCAGCCGCTGCGTCGATCTGAGACGCGAGCAGCCGCGCCAGCCGGTTATGATTCGCGACTAGCTCCCGCAAACCGGATCGGCCCAGATGCGTGAGTGTCGCCCAGAGCTTCAGAGCCCGGAAGCCGCGCGATTGCTGAAAACCATACTCCGAATACCACGGCAGTCCGCCGAATCCCTTTCCCTCTTCGGTTCGCAGATAACTGGGAACCAGGCTGAACGCATCCCGCAGCAGCGCCCCGTCACGGACCAACGCGCATCCGCACTCCACCGGCACTGACAGCCATTTGTGCGGATCAACGGCCAGCGATTGAGCACGATTCATGCCCCGGTATCGGCCGGCCACTTCGGGATCCACCACCGCGACGCCCCCGTAGGCACCGTCTATGTGGAACCACAAATCCTCATGGGCGCATAGTTCCGCCAACTCTTCCAGAGGATCGATAGCTCCCGAGTTAACGGTTCCGGCGTTGCCCACCACGCAGAACGGAATCAAGCCTTCGCCGCGGTCCCGATCGATCGCCTCGCGCAGTTGCCGCAAATCGAAGTGGAAGTGGCTGTCCACCGGGATACTGCGAACGGCACGCTCTCCCAGCCCCAGCAGCTCGGCTGCTTTGCGCAAACAGCTATGCCCTTCCGATGAGATATACATCACCAGGCGCTTGGCGCCATCCTGCAAGCCATCTTGACGGACATCCCATCCATTCTGCTTCGCCGCCCAATGCCGCGCCGCCGCCAGGCAAGTAAGCGACGCCATGGACCCGCCGCTGACCAGCAACCCCATGCTTCCGGCGGTTGGCCAGTCTAAAATTTCCATGATCCATCGGACGACGCTGCGTTCCAGATAAATCGCCGCGTGATCCCCGCCCGCGCAACTGGGATTCAGTGCCGCGGCTAAGAATTCGGCGATCACCGCCACCATGGCCGGCGGCGAATTCACCCACCCGAAGAAGCACGGATGGCCATTGCCCATCGGATGGCTGAAAATCGCCTGTTTCACGAAACCGAGAATTTCATCGGCGGACGCGCCGTCTTCAGTAAGGCGCAGGCTGAGAAGGGCCTCGCGTTCCGCGGGAGCCATGGGTACGAACACCGGCCGCGACGTGATGGATGCAAAATGTT
>Ga0335074_10005038_pt1 | contig 18264 bp, 21 predicted proteins | sample Lox_Sample_23_FD_206715 | JGI IMG/M metagenome (GOLD analysis project Ga0335074, IMG submission 206715) | Soil microbial communities from Loxahatchee National Wildlife Refuge, Florida, United States - Lox_Sample_2.3 | ecosystem: Environmental > Terrestrial > Soil > Wetlands | place: USA... | reverse complement strand
CGACCGCGTTGCGGGGCTCCAACCGATATTGCCTCGGCCTCCCAGGTTGGAAGGAAGACCTCAACCGCGGGGTCGCGATGGCCCGAACCGTCGACACGACGTCCCACATCGCTACCGTGCTGTGGAAGTACGGTTTCGCCGTCCAAGTCGGGGCAGTGCAGCCAGACGCGATGGCCGACCGGGACACCGCCGAAGCGCTGGAGATCGCGGAGAGTTCCGGCGACGACTTTGCGGTAAATAGCGCGCGGGTGAGTCGCGGCCTCGTCCTCATCCATCAGGGCGATTCGCAGCGCGCAGCTGGCCTGGCACTGATCGCCCAGTATCGTGAGGCCCACCAGCGACACGGATACGCACAGAGTGCGGTACGGTTTGCCGACGCTGAGATCGCTAGGGAGAAAACGAGAGTCGGAGATATTGATGGTGCGATCGCGCTGGCGCGTGCGGTCGTCAACCATCTGTTCGACGCGGGCGAAATGATCACCCGCGGATTCGCGACCACTGTATTGGTGGAATCGCTGCTTCAGCGCGGCAGCACCGGCGATCTTGCCGACGCACAAGCCGCCATCGATCGGTTGGCGGCTGTGCCGACCGACCCGGGGTTTGTGTTATTCGAGATCCCGCTGCTGCGGCTGCGGGCGCTGATGGCACGTGCGAATGGCGACGAGGTCGGCTACCGCGAGCTCGCGGATTGCTACCGCAAGCGGGCAAATGATGTTGGTTACGAAGGCCATATGGCGCTGGCCGAAGAGATGGTCAAAGCCCGCTGACGGCTACTCCGCCGGTGTTGCGGCGACGACAGCCACCACTTGCGGCATGGCCGCCGCCTTGACCTGCTCGAACAAATCGATGTAGTAGGGCAGGCAGTCAGCCATGGCCTGTTTGGTGGTGAACAGCGGGCGGTAACCAAGGTCGCGTTCCGCCTTTGCGACCGAAAAGTAGTTGTCGAGGTAAAGCCGTTCCACCGCAAGGGGTTCCAGCGGTGGCTGCGGTAAGCCCAACCGGAAATGCAGCCGCTGCCAGATCGACATCAAGTCACGCACCAGCCGGCCCGATACTCGGGCGCGCGGCCAGCGCACGCCGCACTCTGCCACGATTGGGCGCGCGAACTCGAACATGTTGATCGGTTCGCCGTCGTTGATGAAGTACGCCTGACCGGGGGCCTTCCCGCCCGGAACCAGGTTCTCGGCCGCTAGGACGAATCCGTGAATCAGGTTGTGTACGTAGGAGTTATCCAGCCGGGCGTTCTTGCGGCCGACCAGCACTTTGACGTGTCCGGCGACCACGCTTTCGAACAGCTTGCGGAACATCGTCTGATCGCCGCGGCCCCAGATACCGCTGGGCCGGATCGAACAGGTCAGCAAGCCATCAACACCGTTCTGGGACAGCACAAATCGCTCGGCGACGACTTTCGTCTCGGTGTAGAGGTCGTTGAACCGGTCGGTGTAGGGCAACGTCTCGTCGCCTCCCGAGATCGGCTTGCCACCCATCACCACGCTGTTGGACGCCGTGTAAACGAACCGCTGCACGCCTGTCGCCTGTGCGGCGTGGACCAGGTTCTTGGTTCCTTCGACGTTGACGGCGAAGCTGCGCTGCCGGTACTCCTCGGTGACCGAGGCGCCGCCCAGCAGCTCGATGAGCGCGGCGGTGTGGAAGATGGTGTCGATGCTGTCGACCGCGGCCGCGACCGTGTCCCGGTCGCAGATGTCGCCCTGGAGTACTTCGAGCCCCGGTTGGTCCGGCAACGGCGAAGGTGCACGGTCGAAGGACCGCACCTGGTAGCCGCGGTCGAGCAGGGTGGTTACCAGGTTCGCGCCAACGAACCCCGAACCACCAGTGACCAGGATTCGGCCCAGCTGTGCGGTCGGAGATGTGCCAGAAGTGTCAGCCATGCGGACGAGGATAACTGAAACGTGTTCCAGTTTCGAACAGAACCCTCGAAATTGGTTTCATCCTCAAGAATCGTCCGGGTCGCCGGCGGCCAGTGCGTCGGACACCCGCTTACGCGCCCCAGCTAAGTGCTCCTCGCATCGTTTAGCCAGCTGTTCGCCTCTTTCCCATAAATTCAGCGACGCATCGAGGTCGAGCCCTCCCTGCTCCAGAAGGCGTACAACTTCGATCAGCTCGTCTCGGCATTTTTCATACCCAAGATGACTAACAGGTGTAGCTTCGTCACTCGCCATCGGTCGGTCCCTCGCTCACTGCCGCGATCGCGCCGTCGGCGACTCGCACCCGCAGCTTGGTGCCGGCTGGAGCATCGTCGACCGAGCGCAACACCGCCGAAGACCCGTCCGTCGGCACCGTCTGCACCACGGCGTAGCCGCGGGCCAGGGTGGCCGCCGGGCCCAACGTAGCCAGCCGGGCCGACAAGTGACCGACGCGTTCGGCTTCCACGTCGACCAGCCGGGTGATGTCCCGGCGAACGGCCGACCGGGCGCGGTGAATCTCCTCGGCGCGCACCCGCAGCGCGGCCAGCGGCTCGGCCAGCACCGGACGGCTGCGCAACTGCGCGAGCGCGCGCTGTTCGCGAGCCACCCAGTTGCGCAACGCCTGCGCACTGCGCCGGCGCAGGTCATCGAGCAGGTGTTGTTCCGCCGCGGTATCCGGGACGATCTTCTTGGCGGCATCGGTGGGAGTGGCGGCGCGCAGATCGGCGACGGAATCGCACAGCGGACTGTCGGGCTCGTGGCCGACCGCACTGACCACTGGGGTGCGGCAGGCGGCGATCGCACGGCACAGCGTCTCGTCGGAAAACGGCAGCAGGTCCTCGACGCTGCCGCCGCCGCGGGCCAGCACGATCACGTCGACTTGCGCGTCGGCGTCCAATTCGCGCAGCGCCGCGACGATCTGAGCGACGGCGGTCGGTCCCTGAACGGCGGTGTTGCGCACGGTAAATCGCACCGCGGGCCAGCGCGCGGCGGCCACTGTGGTGACGTCTCGCTCGGCGGCGCTGGCCCGTCCGGTGATCAGTCCGACCATGGCAGGCAGGAACGGGATCGGCTGCTTGAGCCGTGGATCGAACAATCCCTCGGCGTCCAGCAGTCGCCGCAACCGCTCGATGCGCGCCAGCAGTTCGCCAATGCCCACCGCGCGAATTTCACTGAGCCGCAACGAGAATGTCCCACGCCCGGTGAAGAAGTTCGGCTTGCCGCAGACCACCACCTGCACGCCCTCGGTGAGCTTGACCGGCGCACGTTCCACCAAATCGCGTGGGGCGGTGACGTTGAGCGACATGTCGGCTGCCGGGTCACGCAGCACCATGAACACCGTCTTCGCGCCCGGCCGGATGCTGATCTGGGTCAATTGGCCTTCGACCCACACGGTGCCCAATTTGTCGATCCAGCCGGCGATCCGGATGGCCACGGCGCGAACCGGATACGGGTTCTCGGCGGAATTCGCCTGCCGGTTTCGTTCACCGGCTACCGGTTCGGTCACCTCGCCGTCGCGCGAGTGATCCTGTTGGCCAGCAGCGTCTGGAACGGCGCCCGCGCCTTGGTGGCCTCCTCGTAGGCCAACAGCGCCTCGAGTTCGTCCACGTCGAGCGTTTGCAGTCTGGCGCGCAGCTGGGCCAGGGTCAGCGATTCGTAGTCGAGCTCGTCGGCCACCGCCGGCGCCTCCACCGACTGCGCGGCCGACTTCTTCGTGCGGGCAGCGGACACGGGCCGGGTCGGGGAGTCAGCCGAGTCGGGTGCGGTGTAGAGCGCGAAGCGTCCGTCGGCGCGGCGGTCGCCGTCGGGCAGGTCGGCGGCGGTTTCGTCGTCGTCGCCGAGATCCTCGTCAAAGGTCGCCCACTCCGGCTGCTCGTCCTTCGGCGGGAAAATCTGCTCCAGGGTCGAGTCGCCCTTGATCACCAGCTCGGCCATGTTCTGCTGGAATCGCATCACGATGTGCGCCGCCTGACTGGCCAGCGTCATCGGATACATCAGGATGGTTTTCGGCAGCCTGATCGTCTCCTCGACGGCGAACGTCGCCGCGCCGACCAGCAGCCTGACCCCATACGGTGCAGTAGCCATGCGGTCCACCCTGCCTTAACCGGCGGTCAACTCCAAGCCGACAGCGCGAGCTGGCGAGCCCGCGTCCGCAGAAAGTAACCTGGTTGTCATGCCGCCAACCGTCAACATGGGGATCCCGGGCGCCACCAGCTCGGCGGTCGAGCCGGTGACCGGCAAGCGCGTGCTGCTCGCCGAGCCGCGCGGATATTGCGCCGGCGTCGACCGCGCCGTCGAGACGGTCGAGCGCGCGCTGGAAAAGCACGGCCCGCCGGTGTACGTCCGGCACGAGATCGTGCACAACCGGCATGTGGTGGACACTCTGGCCAAAGCGGGGGCGGTGTTCGTCGACGAGACCGACGAGGTCCCCGAGGGCGCCATCGTGGTGTTCTCCGCCCACGGTGTCGCGCCGACCGTGCATACCTCGGCGGCCGAGCGGTCGCTGCGGGTGATCGACGCCACCTGCCCGTTGGTCACCAAGGTGCACAACGAGGCCAAGCGCTTCGCCCGCGACGACTACGACATCCTGCTCATCGGCCACGAGGGCCACGAGGAAGTCGTCGGCACCGCCGGGGAAGCGCCCGACCACGTGCAGCTGGTCGACGGACCCGGCGCTGTCGACGGTGTGACGGTTCGCGACGAGAACAAGGTCATCTGGCTGTCCCAGACCACGCTGTCCGTCGACGAAACCATGGAGACCGTGCTGCGACTGCGGGCGCGGTTCCCGAACCTGCAGGATCCGCCGAGCGACGACATCTGCTACGCGACCCAGAACCGGCAGGTCGCGGTCAAGGCGATGGCGCCCGAGTGTGAGCTGGTGATCGTCGTCGGGTCGCGCAACTCATCGAACTCGGTGCGGTTGGTCGAGGTCGCGCTGGGCGCCGGATCGGCGGCCGCGCACCTGGTGGACTACGCCGACGACATCGAGCCGAAGTGGCTGGACGGTGTCACCACGGTCGGGGTCACCTCCGGTGCGTCGGTGCCTGAGGTGCTGGTGCGCGGCGTGCTGGAGCGGCTGGCCGAATATGGCTATGACGTGGTGCAGCCGGTCACGACGGCGAACGAGACTCTGGTGTTCGCGCTCCCGCGAGAGATCCGGCCCAACCGGCGCGACGGCTAGACATCGTAGTTCCAGGAGTCGGCTGCGGACTCACGCAACCGCCGGGGGCGCGGCGCCGGCTCGCTGCGCGGCTCGTCGTCCCTGGTCGAGCCGCGATACCGAACCTGGGAGATCGGGTGGTGCGTTGCGGTGCCACCGGTTGACCCGTTCGGCGTGGGCCTGCGGCGCGGCTCTGGCGGCCTGGCGTCGTACGGCTCGATCGGCTCGTAGGGGTCGAAGCGGCTGCTGCGACGGGTCGGGCGACCGTGCGGGTCGCGGCGGATCTCTCGGGATGGCCGGCCGCGCAGGTCGGGATCGCGGGGCACCCTGCTGCGGCGTGGTGGCTCGGGAGCGTCGAGCTCGCGGGGGCGCGTCGGGCGCTGGCTGCGGGAACGTCGGGCACGGTCGACTGCCGGGTCGGCTGCTTCTTCGAGCGGCGGCCGGATATGCCGGGATCGCGACGCCGCCGGGCGCCTGGCCGTCCTTCGGCCGTCGGCCGACCTGGTCGGCTTCGCGGAGCGTCCAACGGCGTGGGTTCGCCGCGAACCGCGCTTCGGGGGTTTCTCGGCCGTCTCCTCATCGGCGGACGGCCGCTTGAGGCCTGCGAACATCGACACCAGCTTGCTGGCCAGCCCGGGGGACTGTGTGTCGCCGTCCGCGGGGTCGGCTTCGGCGGTCGCGGCCGGGCGGATCACCCTGGCCAGCAGCCAGCGGATGGTGCCGATCGCCAGCACGCCGGCCGAGGTGAACAGCATCAGCGGAAAGCGTTCGATCAGTGGATAACCACAGTTGATCAGGAGGTCCTTGAGGCCGGTGAACTTGGCGCCGTGAAACAGCCAGTACGCCCCGGGCACCGCGCAGAACAGGATCAGCGGCGGCTGGATGACCGCGGTGAAGACACCGGACTGGCGAACCGCCAGCACCGCGGCCACACAACCCGCCACATACAACGCGGAGAAGACGGTCGTGAGCTCCTTGCCCGATCCGGTGTCGAAGGCGAACCCCGCGGCGGTACCGGTCACAGCGAGCAGCACAGCGGCCCACCACGGCACACCAGGAATAGTGGGGACTATCGAGCGGTGATCCGCCGTCACCGCCGACTGCGTCCGCTCTCCTGGCACACGTCGACCGTACCGGCTCAGCGCCGAAAGGCTTGTAAAGACCTCGTTAGCGGCCCGTGGGCGTGCCATATTCCGCCGCTGGCCGGCTCTCCTACACTTGAGTCCCTGTGAGCCTGAGCCTCGGGATCGTGGGTCTGCCGAATGTCGGCAAGTCGACGCTGTTCAACGCGCTGACCAGAAACAATGTGGTGGCCGCGAACTATCCGTTCGCGACGATCGAGCCGAACGAGGGCGTGGTGCCGCTGCCCGATCCTCGGTTGGCGACGTTGGCCGAGATGTTCGACTCGGAGCGCATCGTGCCGGCGCCGGTGACCTTCGTCGATATCGCCGGCCTGGTCGCGGGCGCCTCCGAAGGCGCCGGCCTGGGCAACAAATTCCTGGCCAACATCCGCGAATGCGACGCAATCTGCCAGGTGGTGCGGGTGTTCTCCGACGACGATGTGACGCACGTCGCGGGGCAAGTGGATCCCAAGTCCGATATCGAGGTCATCGAGACCGAGCTGATCCTGGCGGACATGCAGACGCTCGAGCGCGCGCTGCCCCGGCTGGAGAAAGAGGCCCGCAACAACAAAGAACGCAAACCGCTGCACGACGCCGCGGTGGCCGCGCAAACGACGCTCGACGGCGGGACGACGTTGTTCGCCGCCGGGGCGGATGCAGCGCTGCTGCGGGAATTGAATCTGCTGACCACCAAACCGTTCCTGTACGCGTTCAACGCCGACGAGACAGTTCTCACCGATGCCGATCGGGTCGCCGAGCTACGCGCACTGGTATCGCCCGCGGACGCAGTCTTCCTGGACGCCAAGATCGAGGCCGAGCTGATCGAGCTCGACGACGAGTCGGCCGCCGAGCTGCTGGAGTCGATCGGTCAGGCCGAGCGCGGCCTGGATGCGTTGGCGCGGGCCGGTTTTCACACCCTGAAGCTGCAGACCTTCCTGACGGCCGGGCCTAAGGAGTCGCGGGCGTGGACGATCCATCAAGGCGATACCGCGCCGAAGGCGGCCGGGGTGATCCACACCGACTTCGAGAAGGGCTTCATCAAGGCCGAGATCGTGTCCTACGACGACTTGGTGGCCGCCGGTTCGATGGCCGCCGCGAAGGCGGCCGGTAAAGTACGCATGGAGGGTAAGGACTACGTGATGGCCGACGGCGACGTGGTCGAATTCCGGTTCAACGTCTAGTCAGCAAAAGAAGAATTGACGGGCGGACTTGTCGGAGTGCGTAGCTAGCATGCGGTTCGCCGTGCCCACCCGCTGACTGCCCGAGGGGACCTCCCGATGAAATTCGTTTCAACCCGCGTCATTACGGCCGACGTCAATCGGCTCGTGCAGTTCTATGAGATGGTTACCGAATTGCCTGCCCTATGGGGGAATGAGCTTTTCGCTGAGATTCCGACCCCTGTCGGCACCCTGGCCATCGGCAGCGACAAGACGGTGCCGCTGTTCGGAGACGGATCCGCCGAGCCGGGAGCCAACCGCAGCGCGATTCTCGAGTTCATCGTCGACGACGTGGACGCCGAGTACGAGCGGCTCCGCCACCGCGTCGCCGAGGTTGTGACAGAACCGACGACCATGCCATGGGGTAATCGCGCGCTGCTATTCCGGGATCCAGATGGCAACCTCATCAATCTGTTCACCCCCGTCACGGAACAGGCCCGCGCCAAGTTTGGACTATGACTGTCGGCGAGGAGCCCGACAGCGGCGTGGTCGCTGCCAGGGCTCGTTTACCTTGCGCTACCTCGCCCGTCCCGGTCGGTTCGTCGTGAGTCGCCGAGGCGGTGCGCTGTCACGTGCAAAGGGTAGGTGCGTCGCAGTTATTGCCGGGGCAATAGATCCGGTGCGCGGCGTCGACCATCGTTCCGACGTCCAACAACGTGACGCCCCTCTTGTTCAGGTGGTCGTGAATGTCATCGGCAATCACTTGTGGTTGCCAACCCCAACTGAGGTCGTAGCAGATCATGTGCGCCTCGCCGATGAGCGCTTCTTCTGTGTTGGGCGGCCACGTGAGGCCGACGGCGTGCAGTTGTGCGAGGTACGCGTCGTCCTGGGGGCTAGCCGCAGTCGCAATCGCGGCGCTACTGACCAGGGCAGCGCCGGCCATCACGGGGATGGCAAGTTTGGCCGTCCAGCGAAGTGAGGGCATTGGATTCCCGACCTTTCTTCTTAAGGTTCGCGAGAGTGTTTCCCACCGGTGAAGTACCGTGAGCCCTCGGCACTTTATTGGCGGTTACACAGGATGTTCTCAGAATCTAGCAGACCGCGACGTCGCGGAGTTCCGATTCGGATCAATGTCTGCGTCGAATTCAGCCCAGTCGCTCGAATGCGACGGGCTCGAATATCTGGCGTTTACCCGTACTTTTGAATCCGTTTGCCGTAGAGGCCCTTTCGGTGCCGGAATAACGCCGGGCGCTTCTTTTTCGACACTGCGGGAGTTGGATGCCGACTTGGTCGACATCGCTAATTTTCGTGGAGAACTAGGTGTGGTGTCTCAGGGGATTAGTGACGCGGAGTTACAGCGCTGTGGCAACCCGACGAAGAGTGAATTCCGTGCACCGGCGGCGCCCACTCCTCAGAGTGCTCGTAGGCCACGCAGGGTCCTACTTATCAGTTCCCGTCGTTCGTCGATTGTCATCGAGTCACCGAGGGGGGCGTGCACCCGCAAATAACCCTGTGTCACCAGGTCGTCGACCAGGAACCGCGTCGCACCGAGCGGCAAAGACAGCCGAGCGGCGATCTCTGCGACCGAGGGGCTGGTCACGCAATACCTCAGGATCTGGCCCCGCACATCATTTTTCCGCCACCGCAGTGGCTTCGCTGTGGTGGTGAGCAATTCGACCGGAGCCTCGAGTGCCAGGTCGACATCAGCATCGACACGGCCTGCCGCCAGCGTGTACGGCCGGACCAAGCTCGGCTCGTCCGCGGTCTCCGATTCTGTGAACCAGTCGCTGACCGGTTCACCCTTTCCCTCCGACTGCTGATGCGCGTCGGTGTGCTTGTGCCGGACATGCGGCGAACTATCCGACACCGCGTGGTTCTCCAAGAACCACAGGGTCTGGTCGGCGTGCACTGATGCGCGCACCTCGTTGGAGACGACCTTGAGTACGGTTCGGTCGATATCGATGACGAATGTGGTCCGTCTGACCGGCAGCAGCCGGGCCAGCAGGCCACGGCGCCGGGTGTGCCGGCCACGACGGGCCGCCTCACGCTCGATGACGGAGCTACTGAGCTTGGCGAGCCTGCCTCGGCGCACCCCGAACAGCTCGGACACCACGCCGTCCGCGTCGGAGAGCAGCGGATAGTCGAACGAGCGCTGTTGGGCGAAGTGGGCCTGCTTGTCGACGGTGTCGGTGCTGATGCCCACCCGCTGGGCGCCCACCCTGGCGAATTCGTTGCTCAGGTCCCGAAAATGACAGGCCTGGGCTGTACAGATCGGTGATGACGCTATCGGGAAGAAGAACAGCACAACCGGCCCTCCGGCAAGGAGCGTGGACAGCGTCCGAGGCCGACCGGCGTGGTCGTACAGAGTAAAGTCAGGCGCTTTGTCGCCCGCGATCATCGGCAAAGAGTAACGCCGGAAACCTCAGCGCGACACACGACCCGGATAATTCGTTCATCGCCGAACAGATACCAGTGTGTACGGCGTATATCGAAAACGCCGACCTCCGGTAGTTAATAAGCGTCGAGCGGCGACGTCGTGGAGTTCGGCTTCAACGTCTAAACCGGCGAGGTAGAGCGGGGGTCATGGCTGGCCCGCGCCCACCTGAATACCTTGATTGACCTGGTCGATTGCTTGTTGCACCAATCCGACCGCAGCTTCGCGATGCCCACCCTTGTCGTGTTCGGCCTGGTTGAGTTCATTTATCGCCTGCTGCAGATCGTTTCTGGCGTTGAACATGTGCTCCTGATACGCATAGGCCGTGCCGGCGCCCAGAATCCCGAACGTTAGAGCCGTTAGGGATGCGCCGATCGCTAGTCGAGTTTTGGACACATACATAATGACAATCCTTTCGGACGATGACAATCCTTTCGGACGACAGATGTTGCCGAGACCGTACCGCAAAGCCCGTCGCTCCCGATCGAAATCATCGGCGGCGAATTGCGGCCACGTTTCCTCGACATGCGATCTGTCGGTGGCGGTGTCAGACTCAACCATGGCAATGGGTCCGTTCCGTCCGGTTGTCGCTGCCGCCGCGGCTGCGCTGCTAGCGGCAGCTATCGGTCACGCCGACACCACGGACGACCAATTCTTGGGGCTGGTGTCGAACGACGGGTTGACCGCCGGCCCACCTGATCAGATGATTGCGATCGCGCACCAACGCTGCGACGCTAACGGCCTTTCGCACTCCGGCTGGTACAACTTTCGCTTCGGTGGCAAACCTAGCCAGTTCAACATCGCCATCTCGAATATCAGCGTCAAACTGCAATCGCAGGGCCTGACACCCGATCAGGCGGTGCAGTTTATGCGGGATGCAGTCGCTGTGTACTGTCCCGACACGAATGGCTAGCCGCGTGAGCCGCTTGGTAAAGCGCGGGTAGCCGACGGAGTGACCAGGTGCTGAGGCGATGTCAATTCATGTGAACGCGGACAACTTCGTCCGGGCGGAAACCCACCGGATGTTTCGCGACATCCAGGCCAGCGCCGGTGGGATCGGGGCCTTTCGGCACAACCGCACACCCGCCAGCATCGACGAACAGACGGTGATCAGACTCAACCGAGACACGTTGTACAGCTTTGCGATCGTTGATCTCGCCGAACCGGCCCGGCTCACGCTGCCCGACGCCTATGGTCGCTATTTCTCCGCGATGATCGTCAACGAAGACCACTTCGTGAACACGATCTTCCACGAAACCGGCGAACATTCGCTCACCGGCGATCAGTTCGGATCTCGATATGTCCTTGTCGGTGTTCGAATACTGGTCGACCCCACCGACCCCGCAGATATGGCCGCCGTCGCGGCGATTCAGGACCGACTCGCGATCGACGCTGCCTCGTCACAGCCGTTTGTCATGCCGGACTACGACCTTGAAAGCCTTGACGCGACTCGGGACGCGCTGCTTGCTCTCGCTAGAGGCCTCGACAACTTCGATCGAACTTTCGGTGCGCGCGCAGAAGTCGATCCAATTCGCCATCTGATCGGCTGCGCGGCGGGGTGGGGTGGGCTACCCACGTCCGAAGCGACGTACGTCGGCGTAGACCCGAACGTCCCGCCCGGCGATTACGAATTGGTGTTCAAAGATGTTCCCGTCGAAGCCTTCTGGTCCGTCTCGGTGTACAACGCGCGAGGTTTCTTCGAGCCGAACGATAAAGACCTCTACACGGTCAATAGCGTCACGGGTGAGCCCAACGCGGACGGCTCGGTCACCGTTCGTTTCGTCGCGTCGGCAGCCGGCGACACGCCCCCGAACGCGATCGTCACGCCGCAAGGCTGGAACTACCTCATTCGCCTTTACCGGCCTCGCGCGGAAATATTGGACGGTCGATGGACACCACCGGCGCTCACGCCGCGCGGCGATTGACCATCATGTCGTTGACCATCTTTACCATCAGTTCATGCACTGGGCGTCGTCGCTAACCCTGTCCGCAGCAAGCCTTCTCGGTCGCGCATGAAAATTACCTATGTTTTCCTGCCACTGTACTTCGGGCTCTTAGTGGGCTTCTTTTTCCACAACTCTAGGACGGGCTTAGCCGGAGCCGTCGTCGGCCTGTTCCTCGCGTTGTTGCTGTCCCGAGAGGTCCGCCGGCGCCCCGACGCGAGCATGATGGCGATCGACGCGATGACCGGGACGGAGTTCGAGGACTACGTAGCGGCCCGCCTGCGGCGGGCCGGCTGGCAAGTCACGGTCACCTCAGTGACTGGCGACTACGGCGTCGACCTGATCGCCGAACGCGACGGTAAGTCGGTGGCGGTCCAGTGCAAGCGTCACGGCAAGCCCGTCGGCGTTGCGGCTGTCCAGCAAGTTGTCTCCGGCGCACGCCACCACGGATGCGCAAAGAGCATCGTCGTCAGTAATCAGGAATTCACCCAGGCTGCCAAGCAGTTGGCCTTTACTCACGGCTGCCAGCTGATTGGCCGCAGCGCACTGCAAGCCTGGGTGCCCCCGCCTGCGCGACGGGCGGTCTGAGACTTGCCGGATCCCGGTCCAAGGGAAATGCTTGGCAGGTGGCGACTGTGAAGTGGTCGACAAGGTTGCTGGCGGTTGGCGGGCTGGTGTTGTCCGCGTTCGGACTGGCCGGCGGCCCCTGGGCCCAGGCGATCCCGGCCCCCGCGCCCGCCTATCACTGGTGCCCGGGCGATCAGTGGGACCCGAGTTGGGGCAAGGCCTACGACTGGGATTGGAATCACTGCCACGGCGGGCAAGGTCCGGCAGGCCAAACCGGGCCGGCCGGCTTTGGGCCGTGGGGAGTCCCGCCGGCGTGGGCGCCGCCGCAGCCACCCCCACCGCCGTGGGCGCCCGGTGCTCAGGTGATGTGGAATCAGACCGCCAATGGGTGGGGATTCTGGAACAACCGAATATGGACTCCGATCTGACCGGACGCCGGATCGCGCCTCGGCGCGGCGAGGCTTCGCAGGGTTAGGGTGAGTTGTGGTCGCAAAGGACCGTGCGCTGGAAGACAGGGCTGCCGCGCTCGACGAGCGTGAGAAGTCTGTGATGCGGCGTGAGGCTGAGGTCCGAAGGCGCGAATGGCTTGCTAGCGAAAGAGATCGCATCGCCGATGAGCGGGAGCGAGTCGCTGATCGTCGCGAGCAGTTGGCCGACGAACGAGAGTTGATCGAGGACAAACGCGAGGGCACCGCCGCAGAGCGGGAACGCGAGCGACTGCAACGCGCAGACGCGGGAACGGAACGCGTGAAAGCCGAAGCCCGACGAGAGCAAGCAGACGTCGAACGTGAGATGGCCGAGACCGAACGACAACAGCGCCACAACTAGCCGCGCCGGCTAAGTTCAGGGGTGTGCCGCGAGGAACGTCGCGTTCGGCAAGCCCGAGCTGAGTTCATCGACGTCGAACCGTTCGTCCAGACGGGCGTGCAGCTTCTTCGGATCGATCAGCAGGCTGATCTCGGCGGTCTGGCGAGCGAATAGCCGCCCGACATGCGGGTAGAGCCAACGCATGACGGCTCGCTCACCAGAAGTGCACCGCGCCGCGCAATAACCGACATGACCGATCTCGTCGGTAAGGATCTCGCTGTAGAGCCGATCGATGCGCGCGGCCACATCTGGTTCGTCGGCGAACAGCTCGACTCCGACACGGCGCAATTCGTCGAACAGGATGCAGCCGGCCATCTCGCCCGCACCTACGAACGCGATTCCGATGCGCTCCGGAATGAAGACGTTGAGCTTGACGAACTGGCGCATCACGAATGGCGGCGGAACGACTTGGAACGGCAGGCCGAACATGTCCAGCACGTAGGCCAATAAGCGGGTGTGGTAGTGCTCTTCGAGTTCGATATACACCCGCTCGGGCGGCGCGTCGTCGCCGCTGTTGTGCCCGTAAGTCTCGCCCAAACCGACGCCGAACCGCTCCGCCTGGTTCAGCTTGGCGGTGGCCAACAGAAACAGCATTTCTCGGCTCAGGCCCGGTTCGGGCCGGCGGCGGCGCACGTTGCGGGCGAACACCCCCCGATCGATGGGCCGGGTGGAGCGCACCGGGTCTGCCACCAAGCCGCCGAAGAATTCCTCGCGGCTGGCCAGGTGGCGATGCAGCAAATCTGCGTCACCGTCGCGCTGTACCAAATAGTCGCGGTAGCCCGCTATACCCAGAGTGTTCATCGTTCCTCCATTCCCTGAACAATCGTCAGTACGTAGCGATCCAGTGATGCGGTTGCACCGATGGCCAGCAGTGCGAACAGGCCGGTCAGGAAAATCACGCCGAGTTCGCCGGGATCGGCATCCCGAGATACCCGTCCCGCAGCCTGCGCATCGGCGATCGCGGCGATGACGAACCCGGCCAGCGGATGCTCGCTTAGCTCGTCTTCGATCGGCCGGGTCGCCGAAAAGTGCAGGCCCAGCATGTCTTTGAAGACGACGGGTCCCAACCGCTCTTCGGCGGCGAGCACGCGGTGCACCAGCAATGTGAGCAGCGACAATAGGTCGTCCGGCGCGGGGGCTTGAGTGTCGAGCGTCTCGACGATTTTCGCTTCCTCGGCCCGCTCCAACTCGACCAGCACGTGCTCCTTGGTCGGGAAGTGGAAATAGAACGTGCCGCGCGCCACCCCCGCGGTCGCCGCGATCGCTGCGACGTCCGCGCCGGCCAATCCGGACCGGCCGAACTCGGCCACCGCGGCGTCGAACACCCGCGCCCGGGTCTGCAGCCGCTGTGCCTCCCGCACCCCGACCACCGGCGCAGCGGGTTCGGTGGTCGACGGCGATGAAGGCACGTCGCCACCGTACAAAATTTCGTTGCCACTCGTCAATGACGACCGTCAATGAGTTTGCCAGGCGACCCATGGGCGGCCGGGTAGCGGCCACGCGATGTGCAAGGAACTCGACGCGGGGCATCCGCCGGAGTACGTCGCCAAACATTGGACGTACCCGAACGCGCCCTATCAGAACTTGCTGGATATGGCCACCGCGGCTCAAAACAATCTATGCGGCGACTACTGAGCGTCGATTAGCCTGCGACGACCGAGATTTCGCCGCCGAGCCGGTAGGGCGACACCAGCGGAAGCCCGTCGCCGCTCCAAAACCTGCCGGGATCAAACCAGTTGGACCGCTTCTCGGTTTCGATCAGTCCCATCTCTTCGTAGGTGACCGCGACCGTCTCTGCGCAATAGGCGGACTCGAAGCGGCCCTTTTGATGTTGTTCTTTGCGCCGTCGAGTCGACTCACGAACTCGCTTGTCCAAGAACGGGATTCCGCGGACCCAATCGTAAGCGGTTGGCAGTTGACCGCGCAGCCATCGCAGGGTGAGTCGGGTAGTCGTCGGAAACGCCGTGCCGTCCATCCGGGCGATGACGCGCAGCAGGCGATTCTCCTGGTGGCGGTCGGCGTCGGGCGTCAGTTGACGCAGCCAGCATCGCTGTCCGTAGCGGTCCATCCACCGCTCGACCACCTGGCCGGCGTCGTTGAGTTGCACGCCGCGATGGTTGGTGCCGGTCCACACGTCGGTCAGCTTGTCGCCGAGCTCGGCGTGCCAAATCAACGGCGGCAGATCCTCGATCGCCACCGTCATGCCGACGTGGTTGACCGGGCTGTTCGACAAGGTCTGGATCGCACGGTCGGGTCCCGAGCGCCCACGAAACAACCAGATGTCGCCGGTCCGGGTTGCCTCGAGCGCTTCGGCCAGATTCACCGTATGTGTTTCCACCACCGCACCTTATGCACATAGCCTTTGCCCATGCGCACCATTTGGAAGTTGCTCGGGCTGGCCGGAGTCCTCGGCGTCGCCGCGGGGGGAGTGCTGATCGCCCGCGACCAGCGTCGTCGTCGGGCGTACACGCCCGACGAGATCCGCGCCCGGCTGCAGCAGCGCCTGGCCGAGGCGGACGACGAGGACTAACCGTGTCAGGCGGCGGCGACCGCGTAGAGGCGGTGGGTGCCGGCGAAACCCTTCAAATCGGCCTCTCGGCCCTCGTCGAAGGAGATGTCGTCGCAGTCGCTGACGGCGTCGCGTACGGTTTCGCTGACCAGGATCTCACCGCCACCGGCCTCCCCGGCAACCCTCGCCGCCATCGCGACGTTGCGGCCGAACAGGTCGTCACCGCGGCGTACCGAGCGGCCCATGTGGATTCCAATTCGGACTCGAATTTGGTTGTGCCGCTTAAGTTGTGCGTCTCGTTGTAACGCGTGCTGCATGTCGATGCCGCAGCGTACCGCCTGCTCGGCCTTAGCGAAGGCGATCATGAATCCGTCTCCTTGGCTTTTCACCACGTGCCCGGAGCGCTGCTTGACCAGCTTGTGGACCAGCTTGTCGTGCTCGCCGATCAACTTCACCCAGGCCCGGTCGCCGACCCGTTCGTTGAGGGCGGTGGACTCCTCGATATCGGAGAACAGAATCGCCACCTTGCCGTCGGCTGTGACCCGGGCCAGGTCCGGGCGTTCCACCTCGGCCCAATCGGCGAGATCTTCGATGGAACTGCGCACCGCGGCGCCGAACCCCTCCTTGCGCACCAGGTTCGCGGTCTGCCACAGGCTCTTGACCGCTTCCCGGCCGCCGGTCATCAGCCAACTGCGGGGGTCGACGCGCTGCCGCAGTTCAGCGGCCTCTCGGCGGCTGCGGGTCAACGCCAACCACATGAACGCAAGCGCCGCGGCTTCGATCGCCGCGAGGCCGCCCAGCGCGTAGACCGCGATCATCAGGTGGTCCTGCATGCCAGGCATCTTTCCCGATGAGCCGCGTCTCCGGCGCAGGAATCCCGTCAGCAGCTGTCTGCACAGGCGAGTGGAAACGAAATCCAAACTGCGACAGAGCATTCCGGTCTCAGAGACTCTGGTGTTCTGGCATCGCCGAGGTTGTCAGGTTTGGCCGGTCCGGCAGGCGGCTACCTGACATCGAGCACGGTGTCCGTCGCTCGTGTTGTCGGGCTCGACCACAGTGCTTAGGGTTAATAGTCGATTCTTCGTGGAGGTCTTCGATTGGCCGAATCCGGTGATCGCGGCTCAGACCTGCTGGTGATCTTCGGAATTACCGGCGATCTGGCCCGCAAGATGACCTTCCGGGCCCTGTACCGCTTGGAGCGCCGGGAGTTGCTGCAGTGCCCGGTATTGGGCGTGGCCAGCGAAGACATCACGAAAGAAGAGCTGGTCAAACGGGCCCGTAAGGCGATCGCCGACAGTGGCGAAGAGCTGGACGACAAGGTCTTCGACCGGCTGGCGGACCGATTGTCCTATCTGCACGGCGACGTCACCGATTCCGCCCTGTACAACTCGCTGGCAAAGCGCATCGGCCGCAACCACGACTGCTTGTACTACCTGGAAATGCCGCCGTCGCTGTTCGCGCCAATCGTTGAGAACCTCGGTAGGGCCGGTTTGCTGGAGCGATCGCGCGTCGCGTTGGAGAAGCCATTCGGCCACGACCTGGCTTCGGCGCAGGAACTCAACGCCCGGCTGCACGCGGTGCTCGACGAGGAACAGATCCTGCGGGTGGACCACTTCTTGGGCAAACAACCGGTCGTGGAACTGGAGTATTTACGCTTTGGCAATCTGGCGCTCGCCGAGCTGTGGGACCGTAACAGCATCTCCGAAATCCAGATCACCATTGCCGAGGACTTCGGCGTCGAGGACCGTGGCAAGTTTTACGATGGCGTCGGCGCGTTGCGCGACGTCGTGCAAAACCATTTGCTTCAGGTGCTCGCCGGACTTGCGATCGAGCCCCCGGTCGGGCCGAGCGCCGACGACCTCAACGACAAGAAAGCCGACGTTCTGCGTGCGATACCGGCGCTGGACCCGGACCGATGTGTGCGGGGCCAATACAGCGGCTACACCGACATCGACGGGGTCGCCAAGCGCTCTCAGACCGAGACCTTCATCGCGCTGCGGGCCGAGATCGACAACTGGCGTTGGGCCGGGGTGCCGATCTTCTTGCGAGCGGGCAAGGCCATGGCCGAACGGGTCACCGAGGTGCGGTTGTTCACCCACCGCGTCCCAGCGCTGGCTTTCCTTCCCGACCGGAGGCGGGCTGAGCCCAACCAGATTGTGCTGCGGATCGACCCCGATCCCGGACTGCGGCTGCAGTTGACCGCGCTGGATGGCGGCAGCTGGCGCGACGTCCACCTGGATTCTTCGTTCATGCAGGACTTGGGCGAGCCGCTGACGCCCTACGAGCGGTTACTGCACGCGGGGCTGACCGGCGATCACCAGCTGTTCGCCCGCGAGGACGGCATCGAGGAAACCTGGCGCATCGTGCAGCCGCTGCTTGACAGCCCCGGCAAGGTGCACCGCTACGAACCTGGTTCGTGGGGGCCCGAGGACGCCCGCTCGCTGCTGCGCGGTCATCACGGTTGGCAACAGCCGTGGCTTCCCGGTAACCGTCGTGCATCACAGTAAGGAGAACAAGACAACATGCAGCTTGGGATGATCGGCCTGGGCCGAATGGGCGCCAATATCGTCCGCCGGTTGGT
>Ga0335074_10005037_pt1 | contig 18265 bp, 19 predicted proteins | sample Lox_Sample_23_FD_206715 | JGI IMG/M metagenome (GOLD analysis project Ga0335074, IMG submission 206715) | Soil microbial communities from Loxahatchee National Wildlife Refuge, Florida, United States - Lox_Sample_2.3 | ecosystem: Environmental > Terrestrial > Soil > Wetlands | place: USA... | reverse complement strand
CCGGAGAGAGCGCGGGGAGTTGCGGTGCGCTCTTCCGGTTCGGTCTTACTGTTTCGTATTCTGCCCATTGACCGCTTGGCCCGGGTTGCGTCTGGAACTTGCCTTCTGAGCCTTCACCACCGAGCAGCGTCGGCCACGAACAACCCGTTGCACTGTGTTGGCGGCCCGGACTGCCGTCGGCAGTATTCCAGGAATTAGGCCGGCTCCGACCCGGGCCGCTCCAGCACTACCCCCTCAACCGATGGCCCGACGGCTCAAGAGCCGTATTTTGCGTTCGGGCACGGCCATAGTGCCTGCAACGCGCGAGGCTACGAAGGAATGGCGCGGCCGACAGGAATGCTGGCGGCCGCCGAGGAGTCGCGCGGCGTGCGGAGGAACCGGCTCCTACTGAAACACGCCGGCTTTCTTGAAATCGCCGGCCTTGACGATGGTCAGGTCGGTGGGGTTGATGTAGCGGCGGAAGGCGGCGGATACCTGTTCGGGCGTCAGAGCCGCGATGCGGGCTTCGAAGGACTCGTCCCATTTCATGGTCCGCCCCCAGCGTTCGCGGGCGGCCAGCGTTCCGGCCAGGGACTGGTCCTGCGAGCGCGCCACGGTGCGCTCTTCGAGCAATGATTTCTTGGCCGCCTCCACCTCCTGGGCGTTGAATCCGTCCTTGAGCGTGCGAGCCAGCTCGTCCTTAAAACTGACCTCCACTTTGGGAGCGTTCTGCGGGTTGCTGATGGCGAAGATGCTGAAGATGGCTCCGTCGTCCTTGGGGGGCGCCGAGAAGTTGGAGCTGACGCCGTAGCTCAACCCCTCCTGGTCGCGGATGCGCTTGAAAAGGCGGGAGCCGCCCGAGCCGCCAAGCATATAATTGGCCAGCGTCATGGCGGGGTAATCGGGGTCGTCATCCGACATACGCGCAGTCAGCCCGGCTACAAACAGGGCGTTCTGCTTGTCGGGCGTTTCGATCTTGCGGTCCACGGATTCGATCTTGCGATAGGGATTCGGAACGCGCACGTAAGGGCTGGGGCTTTTCCAATCGCCCAACACGTCGGTGGCCAGCTTCTTTACGGCGGCCGGGTCGAACTGGCCGGAGACCACCAGTTCGGAGTCGGAGGCTCCGTAGAACTGGGTGTAGAACTGGCGGGCTTCGGCGGCGGTGACTTTCTGCAGGTCCTCGATCTGCTCCTCCGGGGTGCCCACGTAGCGCACGTCACCGCGGGGGTACGGGTTGAGATGCCGCTGGAGTTCGAGCTGGCCGAGCATCATGGGCTCGCTGCGGCCGTTTTCGATACCGGCGATGCGGAGCTGGCGGGCCTCTTCGAATTCCCGATCGGGCAAGGTGGATTCGCGCAGGCATTCAGCGGCCAGCTTCAAGGCGCCATCGAGTCCGGCCTCGACGGTTTCGATGGAGAGGTTGGCCCCGGTGACGTTCCCGGCTACGTTGATGCGGGCTTTGAGCCGGTCGGCCTCATCCTGGATCTGTTGGCGGGTCTTGTTCCTGGTGCCGCGCATGAGCAAGGCGCCGGCCATCTGCCCGGCGGCCACTTTGCCCTTGAGGCTCTCCTCGGTTCCGAAGTGCAGGGCGCCCTGCACCACCACCGTGCCGCCGCGGGTCTTTTTGGGCAGCATCACCAGCTTCATGCCGTTCGGCAAGGTGACGCGCAGGACGCGGCTTTCGATATTGGCCGGGCTGGGAACGAAGGCTTCGCCCTGGGACAGGGTGGCGCCGCCCTTGAAGTCCTTCAGCAGCGTGGCGGCGTCGGGACTCTCGGGGATCTCGGCGCGGTCGGGGTTCTTGGTGGGGATGAACTCGCCGAGGGTGCGGTTGGACTCTTTGAGGTAGGCCTTGGCGACGCGGACCACGTCGTCCACGGTAACCTTCTTAATAGCGTCGCGCTGGTAGAAGAGCAGGCGCCAATCGCCCGCCGCGGCGTACTCGCTGAGGGTCAGGCCGATGTTCTGAGAGTTGGTCAGGTTCAGGTCGAACTGCTTGAGAAGGCGGGTCTTGGCGCGGTCGAGTTCCTCCTGGGAGGGCGGCTCGCTGGCGAAATTTTCAACGGTCTGAAGGACCGCCTGGCGGGCATCATCGAGGGATTGGTCCTGGCGCAGGATGGCGGCGGCAAAGAAGAAGCCGGCGTCGTGCATATCTTCCGTGTCGGTCTGCTCATCGACGGCCTTCTTATTGTCGACCAGGGCCTTATACAGCCGGCCGGAGGGGTTGTCGCCGAGGATCACGCCGAGCACGTTCAACGGAGCATTGTCCGGGCTGGTGGCGGCGGGGATGTGATAAAGCGCCAGGATGGCCTGGTTGTCGCCCACGCGGCGCAGGGTCACCTGGCGCTCGCCATCCTGGGTAGGCTCTACCGTATAGGTAGGTTCCAGCTTGCGGGTGGGGCGGGGGATGGCGCCCACGGTGGCCACGGTGTAGGCCAGCGCTTTGGATTCGTCGAACTGCCCGGCAATGGTGAGGATGGCGTTATCGGGCTGGTAGTAGCGCTGGTAGAAGGCAGCCAGCTTCTCGATCGGCACGTGCTCGATATCGGAGCGGTTGCCGATGGGCATTTTGCCGTAATTATGGTAGGTGTAGGCGGCCTCCAGGGTCCGCTGGAAGACCATGCGGAAGGGGTTATTCTCGCCCATCTCGAATTCGTTGCGGACCACCGTCATTTCGGTGTCGAGGATGGCCTTCTCCATTCGGATGTTGACCATGCGGTCGGCTTCCAGGCCCAGGGCCCACTTGAGATTGTCGTCCGAGGCGTTGATGATTTCGAAGTAGTTGGTGCGGTCCCAGGAGGTGGTGCCGTTCCATTGGGCGCCATGGTCGGTGAGGTCCTTCTTCACGTCGCGGCCGCCCTTGGTGAGCTTGAACAGCATGTGTTCGAGCAGGTGGGCCATCCCGGTTTCGCCGTAGCCTTCGTGGCGGGAGCCGACCAGGTAGGTCATGTTGACCGTGAGCTTGGGTTTGGAGGGGTCGGGAAACAGCAGGACGTGGAGGCCGTCAGGCAGCGAGTACTCGCTGATGCCTTCGACCGAGGTGATTTTCTGGACTCCGGGAGGGAGGGTTTGGGAGTACGCCGCCAGGGTGAGGAGGAGGGCGGCGGAAACAAGAGAGATTTTCACGTTACGAAACATAAATCGCCTTTTGGCTGCTTTGCCGGATTATAGCAACTGACGCTTGCGACCGATAAGGGTACCGGGAGGCGTGCATGATCGAGTTTTCGACCCCCTTTCAGGGGATGGGATACGCCGAAAGCCGGCTGAACCGGGTGGCCCAGCGGGTGGCGCAGGATCCGGCGGAGGCGGCGGATCCGAATACGGCGGTAGATGCCATTGAGGCGCGAAATCAGTTTGCGGCCAACCTGGACACGGTCAAAGTGGGCGATGAGATGACGCAGGCGACGCTGAACCTGCTGGCGTAGGGCGAGGGCGCCAGTAGACTTCCGGGCTGATGCTGGTTCGCAGATTGCCCACGCGATTCGGACGCAGCGTGCCGCCGTTGAGGTTCAGGAACGTAGGTGAGGGAGACGTTGAGCGGCAGGCAACCCGAACCGTGGACTTCGTTGCCGCCGGATTTGAGGACTACGTTGACCACCGCGCCCGCGGAGCGCCCGACCCCGGCCGAGCAACTGTTGGTCTGCACTTTGAATTCGGCGAAGGGTTCGGGCGATGCCGACACCACCTTGGCGGACAGCGACTGCGTTATTGGTGCCTTGATTATTGTCAAGGCCTGTCCACTCCATCCAGGATGAAGTTATTCTGCGTCTGATAGTTTCCGTTGGCCACAAACCAGCCCACGCCGCGGGTGGTGGAGTTATCGAGGGTGCTATCGGCCACTCCCAGAACCAGCAGGGCAACCTGAAACATCCACGGCGGCATTGACGGCGGCGATTTCCAGACTCACACGCATGAGCTTGTGCTCGTCCACGCCGAGTATGAGGTCGGTAACATGCGTTTTGCCGAAGCCAGGTTTCTCCTCATCCACAATGTAATTGCCATGAGGCACGGGTAGAGAAAGACGCGTAACCGCCGTTTCGCTGATGCGCGATATAGCAACGCCCGTGGCTACATTGGGGCTTTGACCGTGGCGGCTTCGATGGGCGCCTGGCTCTTATCTTCCACCAGAACGCGAATCGCTCCGGAATCGGTTGGCGCCAGGGCCGCCGGGCAAAGCGCCGGCAGAGCCGGGAGGACGGAGACGAAGAGGCTCGTTATCGGTAGTGGTGCTCCTTCCTGAAGGTTGCGAGGTCTTCATATTGATCGGTGGCGATGAAGAGGACACCGGCATCGGGGCCGCTTTCCAACGCATTTCGGCACGCGCGAGGGAACCGAAGTTGTAGCCCGCGCTCCAGCCGCGGTTCTGCTGGGGGCTGAAGCCGTCGAGGGTGTAGAAGCGGATCCAGTAAGCGAGATGGTGCGCGCGATCGACGAGGGCCTGGAGCCGGCGGCATCGGCGGGGGTGCAATTGCCGCCCTTGGTTTGGCCGCCTTCTTCCACTTCGTCCCACGAGTGGTTCCACAACCGGCGGTAGTTAGTGGGCGGGCCGGTGAGTAACTGGTCGGGCGGAAGGGTCGCGGCGAGCCGCTGGCGTTTGGCGCAGGTGGCGCCGGCGATTTTGGCGGTCTGCGCCGAACCGAAGAGGAAGAAGACCTGCTCCTGGACATCGGCGTCTTCGGTGATTACGAGCAGGGGCTTGGGATCGAAGGGCGCGAGCTCGCGCGGGTCTGAGGTTTGGGGCGCGGTGGTGATCCAGGGTTGGTACCCGCCGAGAAGATCCCAGACGGCGAGGAGTAAGTTGGGATCGAGCGATCTGAAATCGAAAGGGAGGATGATCAGCGGCCAGTGCCCGCGGTCATTTTGGGCGGGCGCCTTTTCGACGCTAGGACGGACACGTTCGAAGAAATGGTTACGCAGGGACGGCTCGGAGCCGGTGGTTTTAGGTGCGTGGGTGACGACGGGGCGCCTGAGAGCACGGCCGATGCGGTCGGCCCATTGGCCCTCGTAGGGGTAACAGTTGTGAGCATTGAGGACGGGCCGGCCGTGATTCAGGAAATCGACTGGACTGGCTTGTGGCTGCGCGGACACAAGGGCCGCGCCGGCCGCCAACAGCATCGGGATTTTCATGTGGAGTTTTAAGTTTACGGAACCGGCGTAAAGATATCGTGACGCCCGAATGACTTTATCCGGCGGCGTGGCGCGGCGCGGTTCGCCTGCGCGCCAGCCGGGTGAGCCAATACCAGCCGATGGCGCTTCCGATGAAATAGTATGGAAAATCCATCCAGTCAAAGGAGGTGCCTAAGATCGTCCGGCCCAGGAAGTAACTTCGCAGGAACTCCAGAAAGGGAGGGTGCCAGAGTTGCAGGAATTCCAGTAGGCAGGTGGCGAACAAGACGCCAACGGCGATCCATCGCGGCTTCCACCGGGGGCACACCAGAAACACCACCAGGCACCAGAAGACCACGTAGAAGAGTCCCCCCAACGAATCGTTCACCCAAGCGGCGGCAGGTCCGCGGTAGAACTTGCTGTAGAAGCCGACGGGCACGATGATGAGGAGCGATACCGCGGTGGGAAGGGAGTCCATCAGGAAGCGGCGCACGGCGATTCGGAGCAGGACCGCTCCGGGTTGCGAAGCCGGTGCGGTCCCTAAACACTGTTTCGTAGGAGCGAACACAATGTTCACACAAGACTATAGCGCAATACGCCGCCTCTCCGGCGCGAGGGACCAACAGCGGGCACGGGAATTTGTCCGCGGCAACTGCCGGACCACGCGATTGTCTGGGTACCACATGTGCTTGCCAGACGCCGAAGGAACCGGGATATTCCTAGGAATTGTGGACCCGCAAGTTATTGGTCGGTCAGGTACGCCAGCGCTGCGTTGCGGCCGGAAATCCGGCGCCAAAGCTCGTGAAAGCTGAGTCGAGGCCAACTGCGAAGAATGACCGGCCTGGCGTCCTGCCGTTGTCGTTCGATCTGAATGGCCATATTGAGCTGAAGGACGTGACGCTAGTCCGTTTCTGCAATGAACTTCGTCACCTTCATACCGAGAAATGCCAACATAATAATGACTATAAAGGTTCCAAAAACCGGTTCCCCAAAAACCATGGTTTCCAACTACCTCTCCACCGCGTAAGTGGTTGATTCTTTGAGATCGGTATTGCGGAGGCGTTTTTGAATTTGGTTCCCAAGACGACGGTTTCAAGCTGCGTTCCCCAACAGGTCTCAAAGGTAAGGCTACCGATTAACGAGCTGACAGTACCTATATGTTTGGATTCTGTCGTTTTCTGGCAGAAAATTTTGCTGCGTTTTGGCCCAATGTTGACGGGCACTCGGATTAGGTCCGAAATTGGCTCCAACTTTTTGGATTCCGGCCTGTTTGGTTCCGGCTACGCCCGGGTTAGGTAAGGGGGCTGCGGTCTGAGCCGAAGACATCCGACCAGCGGGCTTCGGTTCAAGATCTCGGGACCTTTGCGGCGGACTCAGCGTGGCGATCAACTTGCGGGCGCGTTGAAACTCTGCATAAGAGTTCTGGGAGTCCCTTCACGGTTCCAGACGGCCTTTCGCTCTGTCGTCCTTGCACAGGCATAAGTGACGCTGAACACCCACTTGATCTGGATAACCTCCGAATGAGAAATTGTCGCAGTTCGAGTTAGCGGGCGGGAGGAAATTTCGAGAGTTTCCGTTGCAGCGAGCGGCGGTGAATTCCGAGCAGGCGCGCCGCTTGGGAGATGTTCCCCTTGCAGTCGGCGATAACCCGCTGCATGTGCTCCCATTCGACGCGCGCCAGCGTTGGCACGGTCTGCGGCGCTGCCGAATCGACCCCGCCGGAGCGCAGATTCTCATAGACCGCCAGAATCTGATCGGCGTCGGCTGGCTTGCTCAAATAGTAATCCGCGCCTTTCTTCATCGCCGAAATCGCCGTCGGAATGCTGCCGTAGCCAGTGAGCACGATCACCGTCATCGACGCATCGATCGCCCGCAGTTCCTCGATCACGTCAAGGCCTTGCCGCCCCGGCATGCGTAGGTCGAGCAGCACCAGGTCCGGGCTGCATTCCCGCGCCAGCGTCGCGGCGGCGTCGCCATTGGCCGCCGGAATCGCCTCCCAGTTTCGGTTTGCCAGCGCCCGGCAGAGGCGGTTGCGGAAAACTTCGTCGTCGTCAACGACCAGCGCCAGCGGCGCGTCTTCAGAGATGGGCATGCGTCTCCCGTGGAGCCTGGGTCAGCGGCAACGTTAGTCTCGCAGTGGATCCCTCCCCCGGGACCGATTCGTACGATAGCCTCCCGCCCAACCGCTCAGCCGTAGTGCGCACCAGAAAAGCGCCCAGCCCCATGCCTTTTCCTGGTTCCTTGGTCGTAAAGAACGGTTCCGAAACCCGCTGCAGGATCTCCGGGGACATGCCCTTCCCGCGGTCAATGACGGCAAACTCGCCGATGCCGCCGCTGTCGCGCACGCGTAGCGTCACCTTAGCGGCGCCGTCCGATGCGTCCAGGGCGTTTCGCACCAGCGCCCCGATCGACCGTGCTACTGCCTGCGCCGGAACCCCCATTGCCGCATCCGCCGTCTCGATTTCGATGACAATCCGCGCGCGCTGCTCATCGGTGAACTGCGCCACGGCGTCGCGCACCAATTGCCCGGCCGTGACCCACCGCGCTGCTTCGCCCATCGGCTCGCCGCCGTCGGCGCTCATCTGCTGCAGAACCAGCCGGCAGCGCTCGATCTCCGACCGGATCAGCCGCGCATCTTCCTCCACCGCCTGCCCATTCTCCATGCGCGACGCGTACCTTTCCAACTCGCGCGCTACCACTGCGATGGTGCCCAGCGGCGTTCCCAACTCATGAGCCGCGCCCGCCGCCAGCGTCGCAAGCGACGCCAACCGCTCGTTCCGCGCGATCCGCCCCTGCAGTTGAAGCACTTCGCGCTCCCGCCGCCGCAACTCTTCCGAAACTTTGCCGGTAAAGAATGCGATCAGCGCCGCCGCAATCACGAACGCCACCCACATCCCGATCAGATGCGGCGACGCATTCGCGACACGGTGCCCTTCAAAAGGCGCAAACGGAACGCGCCAGAAAAACAGCGCGCCGAAACAGAGCGTCGACAAGGCGCCGAGCGCCCAAGTCCATAGCTTCTGCAATACCACCGCCGAGACCGTGATCTGCACCAAGTACAACAGGCTGAAGGGATTCGATGGTCCTCCCGTCAGACCCAGCATCACTGTAAGACAGACCGTATCGAGCACAAACATCGCGACGACGGCGACCTCGGGCGCGCGCTCCCCGGCGCTACGTAGCCGTGCCAGCAGGATGTTGCTGGCCAGAACCACAGCCAGAGGGACAAACGACCACGCCAGTGCCGCACTCAGTCCGAACCGCGCGGCAGCCAGACCCACGATGCCCCCTTCGCCCAGGGCCATTCCGTACCGCAGGCGCACCACCCACGGCAACGCCAGATCAGGCGCGGGGTTGCTGTAGACGGTGTTGGCGGAGTCCATCGGACGTACCTGATCTTCATCGTATGTCAGGAACGGCCCAAGACGATGTCAATGCGACAATTTGACGCATCGACAAGGCGGCCCTCATCCTTTCCAATAAATTTATGCCGATCCGCGTTTCACTTCTGTGCCGGTGTGTCTTGATTTCCGCGTTCTCCCTCGCCGCGCATCTGGCGGCACAGCAGAATACTGGCTCCATCCAGGGAATGGTGACTGACCCAAGCGGGGCAGCGGTGACCGGCGCGGCAGTTTCCGCCAAGCCTCCAACCGGCTCCGTTCTACAGACCGTAAGCGAATTCCAGCGGACACTTCTCCTTCGCAAATCTGGCGCCACGATCATCCTGGTCTTTCTCGCCGAACGCTTTGTCCTCCGGCGGATCGAGCCTGCCGGCCGCTGGCTGGGTAACGACGCCGGCGTGAACCTGAGTTGGAGGCTAAAACACGGAGACTCATATGTCGCGGATTCGGATTGAGTTCACCGCTTTCGGCGGCGCGTTAGCGATCGGGCTTGCCGCCCTCGCGCTTCCCGTGAGGAGCCAGGCGGTGGGAGATGTCAACGCCAGAATTGCACGGCTCCAGGACGCGGTTTTGGCGCCCTGCTGCTATACCGAGCCGGTATCGCGCCATCAAAGCGAAATCGCAATCAAGATGCGGCTGGAGATCGCCAAATGGGTCGCCGGAGGCAGATCCGACCGTGAAATTCTAGGCGCCTATGTCCAGCAGTACGGCGCCAAGGTGCTGGTCGATCCGCGAACCAGGCCCGCCTGGTGGATGCCCTGGATCCCATGGTCGGTCCTAATCCTGGCAATGGCCTTCGGTTATTGGTTATTGTGGCAATGGCGCGCAAAGCCTGTACCGGCTTTGCCGGTGGCCGGGACGGAGCAGGCAGCCCTCCCGGATTTCGAATGCGAAGATGAGGATTGACGGGAGGCCTACAGTGAAATGGTGGACGGTGATGGCGTCGTCGATGCTGGTTGCGATCACGGGGGGGTGCGGCGGTCAAGAAAAGCACTACACCCTGCAGGGACAAGTATTGGCGAAAGACGAGGCGGCCGGGAAGATCACGGTCAAGCATGAAGACATCCCCGGCTTGATGCCGGCGATGACTATGCCGTATCGGGTCAAGGATCCATTCGGGATGAAGGAAGTGCAGCCTGGAGACGCGATCGTGGCGGATTTGATCGCCGCGAATGGCGGGAAGGATTATTGGCTGCAATCGATTCGTATCACAGACGAGAGCGGACGCAAGACGGCAAAGCCCCACATCAGACACGCCCTCAAGATCGGGGATCCGGCGCCCGAAGTTCCATTCACCAATCAGGACGGAAAGCAGCTCCACTTCAGCGACTTTAAGGGGAAAAGCGTACTGATCACCTTCATCTACACTCGCTGTCCGATGCCGGAATTCTGCCCCCGCCTGAGCAGCCAGTTCGCAAAGATCCACGAAGACCTGGTCCAAACGCCTGCCGATTATGACAAGACCCACTTGTTGACTCTCAGTTTCGACTCCAAGTACGACACCGCTCCGGTGCTTCGCAAATATGGTCTGGCGTACTTGGACGACCATCCGGAAGGCTTCTCGCATTGGGATTTCGCCTCCGCCGATCCGGCCGATATGCGTCAGATCGCCGACGCGTTCGGACTGGACTACTTCGAGGAAGACAACCAGATATCGCACAGCATGGATATCGTGTTGCTTACGCCGGAGGGGAAGATCGCTCAGTACTGGTCCAATGAATGGACCACGGCGGAACTGGAGAGTTCGCTCCGGCAGCAAGCCAAGTCTTCCATTGGTCACCGGGGTCCCAAGGGATGAAGGGGCTGGCGGGTAGCACAGCGATCGCCTTCTGCCTCGCGGCTGGCACCTGCGGGCTTGCGGGATGTGGCTCCGCAGATCACGGCGAAGAACTCTACGATCTCCACTGCGCGGCTTGCCACGAAACGAGCAACCCTGACCTGAAGAAGCAACCTCCCAAGCTGGAGGGCCTCTTCCGGGCGAAGACATTGCCGAGCGGTGCGCCAGCGACCGACGAACAGGTGCGCAACACCATCATCGAGGGGCTGCGTACCATGCCAGCTTTCCAAGGGCGTCTCTCCGTCACCGACGTGAACGATTTGATTCAGTACTTGCACACGCTGAAATGAAACCACCGTTAAACTGATATAATCCTCCGCATGAAAACAACCCACATTTTGCCGATTTTGTTGGCATTGGGCTTTGGAATCTGTCTGGTGGCTCAAACGGAGGCCGACTACCCGGGATGGATGAAAGACGTGGCTGCCACCAAGGGCAAGCTAAGCAAAGATGTTAAGGGCAAGCAGAATGCCGAGGCCGCGACGGAGGCAAAGCATTTGGCGAGCCTGTATGACCAACTGAGCACATTCTGGTCCGGCCGAAAGGCGAGCGATGCGGTAACCATCGCCAAGAATGGCGCAACTGCTTCCAACGAACTAGCTGCGGCTGCCAATGCCGGCGACGAAGCCAAGATGGAGTCTTCCTTGCAGACCATCAACGGAACTTGCGGCGCCTGTCACAGGGCGCATCGCGAAGGCTCGCCTGGAAGTTTCAAGATCAAGTAATGGGCGCACGGCTTTTCGGGGCCGGCGACGGCGGCACAATTGAGAAAATAGCGGCGGATTGCCCGGTCACGTCCCGGGGTCGGTGTTGGCGAGCAGGCCCGACACGGCCAGAATTACCGCCATGATCACCGCTTCATATCGCAGTAACTGCACCATGATGGCGGCGGTTTCGCTCCTGGGCGGACGCTTGACGCATCGGAATCGGGTCAGACTTCCAAGTAGCACAGCCAGTGCGACCAGAGATATCTTGACCAGCAGGATTCTTCCCCAATGGTGGGTCCAGAGCACGTTGACAGAACCGTGCAGGCCGCGCCAGGCAGCATAGATCCCGGTGAGCACCAATATCGCCAGTGCCCATGTGACCGTCTGCGAGAGGCGGCGGGAGTAATTCCACAGGGTCGAAATTCCGAATCCGGGCCAGTGCGGCGCCACCAGAAAAGCCGAAACCAAAATCGCTCCGGCCCAGACGGAAGTGGCCAGGAGGTGCAGGAATTGCGAGATTTCGGCGATCGAGAAATCGCCCGCCTCGGAGGCATGGCTCGAAGCCGCCCTGATGGCCGCCAGCACTCCAAGCGCGGCAACCGCGGGCCAGGTGGCCAGGGAAGCCGGGCGCGGCTTCCTCTGCCATTGGGCTGCGATCAATGCCGCGAGTGCCAGCGAATTCGCGTACCAGAGAGATCCCTGGCGCGTACCCGAAAGAATGGTAGGCACCAGATTGAGCACCGGCCGGAACTCCGTCGTGCCGCTCATGCTGGAAGCCACAAACCACGGCCGGGCGAGGTGACAGACGGCCAGGACGGCGAGGCATACAGAAGACATGCGCTGCAACCGGATTGAATCCGCGCTGCCAGCTTCATTTCCCAGCCACGCGCCGGCCAGGAGCGTTCCGACGACCAGAGCGAAGCCCAAGTCGGTCAGAATCGTGGCCAGAATCTGGAGCGCAGGAACGGCGTCGCCCACTACTTAACCGTGAATTTATACTCCCCCTGCGAGCGGTGCGAGTCGGTGGAAACCGCCACCCAGTGAACGGTGTAGACGCCGGGAGCCATGACCGGCAGCGCAAGCGTCATCAGTTTCATATTCGCCCCGACCGCGGACGCTTCCTTTGTGACGGGATTCCCCGAAGCGTCCATGACCGTGATCTTGCTGAATTTCGGCTCAAGCGCGCCGCTGAACGTGATGGCGACTTCCTTCGGAGCTTTGACTGTCGAATTCGCCGCGGGCGTGGCGCTGACCAGTTCGGTATGCGCAAAACCGATGGAAACGGTGACAGCCAGCATGGCAGCGAGCAGAACGTAAGCAAGGTTTCTCGGCTGAATTTTGCGGAATGGAACGTGATTCATGCTTCTGATCCTTTCTCGGGCCGCCGCCTCTGCGGCCCACCATTGTGTGAAACCAACGGTCATAGGCGATCGGACAACTCAGTATACCCGCCCGAAACCGTGACCCTTGCCAGGGTGCGACGTTATGCCGCACATCAGCCCGCGGAATTTGGGGTTATGATGCCCGGATGGTTTGTGCCCCGGCCCGGCTGGTCTTTCTCAGCGCTCTGCCGATTGGCGGCCGCCTCCTGGCGCGAATCCCCGGATTCGACTTCTACCCGGAGTTCCGCACCTTGTGGTTCGCCATTCCCGGCGGACAACGCAGCCCCATAAAAAAGACCGCGGCTTGTGCCCGGGCTGTCGGAGCATCTTTCGGCGTTTTGGGTTTAGCTGACCTGGCAATTGGGCAAGAGTCTGGCGGACACGATACCTGGCCCCCGAGTCCACCGCCGAGCGGCCTGAGTGTTTGTACCGCGGGCGGCGCTCAGAATGCCGTGAAACGTCGCAAACTCGTATGAATCCGGCGCAAACGTCGACATTTACCGATACCCATACTCACGCACCAAGAGACCGAGCGCTTCACGAAAATCCGCAAGGCGAAGATCACATCCGGCCCAAGGCCGAGCACAGAAGCCATCGCGGGGATTGGCGATTCGGCCACGACCATCGTCAGCTTGCTTTTTGGACGGGACTCATCTGGCTCTCCATCGGCGTGCTCGACGCGTCGGATACTGTCTTTTCGATGCGCGCCATGGGCCACCACCACGCCTGGATCGCCCTGTTTGTAACCCTGCTGATTTCATGGCTTCCCTGGGCATTAGCTACACCGTTCATTCTCGACCTGGGCCGCAGGCGGCCACCTGCGTTGAAATCGGTTGAGTGGTTGTGGCCCCACCTCGGAGCCTTCGCTGCGACCACTCTCCTTGCGACCGCCTGGATCGCTGCTCTCGAAGTACTGCTCAATCCATGGCTAAACCCTGTGCCCGACCGGTTCCTGCCTCTGCTGCTCGACAAACTTTCCAGCCGCTTCGTATCGTTCCTGATCCTCTATGCCTCAATTGCGGCGATCGGTTATATGCTCGATTCAAGAGAGCGTCTCATCCTACAGAAGACCGAGAACGCGCGCGTAAACGAGCTGCTCACGCGGGCAGAACTCGACGCGCTTCGCAGACAGATTGAGCCGCACTTTCTCTTTAACACGCTGAACAGCATCGCCGCGCTGGTCCGCGAGGAGAAAACGGAAGCCGCGGTGGAGATGATCGTCGGGCTGAGCGACTTTCTGCGCCGGGTTGTGGAAGACTCCCCCAGACACGAGGTTGCGCTTCGGGAAGAAATGGACTTTCTGCAAAAATATCTGAACATCCAGCAGGTACGCTTCGCCGAGCGCCTCCGGTTGAGCGTGGATGTTCCCGACGACCTTCTTGCCGCGCAAGTCCCCAGCCTTCTTCTTCAGCCCATTGTCGAAAACTCCATTAGGCACGGGATCGCGAAACGAGCGCAGGGCGGGCAAATTCGCATCGCGGCCTTTCGCTCGGATGGGATGCTGACACTCAATGTCTACAATGACGGGCCGAAACTCATGCCGGAGAATGAATCGCATCTGGCTGGCACCGGCATTTCCAACATTCGGGCGCGCCTGCGCGGCCTCTATGGAAATACGTTCAGCATGGTCATGCGGAACAGGAACCCGGGCGGAGTTGAAGTCTCAATATCCTTCCCGTTCCGGGTGAGTTGACTTGTGTCTTCCGCAATGTCCCCCGAGGATTCTCGCCTCCGGGTTCGAACCCTGATCGTCGACGATGAGCCGCTCGCCCGTACGAACCTGAGGATTCTGCTGCGACGTTATCCTCAGGTTGAAATCGTGGGTGAACCCGGATCGGGACTGAAGGCGGTCGAACAAATTCGCGCCACGAAGCCGGACCTGCTCTTCCTGGATATTCAGATGCCCGAGTGCGACGGTTTTGACGTCCTCGAAATGCTTGGCGGCGATGTGCCGCCTGGTGTGATTTTCGTCACGGCTTATGACCGGCATGCAATCAGAGCTTTTGATGCCGGGGCGCTGGATTACCTGTTAAAGCCCTTCGACAATGCCCGATTCGAGCGCGCTCTGAGCCGCGCTCTGGATAAAATCCAGCGGCATCGAACCGCGGCCGGACACGCACGCCTGATCGTAAGAAGCGCGGGTCAGATCTTGTTTCTTCAGACCACCGACATTGACTGGATTGAGGCAGCGGATTACTACGCCAGCCTCCACGTCGGAGACAGGACGCACCTGTTGCGCCGCAGTTTGTCGGCGCTCCAGCGGGACCTCGATCCGGCCATCTTTTGCCGAGTCCACCGATCCGCCATTGTGAACCTGGCACGAGTACGCGCGTTTCAGTTCAATCCCGACGGAGAATTCGAGGTCCTTCTGGAGAACGGAAGCACGCTGCCGGTCAGCCGCCGTTATCGGAGGCATCTTCAATTGGCTGCGGCGGATAACCAACGTCTGGTCTCTGAGGCGACAAAACACCATTAAGAAGGGGCTGCACCGGCCACCGGTCTTCGCTCTGGCCCTCGACACCTTGCGACAGCAACATCGATCCGTGGTCCGCGAAGGTGCGGCATGTTGTCGCAGTACAGGCATTTGCAGCAAACGAGCGCGTTCGTGCAGGGAACGGTCTGACGAAAGCCGGCAAGTGTCGCCATAATACCGGATAAATGCGAACAGCCAAGAGGGTGCTGACAGTTGCTCCGGTGATTGTGTTCGGCTGGGTTGTACTGGCCCAGACTACCACAGCGCCGAAATCCGGCCCGGTGTATACAGGCGATGGCCAACTCCGGCGTCCGGCTGATTACCGCGAATGGGTATACCTGTCGTCCGGATTCGATATGAGCTACAACCCTGCCATGACGATGGACCACGACATGTTTGACAACGTCTTCGTGAACCCCGAGGCGTGGCGGGCGTTCAAGGCGAGTGGCAGGTGGCCAGACAAGACACTTTTCGTCCTCGAGGTTCGGCAGGCTGAGAGCAAAGGCTCCATCAATCAGAAAGGAAATTTCCAGGACTCGAATGTGATGGGGCTGGAGGTGCACGTCAAGGATCAGGCGCGCTTTCAGGGCAACTGGGCGTTCTTCCAGTTTCCCGCTGCCACCGCGACAGCAAAGATGACTCCGACAACGGAGGACTGCTACAGTTGCCACCGCGACCATGGCGCGGTCGATACTACCTTCGTCCAGTTCTATCCCACGGCACTCCCGATCGCCACGGACAAGAAGACTCTGTCATCCGCCTATCTGCATGGCGGGTTTTAGATTGTAACGTCACTTTCGGGGAGACTTGAACGTCCATGCGAACCAGACCCTCCCGCGCCATGTGTGTATGCCTCAAGGCAGCCGCGCTGATGGTTACCGGCGCGGCGCTCTTTTCCTCTGCCACGGCGCAAACGAAGACTCCCGCAGCTGACGTAGCCGGAGAAATAATCGGGACCGTCCGCGATCCTTCGGGAGCGGTCGTTTCCGGCGCTCAAGTCGTGCTCAAGGGCGACGCAACGGCGGTTAGGAACGCCACGACAGGCAGCGACGGTAGCTACCGTTTTGTAGGGATCCGCGCAGGGCATTATTCGGTGAGCATCGGGAGCCGCGGTTTTGAGACGAAGACATCGGAGGTAGATGCGAATGGAAGAGATCCCGTGACTCTTGATTACGTGCTCGCGGTCAAATCGCAGCCACAATCGGTCACTGTAAGCGATCGCCAGGGTGATTACACCCCCTCCGCGACGGATCAAGCCACGACGAAGACCGACTCGCCCGTGCTGTTGATTCCACAATCCGTGGAGACTGTGCCGGAAGCAGTTTTGCAGGACCAGAATGCGCTGACCCTCACCGATGCGACACGCAATGTAGCGGGGGTGGCGCAGGACTTCGGTTTTAACGGCAGCACGCAGCCGGCGCTGGTTCTTCGCGGCTTTACTGACCTGTCGATGACAGCGCCGAGCTCGATGACGGCGTCCGCTTCCTACTACCTGGACGGTTCCAGGGTGGAGGGGGTGCCGCTGAATATGGCGGACGTCCAGCAGGTGGACGTGGTCAAGGGACCCGACTCCGTGCTCTACGGACGCGCCCAGCCAGGAGGCTTGGTCAATGTGGTCACGCGGCCGATTCTTCCGCAGTTTGCGGCTGACCTGGAAGAGACCGCCAGCCAACTGGGGGCGACGCGCAGTACCGCCAGGGCAAGTGGACGGCTCAATCGAAGCGGGAGCTTACTGTTGCGAGCTTCAGGCACCTGGTTCGCCGACAAGACCGGGCGGGCGTTTGTACGTGACCGCCTCGGATCAGGTGGACTCACTCTGATATGGCACGCGACGCCGCGAACTCAATTGGGCTTGTCGCTGAACTACCAGCACCAAGCCTATCGCAATGACTATGGAGTTCCCTCGCTCGGCGATCGGCCTCTCAACCTTCCCTACTACAGTTCGCAGTTTAATGATTCGCCCGTGTTGTCCAAAACACAACCCAGGTCGGCTCGACTGACTCTGGAGCAGGAGCTTTCGAGGACCTGGCGCCTGAATGTGAACTTCCTGTCGTTGGTCTCCAATTACTACGACGCGGATATCACACCCTACGGGAGCAACCTGGCTACGGGAGCGGACTGCCTCGGCAGCGGCGACGAATGCCTTCAGTATTACTACAACGCTCCGCACAGGAAGTACCGGCTGGTCCAGGGGTCGGCGGATTTGACGGGAAAGTTCAGGACCGGTGCCTTGCAGCATTCGGTGCTTGTCGGACTGGATGGGTATGCACAAGGCAGGACCGGGACCCAGTATTACGAACAACTGGCGCCGGTCAACGTGTACAACCCCGTGTTCACGCCGGAGCCACCGCTTGACCCCTCCGTCGCGTCGCCGCTTATTACGACCGATGAAACCCGGTGGGTCGGCCTTTACGCGCAGGACACAATCACGCTTCCATACCGGCTGACGTTGGTTGCCGGGGTCCGGGCGGATTGGACGAGCGCGATTTATGCGCCTCCCGGCACTCAGCCCAACGTGCAGTCCTTCGTGAAGCCGCGCGTCGGGCTGGTGTGGCAATTGTCAGGCGGGCAGGCGGTATACGGCCAATATCAGCAGGCACTGGACGCGAATAACGGTCGTGACCCCGTAACGCTTCGGGCTCTGGCTGCGGAGACCGCCAATCAGTTCGAGTTTGGCTATAAGGTGCGGGCGCGCGGAGGGGCGATCACGGCCACCGTGGCGGCATATCAGCTGGTCAAGGACAACATCGCAAGCTTTGCCTTTTACCCGACGATTACAACCGTCGGGCAGCAGCGGTCACGCGGCATCGAGGTCGACGTGAGAGGCCGTCTGACGCGATGCCTTTCGGCCATCGCTTCCTACGCGTACTCCGACGGCGTAGTCACGAAAGATCCGAGCTACCAGGGGGAGCGGCTCCCCGACGCTCCGCGAAACAGCGGCAGTTTGTGGCTGCGGCATGCGCTGGGCGAGAGTTGGGACGCCGGAGCCGGCATCTTTGCGGTCGGCGTCCGAAACGGCGACTACGGCAATGATTTTGAATTGCCAGGCTATGCACGCCTGGATGCCATGCTGTCGCACCGCTTTCAAACAGGAGCCTGGCACAACACGATTCAAGTGAACGTTTTGAATCTGACCAATAAGCTCTATTACACAGGCAGCTTTCCGATCGCGCTGGACTGGATTCAGCTCGGCCGCTTGCGCACCTATCAAATCACGCTGCGGCTCAGCCGGTAGGGATCGTGGATCGTTTGGCGTTTCTGCTGGGTTCAATCTGGGATGAATAAACGGAGGTGGCGTTTGATTATTCACGCAATGCCTCATTCGCGAGGGATACACCTTGTTGCGCTCGCGGCAATGAGCGCTTCGACGATGTGGG
>Ga0335074_10005036_pt1 | contig 18268 bp, 17 predicted proteins | sample Lox_Sample_23_FD_206715 | JGI IMG/M metagenome (GOLD analysis project Ga0335074, IMG submission 206715) | Soil microbial communities from Loxahatchee National Wildlife Refuge, Florida, United States - Lox_Sample_2.3 | ecosystem: Environmental > Terrestrial > Soil > Wetlands | place: USA... | reverse complement strand
TACGCGATATGTCCGCCGCCGTGATCGGTAGTTCTGGAACCGGAAGCCCTGTTATCGAGCAGCTTGCGAGGCTTGGTTTCGGGCGCCTCGTGATCGTCGATCCCGATCGGGTTGAGACCAAGAATTTAAATCGCATCCTGAATTCAACACGCGAAGACGCTTATCTCCGGCGCCACAAGGTTGAGGCGATGGCCCGCGCGATCGCGGCGATGGGATTTGGCACAGAGCTGGAAATTTTCGCAACTGATCTTGCGACGCCCGCAGCAGCCAAGGCGGTTGCGGAATGCGATGTTGTCTTCGGCTGTATGGACGGCGTTGAAGGACGCCATCTGCTAAATCGCCTGGCCGCCTATTATGTCCTGCCTTACTTCGATATCGGCGTGAAGCTCGTCGCCGACGGACACGGCGGAATAAAGGAAGCCTGTGGCGCCGTGCATTACATTCGTCCCGACGGAGCCAGCTTGCTCGATCGCCGCGTCTACACCTTGGCACAATTGAAAGCTTCGGGTTTGCGTCGGACTGATCCACAGGCATACCGTGATCAGGTGAAGGCGGGCTATATTCACGGCGTGCTGGAGGATCGACCGGCAGTGATCAGCATCAATATGCAAATGGCGAGCATCGCCGTGAATGAGTTCCTTGCGAGACTGCATCCCTACCGGCTCGACGAAAACGCGGAGTCAGCGATCGTGAGATATTGCTTCGTCCAGGGAAATGAGTTTCGGGAGCGCGAGCCGGAGTCGAGTGGGACTTTTTCGTCTCGTATAGGTAAAGGCGATGTGCGCCCGCTTCTGTCTATGCCTGAACTCAGTGATCCTGAGGAGACGTCTTGAACTGGCTCATTCAGTTTTGGCTTTGGCTCTGGAATGCCGTTTCGTCGCTTTGGACGCCAGCCAAGCCCGCGCAGGTTCGCTTCGAGCACGTCGAAGATCTGCCAGATCGGCCTAAGGCATCGACACTCTATATAGCGGGTGAAGGCGCAAACGCTTGGGCGGCCGCGATGCTGTGTCCTTGCGGCTGCGGCGAGGTGATAAGGCTCAATCTACTTCGTGAAGTAAGGCCCCGCTGGGATGTGCGCGAGCATGCAGATGGGGCCGTCAGCTTGGAACCTTCTGTTTGGCGTCAAAAGGGCTGCAAGAGCCACTTCATTCTCCGCCGCGGGATGATCATTTGGTGCGAGCCAACGCGCTAAGCGGCGGCTCGGCACTTTAGCGCGAAGCAAGAATGGCGAGGTTCGAGCGCGAATGCGATCGGCGGGCCGTTAACTTATTGAAATGGCTAGTGTTATTTTTCTCGCTATAAACCACGGTCCGGAGTAATCAAACGGGCCTTCTCGGCGGCCTACCCGAACCTTGGATTCTTACCCAAATACTTACCCAGGCAGATTCGACGGAGCGAATTGGTTAGATTGGTGCGCAAGTAAGTAGCTGAAAAATATAGTAAAAGTACGTGTCGCGGGGTGGAGCAGCCCGGTAGCTCGTCAGGCTCATAACCTGAAGGTCCTAGGTTCAAATCCTAGCCCCGCAACCAATTCTTTCGTCGCTGCGCGACGAAAGAATTGTCCCTGCGAAAGCAGGGACCCAACTTCGACGTCGGTATCGCTCAATCAAGATTGAAGTAATCGCGCGCGTCGACGAACAGGCTGACGCCGAGCGTGCGCGCGATGGCGTCGTCTGCCTCTCTCATGCCGACCATGAAGAACGAACAGGGTGTTGTGCCCGATACTGCATTGGCAAACGCGCTGCCCAATGTGTCGCGACGGCAGCTTCGACATTCGGCGGAAATGCGCAGCGCCAACCCGTCCGCGTCGCTGCACAAGAGGACCACACAGTCTTTCAGCGAAGAGAGCTTGGACGCAATCCGATCCGGCTGAGACAGCAGTGCGCCGTTCAGCATCACGACAACACCGCCGAGCCGCACGCCGCGGTCGAGCAGCACCGACGTATAGGCGCGGTAGCTCAATCCAAGCTGTTCGGCGCGGCGCAGCCGCAACAGCGCGATTTCGCGGCCGGGCGGTTTCCAGGCCTGGGCATGCGCGCGGCGCCAATTCCACGCCGTCCAGCTGAGATCGAGCGGCGGGCCGCCATTGTGGCCGATCGAAGGGCGGAAATTCCGACGTTGCAGCGTTGCGCCATGCACGCGAATGCGAGACGCCGCATTCACGCCGCACGCCGCGTCAGCGCGATGAGATAGCGGCACGGCGTTCGCCCCTCGTTGCGGTATTCGCAGTCCGCTGCCGCACCCAGCGCGAGACAGTCGCGCAGCTTCAGGCGATGCGTCGTGCTGCCTTCGACGAATGTGAGTTCTCCCGCCAGCACCAGGATCTGGTGCTCCAGAAACTGATAGGCGGATGCGGGATAGGAGATGGCGGCGCCGGGCGGCAGCTCGCCTTCGATCAATTCCAGATGTCCGGCAAGCGCCGGCGGGCTCAGCACGCGCCGCCGGAATCCGGTCTCGGGATCGGTCCACACGGGATTGTCCCTGGCGCGGGCGACGCGCGATCCCCTGCCTTCCGCTTCCAAGAGCAGCTGCGACACCGTCAGCCCGAAGGCGCCGGACAGGCGTCCCAGCAGCGTGGCCGTGGGGCTCGAGGCGCCGGATTCCACTTTGTGGATCATGGCGCGGGACACGCCGGAGCGCGTCGCCAGATCGGCCAGCGTCCAGCCTCGATTGTCCCGCAGCCGTTTCAATGTGTCGGCTAGACGGGAGCCGATATCGTTCACTATAGTGGACATACTGGCACGATACTAAACATGACCGGATCCGTCATGCGCAAAATCCCGCCCGCGATGAAAAAGGCGATCCTCGTCCGGGATGCCGCCGAGTCCGACATGGCCGAGCTCCAGGCGATCTATGCCCTGCATGTTCTGGAAGGTCTGGCGAGCTTCGAAGAAACGCCGCCGTCAGTCGCGGACATGGTCGGCCGCCGCGCCGCCGTACTCGCGCTCGGACTGCCCTATCTTGTTGCCGAAGCGGACAGCCGGATCGTCGGCTATTCCTACGCGGGCGCCTACCGGACCCGGCCGGCCTACCGCCACACGATCGAAGACTCCGTTTATCTGCGGACGGGCGAATATGGCCGCGGCATCGGGACTGCGCTTTTAGATGCGCTTATCAAACGCTGTGAAGGCGGGCCATGGCGCCAGATGATCGCCGTCATCGGCGACAGCGGCAATGCGGGATCGATCGCGCTGCATCGCCGGTTCGGGTTCCGCATGGTCGGCACGCTGACGAAGGTCGGATTCAAGCTCAACCGTTGGGTCGATACCGTTCTGATGCAGCGGGAGCTGAACGACAGGCCGGATTGAGAATGCGGCGTCTCAGGCGCTCTTGCGTTCCGCCTCGCGCCACACGCAACGCGCGGCGGGCAGACGGATCGTCGCCGTCGTGCCGCGGCCGAGTTCGCTTGAGAGCGTGAACGCGCCGCCATGCGCTTCTATGAGACGGCGGGCGAGCGGCAGGCCGAGCCCCGCGCCTTCCGCGCCTGCGATCAGCGGATTGCCCACGCGCACGAACGGTTCCTGGCATTTCTCGATGTCGTCCGAGGCGATGCCGACACCGGTGTCCGACACGGCGATCTCCAGACCATCGGCATCGCTGAAAAGGCGCACCGTGACGCGTCCGCCCTCGCGCGTATAGGCGATCGCGTTGTTGAGAAGATTGAGCAGCGCCTGGCGCAATTTTGTCCGGTCTACCGTGACGTCGGGCGGTGCTGGCGCGAAATGCCGCTCGAGCGTGAGCCTTTGGGCGGCGGCAGCGTACTCCACGAGCTGCAGGCATTCCTCGATCAGATCGACGGGCGCTATTCCGACATCTTCGATCGTCAGCTGCCCGGCTTCGGCGCGCGAGACGTCGAGGATCGTATTGATGAGATTGAGCATATGGGCGCCGCTGTCGTGGATATGACTGGAATAGTCGCGATAGCGTTCGGCCAGAGTGCCGAAGATCTGATCGCGCATCATTTGCGAGAAGCCCATGATCGCGTTCATCGGCGTGCGCAGTTCGTGGCTCAGATGCGCGAGCGTCGTCCATTTCGAACGTTTCGCCTCGGCTGTGGCGACATTGGCGCGCGCGAGGTTCTCCGCCAGCGCTTCGTTTTCGGCGCGCAGACGGAAGGTCGCGAGCACCTGCCGGTTATAGTCGCGCGCGCTCATGCCGATAACGCCGACGTAAAGCGGCATCAGAAGCGCGAAATAATGCGCCTCGATCTCCGGCCTGCGATAAAGTGCGACAGCGAGTGGAAGCAGCGACGCCGCGCAGTAACCGAAAAAAGCCGGAAGATAGGGGCCGATGCCGCTGACGCAGGCTGCGTTGCAGACGAGCACCATCACCGTCAGCACCATCATCTCGCCCTCGCTGAGTGCGGGGGCGAACGCGAATGCCGCCCCGCCCCAGAGCGAACCTATGAGTGTCGCAAAAGTGGCGTGGATGGCGAGACGGCTCGACGGACTCCTGGTGCGCAGCGACGGCAACGCATTGTTCGCGAATGCCATCAGGGCAGCGAGGACGACGGCGGCTGCTCCGATCCAGACCGCAAGTTCGTTGGTAGGAACGGTGCGGCGGATAATGACGGCGAGCATGATAATCGCCGGCAGATTGGCGACCGCGCTCGGCGCAGAGCCGTTGATAGTCTCGAATTGCAGCGTACGAACGCGCGTGTCGACCCGTTCGCTGTCGCCCGCAGCGACGTCCGTTCGCTTTCGCGCGCCAACGGTCTGAAGCACCGACACGCCGTTCGTCGCCTCTTGGCCCTATTGGGCCAATTTGCGCAAATTTAACTGAATTATCGGTGAAGCCGGCGGCCGATCGCCCAATTCAAAGAAAGCGTTGCGCTTCGCACGCACGGATCGCTCAATGCTGCCCGCGCGCGCCGGCTTATCAACATGCAAAGGAAAGCTCCCCCGCCCGCCGCGCCATCCCAGTCGGTGCGCCAGGTGACTTAAATCAACGACAGCGTGTGGGGGCCAAGAAGAAATAGGTCAATCGGCCAAGGTAGCATCCGCACTTGCAAATCATTCGCAACTGGCCTTAGGTCCGTCTGCCGGCTGCCGGCGGGTTTTGCCCCATGCGTAAAGAGGGAATTTTGTGAGCATCCAGACCATACCCCTGCTGAGATCCCCTGTTCGCCGTGTCCTGGCGGTTACCGGAACGGGCATCGTGGTCATGCTGGCCGATACGGATGCCGGCTCGATCATTACGGCCGCCCAGAGCGGCGCGCAGCGCGGCTACCAGCTCCTGCTCCTGCAGTTCCTGCTGATCCCCATCCTTTTCATGGTGCAGGAACTTACCGTCCGCCTCGGTGCCGTGACGGGACGCGGCCACGGCGAACTGATCATGGAGCGCTTCGGACGCGGTTGGGCCTGGCTGTCGGTCTCGACGCTGGCCGTCGCCTGCATCGGCGCATTGATTTCGGAACTGAGCGGTCTGGCAGGCGTGGGTCTGCTCTTCGGCGTGCCCGCCTGGGTCACCGTGGCCTGCGTCATCGCCGGACTGATCGCGATGGTCTGGACGGGTTCCTACCGCTCGGTCGAGCGCTTGGCCATGATCTTCGGCGCACTCGAACTGCTTTTCATCTGGATCGCGTGGCGGGCCCATCCCGATCCGCGCGCGCTCTTAGGCGGGCTCGCCCGGATGCCGCTTTACGACCGCGGCTATCTTTATCTCGCGACGGCCAATATCGGCGCCGTCATCATGCCCTGGATGATTTTCTATCAGCAATCCGCGGTCGTCGAGAAACAACTGCGCCCCAGCGATCTGCGGGTGCTTAGGTGGGAGACGGCCGGCGGCGCAGTGATCGCGCAGCTCGTCATGATCGGCGTGCTTGTGGCGACAGCGGCCACGATCGGGCGTATCAATCCCGACGCGCCGCTCAACACGGTGCAGGAAATCTCCGGCGCGATAACGCCGTTCCTCGGCACCGATCTGGGCCGTGTCGTGTTTGCGGTCGGCATGAGCGGGGCCGCGATCGTCGCCACCATCGTCGTCTCTCTGACAGCGGCCTGGGGTGTCGGCGAAGTGGCCGGTTATCGCCGCTCGCTCGCGGACCATCCGCTCGAGGCGCCCTGGTTCTACGGCATCTTCACGCTCTGCCTTGTGGCGGCCGGCGTCCTCGTGGCGTCCGGCGCCGATCTGGTGAAACTCAGCGTCGGCGTGCAGGTCCTGAACGCGCTGCTTCTGCCGATCGTGCTGGGCTTCCTCTATGCGCTCGCCACGCGCGCGCTTCCCGAACCCCACCGGCTCAAGGGCACCTACGCCGTCGTGGTCGGCGTGATCTGTTTCGTGACGGCCGGCTTCGGCATTTATGCGGGGCTCACGGGGGCGGTCTGAACCGGCCGGCGTTTCGTATCCAGGGCCGGGGATGGCCGCTTACGTCCTGTCGTTTTGCGACGCATGGGAGCGTGTTTATTGCGTCCCTGCGGCATCCTTGACGGAGTTGGGAAGGGACAGATATCAGCGGGTTCCGCGGCACGCGCGTCTTCTCAAGCCGCCAGGGCCAAACCCATGAAAAACGAACCGAAGCTCAGCCTGCACATCCCCGAGCCTGCGCAACGGCCGGGCGACAAACCCGACTTCAGCGGCATGGTGGTGCCGGAGGCCGGCTCCGTGCGCAGGCCCGATATCGCGGCCAAACCGCGCGAGATCAGCGATCTCGCCTACACGCTCATCCGCGTGCTCGACAATGACGGCAATGCCGTCGGCCAGTGGAATCCGAAACTCGATGCGGAGACGCTGAAGCGCGGCCTTCGACTCATGATGCTGGTGCGCGCCTATGACGACCGCATGTATCGCGCGCAGCGTCAGGGCAAAACGTCGTTCTACATGAAATGCACGGGCGAAGAGGCCGTGGCGATCGCGCAGGGTTCCGCGCTCGACGAGAACGACATGTGCTTCCCGAGCTATCGCCAGCAGGGCCTTTTGCTGCTGCGCGGCTATGCGCTCGTCGACATGATGTGCCAAGTCTATTCCAACGAGAACGACCCGCTCAAAGGCCGGCAATTGCCCATCATGTATTCGAGCAAGGCGCACGGCTTCTTCTCGATCTCCGGCAATCTCGGCACGCAATTCAGCCAGGCCGTCGGCTGGGCGATGGCCTCCGCCTACAAGGGCGACACACGCATAGCCTCCACCTGGATCGGCGAAGGCTCGACCGCGGAAGGCGATTTCCATGCCGCGCTGACTTTCGCGTCCGTCTATCGCGCGCCAGTGATCCTGAACGTCGTCAACAACCAGTGGGCGATCTCGAGCTTCCAGGGCATCGCGGGCGGCGAGCAGTCCACCTTCGCGTCGCGCGCGATCGGCTACGGCATTCCGGGACTGCGCGTCGACGGTAACGATTTCCTCGCCATCTACGCGGCGACGCAGTGGGCGGCGGAACGCGCCCGCGCCAATCTCGGCGCCACGCTGATCGAACTTTACACCTATCGCATGGAAGGCCACTCCACGAGCGACGATCCGAGCCGCTATCGCCCGTCGGAAGAACCGATCGAGTGGCCGCTCGGCGATCCGATCAAACGGCTCAAGACGCATCTGATCCATCTGGGCGCGTGGAACGAGGAGCAGCACGAAGCGCTGCATAAAGAGGTCGTCGAGACGGTGCGCGCCGCGAACAAGGAAGCCGAAAGCCACGGCACGCTGGGGCAGGGACTGTTGCCGAGCGCCAGCACGATGTTCGAAGACGTGTTCCGCGATGTGCCCTGGCATCTGCGCCGTCAGCGCCAGGAAATGGGAGTCTGAATCATGGCCACGATGAACATGATCCAGGCGCTCAACTCCGCCATGGACGTCACGATGGGGCGCGATCCCAACGTGCTCGTCTTCGGCGAAGACGTGGGTTACTTCGGCGGCGTCTTCCGCGCCACAGAGGGCCTGCAGAAGAAATACGGCGTCACCCGCTGCTTCGATACGCCGATCGGCGAAGGCGGCATCGTCGCCATCGCCATCGGCATGGGTGCCTATGGCCTCAGGCCCTGCGTCGAGATCCAGTTCGCCGATTACATCTATCCCGCTTTCGACCAGATCGTCTCGGAAGCGGCGCGCCTGCGTTATCGATCGGCCGGCGACTTCAACGCGCCGATCACGCTGCGCACGCCGTACGGCGGCGGCATCTTCGGCGGACAGACGCACAGCCAGAGCCCGGAAGCGCTGTTTACGCACGTGGCCGGCATCAAGACGGTGATCCCGTCGACGCCGTATGACGCGAAAGGACTTCTCATCAGCGCCATCGAAGATGACGATCCGGTGATCTTCCTCGAGCCCAAGCGGATCTATAACGGCCCGTTCGACGGCCACCACGACAAGCCCGTGCTGCCGTGGTCAAAACATCCCGCGAGCGATGTGCCCGATGGACATTATACGGTGCCGCTCGGCAAGGCGCAGATCGTGCGCGCCGGCGAGGCCGTGACCGTGCTCGCTTACGGCACCATGGTGCACGTGGCGCTGGCGGCGGCCGAAGACAGCGGCATCGATGCGGAAGTGATCGACCTGCGCACGCTGGTGCCGCTCGACATCGAGACGATCGTCGCCTCCGTCGAGAAGACGGGACGCTGCGTGATCGTGCATGAAGCCACCAAGACCAGCGGCTATGGCGCCGAACTCTCGGCGCTGGTGCAGGAGCACTGCTTCTATCATCTCGAAGCGCCGATCGAGCGCGTGGCCGGCTGGGATACACCCTATCCGCACGCCTTCGAATGGCAGTATTTTCCCGGACCTGGCCGTGTCGCGGCCGCCATGAAGCGCGCGCTGGAGGGTTGATATGAGCCGTTACGTCTTCAAGCTTCCCGACGTGGGCGAAGGCACTGCCGAGGCCGAGATCGTCGCGTGGCACGTAGCCGTCGGCGATCACGTGCACGAAGACCAGAACCTCGTCGACGTGATGACGGACAAGGCGACGGTGGAAATGACGTCGCCGGTTTCGGGCGTGGTCGTGTCGCTGAACGGCAATCCGGGCGACATGGCCGCCGTCGGCGCGCCGCTCGTCGAACTCGATGTCGAGGGCGCCGGCAACGCTGCAACCAACGGACATGCGGCTCCCGCGAAGCCGGTTGCAAAGCCCGCGCCCGCCAAGCCCGTTCCGGCCAAGCCGCAGACGCCGGCGCGTGCTGCCAGAGCGGCAGAGCTCCAAGCACCGGTCGCCGCCCGAGCTGAAACCCGCGGAGCGGTCGTGGCGCGTGCGCCGGGTACGAAGCCCCTTGCGTCGCCTTCGGTGCGCGCACGCGCGGAAGAACTCGGCGTCAAACTGCAATTCGTGCCCGGCACGGGTCCGGCCGGGCGCATCAGTCATGCGGATCTCGATGCCTATGTCACGTCGGGCGGCGCGATCTCGCAGGCGCGCAGCGGCGGCTACGCCAGGCGCGACGGCGTCGAAGAAATCAAGGTGATCGGCCTCCGGCGCAAGATCGCCGAGAAGATGCAGGAATCGAAGCGCCGCATCCCGCACTTCGCCTATGTCGAAGAGATCGACATGACGGAGCTGGAAGCGTTGCGCGCGCATCTGAACGCGACCAGGCGCACCGACCAGCCGAAGCTCACGCTGCTGCCGTTCCTGATGCGCGGCCTCGTGAAGCTCCTGCCGGAATATCCGCAGATCAACGCGCGCTTCGACGACGAGGCGGGCGTGGTCCATCGCCATGCCGCCGTGCATATCGGCATCGCCACACAGACGGCCAACGGCCTGATCGTGCCGGTCGTGCGCCATGCCGAAGCGCGCGATGTGTGGGACAGCGCCGCGGAAGTGGCGCGGGTAGCGTCCGCCGCACGCGAAAACAAGGCGACGAAAGACGAGCTTTCCGGCTCGACCATTACCATCACGAGCCTCGGCGCGCTGGGCGGCCTCGTCACGACGCCCGTCATCAATCATCCCGAAGTCGCGATCATCGGGCCCAACGCCATCGTGGAGCGGCCCGTGGTGCAGGGCGGCCAGATCGTCGTGCGCAAGATGATGAACCTGTCCTCGTCCTTCGATCATCGCGTCGTCGACGGCTATGACGCGGCGGAATTCATCCAGAAGCTGAAGGGGCTGCTGGAGCATCCGGCGACGCTGTTTATGGAATAAGAAGGCGGTGAACGGTGAGTAATCAGTGGTGCGTGGTGGAAATCCACATTCCACTCACCATTCACTACTCAGCATTTTTCATTCACTCCTGCTTCAACGGAATCCCCATGACCGAACGCATCCAAACCAAAGTCCTCGTCGTCGGCGGCGGTCCCGGCGGCTACGTGGCGGCGATCCGCGCAGGCCAATTGGGCCTCGATACGACGCTCGTCGAGGGCGATACGCTGGGCGGCACCTGCCTCATCCGCGGCTGCATCCCGTCGAAGGCGATGATCCATGTGGCGGCCGAATTCGAGACGATGGCGAAAGCCGCGTCGACGGGCCTTAACGGCATTACGCTCGCATCCGCGCCCGTGCTCGACATGGCAAAGACGGTGACGTGGAAGGAAGGCGTCGTCCGCAAGCTTAACACCGGCGTCGCGGCGCTTTTGAAGCGCGCCAAGGTCCGCGTCGTGCAGGGCTGGGCCGATTTCTCCGACGCGAAGACCTGCACCGTCGCGGCGAAGGACGGCAAGACGACGACCATAGCGGCCGAGCTTGTCATCCTCGCCAATGGATCGCTGCCGGTGTCGCTGCCGCATCTGCCGTTCGGCGGCCCGGTGATCTCGTCGACCGACGCGCTGTCGCTCGACACGCTGCCGAAAAAACTCGTCGTGGTCGGCGCCGGCTATATCGGTCTCGAGCTCGGCATCGCCTTCCGCAAGATGGGCAGCGACGTCACCGTCGTCGAAGCGCTCGACCGCATCCTTCCGCTCTACGACACGCAGCTCACCGAGCCCGTGCACAAATGGCTGACCAAGCACGGCGTGACGCTGCATCTGGGCGCAAAGGCGAAATCGCTTGTCGAGAAGAAAGGCGGCGCGGCGCTCGCCGTCGAAGCCAGGGACGGCACAACTATGGAGCTGCCCGCGGAGAGAATTCTCGTCACCGTCGGCCGCAGGCCGAACACCGAAGGCTGGGGCCTCGAGAACATGGCCGTCGACATGGCGGGACGCTTCGTCAAGGTCGACGATCAGTGCCGGACCTCGATGAAGGATGTCTGGGCGATCGGCGATCTCGTGGGCGAGCCGATGCTGGCGCACAAGGCAAGCGCTCAGGGCGAGATGGTGGCCGAGATCATCGCGGGCCATAAGCGTCGCTTCAATCCGGTTTCCATCACCGCCGTCTGCTTCACCGAACCCGAAATCGTCAGCGCGGGCCTCCTGCCCGACGAAGCGCCCAAGAACGATGTCATCACGGCGCAGTTTCCGTTCGCCGCCAATGGGCGTGCGCTCAGCATGGATGCCGGCGAAGGCTTTGTGCGCGTGCTGGCGCGCGCCGACGATCATCGCGTGCTGGGCATCCAGGCCGTCGGCCAGCATGTCTCGGAGCTGTCCGGCGAATTCGCCCATGCGCTCGAAATGGGCGCGACGCTCGAAGACGTTGCGGGCACGATCCACGTGCATCCCACGCTCAGCGAAGCCTTCCACGAATCCGCGCTGAAAGCGCTCGGCCACGCCATCCATGTTTGAGCACTTCTATTCTTCCTTGCAGGCCGGATCGGGAAATGCGATTTCGACCGTAGTGCCTCTGCCTGCAACGGAATGCACTTTGGTGACGCCGCCGATCTGCTGACCGAAGGTCCTGATCAGGCGCGAGCCGATGCTCGTCGGTACGTCCGCGTCGTTGAAGCCCACCCCGTCGTCCTCGATGGCGAAGCGCAGGCGATGATCGTCCGCCGCTTCGAGAACGATGCGGATCGTGCCGTCGCGGCCGGCGGGAAACGCGTGCTTGAAGGCGTTGGTGATGGCCTCGACCGCGAACAGCGACAACGTCACCGCCATGTCGCTGGAGACCGAACGTGGAACGATGTCGGTGATCACCCGGACCGCGCGGCCGTCGCCGCCGAAGCCTTCGCTCGTCTGCTCGGCCAATTGCTCGAGCAGCTTCTGCACGTCGACGGTGTTTTCGTCGTCGATCTCGTAGAGGATGCGATGGACGAGGGCGAGTGCGTTGATGCGCGTACTCGTGTCGCGCAGCGCCTCCTGCGCGACGGGATCCCTGAGCCGCTTCGCCTGCAGGCTCAAAAGGCTCATCACCACCTGCAGATTGTTCTTCACGCGGTGGTGGATTTCCTTGATGAGCAGGCTTTTCTGCGCGATGGCGTCTCTGAGCGAGCGGTCGCGTTCGTGTATCGCGCCGGCCATTTCCGACAACGCGTCGCCCAGAAGCCTGAGCTCGCTCGGCGCATCGTCGAGCGACGGCCGCAACAGATAATGGCCGCTCCTGTAAGTGGCCGATACGCGCTTCAGATAGATGATCCAGCGGGTCAGCTGGCGATCCGTCACGATCCAGATCGCGCCCCAGGTGAGAAGGATCATCGCAAACGGCAGGAACATGTCGAGGGATGCGCGCCGGTAGGCGCCGCCGAAGAGTTTCGTGTCCGGCATGGCGAAACCGACGTAGACATTCGGGCCCAGAAGCGCCGCCGTCGCGTACGTCCATGCCGTGCCTTTTCGATCCCGGACGGTGTGCACCGCCGTTTCGCCGTCCTCAGGTCTGCGATGCGCGAATATGGCGCGCGAGACGTCGGCATTGGTGGAGGCGATCATGTTGCCGGCGCGATCGAAGATCGCCATGACGGAGCCGGGCGGCAGCCGGCTCGATTTGAGGACGCCGTTGAGCCAGTTCACGTTGATGGCGACGTTGAGCGTGCCGTCGAAATGCCCGGCCGCATCGTGGATCGGCAGGAGCCCCAGCACGATGGGCTTGTGCTGGATCCTGCTGTCCGTCAGACCTGCGACAACGAAATCGCCCGCGGTCTCGACCGTGCGCCAGATCGGAAGACGGCTTGCGTCGATGCCTACGCTCTCCGGCAGCACGGCGCACAAGATGTGGCCGGAGGCGTTCGTCCGCGCCATGTTGCTGAAGAAGGCGATCCCGCGCATGGCGCTGGCGAGGTCGGTGTCGCATTCCGACGTCCCGTCGCGGATCTCCGGCAGATGCGAAAGCGCAAGTGCGATGTCGCGTGCCGCTGCGAGGACGTTCTCCGCGGGGGCCGCGGCGGCGCGGGCGGTGGCGATCAGCTGCTCATGCAGGTCGGCCACGTCGCGACGCGCATTGGAGATGCCCTGCATGATGCTGAGAAGCGCCGGCGGCAAAAGAACGAGACCGACCCAGAGCAGGAGCCTCAGCCGGAGCGACCAGCCGCTACTTCGAAGCACTTTTCTTGAGCTTCGCCTTTACCGAGGCGCCGGGCGCCAGGCGATCGAGCTGCGCCATGATGTCGTTGGTCGCGTCGGCGGAATCGTCGCCGGCACTCGCGGGGAGCGGGTCAGTGCCCTCGAGAATGCCGATCAACGTCTTGCGCGCGCGCGCCACGCGGCTTTTGACCGTACCGACGGCGCAATTGCAGATCTGCGCGGCCGCTTCGTAGGAGAATCCGCCGGCGCCGACGAGGATCAACGCTTCCCTTTGTTCGTCCGAGAGCGAGGTGAGCGCGCGCGCCGTGTCGGACAATTCCGCAGCCCACGACTGTTCTTCGGAAGCGCCCGGAATGCGTTCCGCCGCATCCTGATCCCACGGCGCCTGCCGCCAGGCCCTGCGCCGGTCCGAATAGAATTGATTGCGCAAGATCGTGAACAGCCAGGCTTTGAGATTGGTGCCGGGCGCGAACGTGTTGCGCGACTGCCATGCCTTGACGAGGGTCTCCTGAGCGAGATCGTCGGCGATATCGGGATTGCCGCACAGCGAACGCGCAAAGGCGCGCAGAAAGGGAATGAGTTCCAGAAGTCCCGCCTTGAACTCGCTGTCGGGATCGTTCTGGGTACGAGGCGGCTTCGCCGGTCCGGGTTGCGCTGCGGTCACCGCTCCTCCGGCTCGTCTTCGTGGCTGTCCTCGTGCTCGTCGATCTTCTGCAGCAAATTGAGAAAATCGTCGGGGACGGGTTCTTTGACCACATTGTCGTAAATGCGACGCAACTCTCGCCCGATCGCGCGCTGGCGCACGCGAATAATCCGGTTTTTCTCCCGGTCGCCTTTTTGCTCGTTGCTCACGGAATTCAAATCCCAGCCCTGCCTTTGTGCACCTTAACGCCTGGAGGCACAGTCCTGCGCGAGTAAAACCCGCCGAGACGTCTCTCGGGCACCGTGCTAGGGCAAACGTGGGGTTTCGAGAAAAGTTCCGGCGGGGGGAACTTTTTTGGCTAGCGTTTGTTCTTTGAATTGAATTCGCCCACTCGTCGAAGGAGCATGTCACCATGAGCATGTCGCGTGCGCTCGCACCGCATTTGCCTTATCTGCGGCGGTACGCCAGGGCGTTGACGGGTTCGCAGGAGAGCGGCGACGCCTATGTCCGCGCCGCGCTGACGGCTCTGCTGGCCGGCGAACAGGCGCTGGACGACGACCTCCCACCGCGGGTGGCCCTCTATCATCTATTCCACAGGATATGGTCGACGGCAGGCGGTGGGCTGGAGGCGACGTCCGGCCTGGCGGAAGGCTCAAAAGGGCCGGAAAGCCGGCTTCTGGCGCTGTCGGCCGAGCAGCGCGCGGCGCTGCTTCTGACGGCCGTCGAGTCGTTCAGCCTCGACGAGTCGGGAGCCATCCTGGGCATGGCGCCGGAAAACGTGGAGCGCGCCATCATCGAGGCGCAGCATTCCATCGAGAGCGAGCTCGCCTCGCGGGTGCTCATCATCGAAGACGAGCCGATCATTGCGCTCGACCTCGAAAACCTCATCACGGAGCTTGGTCACGAAGTGGTCGCGACCGCCGCGACGAGCGATCAAGCCGTTGAATTGGCGCTGAAAAAGAAGCCGGGCCTGATCCTCGCCGACATCAATCTGGGCGAAGGCGGCTCGGGCCTCGACGCCGTCAGCAAGATCCTCGAGGGCTTCGACATCCCCGTGATTTTCGTCACGGCCTATCCGGAAAAGCTGCTGACGGGCGAGCGGCCGGAGCCCACATACCTGATCGCCAAGCCCTTCCTGCCAGAGGCCGTACAGGCGACCGTGGGACAGGCGTTGTTCTTCCACCCGCTGAACCGCAGGGCCGAGGCATAACGGAGCACAGCCGAAAGTTGTGCTCCGCACGACGACGGATTTTTTTCTGACCTTCGCGAGAATCCCGCAAAAGTTTGGAACCGGTTAGCAAGTGTGGCGTTCTAAGAACCGAGCGGATGTCCGGTCCGGTACGCCCCAGCCCCTTCGACACCCCGAACTGGGTGTCCGCTCAACCTCCTTCCTCCTTCAGAATTTTAACCGGCACCAGCGGCTGCCCTGACGCGTTTCCGTGTCATGGCGCAAGACCAACCCAAAACCTATCCGCCCGCAGAGGGCCACACCGGTCCCGGCGAAATCGAAACCACGCGCGCACGCCAGGGCGAGGCGCCCGGCCACGTACGCTATGTGCTGGTGATCAGTACGGCGCTCGTCGCGATCGCCTTCGCGATCATCTACCTGGCGAATTTCAGGCTCTAGTCCTTCGCGCGCTCGACATAAGAGCCGTCCTCGGTGAGCACGACGACACGCGTGCCGACGACGATGTGCGTGGGCACCATGGTGCGCACGCCGTTGGAAAGTTTGGCGGGCTTGAACGAGCCCGACGCCGTCTGGCCTTTGACGACGGGCTCCGTTTCCACGATTTCGAGAGTCACACGCGCCGGCAGCACGATGGAGATCGGCGTGCCGTTGTATGTCGACAGTCGCACTTCCATGTTTTCCTGCAGATAGGGCGCCGTGTCGCCGACCACGTCTTCGGGGACGGAGACCTGCTCGAAATTCTCCGGGTCCATGAAGACGTAGTGATTGCCGTCATGATAGAGGTAGTTGTAGGTGCGCTCCTCGATGAAGGCCTTCTCCAGCGAATCCGTCGTCTTGTAGCGCTCGTTGATCTTGACGCCGTCCGAGATGCGCCGCATTTCGAGCTGCGTGACGGGCGTGCCCTTTCCCGGATGGATGTTCTCCGCCGTCAGGACCACGTAGAGCTTGCCGTTCAACTCGATGACATTGCCCTTGCGGACCGTGCTGGCCATGACGGAAACCATTGGGAACACCTCGAAACTTGCGGCGCGGTCATAGCAGCGCCGCCTTGCCGGGCCAAGAGGCTCCAACGCCCCGAAACGCGATGACGGAAAAGCCTTCCCCCTGGTGGTCGCCTCATGTCCACGCCGACCGGCGCGCCGTGCTTCTCGCCCGCGGCCGGATCAAACGGGCGGCACGGGCCTATTTCGATGCACAGGATTTCGTCGAGGTGGAATGCGGGGCGCTGGCCGTCTCGCCCGGCAACGAAGCGCATCTGCACGCCTTCCAGACGGACTGGATCGCCACCGGCGGCACGCGGTTGCCGCTCTACCTGCACACCTCGCCCGAATTCGCCTGCAAGAAGCTCCTGGCCGCCGGCGAGCGGCGCATCTTCGAATTCGCGCGCGTCTTCCGCAATCGCGAGCGCGGGCCGCTGCATGCCCCGGAATTCACCATGCTCGAATGGTACCGCGCCGGCGAGCCCTACGAGGCCGTCATCGCCGATTGTCTCGCGCTCCTGAAAACCGCGGCGCAAACGACGGGCGCGAAGGCGTTGTCGTTCCGGGGACGCGATTGCGATCCGTTTGCGGAAGCCGAGCGCCTGAGCGTCGCCGGCGCGTTTGCGAAGCATGCGCGTGTCGATCTGCTGGCGACGTTGTCCCCGGACGGGATGGGATCGCGCGAGGCGCTGGCGCAGGCCGCGGTGAAGGCCGGCCATCCCATCGCCGAGAACGACACCTGGGCCGACATCTTCAGCAAGATCCTCGTTTCCGCGATCGAGCCCATGCTGGGCGTCGGCCGTCCGACCGTCCTCTATGACTATCCGCGCTGCGAGGCCGCGCTGGCGCGTGCGAGTCGCGCCGACCCGCGCGTGGCCGAACGCTTCGAGCTCTATGTCTGCGGCGTGGAGCTCGCCAACGGCTTCGGCGAGCTGACGGACGCGCTGGAGCAGCACAGGCGTTTCGTGGCCGAGATGGACGAGAAGGATCGCGTCTACGGCGAGCGTTATCCGATCGACGAGGATTTTCTGGCCGCGCTTGCCATGATGCCGGACGCCAGCGGCGTGGCGCTGGGCTTCGACCGTTTGGTGATGCTGGCGACCGGCGCGCGCAAGATCGACGATGTCATATGGACGCCCGCTCCGGGCTAAGTACAAAAAACGGTGTCGTTCCCGCGCAAGCGGAAATGACACTTAGGGGAATCGATCTTCCAAGAACGCGTTCACGTGCTCCATGAACACGTCGAGCTTGTCGTGGTGCACCCAATGCGCCGCGCCTTCGACGTTGACGAGCCGCGCGTTCTTGAAATGCCTGATGCGGCCGTCGGCGACCGGATCGGACGCCCAGGATTCGGCGCCGCGCACGAGAAGCACCGGGCAGGCGATGCAGCCCCAGATGTGGCGCTGATCCTCGACGCCCAGCCCCCAAGGCCCGCCGCCGATGCGGACGAAATTGTCGAACTTCCAGGAATAGGTGCCGTCTTCGTTCTGGAGCAGGCCGTGGATCGTGAGATGCCGCGCCTGCGCGTCGCTGAGACGCTTGTTCTCCTCCTTCATGCGCGCGACGGCTTCGTCGACGGATGGGTATTTGCGCGGCGTGCGGGCCGTCATCTCGCGGCGGTCCGTGATCCATTTGCGCACGCGCGTCTCGATGGCGGCGTCCTGCAGGCGTTTCAGCATGTCGGGCGAAGGACCCAGGCCTTCAATGGCGACGACTTTCTTCACCGTCTCGGGGAAGAGACCCGCATAGAGGAGCGCAATCGAACCGCCCAGCGAATGGGCGATGATGGTGACGGGCGCGGCTGCGCGCTGATGGACGAGCTGCGCGATGTCGTAGACGTAATTGATCTCGCTGTAATTCGCGCCTTCCGCCCACTGGCTGTCGCCGTGGCCACGCAGATCCGGCGCGATGATGTGATAGCGGTCGGCCAGCCGCTCGGCGACCCAATCCCAATTCCTGCAATGATCCCGTCCGCCATGGATGAGCACCATCGGCGGCGCAGCTTCGTTGCCCCAGTCGACGTAGTGGAGACGGAGGCGCTGGGAGAAGTAGTTGTGGGAGGTGGGACCGTGCATGGGGGATCATCTGATGGCGTGTCGATTCCCATCTTACGCCAAATAAAAAATGGGGCTGACGTAGATAAGGGTTAGAGGTTAGCCCATTTTTTGAGTTGTTCGAACTGCTGTTTAGGCGATCCGTAGTTGAAGCGGAACTCGCATTCCT